>JAEEGF011935707.1_pt1 | contig 10643 bp, 9 predicted proteins | sample 9134171 | NCBI WGS metagenome assembly JAEEGF01 (sample SAMN16246542, study PRJNA631951) | gut metagenome | biome: gut microbiome; feature: rumen; material: AP-attached | host: Bos | place: Iran: Karaj | collected 2018-10 | reverse complement strand
TCTCGCATTCAACGGACGCCTTGAGCCAATTGTCGGAATCCAGATACATGACGATCCCGCACTGGTCAAAACGGTGATGGCTGTCAGCAAAATCCGTCTTTACCGTGAATGAGAAAAACCTCTCATCTGTCTCCATCTGCAGGACCGGTGCATTATCGTTTTGGAAATGATAGTAAGTCCTCTGCCACAGGTCAGTCTTAGGATCGGTCGTAATCTCAATGCGGTCTTCAGCAATGCTGTAATCAGAGGGCTCTCTTGTCCATTTCATTTTCGAGATATCCATATCAGACATTCCTTTCAGGATCATTTGCTGCGGGCTTTATGTTCTGATGAATTTCTTATCTGCTTCATATTCATCACTGACAAAACGCTCGACCGTCATGTGCAGATCGTACTTCTCGCGAAGCCCGGCAAGCTGCTTCATCATGGGAGAAGCATGGTGCTCGTCGATCGCATTCTGATCAGTCCAGGAGTCAATGAGCAGCACAGTCTCAGGATCATCGAGCGGCATGAAATACTGATATCTCAGATTGCCCTTCTCCTTGCGGATGGCATCCGCAATACCGGACTTTTCCATCTCTTCCGCAAATGCTCTTGCGCTGCCGTTCTGGCCCTTGTAATACAGGTTTACGGTTATCATATTCCACAATCCTTTCCAAACATTGTCATAGGATCTGCCCTAACTGTGATTATAACATTCCTGCCGGACATAGCTTTGGCCGGCCGCATGCAATTATTCAGGCTAAACTTCAGTCTTACCCTGAAATCTGCACTGAATGGCAAACGAATAACGATAAAAATTCAGGCTGAACTTCAGTCTTACACTGAAATCCAGCCTGAAAAACTGCTCATAAATCTATCGTAACAACTTATCTCTCCGCCATGATCGTCTTGGCCCTGTTGTTGATCGTCCCGATAACCGAGTCGAGGTCCTTCTGGTCCAGGAGATATGGCGGGAGCTCTTCAGAAACGATCACGAGGACGGAGTTGTCCGGCAGAAGGAGCGTGTCAACGTTCTCGAGAGCGTCCAGGAAGATGTCTCCGAGATTGAGCGAGGGATCGAAAAGCTGTTCCCGGCGGAGGGCTTCCTGGACGGAGGTGCCGAGGATGTCGGGCGTGGTGGATTTGATGTAGCCGGCGCCTATCTTGTTGTCGGCAATGCACATATCGACCTTTGCTTTGGCGGCAGCACGGTTGACCGGGATGTCACTCCATGCAACATTCACGGTCTGGGCCTGTTCGCATAAAAGGGCATCGAGCAATGCGTAGGCGCCTTCCTCGACCGGAGAATTTGCCGTGATCGAGAATGAAGTGGTAACGCGCGCAGAGGGTCCCGTGCCGTTTGCAGAGGGAAGTCCCACGATCCTCAGGTTGTTTCCATAATAGTTGCAGTAAGCGATCTGCTGCAGATTTTCTATGATCTCCTGATAGGATGCATAGTGCGCTTTGGGCTCCAAGCTATAGTCGTCCTGGATATTGACCTCAGTGCGTCCTTCCGGAATGTTTTCCTTGAAGAATGTGGCCAGGTCGCGGAAGTCCTGCCGGTCGAAGTTGATCTTATCGTTCTTGAGCCACCCGGTATAGTCTCTCTTGATGCATGTCGTTAAGAAGTGCATGCGGCTTGAAACAGTGCTTACCGGTTCTTCGCCGTTACACTGTTCTTTAACAAACTGAACATACTGCTCGTAAGTAAAGCCCTTCTGGTCAGGCTCAAGTTTGGAGCCGTCCGTAACGATGCCTGTGATCGTGAAACCGGTCGGAACAAAATACATCTCGCCGTCGATCTTTGCAGCGTTGATAACGTTCATGTAATAGGCCGACTGATCGAAATTCTTGCTCTTCAGATATGGTGACAGGTCGGTAAGATAAGTTCCGTTCAGAAGGTCAATTGACTGCGAAGCGCCGAATACCACGTCAGGACCCATTCCTGCGCGGATGTCCGCTATGAGGCTTCCGCTGATCATCGCCACTGCACTGTAGGTATTCTTATCTTCATCATCGATATCTGCCCCTCCGACGGTGCCTTCGATAAGACTTCTCTGATCGTAAACGGTCAGCTTCGCGTAATATTCCGGATTCTGCTCGTTGAAGATCTTTATGCCTTCCGCTTCAGTGAACGTGAGAAAACTGCTGAGTGCCGCAACAGTAACCACGGTCTTGCCTGCATTCGGATTCTTATCAGCCTTCTCAAGTGTGTAGACGGCAGGCGGAGGCGGGATGTCCTGATTGCTGTATTCCTTCGGAACACATGCAACGATGGCCGTATTCTCATCGCAGTACAGCATGACACTATCCTGGCATTCAAAGCGGTTGACATCGCAATCGTTGAAACTGTACTTAAGTGTCTTCGTACCGTTCAGAGGATCGTATTCATATATGCCGTCAGGCTTGCTCAAGTATGCCCTGCCGTCTTTTGCGACTGAGAATCCGGTGTCCGTTGAAAACGAGCTGCCTTCAGAGATGCTCACGGCTTTGCCGGTCTCAAGGTCAAGTTCACCCAGAACAAAATTCCGGCCAAACCCTGAGAACCGCACTTTGCCGTTGCTGACGTTATAAGCATCATAGATCAGATTTCCCTTGCCCGTTGTGAAAACACTGTCCACATCGACGGTATATTTATATTCCAGATCCTTGAGCACGACGAGACAGCTGTGAGTAAAGTTGCTGTCATGCAGGATCATTACGATATAGTCATCGATCGGGTAAATGCTGTGGAGCACATATTTCCCGTCCGATGCACCGGTATTGTCCGGTGCCCTGACATTGCTGAGATCGACTTTTTGAGACGGTGCGATCTGGGTTCCTTTCTCGAGATCGATGTCGCAATAGAAAAGTGAGAAAGCGCTGATCTGTGAGAAGAACAAGCGCGCCCCGCTCTCACATTCGCTGACACCCATACTATCGTAAGCGATAACAGCACCCTCCGGTGCCATCTGCTGCATGATCTCATCAACATCGATCATGTTAGTGCGGTTGCCATTCTTGTCGTAGATGCCCATCCATTCGTGAGGCACCGTATAAATAGCCGGCAAATCGTCCCATATCTCGCCCGCAACATATGACATGATATATTTGTCCCGGATCAGATACGGCCCCTCCACATGCAGGTTCTTGGTCTTACTTGCATCGAACTCCGGATCGAGTTCCACGCGCTTGGCCTCATACCACGGATCCGTCTCCTGAACTTTCTTGATCTCTCCCTTGCTGATCTTGCATGAAACTGCTGTGAGGCAGACTGATGCAAGCATAACGACCGACAGTACTAAAGATAGAATTCTCCCTGAAACACGCATAATAATTCCCCCATACGCTGTTCCTGAAACATTATCCCCATAACGTTACAAATACCTTCAAAATAGAAGAAGACACCTTAATAGTAAAATGCCGATTCATCAAATCAGCATCAAATATATGACAATTTTAATTGATTGTGTAATTTTGTGGTGACAATTTTCGCGACGGCCTTTGTGCCTTCAGGCGCCGGCCATCTTCAGATATTTGTCGACCGGTATCTGATTGTTCTCATCGCCTTTGACCAGCACGTACGAATACGCTTTAAACCGCCATGCCTTAGAATCAACAGCATAGATATTGACGGCGGTTCCGCTGCCTTTGACGATAACCTCACCGCTTTCATATACCAAAGCATCTATATATCTGTAACTGCCGTCATCGTTTTTATAAATATACATGTGTTCGACTCCTGTTCCGACAAAAACGGCCGTATAATCTTCGTCGATGGCGACATCAAGTCCCCATTTCCCGGTATCCTTAATATAACCGCCGAAACCCATTTCGTAATCCTCAGAAGTTACCATCACCTTGATCTTTTCCGGGATCTTACTGAACTCCACATAACAGCACGGGTGGGTGATCGCATCTGTAGGCATATCAGGATCATACGTATCAACAACTGATATCACGACCGTATCGCCGTCGTTGCTGATATCGGTAACGTGTATCCCATGACCTCCGCCGCCTTCCATGCCATGACAGATCAGAATGTATCTCTCACCTTCCGCATCACGGATATACCATCCTCTGTCCAAGTCCGGACCATATTCGTTCTCGCGTGTACATGCGTAATTCATGCCGTCGATACTGCCGCTAAGTCCTGCGCTTGTGGTTGTGGCCGCATCGGATTCTTCTGTTTTTGATGTGCCGGTCGTCATGGAACAGCCGGTGATGATCAATGTTGCTGCTGTAAGTAGCGAAGCGATTGCACTTAATCTTTTTCCTATCATTTTCCCCTCCTTAAATTTTCCCCTTTTTTGTTTATATAGATTCGCGCACACCTCCTGTGAGCTGCACGTTTCTCTCATCAACTGTATATCTCATCTTGCCGCCATCTTTGCAGATCGCCGTCGCGTAGAGCCTGCCGTCCTCGCCGTAGCTCAGCTCTTCAAATCGTGTGCACCCATCATTAATAGGCAGCGCGATGATCTTAGTAACATCCAGTATCCTTACGATGATCCTCTCATCTTCCACGACATACGTATTCCTGTATTGCTTTGATTTCAGTGCGTTTGCGGCCGTGTTTCTGTTCAGCTCGACCGTCTTGATCCCTGCGTTCTGAATTGCCGCGAGCGCGATGTCGAGCTTGAACTTATCGTTGACCTGGACCGGCACATAATTGCCGTTCTTAAGCCTGAAGAAAAAGTTCTGATAGAAATTTCTCGCGTTCGTTATGTGCCCGTTATGAGCAACCGTTGTCGTGGCACCTTCGAAGATCTCATAAACGACTTCGACCACTTCTTGTTTTGGAATTATCACCGGCGTGAAATTGATCAGCGTAAGATTGCCGATAATGTAATTCTCCGAGACGCCGAGATTGTGATTCTTAAGAAACGGTATGCCATTGGCGAGATCGTTTTCGACCTCTTCAGCAAATGAATCAGAGACCTGAAGATACTTCTTAGTGTTGGCCACCGCCGCCTTCGAATCGGTAGCTTTCTTGACCGCGAAGATCAGCATGTAGACGCCTGCGATCATGAGACCGGAAACTATGAGTGCGGCATAAGTGGTCGCCATGTCGGCGTAATCCTTCGATGACTTGAAATCGTAGATGAAACTCATCGAGATAGTGGCGATCGCAAAGCTTATCCACATGATGTACACGGGTATTGAGAAGATGAACAGCAGCCTGTAATCCCTCAGCTTGTGAAGGACTGACTTCAGCGTCAGCTTCTTAGGATCCGCCGGGCGGTATTCGTATTTTGCGAGCTTGTCGTTCATTATCTGTCGTCCCAGTTGCTAACCTTTTCCTTAAGATCATCGGGAAGTGAATTTACATCAATACCCGTATCAATAAGGAATATCTTTTCGAGCTTTGTGAGCCTGCTTAAATCCGGAAGACCGGTGATGTGTTTGAGATCCTGCAGTCTTATTATCTCAAGATCTGTCAGTTCTTCAATGAATGAGATATCGTCCAGCTTATTGATGCGCCAGAGTTCGATCTCCTTAAGACTCTTCAGATTCGCAAGATCTTTCAGATCGCTGTTCGAGTTCCAAAGAAGAGCAAATCTTTCCAGATCCATCTGATAAAGGAACGAGAAATCATTGACCTTGATGCCTCTTAATGCAAGCGACTTTAATTCAGGAAGCTGACTGATCACTTCGAGATTTTTCTTCGCTTTTTTGCCAAGCCATAATGACTTCAGCTTCTTATATCTAAGGAGCCACTTGCAGTCGAAGTTGATGCCCGGCCCCATCGTATCTGCCATGATCGTAAGTTCTTCCAGATCAGGCGAAAGATATTGAATGAATTCGTAGTTCCTCAGATCAAAACAATCGATATGAAATGACTTCAGATTCAGTTTGGACAGCACATCAAGATCGATCCTCTGCTGATCATCCCTGAAATCAATGCAGTCGATACGAAGCCTTGTAAGATTCGGCATTTTCGCGAGGAACGAGATATCCACTTTGTCATCTTCAAGGAAATGGAAAAGCCTGAAAGCAATATCCTGCCGCAAAGAAAGGACCTGATCTATCCTCTGATATGCTTCATCCGGCAGTGGCTCTGATATTTGGATGCATTTGATCTTCGCATTACCGGCGATCCCGCTGATCACTTGGGCGTCAATGTCCTTATACCCCAGCGTCTTCAGGAAACCGTCAGTCCTGGTCTCTTTCCCTATATGAACAAAATTCGTGAGATTAATATAAGCCCCCATGGCTGTTAATCCTTTTTCAAATTTACCTGCGCGATATAGTGATCCAACAGTTCATATATCCAGTCTTTGAGCACCGTGAATCCGAAGCCGAGCTCCTCTGCTTTGTCGGTGTTGATGCTGTATTCGGACTCGCCGTTATATGGCGCCTTGTCGCCGTCTTCACTGTCGCTTGACAGGAGCGCGCGGCAGCCGGTCTGCTTTTCGACGTAATCAAGAACTTCACGCATGGAAATGGTGCCGTGAGAGCTTCCGTTGACGGCGCCTGTGAAATCCTTATCAACCAGGAAAGACATGAATTTTCCGGCCTCGTCGGACCTGATGAATCCCATCTGCGCATCGATGTTGTCGATATACATCGGCACCTGCTTCATCGCGTGCTCGACATAGAACAGCAGGCGCCTGGTGTAATCGTCCTCACCGATCACGAAAGGATACCTCACCGCGACCCATTTCCTGTCAGCATACTTCTGCCACAGCGCATACTCGGCGTGCCTCTTGATCACTTCATAAGGAAAATCCTGCCTGTCGCACCAGACAAGTTCACCATTCAATCCGTCGAACTCATCTTCTTTTGTGTCAGCATGCTTGGGATCGTAAACAGCCGTGCTTGACATGTAGATATATCTGTCAAAGTCAGCAGCATCCATCAGCATCCTGATGTCATTCGAACAGTACGCGATCTTGTCTATGATGACGTCGAAATGTTTCCCCGCCAGCGCTTCCCTGACGCTTGCCGGGTCAGTTCTCTCAAACGTAATGCGTTCTACTCTGCCGCCGAAGCTATCAGGAGTCCTGCCCCTGGTCGCAATGGTGATATCGTGACCCTTATCCAGAAGGTCATTCACCATATGTATTCCGAAGAATCTTGTCCCGCCGAGTACTAATATCTTCACGCTTAATCGATCTCGATACTTCCTGTATTAGCTTTGACCTTGATGCTGTTGTTGTCCTGGCCTTTAGAGATGTAGCCTCCTGAAGACTTCTCATTGCCGATCCTGATATTTCCGTTTCTTACTTTGCAGTCGATATCGTACTGATCAAGTTCCTCTGCGGCATTCAGCCTGGCATTTCCGGTCTTTACATCTACCGAGACCTGATTGAGATTTGTGTTGCTGATATTGGTATTTCCTGCTTTTGCCTTGATGTCGGCTTTGAGGAAATTACTGTCGCTGACATTGATATTTCCCGCACTTACGACTGCGGACAGCCAGTCTGCAGAGATACCCTTAATGCTGATGTTGCCGGCATTGACCTTTATATCAACGTAATTCAGGAAAGTATCTTTCCCGACCGTAACGGTGATCCTCGGCTGGTTGACCGCCATGACGCCCAGACGGACTCCGTTCACAGGCTTTTGGGTAAAGCTAAGGATGCCGTCCGCAAATGCAGCATCAGGCTCAAGGTCCTTGTGGCCCTTGTATTCGACGCCTATAAGGCCGCTTCCGTCTTCAGCATTGATGCTGACTACACATGCCTTAAGATCGAGCTTTACTGCTCTTAACTCACCACTGAAATTTTCCATTTATCTGTCCCCCTTTATTCACATACATTTACTTATAACACACTCCGTCAGCGTAAATAAAGTATCTTGTGTAATATTTGCAGAAATCCGAAAGCCTGAAATTATACGGTATTAATGTCAGAGTTTGTCCGTTGTTACGGCAGTTTTTGACGTGCTAACCTATAAACGGTAAACAGGGATCCTCATGACGGTGCTTTGGGAGGACGATACCATGGCAAGTCTCGAAAATGTTTCAAACGGTAATATCAGACTAAAGCAAAAGAGGGCAGCATCGGACATTGTCTTCAAAGTGTTTCTCTATGTGTTCCTCTCCATATTCGCATTTATTACCCTTTATCCTGTGTTCAACACGCTGGCATATTCTTTAAGCGACGGAACGGATTCCATAAAAGGAGGGATCCACTTTTTCCCGCGCGTGTGGTCATTAAAAAGCTATGAAGCTCTCCTGTTCAAGAGAGAAAGCATTTGGAGGGGAGCTGCCATCACAGCAGCAAGGACCGTGATCGGAACGTTTCTGGGCGTCTTTGCGAACGCTCTGCTCGCTTATATCATCAGCCGCAGGAAATTCATCTTCAGATCGGGCCTCTCGCTGTTCTGGATCATCACGATATATGCGCAGGCGGGCATTATCCCGACATTATATTTGTACAGGAAAATGCATCTGACGCAGACATTCTGGGTCTATGTCATCCCCGGCCTGGTCAGCGGTCTGTATTTGATCGTTATGAAAACGTACATGAAGAATATTCCGGAATCACTGGAAGAAGCTGCACAGCTTGAAGGCGCCGGTTACATGAGGATCTTCTGGAGCATCATCTCGCCTTTATGCAAACCTGTTTATGCGGCGATCGCGCTCTTCATAGCCACGACACAATGGAACTCGTGGTTCGATGCTTATCTGTACAACAGATTTGAATACGAATACACGACCCTGCAGTTTGAGATGTATAAGTATTTCAATACCGTCACAGCCCAGCCGGGCACCATCACCAACATGCACCAACCCAGGCCATATCCGATCACCCCGCGGACATTAAGATCGGCTTTGGCGATCTTAACGATGCTGCCCCTCCTGATCTTATATCCGTTCCTGCAGAAATACTTCGTCTCAGGACTTACGGTAAGAGGCATTAAGGATTAAGGCCTTGGATACTCTCAGTCTTCCTTTTTGGCAGCTTTGCGGAAAGGCTTGAACGCCTCCTTGAACTCCTTGGAATTGTATCCGTGGTCTTCGGCAAACTTGTAAAAATCGCTCTTGCTGCAGACGCGGAGCTTCTCGATCTCGACGTCAGATAATATATGCCTGTCAGCCCTGTTGATGCGGATTGCAGTTATCTCGTAAGGCTCATCAACATCCTTCACTTTAGAGTTCGGAAGGATCGTCAGCATCTCGCCCTCTTTGGCGATGACGGTATAATCGACCAGATATGTGTGCTTCTTGCGCAGAGCTTTGCGCAGGAGATTTCTTATCGAATCTCCGAAATAAATGGTGATGATATCCCCTGTCTTAAATGTCTTTGCCATAAAAACCAATCCTTTTATTGTCTGTAAGTACCTTTAAGTATCTTTTCCTCTTCCTGTCTTATGAGCCCTGTCAGTTTTTCGAGACGCGCTTGCCTTGCTTCGTCTGTAGGGTATTTGTTTTCGAGCTCATTGCAATATACCGCTATTTTATTTTTTGTTTCCTCGCCGGCATTACCATAACTCTCTTCGTCCACGTTGACCGGCGGCTTGTTAACTCCGTAGTCGTGCTCACTAACATATCTGACTCTTCCGTCATCATTCGGATTCGCATCAATTGCAGTCCTGTTGCCCAGAATGAAGAGGTCCCCTATCAGACTGAGATTAGCCATAGCAACGCTTTCGAAGTTCCTGTCAGGATGTGTGACAGCGCTCTTATATTTTACTCCGATATCACTCAATTCTTCAAAAAAATCGAATTCATACGGTTCCCTGGTATTCTGCAGCTCCCCGTATTTGTTGTAATTATACGTATCCTCACTGTCCATCTTCGCGAATGCAGACCTGCGGCCGCCGCTCGCGGAGGACTTCGAACTCTTTACAAAAGCATTGCTGATCTCCATCTTACTTATGCCCGAGAGCATTAACGAGAGCATACAATATTCGATCATATAAACGTCCATAAGGCTGCCGGTAGAATTCAGCGAAGTAAAGAGGGCCTTCGTATCGTCCCTCATCAGCAAATGGCTCGTCAGAGAGGCATTCGAAGACAGCTTCTTCATAATTTCCGTCATGCTGCCGGCCTTGTAGGCACTAAGGATCTTCATGAGCGAATAACAGGCAGGATCCTTGCTGTCATCTGCCGTATTCAGGAGCTTTATCGCCCCGGCATAGTCGCCGCTCTTAATGCAATTTAAGATCTTCCCGTATTCCGCATCAAGCGGCCTGTTTTTAGGTGCTTTCGGGGTGCTGACATCACCGGCAACAGGATCACGGTCACTGACGGCAGGAGTTACAGGCACAACAGGCGCTGCGGCACTCTGCTTAAGTTCTTTTTCGAGTATGATGATCGATTCCTCATGCTCGCCGATCATCTCCACGGAGATCTTGTTTACCGTGCACGCGAAAACATCACGCTTATACTTGACCGTACTGAACGCATCATCCAGCGCCGCCTCCGTCTCAAGCTTTCCGACAGTCATGTGCGGCACATATTCAAAGCCCTTGTCAAAGGGCGCAAATTCATTCTTATAGAGCTCCTCATGGATCTTCTTGATCTCTTCTGCGCCCTTTGTCATGTTAAGGAAAAGATAATTTCCGTCCGGCCCGCCGTGCTTCGTAAAACCCTGCATCTCAATATCAAACGGCGCTATAGACGCAAGCCTTCTGTCCAGGATACCGGACAGCTCCTCATTACTCATGTCTGACTCAAACGGGAACACGATGGTGATGTGCGGCCTGACGAGCTTCGCCAAAGGATCGTA
>JAEEGF010994597.1_pt1 | contig 10643 bp, 11 predicted proteins | sample 9134171 | NCBI WGS metagenome assembly JAEEGF01 (sample SAMN16246542, study PRJNA631951) | gut metagenome | biome: gut microbiome; feature: rumen; material: AP-attached | host: Bos | place: Iran: Karaj | collected 2018-10 | reverse complement strand
CGTATTCATGGAATGCTCCCAGATTGAAGAAATCCTGCATGGTAAAAACTGTATCGCACGTCATAAGTTCGAATAATACAATACTCCCAAGCACGAGCTTAATGATCATCTCGAATGCTTCCTTGTAATTCGAGGCAAGATCATTTTTCTCAGCTTCTTTCCTATCTACGCGCTCCCTGTTATCCAGGATCTTCTCAATATCAGCGTCGCTGTAGCTCGGAACCGCATTGTCCTTAAGATACTTGATTATGTCATCACGAAACTTCTGGTTACTTTCATTTATGGCGTTCACAACATCAAGATCGCACAGTTCCCTGTTGGCAGCGACCTCATCTGCCATTTTCCCTGCAACTTCTTCACAGAACTTCTCATAGATGGTGCTTCTCTTCTTCTCAAGCATCACGCGCCCCCGCTGGAATCTCTGAATTTTCGCTTATCTGTTTTTATAGGGTCATTTTATTGGGTCATTTATTGGGTCATCATGACCCAATAAAATATATCTTTCTGATATACATCTTACGCTTTCTGCTATTTAAATCAAATATAACTATTAGCAACTTCAAGCCATCTGTAAATAGACTTAATTCTAGATTACATCTCTCAAGCGTTTTAGTTTATTTTTTACCTTTACATTATGCGCAGCAGACAGATTTTTAATCCATTCCTTATCTTCTTCCCTATAAGGATCACTAAAGAATCTTTTAATGAACTTAATCAATTGACTCTTAAAACTCCAGTTAAGATCCGATTTTGTGTTGATCAAATCAAAGTCTTTTAAAGTTTGCAACTCATCAGCTTGCCCTATAAGATATCTTATAATTAAAACATCTGCAAAATTAAAAGGCATGACTTCATCTTCAAATTGCAACAAAGACATATATGGTCCGCCTTGCTTTATATCATTAGTAACAAGAGAATAAGCGCCCAGAGTCTGAGCCAAAGATATGGCATATACTTCACCAAGATCTCCGGTTCCATATAGACATCGATTTTCTTTTACATTGTTCTCAAATATCTTCAAAACAGCCAGGTCTTTTAACTTTTGATCTGTATACAGTTCTATATTTCCTGAAGTAATATCTTCATCAACAGCTTTTAAAACATCTGCTCCATGATTTTTTAGCTCTATTGTGCGTATCTGATCATAGATAAAAACACCCTCATCAAATAGTTCAAACAAGACATTCTGCCGTCCCGCACGATAAAGGTGTATGATCACATTGGTGTCTAAAGAGGCTTTCAATCTTCCAGGCCTCCTATCCACTCATCCAAGTCCTCAACCTCATCTGAATTCTCACTTAATTGATCGCCAACATCTTCAGAAGTAAGCTGATAATAAGATAACGCTTTCTCAAGCGTTTCTCTAGGAATCGCATTATGGTTGAAATTATAGATCACATAGTCCAGATATTCATAAGGCAGATGTATTACTTCGCTTGGTGTATTCAGTTTTGCATTACCGCCAATACTGCGCAGAAGATTTCCAACACGCTTTTCGTTACGCTCAGTGTCTAACTGTATCTTTTTATTGGCATCTATCTTGCCAAGGCTTTCCAGTCTATTTAATGACATATCGTAACTTACATTGAATTCAGACATCATCCTTGCGATATCCATAGCTGAAAGACTACATCTTTCAAAGTCAGGTAATTCAAGATCAATAAAGCGATCAATCTCATCAGAAGGCATAAGAAGACAGGCAGCAAAGTAATTAGCCTCCTGCTCTCTTACATCATCGCTTCTATCTGCAATTGTCATATTAGTATCTATAAAAGACGGTTCCGTATTTAAATGGAGCAATACATGACCTAGTTCATGAGCAAGTGTAAAGATTTCCCTAGACAATCTACTACAACTGTTTGTAAAAATAATTACATCCTCATCTTTTTTCAAAGTAAATCCAAGGTCCGCATTCTCCCCAAGAGGATATCTGATCAATTTATAGCCACAGCGTTCGCATTCCTTAAACAGATCAATTATTCCATACCTGCTAATCTTGCATTGCTCTCTAAATGCACCTGCGCTAATACGAATCTGTCTCTTTCTTGTATCAAGCATAAAAAGCCTCCTACTCCATATTCCTTTGCTGGAGCCTTGTATACATATGCTTGTTCGCATAAAAAAGATCCAACATATCAAATATCTCTTCAGAGGAATTCTTATCAGAGCCAGATCTGTACTGGATTGCAGGTGTCTCATCAAGCACACGTGTAATATCACTAACTGTCACATCAAGAACTGAAGCAATCTTTGAAAGGATATCCAAAGTTATACTATTCAAGCCATTCTCGATACGAGCATACTTCTGTCTGCTAACACCAATTTTATCAGCTATCTGCTCTTGAGTATAATTCTTAGCGCATCGTAATGCTTTTATGCGGCTACCCAACAACTCGTTCATGGCAAAACCTCCATATACATTTATCTACTATAATTTTAGCATTCCCACAACTAAAGTCAATAGAGAGTGTTATACTTTTGTAACATTGTCATCGTATAATGTTTCAAGGATGACACATTTAAATCATTACTGAAAATTAGTAAAAAAAGCCCGGACATTACATCCAGGCTCTTTCTATCTCCGATACCTATCCACATTAACCCCTTCTCTTCTCGCGATCCGTAGCAGCTCTTCATGCGACGCTTCCTTAACTTCAAGCGCATCCAGAAATCCAAGATCGCCCGAATAAGCCACCCCCTCGGCAAAAAGCTCCTCGATCAGATCATGGCGAAGCCGCTCATAATCTATATCCCCGCCACCAGAATTCTTCTTATTATCATGATGAGAAAAAAAGCCCATGATCTCCCTCCTAGTCTTCGCCAGTCTCAATCATCCTCATAATCTCACTATTTCGCTCCAAAAGATCATAAATCCCATCCTCAGAAAGAACCCCACGCTTTATATCAGCAGGAATCTCGCCCCGCTCATCCATGGCAAAGTCCTCTTTCCACTGGTCACCGGAATAGTAATCTTCAAGCTTTCGAACCTTGTCCTGCAAGCTCTTATAATTATCAACAGCCCTCTCCAATGAATCCTGCGCAGCAGCGACCTCATCGAAGATCTCTTCCATCTCTGAAATACGCTTCCTTGCCCTGACGGCCTTTACAGCATCATCTATATCGCTTTCTGACATTTCCACTTCTTGAGTCCAACTCTGTGATCCTTCAACTGGTCCGCACATGATCTCACTTCCTTTCTCTATACTTATACAATAGCATATTGTTGTATTTACAATCATGTACACTTCCACCATCATATAGCTTAGTATAGTGCCTCGATAACGTAATCTAAAACTTGTGCATCCATAGCTTCATCATCTATATAATAAGCATTTTTTCCCTAGAGCTTAAGATTAGTCTATCTTCATTTAGGTATTTTTGATGGATCATTGTCTTCGGAAGTGGCATCTCATATACCAAATCAAACTCCTCAAAAGGTGCCTCGTAATTATAGACGCTCTGTCTCACAAACTCTCCGGCGTATAACCACTCCATGTATCCCTTGTCGAATGTTTTATGCTCCGGAAGTCTTACCTTATCGAAAATATCCTCCGGTAAATTGTGTCTGGCGATTATCACTAATCCGTAGGCGTATTGACAATGAAATTTCGCGAAAGCCGTCAAATAGCCTCTACGAGAGTGATTTTCACATATTATCTGCAGATTATCCGAAAGCATGACAGCATCCTCCTTAACATTAAGCCCAACACTCGAATTGTGCCATCCACCTATCATATGTCTGTGATACTCTCTGTCTGTTTCAACCGTCTCTTCCAGAGCAATATTTCTATAGTAATTTAAATCTTCAAAATGTTCTTTTTCAAATTCTAACATTCCTTTTTTTACCTTCCGCAATTGTCTGTCTACCATCCACTATGACTTTTTGTCACTTCGTTCCAAAAGTCATGTAAATAGGCCAATTGAGAACACCTTCGGTGCCTAGCCTATATGTATCAGCCAACATACTCAAGACCCGGGAAGATATCCTGAATAGATACACCGTCAACTGTTCCTTCATATCCAATGTTATCAATATATAATCTAAGATACTGCCCGTCTGATGAAAGAAGATCTACATAAGATACTCCATCAGTTGATACAATAGTAAAGCCTGTACCGGATTGTACAGTTATCATATCTCCTGTAGGCTCCAAGCCATCATCAAGCTTCTCCATCTTAACACTCTTTGCTGATACGATATCTTCTGTGGAGACTTTAACAATAACGCATGTTTTAGGATCCGCCTGCGGCATTCCGTCATCGCCAATAGAGTAATAATTGTAGTAAGTGAAAGTTCCAAGGGCTGAGCTTGTGTCAATAATTATAAAACTATCTGCACTTGAAAGCACCTTAGGGCCGCTATACTCTGTATCTACATCGATCCACACTCCAGTATAGCCAAAAATATCTACCTTCTCACAGCCACCATCAGTTACATCAAATACGTATGTATCATAATAATCATTGCCAAATGCAGTCGAAAGATGAATATACTCTCTGCCGTCATCCATTACAAAATGATAGACATTGTAAGCTCCCGTTTCTTCACCATAGTAGTCATCAAATTCAGCACTGCCATCTCCATATACAAGAACAAAGCTGCTCTTCTGGCTGTTATATATTATGTAATTTTCATCCTCATATGCTTCATTTTCAGACTCATAAAAAGGTATTTCTTCTTTGTAGCAATATGTCCTACTTGTATCGAATCCAAGCTTTTCATTTACTATCTCATCATCATAATCAATAACAACTTCAAATGAACCGGATGCATAATCAGCTATGTCATACTGATTGAATACTATATGTATACCATTTATATCCATATACCAGTTGTATCCAAGCTCGTAATCTTCAGCTCCGGATTCGATACTTTTCTTTTCATCAGGATCAAACTTATAGTGACTAAGAGATTCATCAATATCAAAGAAAGTTTCTTCGCCGTCTTCTGCATTATCAATGAGGTCCGCTTTAATAATTGTGGCAAACTCGTCTTCTGAAACGCTTACAACATCACCAAGGCTTATCTCTTCGCCATTTGAAACGTAATAGTTGTAACCATATACTGCATAATATCCATGAGCTCCTCCACCATAAAAATCTTCAGTTTCAAGGATACTCAGTACCATACTATCTGACCTTGTTATCTCCTGATGTTCATCATCATAATATTCACCAAAATAATCAGGATCAGATTCATATTGAGACTTAGCCATACCATACATCTCTTCGAATTCTGAATCATAATTATCAAGCATAGTATCAGCACTATCTTTAAGTGTCTTAGCAAGTTCCGGATATTCATCCTCAAGATCAGCGACAACCATTATAGCGTTTTGTGATTTCTCACAAAGATCAACTTTTTTACCGTCGTCAGATAATTTAGAGCCTGATCTATTAACTGATTTATATGAAGGAGCTCCGCTTCCATATACGTTTACAAGCTTATATTCCTTCTCTTCTGAATCTGACTCTTCAATTTCTTCTTCCTCTAAAGTCTCAGCTTCAGTCGCAGCATCGCTAGAAGATTCAACCTCTTTGGAGCTGTCTTCATTTGATTGATCAGTCTTTTTAGTTTCCTTTTTAGTATCTTCTTCAGACTCATCTTTCGATGAATCTTCACTGCTATCTTTGGCAGCGCCCTCTTCCTTAGTATCGCTATAGCCAGGCAGTTCAATTCCCGGAATAGAACAGCCTGATAATAAAAGTGCTGCGCATAAAGGCGCAATTATGTTAGCTCTTTTCATTACTATCCTCCACATAATTAATAAGTCAAACACTGAAATAGTAGCACAATTATCTGTTATATACCAAAGCATATGACCAAAATACAAATTTGGTGGATGAACGGAAAAAGAGCCATCAAGCTTTCGTCAATTGCTATACCTAAACTGGACTTATTTCGTTTACAAGATTACTAATTTGCATTATGCTTTCTTGCATATATAAAGCAGATGATTAGTATTTCCAAGAAGTTCTCTCTTTTCACAAACTGATAAGTACCATTTTGAAATAGCTTCAAAGTCCTTGTCAGATACCGAGAAGTCAACCCTGTGCTCAAGAGGCTCTATAAGGCCGTCTACACCTGTAGTTGTGATATGCTCTATCTCTTTTTTCTCAAACAGGTCTTCAAACTCAGCAACATCATAGCCAGTAAAGAGCTGCTCTTTGAAGTGTCTGACTTTATGATCATCCGTGAAGTTTTCAGCCTGTCCCTCTGACCAGTTGCCATAGAAATAGTTGGAATACATGATCGCGTATACAGAGATGAATGCAAACATGATAGTTCCGCCTTTTTTGGTCACTCTGATGGCTTCATCTATAGCCTTTAATGCATCCTCCTTGTCATAAAGGTGATACATAGGTCCAAGGACAAGTGTAAGATCGTACGTATCATCTTCAAGATCTTTAAGGTCTGTAGCATCTCCAAGATATGATGCAAGATTTGAAAGGTCCTTACTTCCTAAACGAAGTTTATCAAGGTTACTCTGGACGAATTCAACTGCTGTTACGTTCATTCCCTCCTTGGCAAGAGCTATGGAATAGCGGCCAGTACCTGCGCCAACTTCAAGGACTTTGGAACTCTTACCTGCGTAGCGGTGAATATAGTTCATGGTAGTCGCATACTCTAGTCTCCCATGAACAGTTCGCTCCAGTCTGCCATCTTCAACATAGCTGTTATAATATCCGCTTACGATCTCTTTTCTGGAAGAACCCTCTTTGATTGCATTTATTCTTGTATAATAATGTGTTTCATCTTCATGATGTATGTACGCGCCGTTCTTTAGTTGAACCTTTAAACTTGCCGGATTATCTTTGTTAACAGAAAGATATGCTTCATGGATACTAATTTCGCGGGCTTTTTTTAGAGTCATTGCAAGTCCTTTGGTAGCATAACCCTTGCCTCTATACTTGGAAGATATACAGTAGCCGATGTGGCCTGCGCCTTCTCTTAAGGCATCATTTAGGCAGTGACGCAGGTTAAACACGCCTACATATTTATCAGTATCTACTAAAACGAAGGTTGTATCTGGAACAAAACCTTCCGGAAGCTCTCTTCCCATAGACCAGTTTCTCTTCTTCTCGATCCATTCAAGGAACTGTTCATAGTTATAGCCGTACACGCTGTTAATATAACCATTCTCGTTGGCCGGAAAAGTCATATAAAGCTCATAAGTCTTCTTGTAATCTGAGTCCTGTACTCTTACTAGTTCCATAATATTCCTCCTATATAAAAAAATTAAGCCCCATCAAACGTATGTTTGATGAGGCTTATAAGCAGGTGTTATGCATATACTGTTATCAGCTTATGCCTATTCCTTGATCCTCATCGACCATACCAAAAGTAAACCCCTGATTATTATTATTATTCACGGGTGTTTCGGTAGTATTATTAAAATTGTCAACAAGGATATAAAATGTCATATTGATATTCTCCGCAAAAAGCATTCGCACACGCTACGCAGCTACTGCTTTTCGATCAAATGTTTTCTGTTAGTATACTTTCAGCTTTTGTGATTGTCAACTATAACAGTCACTTACAAAGACAAAAATACAAATCGTCTGTTATATATCGTCGTTTTCCTTAAGTTTTTCAAGACATGAGTAGATTCAACCGGAAATCGACTAAAAATCTGTAAAAAGAGGAGCAAAAGCTCCTCTCTATAGGACAAACACAAATATTAACTCTCTATTAACAGGGTCTAATCCCAACGCCCATTAACACCTCCCAAGCTGTGACATTTTTATACTCACCTGTACCATCATGAACTCAACAAGTATGATTGCAAAATATATTTTTATGAATGAAATATCATAAACAACCCACATAAATGTCAGGATTACAACAGCGATCGTAGAGTATAAATCTAGTTTTATACATTTCTTTTCAGACAATTTTTCATCCCATCTTGGCCATAAATGGAATCCAAACCACAACGCTAAACATAAACACTGCAATATCCCATAAATATGAAAAATCAGCTCTACCGGAATATTTACATTAGAGCCTCCCCACGAAACAATAGAATAACGGCTAAACATAGACATAACAGCCAAAATCGCTAGTGGAAGAAACAACACAAAGGTACAAAAGCTTTGTGCAGATACGCTTTTAAACAATCTTATAACTTTACTTATAATTTTTCTTTTAACACCTGACTCATCTTTCTTTTCTCTATTATCACTACCTATAATTAAAAGCCAGGCAACTATTAATACATACCCCAAAAAGCAAATAACTAAGGGTACTATCTTGTTCTCATATGTATTTGCACTTAGAATATCAAAAGTCGAATCCTCATCCCCAAAGCTGACAATGCCAACTTTTTCTAGCCGTCTAAAATCAGCATTAGCCAAATCTATTGTGTCATCACTTCCGACATCCTGTATATATCCAACATTTATAGTTTCATTGTTTTCCGTTTTGGTTATTGCATATACAGAATTTTGATCGGTACAAGCCCATACTATTGACAACAAAATAAAGACTAATCCTAATACTAATAATGATCCACTAGATAGCAAATTCCCAATTATTATAAAGGACTTTTTTACTAGTCCCCCAGATTTGTTTTCTATAACTTTTGAATTTGGAGCAAAAAGACCTTTTATAAATTTCTTCAAAGACCCAAAATCAAATTTTCTCTTATACTTAAACGGAGCGAAAATATAAGATATCTGTTCAATAAGCTTATCATTTTCTTCATTTTTTGAAGTCGCGACAAGTCTACCCTTTTTTATTTCATCTTCTAAAACACTTTTCTTATTTAGAAACTTAAAAACCTCCGTACAATCCCCCTCTATACAAATATCATAATCTATCTTGTCAGTTAATACCTGGACTCTATTAGAATAATCATCGTTTTCTTTATCGATAACTATTGAAAAAGAACCCTCGTGGTCTCCATTAACCTTAATTTCTATAACAATCTTCTCTTGATAAAAATCTTCTTCATAAATATTCTGTTTTACAATTTCAGTAACTTCATTATTTACCCATTCACTAAAGCCTTTTTGACCATTTTCGTTAATTCCAGAATTATCTTTATTTGGTTCATTAATACCGTCAACAAACGTTGTTTCCATACCCTATCTCCTTCTATCACTTTAATGCTACTATTTATCCATTATACTATTTATAGTATTTATACAAAATAGAAATTGGCTAAATCGAAAAAATAGGACCATGCTCTTCACATGATCCTATAAAAAGCCTCTTTATGATATTTTATTGTAATACTGCTCACTCCTGCATACAAAAACAATTATTTATGAAGTCAACACTTATACCATATTGTTCACATTTTGTTATCAGAACACGGTTACCGATTGGCATGCAATTTCAACCAGCTTGTAAATCATTACTCAACGATGCTGCTCTAAATATCTGTTCCAAATATATGAATAATCTGGCATGTTTGCATGATACTCATCGTCTTCAGGCGATTTAACCCATTTATCGTATGTACCTACAGGAAGATCAAATCCGCTTTCATTTTTGCATATAACACCCAGCGTAGGATCAACCATTATCCATTTTTTGTCATCCGTTAAATATATAAAATTGCATGCATGTTTTCCGTTCTTGGTATTTACAGATATTTCAACTGCTGGTATTGATAGATAATTCATAACAGCTTGATATACAAGTGCAAAGCTCTCACAAACCGCAGCTCTATTTCTTACAAAGTTTAATACCGAATGAGATGGGATATCCGTATATTTGATTCTGCAGCCATCACCTTTACTATCATCATAGTACGTATCATTTGAAATCCGATGATAAACTTTCAAAGCAGCTTCTCTACACCCTGTACCGACTATTATATCGCCAGACAATCTCCTAATCTCATTTTCAATCTTTGAGGCATAAAAACAACGAAAGTCCCCTCTTGCACATTCTGCATCTATAATAGGTGTTATTGTTCCACCTTGAGGATATCCACCAGTTTTATATTTATCCGCAAAGAATAACAGAGGATGATCTGCATAAACTGCTTGCAAAACTCTTAATGCCTCATCCCATGTTAAACTATAATTTGCAAAATCAAAATCTCCGGATTTCCAGCAATGTTTCTTACTAAGCGGATCTTCAAAAGCGTATTCGGCATCCTTAGGATTTGAATAAAAATACTTCAAATGATCACTAAGAATAATATAGAATTGCTGCATACTTTTGGCTTTAGCCAATTCTCCAATTTCATTAAATGCATAATTAGTTGAACATGCATCAAACAAATCCATATCTTCTCTAATATAAACCATATGTCACGCTCCAATGCTCCTTTGCCCGTATTAGCCTTACGTATCACAATATAAAACAGATTTCATTCGAGTAATATAAATAATATCAAAAAATTAATGCACTACCACCAGATGCCTATTTTGTTCATCTTAGCACGTTCTTCCTTCTCCCGTTCCTCACCATTGATATGATTGCTAATTCACAATTATACTATTCAAAGCATTTGTATAGAATAAGAATTTCATTGTTTTTTCGTTGTCTTCAGATTTTTTTACAACAAAAAATGCCAGTGACCAATATTTACAGTCACTGGCATCAACACTGTTACTTGCGTCTATGCTTTTATTTGGTTATTTCAATATAGATCAAGAAGAGCACGAATATTATGTATATTATT
>JAEEGF010891284.1_pt1 | contig 10645 bp, 3 predicted proteins | sample 9134171 | NCBI WGS metagenome assembly JAEEGF01 (sample SAMN16246542, study PRJNA631951) | gut metagenome | biome: gut microbiome; feature: rumen; material: AP-attached | host: Bos | place: Iran: Karaj | collected 2018-10 | reverse complement strand
CTCTTCTGTCTTGATGATTTCCTTCACAGACTCGGTGTTGTAATATGTACCGGCGTTCTTTCCCCAAGTGAAGAAATAGTTGGCATTGATGATCGCACCAGTATCATCGGTCTGCTGGCCCTTGCCTTTCCAATCATCAGCATTGGCGTCGAAGTGAGCCATCACATCCCAGCGGATGTTGGTGTTGTCGATACCGTCGACACCCACGAACATGCTGGTCATATCAGAAGTGAGATAGTCACCACCCTTGGCGAAGGCGTAGATGGTGGTTGGAGTGGTAATTTCCACGGGCTCACTGTAGATTTTCGACTCAGTTTCGGTAGTTGTGCTGCGGAAGCTGTAGTAGATAGTCGTGCCTTCGGAAGCGCCAGAGAGCGTCACAACAGACTTGCCAGCCTCACGCGCCACAGAGAATACAGGAGCGGCAGCCTTCGTCATGATGACCACGTCTTTGGCCACAATCTCACTAGGAGCATATCCATCCCCAATGCCGAAAGCCTTAACGGTAGCATTTTGGGTGAGCGTGAACGGCTCTGTATAGACATTGCTCTCCGTGGTAGGATCAGTGCCATCTGTGGTATAGAAAATCTGCTTGCTGTTATTCGCGGAGATGCTCACGACAGAATAACCATCCTCGTTGGTCACACTGATAGTGGGTTTGGCCACCGGTTTTACATCTTGTTTGGTATCAACAACAGCCTGCAAAGCTTGCGGAATCAACTGTGAGATGATATCCTGATTGGCATTGAGCATGTTATCCAGACTCAGCGGCAACAACATATACGCATTACGCGACTTATTGTGGACATGTACAGCGACCTTATCACCAGCCATGGCGACCACTGGATCTGCAGCAAAATAGTTACCCAGTTCGACACCTGTGATGGTGCCATCCATCAGCACCTCCAGACCCTCAGCGATGTCGAGTCCCTCAAACATGGAATTCTCGGGATCCATCACGGTCAATGTCTTCACTCCAGAGTCAACAGCCTTGCCATAGCCCAAAGACTCATAAATACCTGTATTGAGGTTGAGCACCGGCACGAAAGCCACCGTATTGCTGATAGTACTTAAGAAAGCATGATCAGCTGCGATAGTCGGACTGACCACCACACCATCATACTGCCAGAGTGACTCAGCAGTCTCCTCGGTAGCGTCCACATTAACCTCTGTCAAGGCGAAGCGGCTGTCACCAGAAAGATAAGCATAGGCATAGTCATCGTCGAAAGAGCCAGAATAGAGATAAGCCACCTTCTGGGCATCCTTCACCTCAGGAGCATCCCCCTCATCGATCATGAAGAGTGTGAAATCAATACCAGCATCGGGAGTCAGTTGGAATGCCACATCGACCGAGTCAGGACTGTCGGTCTCCACTTTCCAAACGAAGGTATAGGTGCCCTCAGAACCCTCTGCCTGGTTACCCAAGAAGATACAAGCGCCGCCAGTCTGCGGAGAACTTGCATCGGCCTGGAACGTCAGATAATTCTGCACGGGAGCAATACCACGGTTAGTGGCTGTGCTATTGGCCGAGCGCCCCACAATGGTCACTTTCTGTCCGTTGGCCAATTTGGGGAAGGTGATGGTGGTTGACTTACGTGTCAGACGCAGTTTGGTCGTGGCGACATGGATACTGTTGTCCTTGTTCTTGCCGATATCAAAATAGAGTCCTTCGAGTTCTGGGATGACAACCCCATTAGCCATCAGATAACTGGAAGTGTTGACCGAACCCACATTTTTCCAGTTGTTGACATTTCCGTCAGCGTCAGTACCATTTTCTGCCCAATGAGAAGCGTCAGCTTTCAGGTTCTCAATGGTCTCGTCACTGAGGCCTTGGGTGAAATCCCATGTTTTTTTCACTTGCGCTTGGATGCCCATGGTAAGCATCAGCAACAAAGTCAGCGTAAAAATTTTTTTCATGTTCTAGTAGTTTGATGATTAGTTATCGATGGTTGCAAATATAACTTATTTTTTACAATCATCAAAATAAAAGAACAAAAAAAGCCCAGGCAAGTCATTTTGCGATGTATAAAGACAAAAATACTAGGAAGGGCTAAGAGAGACCAGAAAGGGCTAGGAAGGGCTAGAAAAGCCAAGGATCCTAGGACATCCTTGATAAAAGCTAAGAAGATCCCCAAAAGCCAGGCTGGCTTTTGGGGATCTCTCGGAATAATAAATAGGGCTTTAAAAAAATCTTGCGGCCCTCAAAGATAATCACTCGACGATCACTTGACGATCACCTTGTAGGTCTTCACGGCGCCGTTAGCAAATGTGCGGCGGATGATGTTGATGCCGCGTGACATGCTGCTCACCTGTGTGCCGTTGGCAGAGAAGATCTCGGTGCGGACGATATTGCCGGCAGGCTGCACGGTAGCGATGCCATCAAGACCTTGCTCAGAATAGGTAGCAGAGTAAGCGCCATTGTTCATCACATAGATGTCGTAGATCTGACCGCTCGACTTCGCTGCTGTGTGGAGGATACGCACGAACACCTCGTCGGCACCCTCGTAACTCAGCTTCGTACGCTTCCAGTTGCGCTTGATGAGCGAGTAGTCGACATCACCCAACTTCGTCCAGTTCTCACCGTCGGCGGATACCTCGATCTGCATCGTAGGAATCTGACCGTCATTACCATTGCCGGCATAGACAATCACGTCGAATGGAGCCTGATATTTAGCTGTCGTCTCAAGGCTTGCATTGAAAGGACCATCACTCGGTTGTTTGCCGAAGGTGACAGCATTCGGTGTGATGCCGATGGAGTCGTTCACGCCCACCATATCCTCTACTGAGTCGGGATTACGCATCGAGGTGTCGCCGATATTGTAACCGAGGTTAAGGCTCTCCCATGTCATCACCTGACCGATGGACTTCAAGATCCAGCCATTGGCCTCATAGGTCTCTGGCTCAAAGGCATTGTAGATCGTGGAGTCGTTGCCCTCTTCTGTCTTGATGATTTCCTTGACAGACTCGGTGTTGTAATATGTACCGGCGTTCTTTCCCCAAGTGAAGAAATAGTTGGCATTGATGATCTCACCGGCATCATTGGTCTGCTGACCCTTGCCTTTCCAGTCATCAGCATTAGCATCGAAGTGAGCGACTACATCCCAACGGATGTTGGTGTTGTCGATACCGTCGACACCCACGAACTTGCTGGTCATGTCGGAAGTGAGATAGTCGCCACCACTTGCAAAAGCATAGATGGTGGTTGGAGTGGTGATTTCCACAGGCTCGCTGTAGATCTTTGACTCTGTCTCGGTAGTCGTACTGCGGAAGCTGTAGTAAACTGTCGTTCCCTCTGTTGCGCCAGAGAGTGTCACGACTGACTTACCAGCCTCACGAGCCACGTTGATGACCGGAGTAGCGGCTTTTGTGGCGATAGTCACCTGAGCCTCAGCAATCTCACTGTCAAGATAGCCATCTCCCACGCCGAAAGCCTTAACAGTCACTGGACTGGTGACAGCGAACGGTACGGTGTAGCGGTTGCTCTCTCTGGTAGGTGTAGAACCATCCGTGGTGTAATAGATATCCGTCGAGTTGGCAGCAGAGATTGTCACCATGGTCTGTCCGTCGAGTTTTTCCTGACGGATGATTGGGGTGCTCACATTGATCACGTTGTTTTTGGTAGCAGCCACAGCAGCCAATGCCTGCACGGGCAGGTTGACGATAGCACTCTCTGATGCGACGAGCATATCCTCAAGAGTGAGCGGCAGCAACATATAAGCGTTACGTGTCTTGTTGTGCATGTGCATGGCCACTACGTCGCCTGCTGTAGCCAGCACAGCATCATTAGCGAAGTAGTCACCCAGTTCCACACCGGTGATGCCACCCTCATTGAGCAGTTCGAGACCGCTTTCAATGTCCAAGCCCTCAAAAGCAGCATTAGAAGGATCTTTGATTGTCAGCACATTGACATCCGTCTTCACGGCCTTTCCATATCCCAAAGCCTCATAGAGATTGGGGTTCAGGTTGAGCACAGGAACATAAGCGATCACCTGCTTGATCACGGGCAGACAAGCATTGTCGGCAGCGATGGTAGGACTGATGACGATGGCATCAAAGGCCTGCAGTTCCTCGGCAGAGGGAATGGCAGCCGCCACATCGATATCGGTCACAGCAAAACGGCTGTCACCGCTGATGAAAGCGTAGGCATAATCATCCGCATTATTGGCATTGAAGAGGTAACCGATCTTCTTGGCATCCTCCACTTGTGGAGAATCACCATCACCCACTATGATGTAATAAATATGGCATCCGTTGGTGTTGTAAATCTGGATGTCATAAGTACCGTCATCATTTGGTGTGTCGGGTGCATCAGTGGGCACCAGCCATTCCTGATCGGTATAGGCAGTCGGGGCAGCCACACTGTTGCCCTGCGGGTCTAAGAGTTGCGTGCCAGAGGTACCGAAACCGATATAGAGGTTCACACCACGGGCATCCGTCACCTTATGCGACTCCACACCCATCTTGATCACTGTTCCGGGAGCCACGTGCGGGATGACGAAATAGTTTTTCTTCGAACCGCCAAACCAGAGGTAAGAGGCTCCCTTGTAAGGACCGAAACTGCTAGAGGGATCCGGACCCGGGTAGTCAACTGCTATGGCCAGTGAGCGGTCGGTGGTATTGGTGTAGAGCAGCCCTTCCAATTCTGCGATGGGCTCTCCATTGGCCTGGATTGTGGCACCCTCGGATGTACCTTGGTGGGTCACCTCCCAGAAGCAGTTATCCTTGGAGGCAGCGGTAGGTTCCGTGGCATCTTTCTTCTCCACGTCAGACCAGGCGCCCGTGGAAGGCCCCTTTGCCGACTCCGCCTTCAGATTCTCCACCGTACGGGCACTCCATTTGGTGAAGTCCCACGACTTACGGTAGGTCTGCTGCGCACTTGCACACAAGGTGACAGCGAGCAGCATGCTAAGAGTAAAGATTTTTTTCATAAGTACAGGTATTAATGAATAATAAAAGATAAGATGTATTTCATTGACGAATTCAATTCATAGGAAATTACAGATCATAAGGCACCCAATAGCCCCCTTCCATGATGCGTTGTCTCACGGTGGCAGCCAAACCTTCATCCTCATACTTGCTGCAGATGCGGTCGGCAGCGATCGACGGATCAGCATATCTCACCACCATTCTGTTGATCATGGGATAGACCTTCCCTTCGGCGGCAAATTCCAACATCGACTCATCGAGCAGTGCCATGTCGTTGAATCGGATGGTGCCCAATTCACCCAGTTCATGGGTGTTGTCCTTCACGGGACGCACCTGAAGTCCGGTGAAGCATCCACGGATACCCAGCGACGGGTATTTGCGTGTGCCCCAGTTGGCTGTTCCGGTCCAGTCGCACTTGGTCGGATCAACCGTACTGGCGAACCCCTCCCATTCCGGCATATCAGGTCTGAAGCAATCATCTTGCTCACCCGCCTTTACACCGGTGTTGAGTACGGCATTCAAGGCAATAAACCGTTTGAGATGGTTGAGCGCCTCACAAAGCATCATGTGATATTGGGTGGCCCTGTAGATATAGATATGGCAGTCGTCCTGATAAGCGTTGACACGGGCAGAACTACCCACCGGACGGTATTTTGCGATATAACTCTTACCGCCAGATTGCCCGAAGAGGCATTTGTATCGGGTATCGTTGGTGGCAGCGCCAGGATTGAGTTCTTTGCTGAGAAACAGTTCCTGTGCCTTGGCAGAGGGGCGGAGCAGATACTGGTTGGGATACTCGTTGGAGAAGTGCTTCAGCAATGTATTGGTCTGGTTGTTGGTATAGTCATAGATAATCGCCGACACAGCCTCGTAAGGATAGGGTTGGCTGTTGTTCCAAATCGGTGAATAGTGACCAGGTGTAGCCGCAGACGGCAACCAATAGACATTTGAACCAGGATCAGAAGTGACATTGATCTGCTTTCCCAAAGCCTCGAGCAGGACATCAGCCGCCGTTTTATAGCTGGTCGTGGCATCCTGTTTCTGCGCATCCATGAGAGCACCCTTCCACAGGCACAACTCTGCATAGAGTCCTGCATATGCCGGCACCATATAATTCCATTTACGGTATTGGCTGTTGGACAAACTCACGGTATGTGTAGGATCCAGCCACTCATACCAGTCGATCTCCAACTTTGTCGACACGCCCTCATAGCCCGTATCCATCAGTTGGATACACTTGTCGATTAGTTCGGGCAACTGCAGCAACTGGAACCTGCTGTCGTTTTTGATGTCAGTCACCTTGGTGATGGGGTCATCAAACCACATCGCCTTCCCATAAATCTCGGCCATCGTCTTATACGCCCACACCTTGGTGCGCACAGCGGAGGCTACCAGCGACTGCCACGCATCATGGTCGACATTAGGCAATGACTTATAGTCACTCATATTCGACAAATAGTCGTTGCAGGCAATGATGACCTCATAATAGCCCTGCGGATTGGCATAAGCGTTGTTTTGCAAGTTCTGGTCGTAGTTGTTGAGAGCGATCAGCTCATTGCTCGACTCATCCGTCGGTTCTATCAGGTTGCCTCGGGTCTCTGTCAGGAGAATTTCCTTATCACCGATGGCCTGCATCTTGGTCATGATGCCCAGGAAACCGGTATACATCTCCGTATTTGAAGTGAAGCCTTCATCCCCCTTGAACTCATCGTCGGTCTCCGGATCCCAAAAGTCGGAGCAAGCAGTGAAAGCCACCAGTCCTGCCATGAGGCATATCGTACGCACACATTGATATATCGTTTTCATATCCTTGATTATTCTTTCGTTGTTGTTGGTCATAACATTAGAATCTGAGGTTGACACCAAATTTCACGGAGCGTGGAGCAGTAGCCTTGGCATAATCGACACCCATCATGAGCGGGCTGTAGGAATAAGAGAACTCAGGATCTGCACCCAGATAATCGGTGATGCAAAGCAGGTTCTGCCCTGTCACGAAAAGCGTACCACCCTGGATGAAATTCCACAAGGGTTTGTCCCACTTGTAACTGAAGGTGACATCACGGAGTTTGATATAACTGGCATCCTCAATCCAACGGCTGCTGAAGGCATTGTTGCCCACTCTGTCGTTGTATCTGGCACGAGGCATATCGGTCTGCTGTCCTTCCATCGACCAGCGGCGGTTGACGGAAGTGGCCTGGTTGGCGAAATCGCTCGACGACTCTGTGATGCGTCTGACGGCGTTATAGGCATCATTACCCACGGAGTAAGCGAAAGTGAGGTCGAGGGCGAAGTTCTTGTATTCGAAACGGGTGAAGAAAGACCCGAAGAAATCCGGTGTCGCCGAACCAATGATCTCGCGGTCGTCGCTGTCGATGACATGATCACCATTTCTATCAAAATATGACACGTCACCGGCGGCGAAAGCCTGTCCGTTGGCAGAGAGTCCAGCCTTCTCAGCCTCTGCTGTGGTAGTGAAGACGCCCTGCGCGCGCAATCCGTAGAAAGCATAGGGATCCTCTCCCACCCTTGTGATCACTTGCGCATTGTCGGTGAGCGTAGAGACGATTTCCGTCATCGATCCTAAGGAGTTGACCTTATTGTTCAACGTGGTCAGCATTCCACCAATGGTCCATTTGAAATCAGGCGTATAAATGGGAGAGAAAGAGAGTGACAACTCAAGTCCTTTGGATTCCATCTCAGCCTCATTGTTGTAATAAGCGCTTGATCCGAGGATGGGAGACCTGTCACCGGAGATGAGCACGTCGGTCGCCTTCGTGTTGTAATACTGCAATCCGAAGTTGACGCGGTGATGCAAGAAAGACGTCTCGAAGCCCACATTGATCGTGCGGTCTTTCTCCGCCTTGAGATTGGTGCTCGGCACATTGGCTCTGACGATGCCAGAGATGGTCTGGTAGGGATTGGAAGTGTAGTAATATTTGCCAAACTTGGAGGAGAAACGGCTGTTTCCCGTCAATGCGATATTGGCAAACACATTGAGTTGGTCAATCCATGACACCTGGTTGATCACCGGAAGGGTCTTGGCCATGAAAGTCACATCGGCAGCAGGATAGAAAGTCAACCTTGTTGCATCCTTTCCAACGGAAGACGCGCCATCGAAAGCTCCTGTCAGTCCTACCTTCACGAGATTGCGGAAATTCCAGTCGACATGAGCATAGAGATTCATCCAGTTCCATTTGTTGTTATATCCGGAGAAATACTTGCCCAACTTCTGAGCATCGCCGAGTGTCTGATAGAAGTCATTGTTGGAATTTCGTCCGAAACCGGCATCATATTCATAGGATGTCGTGACGACCTGCCATCCGGCGGTGGCATTAAAGTGATGGTCGTTGCCCACATTCCATTTGTATGCTCCATTAAGATGATAGAACATATTGAAGGTGTGGTTGGTTCCCACACGGATGGTGTTATTGGCCTCACCATACTGGTCGAAAAGCGGCACTATGTCGAAGTTATTGATACCAGGAATAAAGGCCTCCTCCTGGTTGTAATTGTAATACATACCCACGATGCCGTTGAGTGTGAGATTTCTGAACGGTGTATAGATGAGTTGTATTTTGGTGTTCATATCATACTGTCTGTTTTTGCCAGTCATCGTATTGACGAGCGACACAGGGTTACTCACGATGAAATCAGTATTCTGAATAGCACCAAACCAATAGCTGGCGTAACTGCCGATGAGATTGCCGTACATATCACTCTGATAAGGGCTCAGCAGCGGGGAACGGCGATAGGCAGCCAACAAAGGATTGGTCTCGATGGAGAGTCCCTGTTCCTGATATTGTCCTTTCAGATAGGAAGTGTTGATGTTGGCCCTTATCTCCAGTTGTTTGCTGACAAGCACCGATGCATTGATCTGTGCATTGTAGCGGTCGCTGTTGGTATTTTTCAACGTCCCCTGATCCCCCATGTATCCCAGAGAGATATTATACTTGGCGATATTATCACCACCCTCCACTCTGAATAGATAATCCATCGTGGTACTGTTGCGGTAGATCTCATCCTGCCAGTCGGTATCATACTGATAGAGATACGACTTGTTGGCATTAGGGTCGCTGAGGAAATTGAAATCTCCGAAGAAAGCCTCCATATTGGGATAATATGTCAAGGCGATATCACTCAGATAGTTCTTATATTCAGAGGAATTCATCAGCGGGATGCGCTTGGAATTCCAGTTGACACCAGCAATGGCAGAGAATGAGATGCGCGTGTTCATGTTGGTGGAACTGGCCTGGTCGGTCTCAATCATGATGACGCCATTGGCACCCATGGAGCCATAGGCAGCCGCCTCAGCCCCCTTGAGGACGGTGATGTTGCGGATATCAAGGTTGTTGAGTCCTTGAAACAGTGACCTCGAATAACCACTGATGATGTGGCTGAGGTTAGCATCAGGCATATAAGGAACCCCGTTGATGACGATGAGCGGAGAGTTGTCGGCCACTAAAGTGCGCACGCCCCGCAATTGCATCATCGCGCCCTCACCGGTCATACCGCTCTTGTTGACCACCTGCAGTCCTGGGATTTCCCCCTTGAGCGTCTGATCAATGGACAGGGCTCCAAGGGCGAAGTCCTTACGGTTAACATTCGACATACTGGCCAACGTATGGTCACCCTCTGTCGTGGCGAAAGGTGTCACGAAGGTCTCATTGTAACGGCTCTTGTCGTTCTCAACCAGATAGACCTTCAGGTCTTTCTGCTCATTGTCATAGATAATGACCTGCTTCTGAAAATATCCATCATGCCATACGGTGATGGAGTTGCCGACAGTTACCCCACTGATGGTGAACATTCCGTCGGTCCCGGTACGCACGGCCTTGCAGTCGGGACTTGAGATGACGGCATCGACGACGGGTTGTCCTGTCGAGGAGTAAACATGTCCGCTGAGTTGCTGTGCGCATGCCACAGCCACAAACATCACGGGCAAGGCCAAGCACAAAAACAATTTCTTCATATCATTGTTCATATTGTGGTATGCTTAAGGATTAATAGTTGTTGGTCGTGGGTCTCAGACACCAGTGGTGGAATTTGACATTGGTCTTTCCTGCCCAGTTGCCACAATTGATACGGATGACAATCTGCACAGGTGAGCCATCTCCTTTGACATCAGGGATGACCAGTTCGTCCATGATTTTCCCTCCGTCAGTATCATAGTTGGCAGCCTTGCTGTTGCCGCCTACCTCACGCACATAGGTAGCATCGTAACCCTCGGGATGAGTATTGGAAAGCGTAGTGCCACGATCGTAATGGAACTCCGTGGAAGTGCCGAAGGAGATGGGTTGTGTCTTGGCGATCTCTACGCCATCGATGAGTACGGAGATAACCAGGTCGAGTCCCAGGTTCTGCACTGCCCCCATGGCAAAGCGGTAAGCCCCTGGAGGAAACAGCCATGGTCTGACGCTGCCATCATCATTGAGTTTGATCGGTGTGAAATCGAGTTGGAACCCATCAGCATCAGCCACCTCAGAAGGTTTGTCAAACCTGATGATCCGGTTTTCATGTAAGGGCCACACACCTGGTAGCGGTGACCATGCGCCCACCTCCGTGTTGCACTCCTTGAAATTCAAGTTGGCACGCTTAAAATAGCGTTCCTTCTCTTCGTCGGTGCAATTCTCAAAATAGTAGAAATAATCCTTGAGCCGGTACATCAACAAGTTGTTGGGCAGGTGGAGTTGGCTCACCTTGTATACGATACCGTTGGACA
>JAEEGF010733665.1_pt1 | contig 10645 bp, 8 predicted proteins | sample 9134171 | NCBI WGS metagenome assembly JAEEGF01 (sample SAMN16246542, study PRJNA631951) | gut metagenome | biome: gut microbiome; feature: rumen; material: AP-attached | host: Bos | place: Iran: Karaj | collected 2018-10 | reverse complement strand
GCGCGAGTCCCTGAACCTCGCCAAGAAGGGCCACGTGATGATGAACCCGGACATCGCCTTCGCCATGCACAGCACGCTGATTCACGACGGCGACATGCGCAAGACCGACTTCGCCAAGTTCATGAAGTAATTGATTAGGCTTTAGGTGTTAGGTGTTAGGCTTTAGGTGTTAGCCGGCATCCGCCAACCTACGAAATCACGCTAAGCCGCCAAGCCGCTAAGTTTTTATGCTTAGTTACTTGGCGGCTTTTTTCATGTAATTATTGATTATTGCATTGATGCGACAGCATTCAACCATTTGCGGGCATCTTGCCAAAATGAAGCTTACTTGCTGCCCGCTGCCATAAGCCACCTGATGGTGGCTGCATCGGGGACGGTTCGTCTGTCATGAAAACTCTGCGAGTTTTTGTGACTGAGGAACCGTCACCTCTAGCCATCAAATAGGCAATCATCTCACAAATACCCTGTTATGGCCTCCTCATATAAGCCCAACCTTTTTCCGATCAGTAATGGAATTTATTTTACTACGGCATGATATTAAATGTCGTCTAGGCAAAGTCCACGATAGGTGATGTTGTAGTTACCGAATTTCTTGGTGGTATTTAGGAATACATCAGCTTTGGCGCGCAGGATAGCCAAGTCAATGTTGCGACGTTGTCGTTTGACCTCGATGAATTCGGCTTGTTTGTTCAACTCATCAGCAGCGATGATGTCTATCTCATTTTCACCTCGGCGGTCATGCCACATGCCGATGCGGGTATATTGCCCTGATTCCACCAGTTGCTGACGGCAGAACTTTTCTAGTATTTGTCCACTATAGGTCTCATAGTCTCGGGTGATGATTTCCTTGAGTTTGTTGTAGGCACCAATCTCAAGCATATAGTTGTATTTGTACACAAAGCGGAACCAGAATCGCAGGAAATTGTCATGAATCTGGTAGTGGACATTCTTGCGGGGCGAGCTTTCAAACAATGGCTGCACCTTATTGATCAGCCCATAGTCATCTTCGAGGCGAGTCATGTAGCCTCCAATCTCTTTCTTCAGAATGTCTTCCAGGTCTCCTCGGGTATTGTGGCCCTGGGCGATGAGTGACAGAATAGAGAAATAGACGGTATAGTCGCGGCCAAATTCCTCAATGAGCATCGAGCGGCCCTCGTCTATGAGAGGACTGTCTTCCTGAATGATGGCATCGAACATAGCGGGTGCTGTGAAATATCCACCGTCGATAAGGAGTTCTACATATTTGGCCACTCCTCCAGTGAAGAGATATAGCGCTAACAGGTCCTCATTGCTGTAGCCAGGAGCATACTCGTCCATAATACCTCGCAGCACTGAAATAGCGAAGGGATGAACTGATAATTTTTGAGTCTGGCGGTTATATAAGGGTTCCTTCTTGTCGCGGAAGATTTTATTCATGAGTGAATTCACTGATCCGCAGACCAGTAGATTGATGCTGGCACCGTCCTTATACAAATCCCAAATTTTCTGCATCTCGCCAAAAACGGCTTTGTTCACGCGGTAAAACTCTTGGAACTCGTCTATCACAAGCGTAAAATGCCGCTCATGGGCCAATTTCATCAAGTATTCAAACACCACGGCAAATCTTGAGGGTGTTCCTAATTGGGGGATTCCCAACTTCTCCTCAATCTCGACAACATATTCCGCACACAGTTCGCTCTCCACCTTGCGTGATACAAAGAAATACAAGATGGGCTCATCGTCATAGGCGTTCAACACAAGTGACGTTTTGCCGATGCGCCGACGGCCCGTTACAACCGTGAATTGCGCCACCCGACGTGACAATTGACGGATATCGCGCAACTTCTCTATTTCCTTATCCCTATCAAAAAACCTCATATCCAACTATTTAATTAAAGAAACCACGAGTTCCGAAACCGTGGTTTCGGAACTGCAAAATTAGACAAGAAATTTCATTCCCACAAGTATTTGATATAAAAAAAGCAGCCTAATACCCCATCATTTACAGGCTGGTGGCCCCCCTCGGGCAATGCCTGCGTGGAGGAACCACCTTTTTCCCCTAAGCAGTAATGCCAGGATGCTAGATGCTAGTATGAAAAAACTCTTTTAATTAACGTGAGTGCGTGAAAATAAACTGCTGATACTCAACTCCCCCTCTTGGATAAGAGGGGGCAGGGGGGCGTCGATGCCACCTAAGGTATGCGCCCTCGCAGCAGCATCAACGCCCCCTTCCCGTTCCCCCTCCTCCGGTACTTCGCGCCACCTCCCTCCAAACGAGGGAGAAGTTACCCTCTAGTCTTAGAGGGAGAGCTGCTAACGCACTGAATATCAATAAATATTTTTATCGATTTTACGTTATTTTAAACTTGATTTACTTGTTGTGGACAGGTCGGATTGACATGTGGTAGGCCCTCAAATAATCTATAAAGTACTGGCGTGCCGAGTCATTTTCGCTATTGGGGAAGAACCTAAAACTCCAGGCTGTAATTACGCCTTCATTAACGCCATAGCCTCGTTCCTCGACTGTACTTGGCGTCGGACAACTGGTCGATGTCCAGGAGCTTCCCATTTCATTAGTAGCGAGCGGCCCCCTGTGGAAACGGGGCACAGCAGACAAGTCGTCGCCATAGACTCCTGCCAATGGCATGATGATGCTGTTGCCATTTGGACCGATGACCTCAAACCACTTGATGTCACCATAGGTTTGCAGTTTCCACTCACATTGCTCGCACAACTCCTTCGCCTCGCTATAACTGGGCATGCGCCAGCCGTCACTCCAGTTAAACGCCACGACATCCAAGTCACTGCCACCGATATCATCAGGTGGATTGTTGCCGCCATAGTTAGTCGTGTTCCATGTGTAAGCATCATTTTTCCAATTAATGCCTTGGCCAGACCACAATCTGCCTGTGGGGTCGCCCCACGCAATATGGGCACCATAATCACGAGGCAATTTTGCACCCATGTTGCAATTGGCCCAAAGAACCGACAACCCCAAGTCAACAGCTTTGAGTGAATCGGGTTTAGCGAGAGCATCATTGGATGACGGATTATTGCCACCACCTTCATTGATCTCTTTCCAGAATTGGTAATACCTCACTGTCACAGCATCTGTGACGGTTCCATTATTTCTTTTACAACGGATCAACTTGACATAGCAGATGACATAACCTTTATTCTCGGGGTTTGTTTCGGCATAGTTCCGATACAGGCTGTCACAAGTCGTGAGTAAGGCCGCCTCCTTTTCCCGTTCATCACCCTGCATAGTCTCATTCTTGCTTACCACCTGCTTCATGAAGTAGATGGTTCTGGACAATCGATCGGCAGTATCTTCATTATTCATCCCGCTTGCTGCATCGTCATCGTCTGTCAAATGCAGCATCACTTCGGACTGAATGGTCAAGTAATAGGTATATTCACCGTTATACACTTCCTCGTTGTCTTTACACGAGGTACCTATCATCATCAAGATGACGATAAGCCATATTAAAGAGTTGCGATTTTTCATCCTTTCATCGGTTTTTTGGGTTTATAAAATCTTGGCTACGAAAACTGTACAGGACAGCCAGTGTCATCGAGATACAATCTAATCATTAGACATTCTTTTACAAATGCGGTTTATTTACCCCCCAAATTTTAACATTTCTTAATTGGCATCCGCACGACGGAATTGAAAACAAGGAATACAAGAACAACAATTCAACCGATTGTACATCTTGTATTTCTTGTTTTCCCTATCTAACGTAAGTCCAACGAAAACATCATTTGAAAATCAGCGCGTCTGCAACTTAATTTCGTCGAACTCACGTTAATGTAAACTGTAACGCATACAACTAGCACAAGTTTTTCATATAGCGCATGCATCAATAAAATAGCGGTTGATTTAACGCAAAGGTATATCAACCGCTTATGCTTTGAAAAGACGAAATTATTGTGCAGGCACAACAATACATGAATAATAGAGCCGATCCCAGAAGTAAACGAATGGCAAATCACGAGTATCGCCATACTTCAAGATGCGAAACTTAACCTCTTGCCCGTCTTCTAGAGTGGTGTTCGGAAAATCACTGCGCAGGAAATAGATGTTACTCCTAGGAACGGGAGCCTTCTTTTCATAAGCATCTTCAGGTGCCTTAATGAGTTCACACCAGACACCGACATTGGCTTCCCAAAAGTCCTTATCAGTACACCCCATCGTCACAATGACCCCTTCATAAACGCCATCGGTGGGACATTCTATCATATCCTGGGAATATTCCTCTATATTAGGTTCATCTTTCTCGCTGTTGCAAGCGGTCATCGCTAGCATTATCAGCAACATAATCATTAGTTTCTTTGTCATTTCCATATCATTCTTTAGTTAGTGTTTATCCGCTGCAAAGTTAGCGATTTTTTTAGCCTAAACACTTCTATTTCCTTTTAGATTTAGATAAAATTGGTGGCGATACAGCAATTAAAGTAACGTGAGTTCGACGAAAATGCTAATTGTCAATCAGTACGTTAGCATTTTTTTGTCGAACTCACTTGATTTACTTGTTGTGGACAGGTCGGATTGACATGTGGAATGCCCTCACATAATCACGAAAGACATGGTTCCCTTCAGTTCCAACCCAAAGGCCTATCCATGCGGTCAAGACTCCTGGATTAATTTTGTATCCGCGCATGTCACTTTGTTTCCAACTTATGCTTGATGTCCAATAGAAAGCGCCCTGATTGACGTAAACTGGACCACCAAGAAACCGGGTATTCTCATGAGTATCATCATCGAAATACATACCAGCTATCGGCCAGGAAATGCTGTTACCATTAGGACCAGTGACCTCATACCATTTTACGCCCGCTTGTTCCATTTGAGTCCAATGACACTTCGTCATCAATTCCTCCATTTCGTAATAAGTGGGCATTCGCCATCCATCACCCCAATGTACAGCTACGACATCCAGTTCAGTACCACTAATATTATTAGGTGGAGTGTTGCCGCCATAGTTGACTGTATTCCACGAATAGCCGTTTTCGTTATAAATGATACCATCACCTGACCACAATGCGCCCGTGGGGTCGCCCCACGCGAAATAGCCGCCATAGTCCGTAGGCGAACTGGCGCCCAAGTTGCAGTTGGACCACAAAACCGATAGTCCCAAGTCAACCGCCTCTACAGCGCTCGATTTTTGAAGATTAAACACGGGCGGCTCAATGCTAACATCTGGCTCATCATCCTTGCCGCATCCTGCCGCCATCAGCAGGATAACAAGTATTCCAAATAAATAATTAATCGTTTTCATCGTTTTTCTTTTCTTAGTTAGGTTGAATATCTCCGGACTTAATATAGATAGGGCGAATTGACATGTGGAAGGCCCGCAGATGTTCATTGAACATGTTCAGCCCGGTCAAATCGCCTCGCGAGGAATCACACACGAACATCCAAGCGGTTGCCACACCCTGTTTAACGGCATAGCCCCTGGTTTGGGACGTACCTGGTGTGTCACAGATCGTTGATGTCCAATACCACCCCGAGGAGTTAGTATGCAATGGGCCCTCCATTAGAAGCGAACTGCCCTTGCGGGGAAGTATGCCGTAAATACCCGCCAACGGTATGATGATGCTGTTGCCGTTGGGACCGATGACCTCATACCAGTTGCGGCCATCCTGAGAACGCAGTTTCCACTCGCATTTGCTACACAATTCGTAGGCCTCATTACCACTTGGAGTACGCCATCCGGCACCCCAATGTGCCGTCACAACGTCAAGAGAAGTACCGCCTATCTCGGTCGGGGGATTCATGCCACCATAGTTATTGGTATTCCAGACAAAAGCACCCGCTTGCTTGTAAATGCCAGTTCCATCCCACAGTTCGCCCGTCGGGTCGCCCCATCCAAAGTAACCGCCATAGTCATCAGGTGATTTAGCCCCCAGATTACAATTGGCCCACATGACCGATAGACCTAAGTCAATAGCTTCTAAGGCTTCGGGCTTATTCAATGAGAACTCTGGCGGTGTTGGATCGCCAGACCCGCTTGGTTCAACGTCCTTAAGGGCACGGAAATAATAGGTCTTGAGGGTAGTGCCTTCTTTGGATTCTCCATTCACCATCTTTCTGCGGACAATCTGCACATAGCAAAGGGTTTGCCCAGAATACTGGACATAGGCCGATGAATATTCACGATAAATGCTGTCACATGCCGTGAGCAGGGCTGCTTCAACATCCGTCGAGTTTTGGTCTGACTCATACTGCGCCATGACACTCTTCATCTTTGAGACCGTCCTGGAAATCACACTCACTTGCCCACCCACCAGTGAACCTTCTTCCTCAGCATTATCCGACAATTCCAATGTTACTTCTGACTGTATGAGCATATAATAATTGTAAACAGCACTGGGTTCGTCGTTTTTATCCCCGCACGAAGTACCTATAACTATCATGACAGCTACAAGCCAAAACAATCTTTTACAAGTTTCCATTATCATATCATCAATTATAAAGGTTAGTAAAAGTGGATTTTACTCGGTTACAAAGTTAGCTTGAAGAAGTCAAAAAACAATGGAATTCAGCATAATTCAAAGTTAATTTGATTACACGTAATATATTGAAATACAATGATTTACAAAAATAAAAGTTAATGTGTTGGTAACATGGGAAAATGTGTTGTTTTTTTTAGTTATTTTTGCGTCAAAGAATCACTTTATTTCATAGGCACTACCAATGACTAAACCCATTTTCCATAACAAAAAGCTGACTGCACTTGCCCTAGTGGGTGCAATCACGGTGATGTCTATATTGTGCTCCCACCCCAACCACACCGAGCTGTTATCTCATGTCGATTCCTTGTTGGTGAAAAACAAATCACAGCAGGCCCTAAATAGCCTAATGGACATGGACAGGAGTGAATTCAACAAAAGAGATCAGGCATATTATAACCTGCTATTAACCCAAGCCAAATACAAGAATCATATCAATGCCACTAGCGACTCGGGCATCAATGACGCTGTTTCATACTATAGCAAATCTGAAGACAAAGAAAAGCATACCAGTTCTCTTATCTATCAAGGTCTTGTAAACGAAGAATTAGGTAACTACGACAAGGCTGTCCTTTGCTATCACAAGGCAGAACGTACTGCCCTCAAAACCGACATATCCAATCAAGCTTTCGCCAAATTAAGGCTGGGATATCTGTACAAGTCTCAATTCGTTGGAGCCAAAATTATCGCATCAAACAAGTTTCAAGAGGCATTAAAGTTGTATAAACAAATGGGGAATCAACAATTTGTCATCTTGTGCTTGAAAGAAATAGGAGAACTTTACTGCGACCAAAAAGGCAAGGCCGAAAGTGCTTTACATTATATCAATGAGGCTTTAGATTTAGCAAAGGCCTTGCCAACGGAGCAATATGCGCTTTTCTCAACATACACCTGTCGAGCCCAATACTATGCCTCGGTAGAAAACGACTATACCAAGGCCAAAAACGATGCTCTCAAAGCCATTTCATCAATAGACAGTAACCAAATTGACAATCCTAGGGCGCATTTTACTGCTGCATTGGCCTACATCAACCTACAACAACTGGACTCATGCATTCATTTTCTCAAGTATGCACCTGAAATGACATGCTATGCTGATAGTATCCTTTATTTTAAAGTCCTGTCAAACATCAACTTTCATCAGGCGGATTATCCTCAGGCTTTTTCTTACTATAAGAAGGCCATGAATCTTGAAGATTCAGCTCTTGTCAACAGTCTAACTCACAGATTGTTGACAATAGAAAAAAGGTATGATCTTCAAAATGAGGAATTGCAGAATGAGAAGCTACGTTCTAATCTCAAGAATACCTGGTTGGCACTTGCTGTACTTGCTGCTATCGGTCTAGGTCTATTATCTATTGCTCTCGGTTATCGGTCCAGGTTACGCAACAAGGAACATGAATTTGAACTACTCAGAGCTGATTTGGACAGTTCAACAAACAGTCTAGAACAAGTTCAAGCAACACTGAGTAGTTACGAGGAAGACATGAACCAAGCCACATCCACTATTACAAAACTAAACCAAGAAATTGATGCTGCCCATCAACGTCTGATTGACATGGAATCCGAGCGGACGCATTATCAAAAAAATGTTGAGTCATCACGCCAAAGCATCACACTGCTAAATGACCAGATAGCGGTTGTGAAAAATGAGTTAGTTAGCAAGGAGCGCGAAAGAGCCGAATTGAACGACCGATTGGCTGAGCTGGAACACAGGAAAGGTCAGTCCGATGAAATCATTTCGATTCTTGATGGTCAAATCAAGGTGATACACCAACTGATGCAGTGGGCTTACGAGTTGGATGGCAATGCCTTTACCAAGAAATTCAACTCAATAATGACGATACAGGAGAAGAAAAACTCGTCCAGTTATTGGAGCAACCTGCAATCACTGGTCAATGACCTCTATGACAACATCCTTGTCAAGGCACAAGAGCAAGCAGGAGGCACACTGCGTGATGATGAGTTGAACTTTATCGCTCTGTACTGCTGTGGTTTCTCCCGAACAGCCATTATGGTCTGTATGAATTATAAACACATCGTTACCATCTCGAACAAGAAAGTGCAAATCGCCAAGAAATTGGGCATCAACAACCTTGACAAATTTGTTGAGCCTTATCAACGCTAGTCTGCGTATGCACAAAAGCGAAAAAGCGGGAAAAAAGCCGTATGGTTTTCCTCTTTGTTGTAATTTTGTAACTTGAAACGTCGATATCATGAGGCGTTTCAATCTTTTTTCATGAAAACCGATACTGAGAATACAAATCATAAGGACTGGCGGGCGCATGGGGCGATGCTGCTGGCGATGGTGCTGTTCGGGCTGATGGCAACGTTCTCTAAGGACGTGCTCGCCAACGGCGGCATCACGGGGCCTCAACTGGTGGCGTTCCGCGTCATCGGAGCGGTCATCATCTTCTGGCTGGGCTCATTGATTGTGCCGCAACAGCGGGTGGAGCCACGGGACTTCATCAAGATTGCCGGGGCAGGCTTCTTCGGCTTCGCGCTGGCCCAGGGCGGCTATATCGTGGGCCTGAGTTTCACTTCGCCCATCAATGCTACTATTGAGTTGACCACGATGCCCATCTTCACGCTTATCCTGTCGGCCATCCTGCTGCACGAGCGCATCACGCCCCGACGGGCGCTTGGCATCATCATGGGCTTCACGGGAGCCGTGCTGCTCATTACCCGCACCACGGCAGGCAGCAGCGGGCAGCCGACGGACTTCCGCGGCGACATCCTGATCCTTCTTTCCCAAGTGGGCTACGCCTTCTACCTGACACATTATTCACGGGTCATCCGCAAGTATGACGCCTTCACGTTCAACAAGTGGACATTCACCTTTGCCAGCCTGTTCATCCTGCCCTTCACCCTACCCCACATCCTGCAGATTGACTGGCCGGGGATGAGTGCCCGGACGGCTTGCGAAATCGTCTATATCGTGGCTGGGGCCACCTTCTTCACCTTCCTGCTGGTGGTGTATGCCCAGCGACGCCTCTTGCCGACGACGGTGAGCGTCTATAACTACGTGCAGCCCTTTGTCGCCGTGGTGGCCAGTATGGCCATGGGACTCGCCACGCCCCAGTGGATGCATGCCGTGGCCGCCGCCCTCATCTTCACCGGCGTGTGGCTCGTGACGAGAAGTCGAGTAGTGATTAGTGATTAGTGATTAGTGAAAAAAAGAAGAGTTAATGGTTGACTGGGATAGCCAACTACTAACTCTTCTCGATTAAATATTAACTTTTAACTAGAAGCTGTAGAGGGAGCCGAAGGTTCCTTCCTGAATCTGGGGCAGGAACGAGGGATCGGTCGCGATGCGGTAGCCCTGGATGAGCGACCAGATGACGCCGACTGCGACAGTAATCAGCACCCACTTCTTGGCCGATGCCGAATCGTTGTTTGCACCGGTGACATCGCCTTTCATGTACTTGGACTTGACGCCATTGGCCTTGATGATGGCCAGCACACCAGTAATCAGGCCCACAATATTGAAACAGCACAGCAGTGATGCCGCAGTGACAAGAATCGACTCGGTGAGCCACGTCTTGGGCATGATCTGGTTGGTAGGCTGATTGGTGCTGGGACCGTATTGCGGTGGAGCGTAGGGCTGGTTGGGCGTGCCCTGGCCGTAGGGAGTGGGCTGCGTGGGCTGCTGGCCTCCGAAGGGCGGCACTTGAGGCATCGGGTCACCCATGGGGGGCACCTGAGGCATCGACACATCGATGTTACCGGGATTGAAGGGCGTGCCATTGAGGATAGCCATCAATTCAGGGACCTGGCTCGCCGACACCCAATTGGGCATTCCCTCGCCCCAGACGAGCGAGTTGACCGTCAAGCCGTGCAGCATCAATTCATTGGGTTCAAACGGTCCTGCAGGCTGGCCGTTTTCTGCAATATAGTACTTCATAATTTCACGATTTAGTCTGTAATAAATCTTCTATCCATCCTAAAACAATCTCACGCCAAGTCGCTGAGCCGCTAAGAAAACATATCATTAAAATAAGAGAACTTAGCGCCTTTGCGGCTTAGCGTGAGACTGAATATCTCGCAGGATTAGTCGCTGCACTTAGCGCAGACGAACTCGCGGTTCAGGCGGGCGATGTTGCTCAGCTTGATGTTCTTGGGGCACTCGGCGGCACAGGCACCGGTGTTG
>JAEEGF011629833.1_pt1 | contig 10646 bp, 7 predicted proteins | sample 9134171 | NCBI WGS metagenome assembly JAEEGF01 (sample SAMN16246542, study PRJNA631951) | gut metagenome | biome: gut microbiome; feature: rumen; material: AP-attached | host: Bos | place: Iran: Karaj | collected 2018-10 | reverse complement strand
TGGAAGACTGGGAATACTGGGAATACTGGGATAATTCTCAATTCTCAATTTATTCTTAATTCTCAATTTTCAATTAATCTTAATTGATTCTAGATATGAAGTTTCGTGACAAGGATGAGGCCATTGTGGCGTTACGGCAGGCAGTGGAGACACGATTTGGTAGCAGTGTGAACACGCCCAGCGAATTCAAACTGTTGGACCGTGACATCAAGCGACTCACCGAGAAAAGCGTCAGCACGAGTACGTTGATGCGCATTTGGGGCTATGTCTCGGGCGAGACGCGCCCTTACACCACAACACTTGATATTCTCGCCAGTTATGCTGGATGGAAAGATTTCGCTGCGTTCTGCAGCGGCGATGACGATGACGGCAGTGACGACGTATTGTCGCCGCGCATCAGTGTGCTTACCGACCTGGCACCGCGCGACCATGTGCTGCTACGGTGGTCGGGAGACCATGAGATCTTGGTACGCTATCTGGGTGGTGGGCAGTTTGTCATTGAGCGCAGCGAGAACAGCAAGCTCAGTGTGGGCGACACTTTCAATTGTCATCTCATCATCGAGGGTCACCCAGCCTACTTCGACAACCTGGTGCACCAGAACGAGCCCATACGCTGCTATGCGTGCGGCAGCAACCATGGAGTGCACTATGAGGTGATGCCTGCCAAATAATTTGCTCTCATCTGATTTTTTCACTATCTTTGCGGCCTGGGAGGACTGGGAAAACTGAGAATCCTGAGAGGACTGGGAATCCTAACAACTCCCAGCAATCCCAGAGCTCCCAGCAATTGAAGCAATCATGAGTAGTTCATCGGGATTTCTTGTCGATGCCTTTGAGGGCGTGAATGACCATTTTACCTCGATTGAGGAATTGGGCACGCATGGGCATAACCGGCTGTGGCGCGCCAAGCGCTTCGGCCGGTGGTATCTGCTCAAGGGTCTGGGTGAGAACGAGATGGGGCAAGCCGTCTATCGTGAGATGCTGGCGAAGGAGCATGACATCATGTCGCGTCTGCAGCATCCGGGCGTGGTGCAGTCAATCAATATTGAGCACGTGGAACCGCTGGGTGAGTGCATCGTCATGGAATGGGTAGATGGTGTGACGCTGAAGGAGTGGCTCAAGGGCGACACCACGCGTGACGAGCGCCGCCAGGTGGCGCATCAACTGATGGAGGCCTTGTCGCATATCCACCAGCAAGGTGTTGTTCACCGTGACATCAAACCGAGCAATATCATGATTACCAACACGGGCTCGGCAGTGAAGGTCATCGACTTTGGTCTGGCCGATACCGACCAGCACGCTGTGCTGAAGCAGCCCGCAGGTACGTTGAGTTACATGGCTCCTGAACAGGCGGCTTCAAGCGCCCCCGACGTGCGCAACGACATCTACAGTCTGGGCAAGGTGTTGTCGCAGATGGATCTGGGACGTGCCTTTAAGGCTCCTATCGCGCGCTGCTTGAAACCCATCGAAGAGCGTTACCAGAGCGTCGAGGAGTTGCAGACCGACCTGCGCCGTCGCGCTGCCCGCCGCCGCATGGCTGCCATTGCAGCCACAGTGCTGACAGTGTTGGTACTGATAACCACCGCCATTGTCATCACCAACCGTTTGGACCGCTCGACCCTTAATGCCACCAGCGAGCGTGTTGACTCACTGCACAACCAACTGGAGCGCACGACAACGGTCATCGACCAGAGCTTGCGTATGCAGGACAGTCTGGTCAAGCGACTTGCCGCCTTGAACGACAGTCTGGCGACGCTTAACAATGCCAATGCCACCATGCGTGATGAGCAGCGGGAGCGACAAGCACGCCAGCAAGTAGTAGAACACACCATTTCAGAGGGTCAGCGCATCATTGATGCCGCCAATGCCGCCACGCACCTCAAGAATCATCTCGACACAGTGACACAGGGCAACTACATCTGGATGGACTGGAATCACCAGCGTCTGGCTGGTCGCCGTGCCCTGCAGGGCTATATGCAACAGATAAGAAACCGTTACGACCCACAGGAGCTAGCCATCATCGAGTACTCGCTCACCGAGTACTGCGTCAACTACGAGAATGCCATGCGTCACGCTTTTGATGAGGTATGGGCTCGAAATCGGTTCAAAAAAGTCCCGCCTCCCTAGTCTATCATTCAGTAATGGAATTCTTCAGCGCATCTAGTTCTTTCTCTAAAAGTTCTACCTCTTTCCTTGCGCGGACAAGTTTGCTCTCTACTTCATTGATTCGCGCCGCTATGGCATCCACCTTCAGTTCAACGTTGTCGGGCATGGTCGACTGGATGTTCTTAAATTCGCCCCACCCTGGCGCCTGGCGGTAGACCTCCTCACATCCTGGTGGCACCACTAGCACTACAGTGAGAGCATGGTAATGCTCAAACACCTCGTCCCAGTTTCCGTGGTAATAGGTGTGTTGCCCCAAGGTGGGTGGTACTGTATTTGAGAGTTGTACCACACGCAGATTGGGGCAGTTCAGGAAGGCACCCTTGAGAATGTTATCAAGCTTTGCGTTGATTTTCAATACTGTGAGGTTTCGGCATCCGTTGAACGCATTGTGACCAATCTCTAACACAGGGTAATCACGGCCATTGCTTCGGATTGACACTGGTATCTCGGCTTGCACCACGCTCATGTCGAGACAGGTGTCGAGTGTGACCTGCGGTGCATCCCAGTTTCCATAGAGGAAAATACCGTCTCGCACACGCGCAACTCGGTCCAGGCCGTCATACTTCAGTCCAGGCTGTGGTTCTTGTGCCCCTGCCGTCATGCAGATGGCAGCCGCCAAGAGGCAGACAATGCTGTAGCGTAAAGTGTTCATGTTAATTATTAATTGCCGCGGTCCTTAACTGGGCCGCGGCAGTACTTGGTTGTTGACTAGATGTTCTAGACTGTCTAGAAAACCTAGTGTTATTTCTTTACTTTTTTCAGTACCTTCTTATTGATGGTAACAGGATAGCGGGCTTTGAGCTCGTCAACCCAGCGCTTCTCAAGGACATCCTGATAATCACTAGTGACCTGTCCCTTGACATCGGCGAGCTCCTCGGGAGCAGAGATGAGTCCGCCCTTGAGAACCATCGCGCAAGGGTACTTACCACTCGGCACGGGTCCATTAAAGAAGAGGTGGTCGACAGCAGGATTCTCACCCTTGGCCATGAGCATGCGTTCCATCTTGATGTTTGTAGCATACTTCTTGTGCAAGCGTGTAGTAACCGAGTCCATGGGCTCGCCTGTCATCGAGTAGATGTCGGCCTTGACGGCTTCGAGCGTGCTGTCGTTGACGGCGTTGAGGATAATGCCCTTGAATCGAGGTGAATCCCAATTGTACTTCGCGCGGTTGGCATCATAGTATGACTGCAGTCCCAAAGTGTCCTTACCGGCAGCTTCCCACACGCGGCGATTGCTGATTTCGAACAACAGCATGCCATCACGATACTCGTTGTACAGGTTGGCAAACTCGGGGGTATCATTGATGATGTTCTTGGCATAATAGTCCATCACCTCATCTTGGCTCTTGTGCTCGACAAATCCCTCGATATACTCAACTGCCTGAGCGTTGTCCATCTTCATCTTGCTGTTCAAGTGCTGAACGAGCACGGAAACGGGCACGGTCTGATTGGCGAAGGTGAAAATGGGTTCGGTACTGTTTTTGAGCACACTGTGGACAAAGGTTGAGTCATACTGTCCATAACGTGCCAATGCATCGGTCAGATACTTGTGCAGGTTGGGATTCTCCTTAAAGTTGTACTGCTGCTTGAGCTGCTTGATGCGCTCAAGGCGCGGTGCATCCTTGCGGTAGTCTCGCTGCATGCCAGCCTCGATGCCCTTGCGTTGCTCCTCTAGGCTAGGTGTGCCACGTTTATCCAGCTTCTTGACAATATGATAGCCATAGTTGGTCTCAAAAGGCGCGCTCATTGCCCCAACGGGCAGTGCAAACGCCACACTGTCGAACTGCGGCACCATACGCCCATGGCCGAACCAAGGGAGTTCACCACCATTCTTTGCAGAACCAGGGTCTTCGCTAGCAGTCTTTGCAACCTCACTGAAGTCAGCGCCATTCTGAAGTGCCAGATAGACTGAGTCAATCTTATGCTTGGTGTTCATCTTCATTGAATCGGTAAGCACACGCACGCGCGGGAACAGCTTGAGGATGTGCTGCACATGCACCTCGCCCTCGTCGGGCCGGACAGCATTGACACGAATCATGTGGTAGCCATAGTTGGTCTTGAACGGCTTGCTAATCTCGCCCACAGGTGTTTCCCAAACCACCTTTTCGAAGTCGTAGGGGAACATGCCAGCCATGATAAAGCCATAGTGACCCTTGTTGTTGCGCACCGAGGGATCGACCGAGTACTTTTGTGCCAAGTCTTCCCAATTCTCGCCATTGAGAATGCATTGCCTGATGCTGTCGGCCAGTGCCAGCTGACGCTGGTTGCTGGCATAATCCTTACCCAACCCTAGCATGAAGTGGTCAATGTTGACATTGGTGAGCTTGTGCTGGTAAGCCTCACGCACCAACTTCTCATGCACAGTCGTGTCCTCAAGGAATGGCTTGATGATGTCATTGCGGTAGCCATTTAATTCGCTCTGGAAGCCTGCGTCGGTGTCAATGCCCTGTGCTTCGGCGTCAGCGACCTTGAGCTTGTAGGTCACAAAACGGTCGACATACTGTTCGAGAGTCTCTTTCTCCAGCTGTTGCTGGCTGTTTTTGTGATAGAGGTACTCAAACTCCGAGAGTTTGATTTCTTTCCCATTAATCTTCATCAGCACTGGGTCTTTGGCTGCTGTTGCCAGCAGTGCCGATCCCAATACCAATGAGGCGATGATTAGTTTGTACTTCATTGCTTTACTATTATTTGAATAAATTTGGCTGCGCTTCGGCAAATTCAAGCAAGCTTGGTTTGCTCTCTACTTGCACAAATTTTCATTGAATTATTGTCACATTATCTTTACTATAACGCAACAAGGCGAAATAAATTGTATATTGATCTGAGAATTCTCAGAAAACTCAGATCAATAGGAATTTAACGATTAGCTATTAGAGGAATTAACTATCTATTAGTCTCCACGACTGTAGTTGGGTGCCTCGCTGGTGATGGTGACATCGTGAGGATGACTCTCGGCGACACCTGCACCGGTGATGCGCACAAACTGAGCGTGATGCAGGTCACCGATGGTGGCTGCTCCACAGTATCCCATACCGGCACGCAGTCCGCCCAACATCTGATAGACTACCTCATAGAGGCTTCCCTTGTAGGGCACTCGTGCAGCAATGCCCTCGGGCACGAGCTTCTTGGCATCGGTGACATTGTTCTGGAAGTAGCGGTCCTTAGAGCCCTTCTCCATTGCTTCGAGCGAGCCCATTCCGCGGTAAGCCTTGAATTTGCGACCATTAAAAATGATCGTGTCGCCCGGCGATTCTTCGACGCCGGCAAACATGCCACCCAGCATCACTGAATGCGCTCCGGCAGCGAGTGCCTTGACGATATCGCCCGAATAGCGGATGCCGCCATCGGCAATCAGTGGCACACCTGTTTCCTTGAGTGCCTTGGCCACGTCGTAGACCGCCGAGAGCTGGGGCACGCCGATACCCGCGATGATGCGTGTGGTGCATATAGACCCTGGCCCAATGCCCACCTTGACGGCATCGGCACCATTGTCGACCAGATAGCGTGCTGCCTCGCCAGTGGCGATGTTGCCCACAACAACATCGATCTGCGGGAACGAGCGTTTGACCTGTTGCAGCACATTAACCACGCCCTTACTGTGACCGTGTGCCGTATCGATAACGATGGCGTCGACTCCAGCATTGACCAGTGCCTCGGCGCGCTGCATACTATCGGCAGTAACGCCAATGCCAGCGGCTACGCGCAGGCGACCCAGTGCGTCCTTGCAAGCGTTGGGCTTGTCCTTTGCCTTGGTGATGTCTTTATAGGTTACCAACCCGATGAGCTTGCCTTCACGGTCCACCACGGGCAGTTTCTCGATTTTGTAGGTCTGCAAGATTTTTGCCGCTTCCTCAAGATTGGTTGACTGCGATGTTGTCACTAGGTGTTCACTGGTCATTACCTCATCAATTTTCCTGTCAAGGTTGGCCTCAAATCGCAAGTCACGGTTGGTGACGATTCCCACCAGTCGCCGATTGTCGTCGACCACAGGTATGCCACCGATGTGATACTCTCGCATGATGTTGAGTGCATCAATGACCTTTGAGCCACGCTTAATGCTCACTGGGTCATAGATCATGCCATTCTCGGCACGTTTGACCGCATGCACTTGCCGTGCTTGCTCATCAATCGACATGTTCTTGTGAATCACACCGATACCTCCCTCTCGTGCAATGGCAATGGCTAGCCTCGCCTCGGTAACGGTATCCATCGCTGCCGAGATCAGAGGCACATTGAGGGTGATGTTACGTGAGAACTGGGTAGATAATGACACGTCCTTGGGTAGGACCTCAGAATAACCTGGGATGAGCAACACGTCATCAAACGTGATTCCATCCATCTTGACACGATCTTCGAGAAAAGACATTTTTAAAACTTTAAACTATAAACTATTAACTATTACCTAATTAATTTCCCATGTCGCTGAGGAACTGGATGCGTACGAGTCGAATCTCCTCTTCGGTGTAGTCCTCGCCCAGCTCATCAATGGCCGTCTGCAGGTCATCGCTCTCGCTCTCGCGGAAGTACTCGTAAATGTCATCGTGGATGTCATCATCCATAACCATATCGACATAGTAACCAATGTTGATTTTGTACCCGCTGTATACGATAGCCTCCAGTTCGTCGAGCAGTTCGTCCATGTCCATGCCCTTGTCCTTAGCAAGTTCGTCGAGGCCAATCTTACGGTCGGTACCGGTGATAAGGTAAATCTTGACATTACTCTTGCTAGCGACGGCACGCATTCGGAAGTCCTCGGGTCGTTCAATTTCATTCTCATCGACATGGCGCTTGATGAGTTCGACAAATTTGTTGCCATAGCGTTTTGCCTTGCCCTCTCCCACCCCAGGTATCAACTTAAGCTCATCGATAGTGATGGGATAGGTCGTTGCCATCGCCTCGAGCGAGGGATCCTGGAAGATGACATAGGGCGGCAACTTCTTTTGCTGGGCTATCTCCTTGCGCAAGTCTTTGAGCATGCTGAACAACACTGGGTCAAGCACGGCCGATGAGCCGCTGTGTTCCTCACCGTCGTTGTCGTCAAACTGCTTATCCTCGACAACCATAAATGGGGTGGGATTATCAAGGAACTGTTTACCCTTTTCAGTTGCTTTGAGCACGCCATAGTTCTCTATATCCTTGCGAATGTATCCTGCTAGGACACCTTGTCGGACAACAGAGGTCAAGAAGTTCTCGTCACGGTTCTCGGCCGAGCCGAAAATTTCAAGTTCGTTGTGCTTGTACCCTTTTACCTCATTGGTGGCATTACCACCGATGACGTCCACAATATATTCGGTCTTGAAACGCTCTTTGAGCACGATGATTGCCTCGATGGCAGCACACAACTCATCACTGGCCTCGACCCGTTTGCGAGGATGTACACAGTTGTCGCAATTGCCGCAGTTATCCTCGTTATAAGGCTCGCCAAAGTAGTGGAGCAGCGTCTTGCGTCGGCACACCGACGATTCGGCATAGTAGGCTGTCTCATTGAGCAGCTGCTTGCCAATCTCCTGCTCGGCGATGGGCTTGCCTTGCATGAACTTCTCTAGCTTCTGCAAGTCTTTCTTAGCATAGAATGTGATGCACTTACCCTCACCGCCGTCACGTCCGGCACGTCCAGTCTCTTGGTAGTACCCTTCGAGACTCTTGGGGATATCATAGTGTATGACAAATCGCACATCAGGCTTATCAATGCCCATGCCAAAGGCAATGGTAGCAACAATCACATCGACCTCTTCAAGCAAGAACTTGTCTTGATTCTCACTGCGAGTAGCACTGTCCATGCCTGCGTGGTAGGCAAGTGCCTTGATGCCATTGACTCGCAAAAGCTCGGCGAGATCCTCAACTCGCTTTCGACTTAAACAATAAATAATGCCTGATTTTCCCTCGTTTGCCTTAATGAACTTGATGATGTCCTTGTCAATGTCCTTGGTCTTGGGCCGCACCTCGTAGTACAGATTTGGGCGGTTGAACGATGACTTGAACACCTTGGCATCGGTCATGCCCAGGTTCTTCTGGATATCGTGTTGAACCTTGGGCGTAGCTGTTGCCGTAAGCGCGATGATGGGTCTGCTGCCGATTTTGTCAATAATGGGTCGTATGCGCCGGTACTCAGGCCGAAAGTCATGGCCCCATTCCGAGATACAGTGTGCCTCGTCCACTGCATAGAATGAAATCTTGACCGACTTGAGGAAGTCCACATTCTCTTCCTTGGTTAATGACTCGGGAGCAACATATAGCAAACGCGTCTTGCCATTGACCACGTCATCACGCACCTGCTCGATCTGCTGCTTGTTAAGCGAGGAATTCAGGAAGTGTGCTATGCCGTCCTCCTCGCTATAGTGCCGCATGGCATCCACCTGATTTTTCATCAGGGCAATTAGCGGTGAGATGACAATTGCCGTTCCCTCCATCATGATGGCAGGCAGCTGATAGCACAACGATTTTCCACCGCCTGTGGGCATGAGCACAAAAGTGTCATGCTCATGGAGCAGGTTCTTGATGATGGCTTCCTGGTCGCCCTTGAATTTGTCGAATCCGAAGTAAGACTTCAATTCGTCAATGAGTCTTCTCTTGTCAGTCATATTGTTGAGGCATTAGTTTGTCTTGTCATTCGGTTATTGCATTTGGCTGAGCATCTCGAAGTTAGACTTCTCGAGCTGTCTTGCGGCATAGTCGCGCGTGAGTTGATAAGTCTTCTCACCGCTTGCGGGCACTTGATACATCACGTCGATCATGATGGTCTCAAAGATGGACCGCAGTCCTCGTGCTCCCAGTTTGAACTCAATGGCTTTGTCGACAACAAAGTCAAGCACATCGTCATCAATAGTGAGCTCAACACCATCCATCTCGAGCAACTTGTGGTACTGCTTGACGATAGCGTTCTTGGGCTCGGTCAGGATTCGTCGCAACGCATCACGGTCGAGCGGTTCAAGATTCGTGAGAATAGGCAGTCGTCCGACAATCTCAGGTATCAGTCCATAGCTGCGCAAATCCTGCGGAGCAACAAAGTGCAATAATTTCTCACGATCGAGTTTGCTCACACGATTCCCAGCTCCATACCCCACAACGTGGGTGTTAAGTCGCTGTGCAATCTTGCGTTCGATGCCTTCAAATGCTCCACCGCAGATAAATAGAATATTCTTTGTATCGACGGCAATCATTTTCTGCTCGGGATGCTTACGCCCGCCTTGAGGTGGCACGTTGACAACCGAGCCCTCGAGTAGCTTGAGCAATCCTTGTTGCACTCCCTCGCCACTGACATCGCGTGTAATCGAGGGATTGTCGCCCTTGCGTGCGATCTTGTCAATCTCATCGATGAACACGATGCCTCGTTGAGCCTGCTCAACGTTGTAGTCACATGCAGCCAGCAGACGAGTGAGCAGGCTCTCGATGTCCTCTCCCACATATCCCGCCTCGGTGAGCACGGTGGCGTCAACGATAGCGAATGGCACCTTAAGCATCTTGGCGATGGTCTTGGCGAGCAAGGTCTTACCCGTACCCGTGGGGCCAACGATAATGATGTTTGACTTCTCGATATCGATGCCGTCATCACCACGCTTTTGCGCCAATCGCTTGTAGTGGTTGTAGACAGCAACCGAAAGGTATTTTTTAGCTCTTTCCTGCCCGATAACATACTGGTCGAGGAAGGCATGGATTTCATTGGGTTTGGGCAATGAGGCTATGTCTATTTCCTCCACTTCCAGATGTTCTAGTCTACGTAAATATTCTTTTGCGACCTCGTTGGCATGCTCGGCACACTCGTCACATATGCACCCATTGAGTCCTGGAAGCATCAGCCGCACCTCGTCGCTGCTGCGCCCACAGAAGTCACATCGATAGTTAGTATCTTTCTTTTTTGCCATTGAGGATCAAGATTATTTGCTACGGACAAGCACCTTGTCGATCATTCCATACTCAAGTGCCTCCTGGGATGTCATCCAGTAGTCACGATCACTGTCGGCATAGACCTTATCATAGGGCTGGCCGCTGTGCTCACTGATGATGTTGTAAAGTTCTTGCTTGAGTTTGATGATCTCGCGCGAAGTGATTTCGATGTCGCTAGCTTGTCCTTGAATCCCACCCATGGGCTGGTGAATCATCACGCGTGAGTGCTTGAGTGCAAAGCGTTTGTCCTTCTCGCCAGCGACAAGCAGAACAGCAGCCATCGATGCTGCCATGCCTGTGCAAATGGTCGACACATCACTCTGGATGAACTGCATGGTGTCATAAATGCCAAGCCCTGCATAAACCGAACCGCCCGGCGAATTGATATAAAGCGAGATTTCCTTTCCAGGGTCGGCCGAATCGAGATACAGGAGCTGTGCCTGGATGACGTTGGCCGTGTAGTCATCAACCTGTGTCCCCAAGAAGATGATGCGATCCATCATCAGTCGAGAAAACACATCCATCTGTGTCACATTGAGTTGTCGCTCCTCCATGATGGTGGGCGAAATATAGCTGCTGGTGATGTCACCACTGTAC
>JAEEGF010658912.1_pt1 | contig 10646 bp, 8 predicted proteins | sample 9134171 | NCBI WGS metagenome assembly JAEEGF01 (sample SAMN16246542, study PRJNA631951) | gut metagenome | biome: gut microbiome; feature: rumen; material: AP-attached | host: Bos | place: Iran: Karaj | collected 2018-10 | reverse complement strand
TACCGTAAGCGTAATCGAAGGAACGGCAGAGTTCGTAATCTTAATAAGCGAACCGCCGAAGAAGTTACCGAAGCCTATACCGAAGGTGGTAAGAGCAAGACCCGTAACGTTCTGATTGGCGCGAAGCGTAGTGGTGAGGAACGAATAAATAAGTCCCATAATAAGCGAGCCTAAAAGACAGGCAATAAGCGGAATGAATATTGCGAGAAAAGCGTTTGCCTGACTCTTGTCAGCAAGGGAGTTTTCATACAGAAACGCTCCGATAACGCCCGATATACCGCCTACGTACATTATACCGGGAATACCGAGGTTAAGGTTGCCCGACTTCTCGGTAATAATCTCACCCGTTGAACCGTAAAGAAGAGGTATGCCCTGCATAACAGCGCGGTGAATAAACTGAACTAACATTATTTATTCTCCCCCTTCTTATTGAAATTAAGCTTATAGTTAATGAAGAATTCACTGCCTATAATGAAGAAAATGATAATACCCGTTATTATGTCCGAGAAGGAATCGTTAAGCTCGAACTTTGATGAAATCTCAACAGCGCCCTTCTGAAGGAAAACGATAAGCAGCGACGTAAGAACCATATAAATAGGATTGAATTTTGCAAGCCATGAAACGATTATAGCGGTGAATCCCCTGCCCGCCGCCGTATCCTTGGTAAGTGTGTGGTCAGTGCCCGAAACGAGCAGTACGCCCGCTATACCGCAGAGAGCGCCGGAAACAAGCATAGTTCTTATTATTACCTTCTTGACATTGATGCCTATATATTTTGCTGTGTTTTCACTCTCGCCGACAACGGCTATTTCGTAACCGTGCTTGCTGTACTTGAGATAGATATAAACAATGACTGTCAGTACGGCAACAATAACAATATTAAGCAGATATTTCTGATTGAGCACTGACGGGAACCAGCCCGCCTGAGTGTTGGGGTTGATAACACCGATTGCGCCCGAGCCCTTGGGAACTGACCAGACGTATGCAAAATACGAAACTATCTGCATAGCGATATAGTTCATCATCAGCGTAAACAGCGTTTCGTTGGTGTTCCAAATCGCTTTGAAAATTGCAGGTATGAGCGCCCAGATTGCACCGGCTATGATACTCGAAACGAAGATGACTATCATAAGCACGGGAGTCGGAAGCTTATTGCCGAGCAGTATCATACATGCCGTTGTCGCAAGACCGCCTATAAGCACCTGTCCCTCGGCACCGATGTTCCAGAATTTCATTCTGAACGCAGGAGTTACGGCAAGCGAAACGCAAAGGAGCATCGCGACATTCTGCAGAAGGCTCCATATTCTTCTCGTTGTGCCGACAGCGCCCTTGAACATTGTAACATACACGCTTAACGGGTTTTCGCCCGTAAGAAGAACTATAATTACCGCGCAGAAAACAAGAGCAACAAGAATTGAAGCAATTCTGATAAGCCACGACTTGCCGCGGGAAATGTCAGCCCTTTTGGTTATATGCATAAAAGGCTCTTTAACCTTTTCGTTACTCATCGCTCTTACCTCCCTTCGCATTACCCTTGGTCATAAGCAGACCGAGTTCTTCCTTTTTGGCTTCTCTGCCGTTTACTATACCGGTTACTCTGCCGCCGCAAACAACAAGTATGCGGTCGCAAAGCTCGATAAGCACATCCAGATCCTCGCCGACAAATATTACGGCAACGCCGTTTTCCTTCTGCTCGTTAAGCAGATTGTAAATCATATATGAGGAGTTGATATCAAGACCTCTTACGGGATAAGCTGCCATCAGAACTGTCGGTGATGCGGCAATCTCACGGCCGACAAGCACCTTCTGAACGTTACCGCCCGAAAGACGTCTGACGGGAGTTTTGGCATCGGGAGTTACAACCTGAAGGTCTTCGATTATTTTTTCCGCAAGAGCCTTAGGCTGCTTTCTCTCAACGAATACCGACTTGCCCTTTCTGTAGGAGCGAAGCATCATATTGTCGATAATGTCCATGTTTCCGACAAGTCCCATACCGAGTCTGTCCTCGGGAACGAATGAAAGACGGACGCCGAGATTGCGTATCTGCATCGGAGTCTTATCCTTAAGGTTTTCGGTCTCGTTAGTCTTGGGATTGTTGTACAAGATTTCGCCGCCGCTTATCTTCTGAAGGCCTGCAATTGATTCAAGCAGCTCTCTCTGTCCGCTGCCCGAGATACCGGCAATACCGAGGATTTCGCCCGATTTTGCGGTGAAGCTGATATCCTTAAGAACCTGTACGCCCTCCTTGTTATAAAGGTCAACGCCCTTAACTATAAGTCTGTCGGTAGTGTCCTTCGGTTCGCTTCTCTCGATATCGAGGCTGATTTTCTCGCCGACCATCATTTCGGTCAGTATTGATTCGTTTGCCTCTGCAGTATTGATGGTGCCGATATACTTACCCTTACGCAGAACGGAAACTCTGTCGGAAATCTCAAGCACCTCATGAAGCTTGTGAGTGATGATGATTATCGACTTTCCGTCTTCGCGCATCTTGCGAAGAACGTTGAAAAGCTTCTGAGTCTCCTGAGGAGTAAGAACGGCGGTGGGCTCGTCAAGAATAAGAATGTCAGCGCCCTTGTAAAGCGCCTTGACTATTTCGACGGTCTGCTTTTCGGAAACCGACATCTCATAGATTTTCTTGTTAACGTCGATTTCAAAGCCGTATCTGTCGCAGGTTTCCTGAATCTTTTTTGCGGAAGCCTTAATATCATATTTACCCTCATCAAGTCCGAGTACAATATTCTCGGTCGCGTTAAAAACGTCAACGAGTTTGAAGTGCTGGTGTATCATACCGATTTTAAGATCAAGTGCATCCTTCGGCGACGAGATATTGACTTCTTTACCGTCAATGAAAATATGACCCTCGTCGGGATAGTAAATACCCGAAATCATATTCATAAGCGTGGTTTTACCGCTGCCGTTTTCACCGAGAATCGCCAGAATCTCGCCCCTGAAAACCGTAAGGTCAACATTTTCATTAGCGATAATATGACCAAAGGCCTTGGTAATACCCTTTAATTCAATAGCAGGATTTGCCATTTACATTCCTCCTGTTTTACTAAGCCTTTATAAAAAGGTTCCGTAAGCCCTTTTATCAAAGCTTACCATTAAAAGGATTAGGCGGGGCAAACTGGGTTGCCCCGCCATTGAAAAACTAAAGATTAATACTTCTCGTTAAGAAGAGTGATGCCGTCGATTCTCAGATCGAAGTAAGGAGCTGAACGGAAGTTGGACTCAAGGAACGCACCGTCCTTGATAACCTCGGTGTCGCCGGTGTAAGCTTCGTCTGTGTCAACGTCAGCAAGATAAGTGTCAACAGCTTTGCCGCCAACAGTGAACTTGGAGGTGTCGAATACCTTAACGGTACCTGCTTCGATAGCAGCCTTAACCTCGTCGATCTTAGCCTGAGTGCCTTCAGCAGCAGCCTTCTCGTTAACAGCTGTAAGCTCTACAGAACCGGTAGCGATTGTGCCTGTCCAGTCGGTATCGATTGCCTTACCTGCAGCAACCTGACCGATGATGTACTCGAAGTAGGGTTCCCAATTGATTCTTGAAGAAACAATGAAGGTGTTCGGGCACTGATCAACGGTGCTGCCGTTGTAGGAAACGTCGGGGATACCAGCGGTCTCACAAGCTGTGGGAGCGCCCATCGAGTCAGCGTGCTGGCTGATAAGCTTGCATCCGTCACCGATAAGAAGAGTAGCAGCCTCTTTTTCAGCTGTCTCATCATACCAAGAACCTGTGAACTGAACTTCCATAGTAGCGGTCGGGCAAACCGAACGTGCGCCAAGGAAGAATGAGGTGTAACCCGAAATAACTTCTGCATAGGTGAAAGCACCAACGTAACCGATCTTTGCATCTTCAGCCTTGAACTGGCCGGCTTCGATCATTTCGTTGAGCTTGAGGCCTGCAGCAACGCCTGCAAGATATCTGCCCTCATAGATTGAAGCAAATGCATTGTGATAGTTGTCAAGGCCTTCGGTATGAGCTCTTGTACCTGTTGCGTGGCAGAACTGAACGTCCTTGTACTCCTTGGCAGCCTGAATCATGAAGGATTCATGACCGAACGAGTCAGCGAAAACGATGTTGCAGCCCTGGTCTGCAAGGTCGGCAGCTGCTTCATAGCAGTCGTTGGTCTCATCAATGTTGGTCTTGATGATGTACTTAACGCCGAGCTTGTCGCAGGCAGCCTTAGCGCCGTTCATGAAGTTAAGGTCATAAGTTGAGTTTTCATCGTGAAGGAAGATGAAACCAACCTTAACCTTGGCAGCGTCAACAGCAGCGGGAGCAGTTGTTGTCGTATCGTCGGTTGTCTTGTTTCCGCATGCTGCGAAAACGCCGATCATGGCAACGACAAGAACGATTGCCATTACTTTAAGAAACTTTTTCATTTTTTTGACCTCCAAAAAAATTTTTGTGTGTTTTATTACAGCAAAGCAAACGCTTCGCTTAAATAACCGATTAATCCCTGAACACTATCTCGCCGGTTTCGTCGTTCATCGAATCGATAATGGCGAGCGATTCAATTCTGTAGCCCTTTTCCCTGAGCTTCTTTCCGCCGTCCTGAAAACCCTTTTCAATGACGATACCCGCACCTACAACAGTAGCACCTGCCTGATTGACAATATCAATAAGGCCTGTAAGCGCAGCACCGTTGGCAAGGAAATCATCGATAATGAGTATTCTGTCCTCAGGCTTTATATATTCCTTCGACACGATTACGGTGTTGACGTTGCCGTGAGTAAAAGACTCAACCTGACTGGTGTAAACAGAGTCCGAAACGTTTGAAGTCTTGCTCTTTTTGGCAAAAACAACGGGACAATAGTTAAAAGACTGCGCAGTTACACATGCTATTCCTATACCTGATGCTTCGATAGTAAGGATTTTGGTAACATTACAGTCTCCGAATAATCTATAAAATTCTTTTCCGATTTCGTTATAAAGGCGCACATCCATCTGGTGATTGAGAAAACTGTCAACCTTGAGCACATTCCCCTTTTTAACAACACCGTCGGATAAAATTTTTGCCTTCAAATAATCCATAACGAAATGACCTCAAAACAAAAATTGCGGAAAAATACCACAAATTTATAATACTATATTCAATACTTTTTTGCAATTGTCAATTTTGATAAGTTTAGGGCACATATTGAACAAAAAAGCAACAAATTGACAAAATTATACACTTATTAACTATACATTATGTTGTTTTGACTAAACACGCGAACACAATTTGTAGTGTTTTTTATGGGGAGATGCACAAGCCGTACATCTCCCCTGTTTTCGTTCTATATGCCTATTGTGATTATCTCAAACGGTTTATATTCGAGCGTATCGGTTTCGTACAGAACGTCCTCAAGCATATTCATTACCTTTACCGGTTTCGGGAATTTGAGAACGCCTCTCGTTCCGTCCTGCTCGGACAGTCTTACGATAACTGTCTCGTCCTTCTCGGACTGCTTCATAGCCTCAAGATACAGACCGTCAAAGGTGTTTGCGCACGATACCTCGGAATGTACAAGCGGAACGTTGTATTCGTAAGCGGTCTTGTTAATCTCCGCGCTCACGCAGTCGCCCGCATGAGGCATAATCAGATAGCAGAAATTGTGGAAGCCGAGATCGCTGTACGGATCGGGCCTTTCGGTAGCGCGAAGCAGGCTCAGACTCATTGAGCTTTCACCGAAGCCGACGCCGTATTTGCCCTCGTTGATAAGCGCTACTCCCCCGCCCGTTTCGGCTAAATCGCACCACTTGTGATGGCAGACCTCAAAGCGCGCCTGCTGCCAGCTTGTGTTTTTGTGTGTTTCACGTTTTATAAAGCCCGCGCTTAAATCACAGACAGCTTCACGGGTCAGAACGTTACAGTCAAACTGAGCCTTGACAAGCTTGTGCTTTTCCTGCCAGTCAACTATGTTTTCGACCTCAATGCCCTTTGACTGCTTGAACAGACGTATAATGCGCTTCCACTTGCTTTCGCCGATTTTAACAAGCACCGTAAGCTCGGCAACCTCGCTGTTTTTTGACAAAAGCTTCAGCGGCGATGCGAGTTCAAAGCCGAGTTCTTTTTCCTTGTAGTTCGGGAGTATATCCCATGCATCATAGACGCCGGGCTTATCGTCATAAACCTTAAGCTTATTGAATTCACCGTTAACCCATTCGCGGTTATGCTCTTTGTCGTAAAGCGAGAGAATGCTGCCGTCATCGCCGAAGCTGATGATATAATAAGGCGTTTCAATCTTGTCGCCGATTTTTATCCAGGACGAGTCAGTTGTCGTCTTGTCTATCAGTTTACCGCTCGCCATAGCGGGCAGCGCGGGAACGGTCCAGAAGCCCTTTTTGCCGTGGCGCTGATTGAAGCCCTTTTCGTCCTCAATAAATGTTACGGCGGTACGCTTGAAATTAAGCGAATTAAAATACTTGTCGGTATTCTCGACGTTGAGTATAAGGTCAAGCTTTTTGTCAATCCACTCGTAATCCTTAACTGCGTCTTTATAAACGGGATTAATATGACTGCCGGGCAAAATATCGTGGAACTGATTGATAAGCAGCTTTTTATAGCATTTCGTAAGGACTTCCTTGGGATATCTGATACCCGTTGCAGCTCTTAAAACCGAGATAATCTCAGCCTCGCGCAGCTTGAATTCAAGGCTTCTGTTGTACTGCTTGAGTACGGATTTTGTGGTAAACGTGCCGCGGTGCATTTCGAGATAAAGCTCGCCGTCCCATTTGGCAAGTTTATCGTTATCTTTAAGGTTCTTTTCGAGGAACTCACTGCCGCCGACGTGCTCTGTTTTGGGCATAACGGAAAGCTTTTCGAAGCGTTTCATCATCTCGAGCATTTCCTCGGTAACTCCGCTGCCTCCGTCGCCGTAGCCGAACATTGACATAGTCTGTCCGCCGATATTCTTATCCTGATACGCTTCCCAGTTTTCCTGTATCTGTGAGGGCATATTCCAGGTTATGAAATGCGTCGGCGGTACGCAGGCACCAACCTCGCTGCCGTCAATTCCGCGCCAGATAAAGTTGTTGTGCGGGAAACGGTTTGTGTCGTTCCATGTTGACATTTTATTGGAAACGAAATAGTCAACACGGCTCTTTTTAAGAATCTGCGGTAAAATCCATGAATTGCCGAAAACGTCGGGAAGCCAGCAGTTATTTACGGTTTTGCCGAACTTCTCACGGAAATAATTCTGGCCGTAAAGGCACTGTCTGATAAGGCTCTCAGCTGAAGGAATATTACAGTCGGGTTCGACGTACATTGCGCCTACCGGTTCAAATCTGCCCTCTGAGACGCGCTTTTTGAGTTCATCAAACACTTCGGGATAATACTTCTCAAGGGTTTCGTAAGTATAGGCCTGAGTGTGAGTGTATTTGTACTCGGGGTATCTGTCCATAAGACGAAGCTGAAGAAGCACGGTACGAAGATTTTTCTGCACAGTGTGAATCCTGCGCCAGTAATACGCAAGGTCAAGGTGTGAGTGGGCAACGAGTGCAACGTCACCGTTACCCTTATAATCGGTATTTGAATAAATAACGTTTTCAATATACGACTTAGCCTCATCTATGCCCGTAATCGGTTCACAGTCAAAGTCGATACAGTTCATGGCGTTATTGAGTTCTCTGTTGAGAAACGCTCTGTAATCTTCGTTGAAAAGCTCGCTTCCCGCAATATCAAGAAGAACTTCAAAGTCATAAACAAGATCAAGTACCGCATGATTAACAGTACACAGATACGCGCCCTCAAAGACCTGACGGCATCCGCGAACGGACAACGACTCGGGATTGCGCTCATCATCAGGCTTGGAACGGTTATAGCCCTGCATTTCAAAATGCAGGGTTTCGCTGTCAATATAAGGTGACAGAAGTATTCTGTCACGGTTGGGGTCAACGCCGCCGACGTATTTTCCGTTTACCTTTACAACGATTTCGGCAGCCGTCTTTAAGTACAGCCAAAGTTCTTTTTCCCAGAGCTCGGCGGGTATTTTAACGTCACCCTTAATAAAAGAAGTGCCGTCGGGAGTGAAATACATATCGCCTTTTTTAAGCTGACGGTAATCGTCGGAATAGTATTCGTACTCGTTTTCATTTATCTGACGTGCATCTCTGATTGAAAGAGAGTCAATTTCATACAAATTTTCAAGTACATATCTTTTCAGCCAGCCGAAGCGGAGCGCGGTATATTCCTCGGGGCGCATACTGCGTCTTGTAACTTTAATATGACCCATATCCGACCTCCTCAGCTGTCCCAGAAAAATGGCTTTTTGCGAATGGCGTATATTTTGACGTTTTCGCCCTTATCGCGCTTTATTTCAGCCTTAATCCACTTGACGCAACGTTCAAGTATAAGACATTTCGAGCATTCGCCGCGGAAGACAAGTGTAAGCTCGCCATTGACGTAGCTCTCAAACTCGACCTCTCCTCCGTCACCTTCAATTTTCGGCTTTATAACATTTTCTATATAATCTTTCATATCAGCCCTCAACTATCTTACGAAGCTTGGATCTTATCGCTTCAAGCTCAGTATTTGCACTTTCCCTGTCGGGAGCGCAAACCGAATAATAAATCTTAAGCTTAGGCTCGGTGCCCGAAGGTCTTGCCGCAAACCATGTGCCGTTTGTAAAAACGTATTTCAAGACGTTTTCCTTCGGCAGACCGTCTATTCCCTGCGAGTAGTCAAGCACGCATTCGATACCGTCGAACAGCTCTTTGCCGTTTACTCTGAGGTAATCCATAACAGACTTAATCTTGGCTGTGCCTTCAATACCCTTGAGTACAAACGAATCAAGAACGTCAAGATAATAGCCGTACTGATTGTACAATTCTTCAAGTCTGTCAATGAGTGTTATTCCCAGCTTCTTGTAATATGTCGCCATTTCGGCAACAAGCATGGAAGCGAGCACCGCATCCTTATCGCGCGCATAAGTGCCTGTCAGATAGCCGTAGCTCTCTTCGTAGCCTATTACGAATTCTTTATCGCCGTTTTGCTCATAGCGGTAAATCTGATCGCCTATGTATTTGAATCCGGTTAAAGTATTTACTATATTCAGGCCGTAACTCTTTGCGATATTTGCGCCCAGATCGTTGGTAACTATCGTCTTGACAAGAGTTGATTTTGAATTAAGCGTATCCTTTTTGAATTTCAGCACAAAATCGACTAGCAGAGCTCCCATCTGATTGCCGGTAATAAGCTTGTATTCGCCGTTATGGAGTACTGCCGTTCCTATTCTGTCACAGTCGGGATCGGTGCCGATAACTATATCGCCTCCGACCTGCTTTGCCTTTTCAATTCCAATGGTAAGTGCGTCCTTTTCCTCGGGATTGGGCGAGCGCACGGTTGAGAAATTGCCGTCGGGAAGCTCCTGCTCGTCAACAACAACGACGTCATAGCCTTCAAGTATCTTTCTTACGGGAATATTGCCCGAACCGTGAAGCGGAGTATAGACAATCCTGAGATTGCCCTTTTCGGCGTAAACCGACTGCTCTTTTACAGCTTCAAGGAACTTGTCAAGCACATCGTCGCCGATATACTCAAGCATCCCCTGCTGCTTTGCACTTTCAAGCGGCAGATGCTCAATCTTTTCTATGTCGGTTATTGCATTAATATAACCGATAACCTCGTTTGCCGCGTCAGGAAGAATCTGACAGCCGTTATTGTCATAGAGCTTGTAGCCGTTGTATTCCTTCGGATTGTGAGAAGCGGTAATCATAATGCCGCCGTCACACTTGAAGTATCTGACTGTATAGGACAGTTCCGGAGTCGGCCTTAACGAATCAAAGATATAGGTCTCGATACCGTTGGTTGCAAGAAGTCTTGCACAGTCGAACGCGAATTCCTTGGAATTGTATCTGTTGTCATAAGCAATCGCTACGGAATGTTTGCTGTTCTTGTTCAGATAATTCGCAAATCCAAGCGTCGCTTTTCTTATCGTATAAATGTTCAGACGGTTCGGGCCAAGACCCATCAAGCCTCTCATGCCTGCCGTACCGAAGGCAACATCCGTATAGAATGCATCCTTAATCTCCTGTTCACTTAACGCCTTCAGTTCCTCTTTTGTTTCTATGCTTAAATTGGGATGGTTCAGCCATCTTTCATAATTCTCTCTGTAATCCATAGTTCTCCTCGTCAATTAAAAACAAGGGAAGAATCTCTCTTCCCTTTCTTTAAGCTTTTTGATTACTCAATAACCTTTTGTGTTCTCAAGATTTCTTCGATAGCTGTAATCGCTGTGTCTTCATCTTCGCCTTCACAAGTAATGGTGATTTCAGACTGTGTAGGGATACCTAGCGACATTACACCCATAATAGATTTCATGTTTACAGATCTTTCTTTAAAAGAAACCTTAACATCACATTTGAATTTACTTGCAGCGTTCACAGCAACAGTTGCAGGACGAGCGTGTAAACCTACAGGATCAACAACCAATACCTTGATTTCCTTCATGATGGCCCTCCTTTTCTAAGATAATTATAAATATGAAAGCGCTTTAATTCAAGAACTTATTTATGATACTTTTCATGGTGCAGGATCTTGAAACTGCGGTAGATCTGTTCCAGAAGGATCAGGCGGCACATCTGGTGCAGGAAGGTCATATCGGACATTTTGATCCTTTCATTCCCTCTTCTGCGCAGCTGTTCTCCCAGACCGA
>JAEEGF010072516.1_pt1 | contig 10646 bp, 10 predicted proteins | sample 9134171 | NCBI WGS metagenome assembly JAEEGF01 (sample SAMN16246542, study PRJNA631951) | gut metagenome | biome: gut microbiome; feature: rumen; material: AP-attached | host: Bos | place: Iran: Karaj | collected 2018-10 | reverse complement strand
AAGATACAGTATGCGTCTGACCTCCATCTGGAGTTTGCCGACAACTGGCGATACCTGAAGGAGAATCCCCTGCAAGTTAAAGGGGACATTCTCGTTCTGGCTGGCGACATCGGCTACTTGGGGGATGACAACTATACCAAGCATCCATTCTGGGACTGGGCATCAGAGAACTACCAACAGGTAATAGCCTGTATGGGCAACCATGAGTTCTACAAGTTTTACGACATCGCAAAGCTTAAAGATGGCTATTGTCTTGAAATACGTCCTAATGTCCACAGCTATTATAACGCCGTAGTGCATATAGGCTACATTGATTTCATCATCACGACGCTTTGGGCCATGATTCCCCTGAAGGAGGCATATTATACGGAACAAGTGGTAAGTGACTTCCGGCGCATCATCTTCAATGGCAACCTTCTCACCTTTGCGGATTTCAATCAGGAACATGAAAGATGCCTGGCTTTCCTGAAGAACGCTGTATCAGGCAGCATGGCCAGAAAAAAAATTGTCGTAACCCATCATGTTCCATCTTTCCAAATGCAATGCCCCAAGTTTGCCGAAAGCCAAGCTAACGGAGCTTTCACGGTTGAACTGGTAGACTATATCGAGGTCAGCGGCATCGACTACTGGATATATGGCCACTCCCACTACAACGTGGATGTCGAGATTGGCAATACCAAATGTGTGTCCAATCAGTTGGGATATGTATTTCATGGAGAGCATGAATCATTCGACCCAGGTAAATATATCGAAGCATAACACCCCATGAAATTCTCCATGATATGTTCTCTCAGTTCTCAGAAACATCTTCTTGATTCATTCATGCGGATAAGGCTAAGGGTGTAAAACGCTTACTTTTTTCACCACAATATATTGAGCGCAAAATATCAATATTTAACGAAACAATTAACCGAATGAAAGAATATAAGCACATTTTATATAATTTTAGAAAGGTGCCAAGCCTTTTCAAAACTGGCTTAATCACTATATTTTCGCCTATTTTTAGCCTTCTTGAAGCATATTGCCATTTAATAAATGTTAAATACGTTAAAAATGAGGTTTTTGAAAATAATTTTGAGCAGTTTTAGCACTTTTCTACCGTTTAAAGGCTAAATATCTGATAGTCAATAATTTCGATTTCTTGCGTGGGCAAATGAACATTCTGCGTCGGAAAGTAGATTTTGCGTGGGAAAGTAGATTTTGCGTGGGCAAATAGTGATTATCAACAACTTATACCAATTTGAATAAACTATAACTAAAGCTCTCATTTTGAGGGCTTTTGTTGTGTTAAGTGTTCTTAATTGCTTTTTGTTATTCCAAGTTATTTTAGCTATTTTTGTACACTATTTCTAACCCAGAGAGAATTTTGGGGCCGATTTTAGGGGTCTCGACCGTCGTCTTTGGTGCAAGTGTGAGACACAGTGAGAATGCACTAAAATGTCGCCATTGGTACAATGTGAGACACAGAGAGACATAATGAGACAGAATTTGCTGAACTAAAAGCGTGAGTTTGCGTTTAATTGATATGAAATTATGGAGTATAAGAAGCGTTGTCAATGGTGCGGAGTACCATTTATTGCCCACAAACTTACCACACTTTACTGCTGAGAAAAAGTACAAGGTTTTCTGGAATAAAGTCTAAGGGTAATTTGAAAAAATCTAAGGACAGTTCCGAGACTCTCAGCTAGCTGAAATGTATGTCAGTCATTACTTTTCCTTGAGCACCATCACCCAGTCTAAGTCGTCTGGTTTCTGGGGCAGGGACAGTACTCCGCTTTCATTGGCCTTAAGAATCTGGGCTTTCATGTGCTGGCCTGTACGGGGGTTGTACCAAGTCAGAGTGTAGCGGGCCGAAGGTTTCAGGTCGGTAATACTTCCCGTCAGAGTGTTCCTGGCATAGAAATAGAGCAGATGGACATCCTTCGTCCGAGCGTATGCAAACGCTCCAGACTGGTCTTGAAACGCCTTGTCATCCCGCAGTACAGGTGCCAGATTCCACCATTCCATGCTCTCCAGCAAGTTACGCAGGTACCTCATCTGCAGAGCGCTGGGATATTCCACCGACTCGCTCCAAGGCTTTCTCTTGTCTTCAGGCGTGATGTTCTCCATACCGTCATTAGAAATGGTGTTCACGTCATAGTTGCTCTGGTGTAGCCAGATGTCGATAGCCCCATAGCCGTAGCCAGCGAAACCGGAAAGAAAGCTGATCCATCCCTGCGCCCTGGAGCCGAAATCCTTGGTCCAGAGTCCACAGTACCGTCCTTCGTAGTTGATGGCAGGTCGGGGTGATGTCCAGTAATCGCGTATGGTTTCGGGGTTGTTGGTCTTGGTCAGCCCTGGACTCCACTGAGCGGCCCACCAGTTGTGTCCAGTACGCTGTGCCACCTCTTCAGGAAGGAATACCGATGCCCCGCCGTTGTCGGCGTTCGCTTCTTCTTCCACACCCTTGCCTGTTACGCCGGTGAAGATTGTATTCTCCTGGTGGCCGGAAAGAGGGTGAGAATAGGCATCCTCGTGATGCAGGAACTCGGCAACCTTCACCCAAGGATTGCAGGTGAAGTCATAGACCTTATTACTGCCGCGCTCGTGGTAGAAGTCATTGTCGATTTCCTGTGCCAGAGTCCACATGACAGGATAAGCCCCGAAACGAGCCACCCAGTAGCGCGAGAGAACGGCAAGTGCAGCATCGTCGCTCGCCAGTTTGGCTGACATGCTACTGGAAAAGAAAAATTCGGCATTTGCATGAACTAGTCCTTTGTCGGCAATGTATTGGTAGTATTTATCGGCCTGTCGAAGTCCATCAATGTCTTTTTGGTCTACTCGTCCGTCCGCGAGGTTGAACTTCGCCCCGATAGGCTCACTCTGGTAAACGGTAAAACCCTGCTCCACACGTCGGTCAACCAAATACTTGAAATGTGAAGTGGCACCAGTATTTCCTGCATGAGGTCCGGGCTGGTCATATTCTTCAAGATACAGTCCCCAGTGTGTATCACCCAAATAGAAGAAGGGCGTGCCGTCGGCATAGGTCATGTACTTTCTTCCTGGCATTACCTGAACGAATCCGTGCCGGTAGATGGGCAGTGTTCCCTTGTATTTGCGGCATTTCAACTGCCCCTTTATGCCATTGAGCGAGGCGTCCTGAGGGCATTCCGTAATCCATGTCCAAATGCCGGGACGCGTAGGGGCGAAACGGACCAGGAACAAGTTCTCCCCGTCCCAAAAAGCCGGCCGGACCATCGTAGTCCCTGTCTTCTTATGGACAAATCGCACGTCCATTCGCACACCTTCTGTACCCAGATTCTCGTAATTCGTGGAGGAGGTGAAACGTAATTCTGTCACGCGCCAGGTCTCTGCCTGTACTCCCTCATTCACTTGGGTATAGCCGGTAAGACTTGTCATCATGGACATCAGTATAACGAGCACGGGACAAATGATTCGGCTTAGTATCTTCTTTTTGATATTATGACAAGGATGATTCATAGCAAATAAATTTAATTGGAAATACTATATAGTAGTGTTTTTCTCCCAATGAGCAAGGCCAACAGCCAACCGACAGGGGCACAAAACATGTCGGCCAGGAAGAATGTGTGATAGCCCAGCTGTGTGGTTAACCATCCGCTCAGGGCCATAGGCACAATCATGCACATGATTCCTTCCTCCTTTGACTTGGCTTCAAGCCAGTCCTTGTTTGCCTGAATATATTGAGCCTTACTCTTCTTCACTCGCGACACGGCAGAACTCATACAAGTTTGACGCTGCTCTCGCTGCTCATTCAGTTCTCTCTTTCCCATATCATTTACATATACTTTTCAATTATTATCTACAGGAACATTTCACGAAAGAGTGTTGTTTCCCGTTTTTGGAGTATGGTTGTCGACAAAGTACTGGGTTTTCGATGTACACCATTCGGCTCTTATTCATTTATTCTGACGCATATTGTTTGTACAAAGCCTGTATCCCAGCCTCTTCCGGTGTACCTCCAAAGATGAGGACGCGATACTTTAGCCGCACGGTCTCGCCTTTCTTCAGCCTTGTTTGCTCGCCGTCATCGGGCCAGTACATCGGTGTGGGTGACATAAAGCCATAGTCGCGGGTAAACCATTTGGAAGGGAACCAACGGCTAGATGGATGCTGCATGATTACGATTCCTTCGCAGCCTGTCTTGCGCTGACCATAGAACCCCAGCCATGCGGCACGAACTCCGAAGGTTTCCTTCTCACCTCGCTGACCTTCACTGTTCAGCATCACTCCTCCCTGCTTTGGCGTCAGGTCCTCTGCTATCCGCGCACTGAAGAGGGAGTGGTTGGTCTTATTGATAGACACATCCATCAGCATTTCCATTTCTATGTCGAAGTCCAGTTGAAAGAGCTTCTCACTGGGCGAAGAGATGACTATCAGACGCTTGTCCCTAACAGGAGCCTCAGCATCGGGACGCTTCCATATACACTCGTCCTGTATGACAGCCTTATCGCCACCACTTTGCAGCACTCGTGCTCCAATGGAGATGATACGTCCTCGCTCTAGACCTTCTTGCCAGTAGTTGCCGCCATTCACCAAGTCACAACCAAAGAAAATTGACGAATGGTGAGGATAAACACCATTGCGCATAGACGTAACACTACCACCTGATACAGGACTGTTCACGGGGAAGAAGAACGGATACTTCTCATCGTCATAGAAACGGTAGCTGGTAAAGAAATGGTTGCCCATCGTAACGTCTATCCTGTTGCCTATCCTGCTGGCTGTTACCTGCCGCGACTGAGCGTTCACGCTTTCTGAATAAAGTAGGCACATGGCGAGACATATACATACAAGGGAAATACTCCTTTTCATACTTATCTTACTTGATATTAATGGTTGGTGGAGAGGCAAAGTCCTGCCATAGTTGCTCGGCACGCTCCGAAGTCATCTCACCATCATAGGCGAAGAGGCGATAACGTAGGACATATGTCTGCCCTGGCTCTAACTGCCAGTCCATGTTCTTCGTCGGAGCGAAGTTGATGAAGGCATCTCCACGTCCCCCATTCGCACTCTCGTTCCAGATGCGGAGCGGTTCTGGTGAGTTATAGTTTTGGGGCGAAGACATCAACAGGAGGCCCGAATGCCCTGCGTTCGAGGTACCCGTGATATAAATCCATCGGGCCCGGGTGCCGTCTATCTGCGGACGCGAATACCCTTCGGAACTCTTCATGATGCAGTTCTTGCTAGTCCACACTTCATTGGCTCTGTAGCCAAAGCCCGCATAACGGTACTCCTTCAGCAAGATGGGGAGCGAGGTAGAGGGAGACAGACGGGATTCAAAATCCCACAAAAAGCCATTCCCTGCCTTCCATGCCTTCACGTGCCACGCCTCCTTCATGATGGTTTTATCCCCTGCGGATGTAAAGATGACATGGTCCAGCAACGCATCAAAGCCAGCCATCACATCGCCTTGGTAAGTGGCCTCGACAGCAGCAGCGCGCACAGTTCCCTGACATTCGCCTAGGTTCCATAGGTCGTATAGAGTCCCGTCATACACAAGGTGAGTCCAAGGGTTCCATATACCATAGTGATGTCGATGGTCGCGAGGTTGGATGGCAGTCAGCACAAAACCCGAAGGGGTCCATGCAGGATGTATGAACCCACTGCGACGGAAGATGGAGTCCACGCCCTCGGGCACGGGAGCCAGCGTATAGCGATAGGAAAGGATGGGACGCCCTTCCTGCCTGAGCACCAGAAACTCCTGATTGTCCTGCATCGACATCACAGGCTGCCGCAGCTCGGAGGCCTTGCCAAAACGCATGACATACTGGCGGCTGGTATGCGCCAAAGTCTTTCCTTCCAGGACAAAGTACACAATGCCTGAGTTGCCACTCCGTACTAACTGGCACGCTACAGGCCGTCGCTGTCCTTCAGTCACTTCATACACATAAGGATTGCGTACATTATCACTAATGTATGTCGAGACGTCGAGCGACATCACACAGTCCTGCCGGTCATACTGCCCAGCATCGACCCGAAACTTTATGCTCCTCTTCGCAGCTGTTGAGAAGGCGAAGGAGCAAGCAAGGAGAAGGGAGATAACGCGGGTTGTCATACTCTGCTTAGAACTGATACGGAGGACGTTGCGGACGGCTTAGCATGGCATTAGCTTCGTCATCATTCCTGAAACGTTCCAGAATGGGGTCCCAGTAAAGCCGTCGGTTCAACTTCATGGCGATATGCTGAAGCAGGCAGGTCGAGCAAGAGCGATGGGCTATCTCGGCTGGAGTGATGGGCTGCTGGCGCGAGCGTATGGCCTTCAGCCAATTGCCATGATGATCCTCGCTGACGGCAAGGTGAACTTCCCTCTCGCCTATCGGTGACTTCAGTATTTGGGGGTTCGATGCTTTCAATGGACTCGATGCATTCGTCTGCGGGTCGTTGGCCGATGCCGTATAGTTGCCACGGCTGACGAATATCCATCCCTCGCTGCCCGTGAAGAGCAGGCCGTTGGGCTTCTGGGAACTCTCAGTGATGCCGCGCACCACAACCCCGTTATCATAGAGCATCTCGGTCTCGTAGTCTCCGTGCACATCCCATAGTCCGTCCGTGGCAAACTTGGCCTTGCCATAGATTTCCTTCGGGCCAGAATACTCGGTGCCCATCGCCCAGTGGGCAATATCGAAATGATGGTGGCCCCATCCTGTTATCATGCCGGCACCAAACTGCTCGCAGCGCAACCAGCCCGGCCTACTGTAACCTTTCTGTGGATGTACGCGGTCCACAGTATAGGGCACGTAGGACGTCTCGCCCAGCCACTTGTCATAGTTGAACGTGGAAGGCACAGGCATCGGCTCGGGATTACCGCCCGAAGGATCGCCGGGCAAGCGCACCTCTATCTCCTTCAGCTCACCGATACGCCCGTTCCTGACCAGTTCGCAGGCTATGCGGAACTGCTCCATCGACCGCTGCTGGGTACCTATCTGGAAGATGCGACCCGTCGCATTCACTGCATTGCTCATCTTACGGCCCTCCTCAATGGTCAGCGAGGTGGGCTTCTCCAGATAGACATCCTTGCCCGCACGCACCGCATCGATGGCAATCTTGGCATGCCAGTGGTCAGGCGTACATACCACCACGGCATCAATATCCTTATCGCTCAGTAACTCCTCATAATGCTCATAGGTCTGCACAGCATCATACGATTTACCCAACTTTTTGGAATAATAATCCTCCACGTAACTCTTTGCCTCTGCCAAGCGGTTGGCATCGAGATCACACACCGCCGTGATGCGCACGTCGTCATACTTCCAGACGCCAGGCATGTCGTGGTCGCGGGCTATGCGGCCAGTGCCGATCACCCCAATGTTTATCCTGTCAGAAGGTGCCGTGCTACGCAAGACAGAAGCAGGTACAATGGTTGGCGCAACAATTAAGCCAAGGCCCGAAGCCAGCGAAGTGCGCAGGAAATCTCTTCGTGTGACAATCATATCATACAGGTTTTATTAATTGATACATCTAACCATCCACAAAGATAGTGCAAATGAGCGGAACTAAAAAGAAAAAACAAAACTTTTTTTTGACCTTCTGTCTCACTCTCTCACGACTCAGCCATCCAAGCGAGTTTGATGGTCCTCGCTGCTCATTCGTTTCTTGTGATTGGAACAGGTAAGGGAATAAACAATCATTGCTGTCCGCTGCCCACCCTCGGTAACCACAATGTCTCAGTTTGAAAGGAATTGACCGTTCGCTTTCTTGGAGGTCATCTGGCTTAAGCAAAGATATTCCCCTCTCCGTGCGACAAGGCACAGAGAGGGGATTCCTTAACACCCGGTTCGCAGGCAGAAGCGGCAGAGTTGAGCGCTCTCAGTTAATCTGCACCCTGAACTTCAATCGAACTGCTTCACGCTCGAATAGATTCAAGCAAACTTGATTCATCTCTCACTTAACCAGCACCTTATTCCAATCAATGATGTTGATACCCATCTGTGGTTTAGCCTGACGGACACCGTTCAGGTTGTAGATGCCTATGGGAGCCTGCTTGGCTGGTATAAACAGCCGATGTCGACAGGATACTGTATCTTCCACAGATAATCTACGTCTTCCTTTGTGAGCGGTTTTATCGTAAGCGCGAGCAATGGCCATGTCACCACGCCACGATGCAGTCATAAATCATATCACGGGTACCTCATATCGTATTAAAGAAAAAAAAAGGAATAAGTAATGTATAACAAACTTAAGTTTCTGAAGTAGTTAAGTAGTTAAGCCGTTACCGTTTACCAGTTATCGTCATCATTATCGTCATCGTCGTAAACTATTGGCTTAACTACTGTCCGCAGGACGAGCGAAGCGATATCTACTTAACTACTACTCCGCCTGCGCCTGAGCACCTACTGGAGCGCAAGAACTACAAAGAAAAAGAACAAACGAAACATCAATTAATCACATCAGAAAACCAATAGCATTGACGACGAAAACACAACGTGTTGAAACCTCAAACACAACGTGTTGACTTTGCGATTTCAACGTGTTGTCTTTTTCTTGCCCACATCGATGTTTAGGGCGTGCGTGTCATGAATTCACATGAACTCAAAAATGACCTACACCCTACACCAGGTGCCCGTAATGCATTAACTGCCAATAGGATACACGGGTGTAGGCTAGGTGTAGATGCCTACACCCGTGTATATCATTGTTCCACAAATAGTTACAGGGTGGCGGTGTAGAGTGTAGGGCACTTTTGAGTATACTTTTACGTTATCATTTACATGCATATACCTATGCAAAATACAAAAGTATAGTTTTTTCCTCATTTGGGAGAAAAAACATCAAAAATAGTTCTTTATAGTTATAAGAATCGTTTCTGATGCTTGTATCTCTGCACAAATCAAATCATATTGTGCAAATGATGAATGATGACCATGAATAGTTATGCGTTAACCGATGCTCTCAATGGGACTTACTTCCCACTCAATAGGCCAACTCATATATCCTCATTTCTAATACTAACTCAGCCATTTTGGGACCGCATTTACTTATTGTATGGATCAAACTTTTATATCATGGTCTCTGTTTATTTGCAAACAGCACGGACAGAGAGTCTCGCTATCCAGACATAAAGGCTTCTTTCCATGCAGATTTGCTTGAAAAGAAGCTCACTTGACCTTGACTTTGAGAAGTACGTCAACAAGAATTTCTAAAGGCAACGGGCAGATTAGCCACCTGCCCACAATTCTTTATAACTATGGATAGTGTGACAGACAAGAAAAAGGAACAGATTAAGACTCTGATTGAAAAGATGAAGCAGGAGGGGAAGCCCATTGACTGGGTTATCGTTGTACTGTGCTGAAGTCAGTGAATCCTGCCTGGTTGACAGGACTTATTCATTCACCTCCCATGGCGTATATCCCTCAGAATGTGTCCTCCGTCAGTGAAGCAGGCAAGATGAAAAGCCGTGAAAGGAAGTTTCTCTTCCACGTCTTCGCCCAAGGAAAGGCAATACTCACGATAGTCTTCTATGTTCATTCCGTTGGATTTCATCCGACCTTTTCTCGCCATGGCATAGTTCAAGCAAGCTTGACTCTGCTCATTTGGCTTAACGAAAACGTTCATTTATTTGCTTAATCGCTCCAATGCCGTAGCGTCAAGTCGGTAAATTGTCCATTCATTCATGGGCACGGCTCCGAGTGAGAGATAGAAGTCGATGCTTGGCTGGTTCCAGTTGAGACACGTCCATTCCATCCTTCCGCAATGATGTTCGTGTGCTATTCTGACCAGATGAAGCAGGAGAGCCTTGCCATAACCCTTGCCTCGCTCTTCCGGCCATACGAACAGGTCTTCCAGATACAGCCCGGAGTGCCCTATGAACGTCGAGAAATTGTAGAAGTAGAGAGCGAAGCCCACTTCCCGTCCATCCACTACGGCAAACACTGCCTCCGCCCTGTGTTCGTCGAACATTTCACGTTCCAACACTTCTGGCGAAGCAATCACCTCGTTCTCCATCTTTTCATACCGTGCTATCCCCCGTATGAAATCCAGCAACAGCGGTACGTCCTGCCGTTCTGCCCTGCGAATCAATATGTCTTCTTTAGTCATGCTATTCCTAACAGTTCTATTTCAAATATCAATGTCGAACCACCGGGGATGCCTGGCTGGGAGAATTTGCCATAGCCCATTTCGGCTGGGATATAGACTTCCCATTTGTCACCGATGTGCATCTGCTGCATGGCAACAATCCAACCTTCAATGAGGTCACATAGTCGGCAAGCCAAAGGAACACCGCCACGGCTGCTGTCGAATGTCTTGCCGTCAATGGTCTTCCCTGTGTAGTGAGCCGTGATAATACTCCTGACAGAAGGTTGTGTACTTGACTGATTACCCTCGCTCAGCACCTTATAGTATATTCCCTTGGGTAGTGCCTTGACTCCTTCTTCCTTGGCTTTCGCCTCCAGCCAATCCTTGTTGGCCCGTATGTATTCTCGTTTTGCCATTATCTGTCTGTTCGATAAATTGGAATTTACTTGTCTAAAACGACCTCTAAAGTTTGACGCTTATAATTTAATATAAATGCGTTACCTCCGAACGAATATGCATTCAGTACCCCATCGTCATGCTGACCATTAAAGAAATCATGAGTAAATTCATACTTGCCTATTTTGAAGTGAACATTTCTGGTCAGTTCGGCT
>JAEEGF010065128.1_pt1 | contig 10646 bp, 12 predicted proteins | sample 9134171 | NCBI WGS metagenome assembly JAEEGF01 (sample SAMN16246542, study PRJNA631951) | gut metagenome | biome: gut microbiome; feature: rumen; material: AP-attached | host: Bos | place: Iran: Karaj | collected 2018-10 | reverse complement strand
CTTGGGCACTCCGATGTGGTTGTTGAAGTTGCCCTGGGTGTAGAGCACGTTATACTTCTGGCTGAGCACGGTGGCTATGAGTTCCTTGGTGGTTGTCTTGCCGTTGGTGCCTGTGATGCCGATGATGGGGGTGCCTAGGGCGCGGCGGTGCTCGTTGGCAAGCTGCTGCAGGGTGGTGAGCACGTCGGGCACTACGATGTAGCGCTCGTCGAGGGCATACTGTGCCTCGTCGATGACGGCATAGGCGCACCCTTTGTCTAAGGCTGCGGCGGCATACTGGTTGCCATTGAATGACTCGCCCTTGAGGGCAAAGAAGATGCTTCCCGCTGGACAGTCACGGCTGTCGGTGGTGATGATACCGCACTCTAAGAATTTAGAATAAAGTTCAGACATAACTATTAACTGTGAACCACCTCGCTAACGCGAGGCGAACGGTGGCTTAATTGAGAACTGTGAATGGCTGCTGTGATACAGCAGCAAACAGAACTAATCCTTGAACTAGCGAAGCGTTTGAACTAGAGCGAAGCTCCTTGAACTAGCGAAGCGCTTGAACTAACTATGAACTGTGAACTATGAACTGTGAACTGAGAACTATGCTCTGACCTGTCCGTTGCCCTCGATGAGCCACTTGTAGGTGGTGATTTCTTCGAGTGCCATAGGACCGCGGGGACCGAGCTTCTGGGTGGAGATGCCTATCTCGGCACCGAGGCCGAACTGGGCTCCGTCGGTGAAGCTGGTGGGGGCGTTGACATAGACGCAGGCGGCGTCTATCTGTGCCTGGAACTGCTGGGCAGCGGCGGGGTTCTCGGTGACGATGCACTCGGAGTGGCCTGAGCCGTTCTCAGTGATGTGCTCGATTGCCTCGTCGATGGACGCTACGGTGCGGATGGCGAGCTTATAGTCCATGAACTCGGTGCCGTAGTGGTTTTCGCGTGCCTGTTCGATGAGCTCCTGCGGATAGCTGCTGCCTGTGAGGATGCTCTGGGCTGCCTGGTCGGCATAGAGGCGCACGTTGGAGGCAGCGAGGGGAGCAAGGAGCTCGGGCAGGTCGGCGATGCGGTCTTTATGGATGATGAGGCAGTCGAGGGCGTTGCACACGCTGACGCGACGGGTCTTGGCATTATGGATGATGCGCTTGCCCTTGTCGAGGTCGCCGTCTTTATCGAAATAGGTATGCACGACGCCTGCGCCCGTCTCGATGACTGGCACCTTGGCATTGTCGCGCACGAAGTCGATGAGTTTGCGTCCGCCTCGCGGTATGCACACGTCGATATAGCCCACAGCATTGAGCATGGCGGCGGTTGCCTCATGGGTGGCTGGCAGGAGCTGCACCACACCAGTGTCGATGCCATGCTGCTGGAGCACCTGATGGATGAGGGCTATGATTGCCTGGTTGGAACTGTCGGCATCTTTGCCGCCCTTGAGCACGCAGGCGTTGCCACTCTTGAAACAGAGGGAGAAGACGTCGAAGGCAACGTTAGGACGTGCCTCGAACACCATGCCGATGACACCGAAGGGCACTGAGACGCGACGCAGACGGAGTCCGTTGTCGAGGGTCTTCTCTTTGAGCACCCTGCCTAACGGCGATGGCAACTGCGAAACATGGCGCATGTCGCTGGCGATGTCGGCGAGACGCTTGGGGGTGAGCTGCAGACGGTCGTAGAGCGGATTGCTCTGCTCCATACGACTGAGGTCGTCCTGATTGGCTTCTAACAGCGCTGCCTCGTTGGCCTTGATGGCATCGGCAACGGCAAGGAGTATCTCGTCACGCTTATCATTGCTGACGAGGGCAAGCCCACGAGAGGCTTTCTTGGCGGTGATGAATTGATCGAGCATATTGGCAATTGACAATTGATAATTGATAATTGATAATTGAAGGAGTTAGAAGGAGTTAAAGGGAGTTAACGCTCTTCGAGCTTAGGAGTTAAAGGACATATGCTTTGACAATCGGATAGTTTATGGTAATGTCTATAACTTCTTTAACTTCTCTAACTTCTTTAACTACTTAGTCGGGGCACTAGGAAGGAACTCCGTATGCGGAGTGGCTTCCGTGTTGAGGAGCAGGCGGGGCAGGATGTTGCTGGCTTTGCCGTTGGCTATCATCACGCGGATGCCGCTGGCAGCCACCTCGCGGGCGGTGTGGTATTTGGACTCCATGCCGCCGCGCCCTGCGGAGCTCTTCTTGGTCTGTATGTACTGGTCGAGATTGTCCTCAGGCTGCACCTCGCGGATGAGCTTGCTGGCAGGATCGTGAGGGTCGCCAGTGTATATGCCGTCGATGTTGCTGAGCAGGATGAGGGTCTCGGCGTGCATCATCTGGGCTATGAGACCAGAGAGCTCGTCGTTGTCGGTGAACATAAGGCCTGTGAGACTGACGGTGTCGTTCTCGTTGACTACGGGGATGACGCCATTGTCGAGCATGAGCTGTATGCACGACTGCTGGTTGCGATACTGGTCGCCAGCCTCGAAGTTTGCCTTCATGGTGAGCACCTGACCGATGTGGAGTCCGTATTCGCGGAAGAGGTCGTAATAGAGGTTGACGAGCTTCACCTGACCCATAGCGGAGAACAGCTGACGCTGAGCTACGGAGTCGAGGTCTTGCTCAACCCTGAGTTCCTGACGACCGCATGCCACGGCTCCTGAGCTGACGAGTATTACCTCGTAGCCTTTCTCTCTGAGCAGCACTATCTGGTCAACGAGTGCCGAGAGACGTGTTATGTCGAGTTTTCCCTTATCGGTGGTGAGCACGTTGCTACCTACCTTGACTACTATTCTGTGCATAAATATAAACGTTAACGGGAACGATAACGATAACCCCTTGAACTATGAATTATTTCAGCCCTGCCTTCAGGCTCTTGATTACTGCTGAGGTGAAGCCAGAGTGGTCGAGCTCGTTGAGACCCTTGATGGTTACGCCGCCAGGGGTGGTGACTTTGTCGATGGCTGTCTCGGGGTGCCAGCCAGTCTCCTTGAGCAGAGAGACGGCGCCCTGCATGGTCTGGAGGGCTATCTGCTTAGCCTGCTCAGGATAGAAACCCATCTCGCAGCCTGCCTGCATCTGGGCACGGATATAACGCATGACATAGGCTATGCCACATGATGCCATCATCATACCAGGAGCGACGAGGTTCTCGGCGACAACGAGCGTGTCGCCACAGAGGTCGTAGAGTGCCTTGACCTTAGCAAGAGAGGCGTCGCTGGTGTCTTTGCCTTTGGCTATGAAACTCATTGACGCGCCATACTCGGCTGCGATGTTAGGGATGACGTAGCAGTACTGTCCTGCCTCGCCCAACTGCTCAGCGAGTTTGTCGGTGGTGAAGTTGGCAGCGTCAGAAACGATTATCTGCTTCTCGAGGTCGAGGGCAGGCTTTATCTCCTGCAACACCACAGGCATGAGCCAGGGCTTGACCACGACCACCACGATGTCGGCTCCCTTTACGGCTGCCACGTTGTCGGTAGTGGTGGTGATAGAGGCATATTTCTCCTTGAACGAAGCCAGCAGTGCCTCGTTCTTATCTGCGATGCAAAGGTTAACGGGAACGTTAACGTTAACGGGAACCTTTGCCCATCCGTGTATCAGTGCGCCACCCATATTGCCAGCGCCAATGACGGTGATGTTGACCCCTACCTTGTCAGCTGTGCTGACATTCCTCCCCGAGAGGGAGGATGAATGTATGTCTTGTTTATCCATATTTTCTTTTTGTTTTAATTCTTTGTAATCCTCCCTTCCCCTCTCGGGGGGAGGTGTCAGCCTTAGCTGACGGAGGAGGGGTCCAGTATCGCCTTGAGCCTACCCATGAAGTCGTCCACATTCTGCTTGGTGAGGCAGAGAGGTGGGAGCAGACGCAGGAGGTTGGTGCCTGCACAACCAGTGAAGCAGTGCTGGTCATAGACCAAAGGCTTGCGGACGTCGGCATGAGGAATGTCGAACTCTACGCCTATCATCAGTCCCCTACCCCTCACGTCGGTGATATGCTTGCCTGCTGGCGATGCCTGAAGGGCACGGAGCTGCTCCATGAGGTATTCGCCCACCTTGCGGGCGTTCTCTACGAGGTCTTCCTGCTCCATCACGTCGAGCACGGCGAGGGCTGCTGTACAAGCCAAGTGGTTGCCACCAAAGGTGGTGCCGAGCTGACCATATACAGGTTTAAACTCAGGCGAGATGAGCAGTCCAGCCATTGGGAAGCCGTTGCCGATGCCTTTAGCCACGCTGATGAGGTCTGGCGCCTGTGAAGGTGAGTCCATGAGCCACTGGTGGGCAAAGAACTTGCCTGAACGGCCGTAGCCACACTGTATCTCGTCGCAGATGAGCACTGTGCCGTTCTGCTTACAAGCCTTCTGCAAACCCTGATAGAACTCCTTGGTAGCCATCTGTATGCCACCCACGCCCTGTATGCACTCGAGGATTACGGCACATACGTCGCCCTTCTGGAGTTCCTTCTCCCATGCTGGGAGGTCGTTCATAGGCAGGAAGGTTACGTGGCCGTTGTCGTTGATGGGTGCCACAATCTTAGGGTTGTTGGTCACCTCAACAGCGAGGGATGTTCTGCCGTGGAAAGCCTTGCCAGCAGCGAGCACACGCTTTCTGCCGTTATAGAATGAGGCGAGCTTGAGGGCGTTCTCGTTAGCCTCAGCACCCGAATTGATGAGGAAGAACTGATAGTCCTCATATCCACATGCCTTGCCCAGGCGCTCAGCGAGTTCCACCTGCAACTTGTTCTGTACTGAGTTGGAATAGAAGCCCAACTTGTTCAACTGCGCTGTCATCTTCTCCACATAGTGAGGATGGCAGTGGCCTATGCTGATTACGGCATGACCGCCATAGAGGTCCAGATACTCCTGACCTTTCTCGTCCCATACCTTACAGCCTTGTCCCTTCACGATGTTTACGTCGAACAGGGGATATACGTCAAATAGTTTCATTAGAATCCACTTGCTTTTAAGTTCAGTCCAGCCTTTTCATCAAGGCCAAACATAATATTCATGTTCTGCACTGCCTGACCTACGGCACCCTTCAGCAGGTTGTCTATCATAGAGGTGACAACCACCTTTCGGCCGAAGACATCCACATGCACCAGCGCCTTGTTGGTGTTCACCACCTGCTTCATGTCTGGCGCCTTGTCGCTGTAGTGGGTGAAGGCAGCGTCTTTGTAGTAGTCCTTATAGAGAGCTACCACCTCGTCAGCAGACATAGCCTTGTCGAGCGTTATCACCTCGGTGCAGAAGATGCCACGGGCGAAGTCGCCGCGATAGGGTATGAAATCGACGCTGATGCCGTCCTTGTCGTAACCCTCGTTCAGGGTGTCCACCACACGGGGAGCACCAGAAGGTCGCAGTTCGTTGAGTGTCTGCGTTATCTCGTGCAGGTGCTGGTGGGTGAACAGTTTATATACTGAGAAGTTGTTGTTACGCCATGAGAAGTGGGTGGTAGCACCAGGCTTCTGTCCTGCTCCCGTACTGCCCGTGATGGCGTTGACGCTGATGTCGTGGGTCAGCAGTCCTGCCTTAGCCATAGGCAACAGACCGAGCTGTATGCAGGTAGCAAAACAACCTGGGTTGGCAAGGTGCTGGCACTTGGCTATCTCCTTGCGGTGGGTCTCAGGCAGACCATACACAAAATCATGTGCTGCTGGAGTTGGTGTTCCCGTTAACGTTCCCGTTCCCGTTATTCTGAAGTCCTGCGCCAGGTCTATTATCTTCACGCCCTGAGGTATGGAGTGCTCCTTGAGGAATGCCTCGCTCTTGCCGTGGCCGAAGCAGAAGAACACCACATCAACCTTGTCGAAAGGCATCTCGCTGGTAAACTCCAGCTCAGTGTCGCCTATCAGTCCCTCATGCACGTCATACACCTTGTTGCCCGCATTCGATTCCGAATTAGCAAACACTATCTCCACCTCAGGGTGATTCACCAACAGACGTATGAGCTCACCACCCGTGTAGCCTGCAGCGCCAAGTATGCCGACCTTAACCATTTTATTTTCTTTCATTTGGATGTGCTAAGTAATACGCTCTCAGCGCTGTAGAAGAAACCTTGATGAAGCCCTTGGCATCCTCTGATGACCATGCCTTGGCAGTCTCACCATACTCGCCGAGCTTGTTCTTCACCAGGTCGTTAGGAGAGTCAACACCTACGGTCTGGAAGCAGAGCGGACGCAGTTCCAGCTCCACCTCGCCAGTCACATTGCGCTGGCTGCTGGTCAGCATAGCCTCGATGTCAGCCATCACTGGCTCCAGATACTGGCTCTCGTGCAGGAACATACCATACCAGTTAGCCACCTGGTCCTTCCAGTACTGCTGCCACTTCGACAGGGTGTACTTCTCCAGGAACCTGTGAGCACCGATAATCAGCATAGGAGCAGCAGCCTCAAAGCCTACCCTGCCCTTGATGCCTATGATGGTATCGCCCACGTGGCAGTCCCTGCCTATGCCGTAAGCAGCACCTATCTCCTCCACAGCCTGAATAGCCTTGATCTTGTCGTCGTACTTCTTGCCATTGACAGAGCACAGTTCACCCTTCTCAAAGCCTAACTTCAGAGTCTCAGGACCCTCCTTGGTAGGATGCTTCAGGTAAGCGCTCTCAGGCAGTCCCTGCTTAGAGTCGAGAATCTCGCCGCCACAGATTGACGTGCCCCATATACCTACGTTGTAGCTGTACTTCAGCTTAGTGAAGTCAGCATAGAAGCCATGCTCATTCAGGTAGTCTATCTCCTCCTGACGAGACAGGTTGCCGTCACGCGTCAGGGTGATAATCTCCACACCAGGAGCCATCACCAGGAATGTCATGTCAAACCTTATCTGGTCGTTGCCAGCACCCGTAGAACCGTGAGCTATAGCATCAGCACCTATCTCGTTGGCATAGCGTGCTATGGCGATAGCCTGGAAAATACGCTCAGACGATACTGAGATAGGATAGCAGTTATTACGCAGCACGTTGCCATACACCATGTACTTCAACGACTTCTCGTAATACTCCTGTGTCACGTCAAGCGTAACATACTTCACTGCGCCCAACTTATAGGCGTTCTCCTCGTTGGTCTTCAGCTGCTCAGCAGAGAAACCACCCGTGTTGGCACAAGCGGCATACACCTCGTAACCGTCCTGAGCCAACTTCATCACTGTGTAAGAGGTATCCAGACCTCCACTAAATGCTACAACTACTTTTTTCTTAGCCATATCTTTAATTATCAATTGTCAATTATCAATTATCAATCACACCAACCCCCTCTTCGCCAGTGTCTTCATCACATCCTGAAACACGTTTGCAGGTGTTGGCTCACCCTTATGCTTCTCAGGGTCATAGAGCATACCCGTGCAGATGCAGAACTTACGGTTCTTAGCCACCAGAATGTCGTGGTTCACACAACCCTCGCAGCCACGCCAGAAGGCGTCATCATCCGTCAGTTGGTTGAAGCTCACAGGCACATAGCCCAGCGCCGTATTCATCTTCATCACTGCATCACCCGACGTCAGCGAGAATATCTTAGCCTTCGGCCATCTGATGCGCGCCAGCGTAAACGTATAATCCTTTATACGCTTCGCTATGCCCAGCCCCTGATAGTCAGGGTGCACTATCAGTCCCGACGTCGTAACATAGTGCTTGTTGCCCCATGTCTCGATGTAACTAAAACCAGCAAAGTTATCCTCAGAGTCCAGCGCTATCACCGCCTTGCCCTCCTTCATCTTCGTTGCCACGTACTCATGCGTACGCTCCGCTATACCCGTGCCGCGCTTCTTCGCCGCAATGCGTATAGTCTCCAGAATCAAATCCACGTACTTCTCGTGCGATTCGTCTGCCACCAGTATTCTAACGTCCTTAGTCAATTATAATAAAATTTTTAATGTTTTCGTTCTTGCGTTCCAGTTCCCGTTAACGTTCCCGTTCTTTAAATCCCCATCTCTGGAATTATCGCGCTCAGCTGGTCCACCACATCCACGTGCTTCGCTCCGTCGCGCAATACTATAAATATGGTGTCGTCGCCAGCTATCGTGCCAATCACGTCACGCGGAGCCAGCTGGTCGATGTTCGAAGCCAAACTGCTCGCAAATCCAGGGTGCGTCCTTATCACCCCCATGTTGCCCGAAAACTGAATCGACTTATATCCAGGCGATGGCAGGATATTCTGCGCAGGCGTCTGCGGACGGTGCACACGGCGGTAAGCCGATTCCTCAGGCAGGGCATACACATACCTGCCCTCGCTGTTCGCCGCCTTCGCCACCTTCAGCTGCTTCATGTCTCGTGACAGTGTAGCCTGCGTAATCGCGATGCTCTGTCGCGCCATAGCCTGAATCACCTCCTCCTGCGAACCCAGTTCGTTGGAGAGTATCACCAGCCTCAGCGCCGCCAACCTGTCTTTCTTCGAAACCTTCAGCATCTCTTTTTTCGTCTTCGTCTTCGTAACGAGCCCGGCTCGGAACCCGTTCCCGTTAACGTTCCCGTTCCCGTTGCGAAGCTTATTGCATATTTATTCGTTACCGAGTTGCAAATTTATAAATAAAAATACTAACAACCAAAGAAAAACTGCGAAAACTTTCACCCATCCCCCACTTTTGTTGCATAAATGAATAAATGAGTACATTTTCCCCATTACACATTTTGTGAAATCAGGAACTACCCCTATTTGCCAGTCGTCACAGGCATACCAGCTTCTTTCCATGCTATAATGCCTCCATACATATTCACCGCTTTATAGCCCGCGTCAGCCAGTTTCTCAGCAGCATAGGCAGAGCGACGTCCGCTTCTGCAGTATATGGCAATCGTCTTGCTGACGGGTAGCGTCTCCTTTGCCCTCTCCATGAAATCATCCTGGTGATAATCTATGAGAACAGCCCCCTTAATATGCCCCTCAGCATATTCAGCATCAGTTCTCACGTCAAGCACCATCACGTCAGGTTCAGCAATCAGTTTAGCAAAACCCTCAGGGTCAGTGTTCCTGTAATTAAGCTGGCAGCATGCAGTAGTCAGTCCGAATGTTGCCAATAAGCATGTCAATATCTTCTTCATCATATATCCCTCTTTTTTTTCTAAAGCCCTTACATTGTTTTTTGCAAAGGTATAAAGTTCTTTCCAAACTGCCAAAAATGATGCAAAAAAACTCCATTACACATTTTGTGAAATAAAAAAAAGTTTGTAAATTTGCACCAAAGTAATCCACTAACCAACCTTTATCTATCCACACGTATGTTTAAGATTTTTATAACAGAGTCTTTACACAACAGCTTTACAGAAGCTGAGGGAAGAAAACCCACACAGCAACGCTCTAACCTATACAAAATCCTCTGTAAATATAAAAAGGAGATACACACGCTGAGCAGCGACGAGACCTTAAAACTCAAGAACAGCCCAGAGAAATTCCTTAACAATCCATCATCCCTTTACATCCTCGACATAGCCAAAGACGAAGCAGCAGCCATACAAGAGCAGTACGGAGTAATGTGCCTCAGCGGTGAGCATCCCGATGTCTCAGCACTCATCGATGTCAACGATGCCTTTGTCTCCAACAAATTCCACCAGTTAGACAAAGGCTGGGACTCCGTGCTTGACAGCGTAGAGGCCCTCCCCTCCAACGCATTGATACTGGCAGACCGTTACCTCTTCAGAAACATGGAAGCAAAAGACGGCGATGGCTTTGACAATGTAAAGGTCATTCTCGACCAGCTCCTTCCCCAGCAGTTTGCAGGAGGCGACTATCATGTCTGCATCCTTTTCAACAAAGAAAAGTCAGCCTTCAAGTTTATCGACATCGCCAACGGACTCGAGATAGTCAGACAAGGCATCAATCGCCCCTACCCTATTAAGATGGAAGTGATAGGATTTGACACCCACACCTCCATCCACGACAAACTACATAACCGAGTCATCATCTCCAATTATTACATGGTCGAGGCAGGTCACAAACTCGCAGCCTTCAACCGTTACTATGGCACTGCGCGCCAAACCATCTACCCTCTGGCACTCTTCACCGAGAGCAGTCTTATGGGAGCCTCCAGCGCTCCCCTGAGAGCCATCAAGCAAAACCTTGCCGCCATAAAAGATTTCTCCGAATATGTCACCAAAGTCAAAACCTTCGACAAATACCTCTATGCCCTCAACGGAGAGCGCAAGGAGAAATGCTCTGGCATCAAGAACAGATTACTGAAATAGAGCCAACATGAAACAAGAAACGAATCAAACAACCACAGGCAGTCAAACGGCGAAAGAACGCGAAGCCGTCAGGCAATTATCCAGAGGCGGACTCTTCTTTGTCATCGCCCTTATCATCCTCGTTGCAGTAATACTATATCTAGTGCTGTAAATAATGGCAAACTGATGTAGAAATGCCTAAGCACCAAAAACAATTTGGCGAAGTAATTATAACAAAAACAGATCAGATGGAACAGAAGAGAAAATACTTTGCATTTATCAGTTATAGCCATAAGGATTCAGAAATGGCAAAATGGCTACAACATGAATTTGAATATTACAAGCTACCAGCTACATTATTTGAAGAACGTAAAGACTTACGTAAAGAAGACCTACCAGAATCCTTTAGACCTGTTTTTAGGGATGAGGACGAATTAGCAGGAGGCGATCTTAAACCTCAAATTAGCGAAGCCCTCGCAGACTCCGAATATCTTATTGTGGTCTGTTCCCCTAATTCTGCGCAGTC
>JAEEGF010999101.1_pt1 | contig 10647 bp, 6 predicted proteins | sample 9134171 | NCBI WGS metagenome assembly JAEEGF01 (sample SAMN16246542, study PRJNA631951) | gut metagenome | biome: gut microbiome; feature: rumen; material: AP-attached | host: Bos | place: Iran: Karaj | collected 2018-10 | reverse complement strand
TGACCGTCTGCAGCTTATACTCTGCTTCTTTAACACGATTGATCTCATCGATGTTTATGGTCATGCTGTTATATCCGAGTATTCTTACGGCTCTTCTGTTTTCTTCGCTTGTCTCCAATCTGAGATCTTCCAGTATAGCGTCTACATTTCTGAAGGCCTTCTGAATTGAATCACCCATATCTCTTCTGGGGGCGGTCATCAATTCTTCATACTTCTGGCCGGCATTCTCATATTTGACCTTTAAGACATTACCTTCGTTCTTAACGTCTTCAAGGCTGAATACCTGACCCTGTATTCCGAATCTTCCCAAAGTTGAAAGAGGAAGGCTTGGTATTTCATTTACGGTTTCAACCGTCTTTTCAAAAAGGGTTGCCTTTTTCTCTATTTCTTCAGCATTTTCATCGCCGAAATATAGCTTCATTATTTCCTGCTCTTTTGCTTTTAATTCCTCTACCAGTTCGGAAAGCTCTTTTGTATCCGGTCTGACACCCTGCTTGATAAGTCTCATTCCGGCATCAAGAGTCATAATGAGTCTTGTTTCTTCTCTGTTTCTTATTTCGCCTATGTTGTTCAAGAGTTCCTTGGCTTCGGCATAATCTGTTTTATAAGAAGCAGCCAGATTGGCTTCTTTAGCCTTTTTGCCTTCACCTATCGCTCTGATTCCGGCATTCTCAATATATTCTTTGGACAAAGGAAACTCTATGCTTCTGATCTGTCCAAGTTCGCTTATTTTTTCTTCCGTTACGGGAATTCCTTTGGTAAGGAGCCATTTGCTCATATCGATGGCTTCTTCTTCTCCCATGTCTGAAAGATCCATTTTTTCTACAGCTTTTTCAACCTGGGGAAGCATGCTTTCCCAATCAAGCTTATCGGCCTTTTTTGCATAATATCCGCCGGCTTCCTCTGAATAATAACCTCTTGCCTGTCTGTTACCGTCATCAAAAGCGCTGAATCTCGACGTATATATATTTTCTATGGTAGGCTCCAAATCATTGTCCACCATATATTTGATGCTTCCTTCGGGAAGTTCATCTATTCCCTGCATCATTTCCAACACTTCTTTAATCTGTTTAAGATTCTCCTCTGTTGCCGGAACATCTGCTTCTTCCATCTTATTTCTGAGAGCGTTGGCATCTGACACACTTGATGATAATGCCTTTAACTTATCTCCGGAAAGATCATCGTTGTAACCTGCGATAATCTTGCCGCTTTCAGCCATTACCGCTTTTATATGATCTACGATGGTTACGGCTTCTTCTCCGCTCATTTCTCCCGGATCAAAGCCCTCTTCCATTGCTTTTTTGTAATCTTCTTCGGACATAGTGTTTGACAGTACGGTCATGTACTTTCTGGCTGTCTCCACATCTGTTTCTTCCGCCATTTTCATAATATCTTCTTTAGTTTTTGTATGGGAAGAATATGCATTACCATAAGAATTAAGCCCTGCCTTATCAAATCTTACAGCGCTTACTCTCTCGGTATTTGAGTGAGTTGGTATTTCGATTTTTGAATTGTATTCTTTTAATGCCTGATTGTTAAGATCAAGATCGATTTTCATAAAGACTCCTTTAATAAAGCGGGAAAAGGCGTCTTCCATGACAAATGCCCCGACTTGAAGCCATATCCTTATGGCTTTGCAATATAAGAAAAAGAGTGAACACATAATTGTGTTCACTCTATATTTCGGCTGATTTTCAAAAAAAATGAAGATTAGATTTCAAAAACTGCTGCACTAAATGGTGCAAGATTAAATTCTATCCTATATTCTCTGTTGTCACAGGGCGAAGCAATCGCATTGAGAGTCTTGGGAATCTCCTGTCCGTTTCCTCCGAATCTCTTATCGTCACTGTTAAGAAGCAATTTTGCTTTTTTGCTCGTAGGAACACCGACTGCATAATTCTCTCTGTACATGGGAGTCATATTAAGTACAAACAGTATCTTTTTTCCGTCACTTGACTTACGGAAGAAGCTGTATGTACTTCTGTCGGCATCATCACAGTTGATCCATTCAAATCCGCCCCAGTCATTATCAATCTCATACATACATTTGTTATCTCTGTAGAGATTAAGCAGTTCTTTTACGTATTCCTGCATTCCTTTGTTGAGAGGCTCGTTTAAAAGGAACCAATCCAGCTCTCTTTCTTCGCTCCACTCTCTTTCCTGGCCAAAATCCTGGCCCATAAAGAGAAGCTTTTTACCGGAATGTCCGAACATATATGTATAACCCACTCTCAGATTGGCATATTTGTCCACATGATATCCCGGCATTTTATTAACCATGGAACATTTCAGATGAACAACCTCATCATGAGACAGTGGTAATATATAGTTCTCCGAACTGTTATAGCTCATGGCAAAAGTAAGAGCATGGTGATTGTTCTTTCTGAAATAAGGGTCAAGCTTCATGTATTCGCAGAAATCATGCATCCAGCCCATATTCCACTTGAAATCGAATCCAAGTCCGCCGTCTTCCGGTCTTGCGGTTATCTTCGGCCAAGCCGTAGACTCTTCCGCTATCATCACAACACCCTTGTATGATCCGTGAATTACCGAATTAAGGTGTTTGAAGAATTCAATGGCATCCAGGTTCTCATTGCCACCATGTTCGTTGGGAAGCCACTCTCCGTTTTTTCGTCCGTAATCAAGATAAAGCATGGAAGCAACCGCATCCACTCTGAGTCCGTCTATATGGAACTCCTTAATCCAGAATAAAGCATTGGCAATAAGGAAGTTTTTAACTTCCGTCTTAGCGTAATTGAATATCTTTGTTCCCCAGTCAGGATGTTCTCCTCTTCTCTTGTCGGGATGCTCATAGAGACAAGCTCCATCATATTCTGACAGGCCGTGTGCATCCTTGGGAAAATGTGCGGGAACCCAGTCCAAGATTACACCTATATTGTTCTTATGGAAGAGATTGATCATATAAGCAAAGTCTTCCGGTGTTCCATATCTTGAAGTGGGAGCATAATAGCCCGTTACCTGATATCCCCATGATCCGTCGAAGGGATGCTCTGCAATACCCATAAGTTCAACATGTGAATATCTCATTTCTCTCAGGTAGTCTACCATCCTGTCGGCAAATTCCCTGTAATTATAAAAGCCGTCTTCCGTTCCGTCGGGATGTTTCATCCATGAGCCTATATGACATTCATATATTGCCATGGGTTCTTTAGTGGCGTCTTTTTCACATCTCGCCTTCATCCATGTGGAATCGGTCCATTTGATCTTACTGAGATCTGTTATTTTTGATGCCGTGCCGGGTCTCATCTCGGCTTCATTGGCATAGGGATCTATCTTATATAACTTCCTTCCGTCCGGTGTTTTTATAAGATATTTATATAATTCTCCGGTCTTAATTCCTTCATAGAATCCTGCAAATATTCCTCCGGGTCCAATTCTGTCAAGCGGATGGGATTCCTCATTCCAGTCGTTAAATGTTCCTATTACATGTACTTCCGCCGCGTTGGGCGCCCATACCGCAAAATAGATTCCTTCCTTACCATCTTCTGATGATGGGTGCGCACCTAATTTCTTGTATATATCGTAGTGTGTACCCTGCGCAAAAAGATACTGATCCGCTTCGGATATAAATACCTTTTCAGGCTTTTTCTTTGCTGCTGCCAATTGTTTTTACCCCCAAAGACACTAATTATCAAAATCTCTTTCTTTCAATATGATCATATCTTCATCATCATATCTTTTGCCAAAGAGAATATCGGAAAAATGCTTTAAATTCTTTTTCTTTGCTTTTTCTATAGCAGAATCCACAATAGAACGAACATCTGCGACCGTTACGATATGATCGCTGGTCTGCATGGCTTCTATTCTTGTATGAAGAGCTAACATTCCCATCTCATCTATAGAATATTCCATGTGTTCAGCATATTTTCTTCCGTACGCAACCAGAGTATCATCGCTCAACTCTTCTATCTTAATATGAACGTTGAACATTTCTCTCATTCCGTCAAAGTGTTCCACCATTCTTCGAACGGCTTTCGCAGTATCCTGCATTATAATAAGAACACCCTGATTATCCTGATTGAGAACTCTGAGCAAGGTCTTTACAGTCTCGGCACTCATTTCGGATGCCTTTTCAATTATAAGACCACCGTTGGACAGTTTTCCGATCATGGTCTCAACATCTTTATTGTTAAGCACCTGTCCCGATATCTTTCCGGTTTTTCCGGTAAAGTTAGGATCCGAAACTTGCGCATACTTAAGTACGCTCTTGGCAAGTTCTACTGTCTCATCGTTAGCATCTCCCGTTACCAGAACATTACCCGTATAGGATGCAAGACTGACTTTATCCAGTTCTCTTATCAGATCTCTCTTGGCCTGTTTTGTTTGAACAAAAGTCGAGAACAGCGACAGCTCTTCATCCGTCATATCTCTTGAACCGTCGTTGGGTTCTTCGGATTCTGATTTACTGTCATTGCTTTCTTTTTCGTCAGAAGCACTTTCTTCTTCGCTGTCTTTTTCTGCTTCTTCAGTCTCGGTTACTTCCCCGCTGTCAGCAGAATCTTCGCTTTCTTCTGTTCCCTCTTCAGAAGTTTCTTCGTTAACTTCTTCCTCTGCCTCATCTGCAGATTCTTCTTCTGCTTCCTCCCGGCTTTCTTCCGAAGCGTCCTCAGTGTTTTCTTCCGTTTCTTCTTCGAAGACCTCTTCTTCAGCAGGCTCTTCCTCGGCGATTTCTTCCTTTTCTTCGGAAATCTCCTCAGTATTTTCTGCTTCTTCAATCTCAACAAGTTCTTCCACTTCCGGAAGTTCTTCCTGCTCTACAGGCACCTCGGCAACGTCTTCGGCTTCTTCATCCGGAGACGCTTCCTTTTCCTGATTCATTTTGTCCAGATATTTTTCATATTCTTTGTCAATCGAATCGGGATATATGGTCTTCTTACCATCCATTTCTTTAAGGATGGCATCCCTGACTTTTACATCATAATCAGTGAACAGGCTTCCGGTCTGCTCTTTTAACTGCTGCTTCAGCTGTTCCTGATATCTTTCCTGACTCTGTTTCTTTGTATTTTCCCACTCAGAAAGAACATCTTCTATATTTAACTGACCGGTTATCTGTTTCTCAACCTTTTCCTGCTCGGGAACAACCAGACTGATCTGTCCGTTGTACTCCTGTGAAAGCATCTTTTGCATAGACACAGGTGGTGTATCCTGAGCTATATTTGCATATTTATTTTCCGGAGTTACCATACTCTGGCCGTTAAGAGCATTTTCCAATGCTTCCTGAACCTTCTGATTGATAAGATCCATAAGTTCTTCCTTGGAAGCCTTGCTGATATCAATATCCGGCAAAGGAGAATAAACCACATTGGGAGTATGTCTTGGTGTGTACACCATGGTATCCTGAGATACCGGTCGGTCCTCTATATGAAGAGGCTGACCTTCGATGTAGGGCTCGTTTAATTTGATATAAGCACCCTTTTCACTTTCTTCGTGTTCTTCTCCAACCGCTTTAAGGTCGTCAAATCCATTTATTTCTTCTTCCGAATCAGGAATGTTTTCCTCTGTCTTAGGCTGAACTTCCGTTTCTTCTTCAGATAAGCTTTCTGAAGCCTGAAGATCTTCATCCCTAATGACAGGTATTATTCTGGTATAATCGTCTGTCTCGTTCTGTTCTTCCTCTGCCGGGAGAAGTTCCTGCTCTGCAGTCAGTTCTTCGGATTCTTCTTCGAATTCATTATTATATGTCACACCTTCCTGGAGTTTTGCAGCCATCTCGGCGTCATCTCCCGCTCCGGCGTATAATTCCTGAAGCTCGCCTGTATCCTGCATCATCATGGGAGCCATGATTGCTTCGGTTACACTTCCTACCTCTTCACGCTCTTCTTCCTGTAATACTTCTTCTTCGCTCACATTTTCAGACTGAAGCAGAGGCGCAAAGTTATCATCTGCCACCAGAACATCCTTCATACTCTCAGCGAGAGCTTTTTGAATGTTTATGGTACTGTACTGACCCACATCCATGGTCTTAACCTGAATGTCATCCGTATCATCTTCTTTGGCATTGTGCTTTGTAATGTATACAGTATTATGCTCGTCCACATCCTCTTTTTTCTCGGCTTTGGCCATACTGTTATACACATTTTCCTGGGATTCTGTAAGCTGCTGGTGAAGCATCTTAAGTTCCATGGCTTTTTTAACGTATTTTCCGTCTCTGAACCATGTTATCAGTTCATCACATTCTTCCACACATTTGGTGGCAAGTCCGACTCTGTGATAGAGATATGCCAGTTCATATCCCCATTTTCTTGTGTAATCTCTCTTTTTAAGTTCTTCAAGAACTCCGATTCTTTCCTCGAGACTTACATCCTGTGCTTCATATATCTTGTAAAGAAGAATGAATTTTCCGTCATCCGTGGGTGCCATTCTTGTATATTCCTTGTAATACTCCGTAGCACCTATGATATCATCCATCTTTATGCACAATTCACACAGGGAATATACGATTTTCTTATCGTTGGAATTTCTTTTGTATGCCTGATCCAGTAAAATCTTGGCTTCGTTATATCTTCTGTTTACCTTATAAAGATCACTTATCGTACAGAGAGTGCTTACACTTCTAACCCTAGTCCAGTCTATGGTATCCGCTATTTCTGCGGCCTGCTGATAATCCTTTTCTTTAATAAGTTCTTTTATTTCTTCACTTCTTAGTTTGTACTCGTACGGATCCAATACGGTCACCCCTCTTTAATATATCTCAATATGATAGATACATTTACCCACTATCGTTCTAATATTAACATAGAGAAGGGTAAAATACAAGAAAAAGGGCCTTCATATTGGTATTAATACAATATCTTGTGTTTTGTAATTTCAGAAAAAAATGCTGAGTCCGATCAGTGCCATGCCGACATAGTAAGTAGCCAAATTCCAGCCATGTGTAGACCACCTGTGATCTCTGACAAAATACAGGAAAAAGATGAGAGTATCGGATATGAAAAATAATATGGAACCTATCATTAACAGAAGAGCTCCTCTTGTTCCCATAAACAAAAAAATACTTATGGCTCTTGCCATAAACCCCGATACGAACAGGGCATAAATATACAATACAGGTATCAATTTTTTCATTGTAATGTTTTTCTTTTTCAACAGAACATATAACATTAATTCTGCCAAAATCGGAATAATCAATTCTTTTACATCCGGTTCAACAGCCATACATGTTGCCAGAATGAATGCGATGTGACCAAAAAGAAAGAATAAAGTTCCGGATACAAAGAATTTTTTGTTTTTTCTCATGTTAAAGAGGCCCAGTATCACATCTCCAACAAAGCAAAAAACAAAGCCCGCTATAATAAGCAGGTCCGCTCTCCAAATCCCCTCAGTCACCTCACAATATATTCCCAAAATCAAAAATAAGAGACTGCAGCTTACTTTTGCAGGAAAAAAGAAGACTCTTTTCTCTTTAAAAATCAAAGTCCCCAGTAATGCGGCCAGCGCAAGGGTGTATACAATCAGAATAGTTAACAATACAGCATTCATATTTTTCCCTTTAAATTATAAAGACAGGTCGCTGTCCTCGGGCAGATAACCTGTCTTTATATTATTTTACACACTCTTCTATATAATTTTTTACGTCATCCTTTTCCATTCCCAATGCTATGCTGAGTTCTCCGTAGAGAATATCTTCGGCTGCATGGAAAAATCTCTCGTCCGTACTTGTAGCTTTTTTACCGCTTGCAATTCTTTCTTCTTTTCGATGATAAAGGGCGATGATCATTTTACTCAGCTCTTTCGCATCGGCCTTTCTGAGTATTTCGGTATACATTCTGTCACGGACTTTATCATCCTTGACCCACTCAGGCTTCATCTCTTTTATTTCTTTAACAAGCGCTTTTGCTTCCTTCTGCGATAATATCGGTCTTATATGACTGTTCTCATTATCTACGGGAGTAAAGATCATGCTTCCCTTCAAAAATATCTGGGACAGAGAATAATATGTTCTGTCATCGGATAATCCGACCATATCAATCGGTCCCACATCTTTAATCTGGCATACGCCTTTATTACCATACACTACATACTGACCGATCTCAAACATGTCTTCTCCTTCCCTTATATTTGTGAAATGAACTATATTTATTTTATCAGAAAAAATTTTTTTAGGTAATAAACTAATTTTTACCTATTTTGAAAAAAGCTCCTTTATAGCATTTAATTCTTCATCTGAAGTATTCCCCGGTCTCCAGCCAACCACCTGCCCGTCATTTTTATATCTCGGGATAAGGTGTATATGGAAATGAAAAACAGTCTGGCCTGCTATTTCTTCATTGTTCTGAACAATGTTAAAGCCATCTGCTCCAAGCTTATCTGTCATTTCCTTCATCATTTTCTTTGCAAGAGCAAATGCTTTTGTAAGTTTTTCTTCCGGAATATCATACATATTTCTGTAATGATCCTTGGGAAGTATAAGCGCATGGCCCTTTGTGGCCGGACTCATATCAAGAATCACTTTGAATTCATCGTCTTCATAGATGGCATTTGTCGGAATCTCTCCGTTAGCCAGTTTACAAAAAATACAATTATCGTCTCTCATAGTTACACCCTTATTTCATAAAACCAAATAATTCGTCAAGATATCTTAAGGTCTTAAAATCTCCTTTTTCTTTCATTTCACCGCTCATGAAAGCTCTCTGGAAAGTCATCCTTCCGGCTACAATCTCATCCATAGTGGCGGTTGAAAGAGTAACTTCTACTTCCGGCTTGTCTATTGCTTCCATAGAATATTCCGCTTCCGGACCGTTAATCTTTATGGAGATAGGCTTTCTGTCTACAATAATATTATAGGAAGTTTTTAATCCCGCTATAGGATTAAAATGATCCTTGAATTCCTGAATATAATTCTCACTGTCGGTAGGCTCTTCATTCATCATGCCCCTAAACATATTGGCAAGTTCCTGAATGTCCTCTTTCTGCTGCTGTACGTATCCGTCATCAGCCGCATACTGAGATAATCTCTCTGATTCCTGAGGCGTAAGGTCTGTATTCTGAGATACCGAAACCATCTTTTTAACAGCCTGGTTACTTGCAGGAAAACTGGTAAGTCTCTGGTTAATGGTTCTATAGATATTCTCAGCCTTCTTTTCAATGAGAGTTGTATATTCGTCGTTCATTTCCAGAGAAGCCGCATCTGCAATATAACCGCACAAACCACTGCAGGGAAGCCCTCCAAGAATCTCCCATGCTGTGGAAAGATTGAGCTTGCCTTCTCTTTCTCCGTATGTGGTTGACATAACGATGGGGGACATATATATCTTCTGCAGTCTTTCCTTATCCGCATACAACCAGCATGCATCCAAAAACTGCTGCATATATCCGCCTATGCCGTACCATTCAACGGTTGTTGCCAGTATGATTCCGTCAGCATCCTTTAGTGTCTGAGGAAGAGTAACTATTGAATTTTTCAATTCATTCAGCATGAAGCGCTCAACTCGGACATTTAATTCCTCAAATACCGTCTGCATTTTGTTTATAACGTATAATGTCGGATCGTCCATAAGACCGCGTCCGCCATAATATATGTTTATCTTCACTCTTTTTCCTCCACAGAGTTAAATCTTCTGTCTATTTATTAAGCGACCACTATTTTGATTATACTACACTTTTTCCATTTCTTGCTAGTGATTCTCCTATGTTGTATGATATAAAACATGAGCAGATTGCATTCTTTCAGATTAATTACATATATGGCTTTGTGCCTTATTCTTGTTTTCTCAACACTTTCTTCCGTATATATATATGCCGATGCGCCAAAGGAATTCCTGGCAGAAGCGGAAGAAAGAAAGGAACTTCCCATTCAGAGCGATCAGACTTTAAACTGGCCGGCCGGTCCCAAGATAGGAGCGGAAGGTGCTCTTTTGATGGAAGCCAATACAGGCTCTGTCCTTTATTCCAAAAATATTGATGAAAAGCTTTATCCCGCTTCCGTTACAAAAATGCTTACGGCCCTTGTTGTCCTTGACAATTGCAAGCTTGATGAAATGGTTACTTTTTCTCAGGAAGCGATTGACAGTATCAATTGGAGGGAGGATGCCAACATCGGAATTGGTCCCGGTAACAGTATTACTGTGGAGCAGTGTCTCTACGGTCTTCTGGTTGGCTCAGCCAACGAAGTTGCCTATGCACTGGCCGAACATGTTAGCGGTCCCGGCAATCTTCCGGCTTTTGCCGATCTTATGAATGAATATGCCAAGAATCTTGGCTGTACCAATTCACATTTTGTTACTCCAAACGGTATTCACAATGAAGACCATTATACTTCGTGTCACGATCTCGGACTTATTGCCAAGGAATTCTTTGCCAATGAACTGTTGTGCAAGATGTCATCTACCACAAGTTATAAGATTCCCAAGACTTCTACCCAGCCAAGAGACGACATGGTTGTATATGCAAAAAGCAAACTACATCCCGGAAAAGAATATGCCTATGATAATCTTGTGGGAACAAAGACAGGTTATACGGATATTGCAAGACAAACATTGGTCAGTTGTGCGGAAAAAGACGGATTTAAGCTAATATGTGTAATCATGAAGGAAGAGGATCCCTATCAGTTTACGGATACTATTACACTTTTTGACTACGGCTTTGATAATTTTACCGCTGTTAATATTGCGGATAACGATACCAAAT
>JAEEGF010209039.1_pt1 | contig 10647 bp, 10 predicted proteins | sample 9134171 | NCBI WGS metagenome assembly JAEEGF01 (sample SAMN16246542, study PRJNA631951) | gut metagenome | biome: gut microbiome; feature: rumen; material: AP-attached | host: Bos | place: Iran: Karaj | collected 2018-10 | reverse complement strand
AAGCTCCAGCAAGACTTCGAGCAGCGCAAGCAGCACCCGAACCAATGTTGGAACAAGTAGCTCAACCACGACAAGTGGTTCTATCAAGTCTAACAGTGGCACTGTCAGCAACGGACGTCGGCCCACCTCGGCCTCGACCAATGCCGGCACCATCACCACCAAAGACAATGGTAGCATCAAGACCGAAGGCGGAAAAACTACCATCGACTCGCGCCTGAACAATAGTGGCAGCGGCAACAACAGCGCCAACGCCGGTAACATCAGCGCCAACAGTGGTATCATTCGTTCCGGAAGCGGTAATACAAACATAGGTGGCGGACGCCGTCCCGGTGTGGACAACAGCAATCACAACGCTGCCAGCTCACACTACGAACTGACGAACCACCGCAACTACAGCACCTATAACAACAACTACCGCCACAACGACTGGAGCCGTCCGCTGCCTCCTCCCGTAAGGCAGTATCGCCCCGCAGTCCGAATCATAACCAGGCCTGTGATGCCCAGCGGGTTCGTAATCTACAACCGAGCTCCTCGCATCAACACCATACTCGGACTCTCGTTCGGCAGCTACTACAACTCTTCGCTCAACTATCTCTTCACAATGGGATATGACATCGATGGATACAACAGAGACGTCATCTATCTGAGAGATGTTCCTATGCTGAGATTCACCTGGGCCGATGTGATGCTGAGCTACGACACCTATGGTCGACTCTACAATGCGCAGTTTGCTCACTCAACGAGCTATCGTGACCGCAGCCGTTTCAACCGTCTCTATCACGATCTCTACGCAACCTACGGCACTCCTGTAGCCACTCACATCACTGCCTACGAGGCATCGGTCACCTGGTTCGGTGGCAATGCCGAAGGATATGTGACTCTCGAATTCGGTATCGACAACTACGGCCGCTACTTCACAATGGTCACCGTCGGATACTGATTACCTGAAAAAGACATACTAAACAACCCATAACCAAGAGGGGCTGGCACAACACCAGCCCCTCTCTTATTTCGTCTCATCTCATCTCTAAACACTAAACACTCAACACTAAACCCCATTCAAATCGAGGACGAGGCCTTCGTGGGCAAGGGTGGTGGCGGGAAACACTTCCTGCGCCTGGAGCAGCAGCGGCTCGTTGTCGATGTAGCGGTTGCTGAAGTGACCGATGATGAGCCGCTTCACACCTGCCTGCTGCGCCACTGTGGCGGCATCGCGAGCCGTGCTGTGATAGCGCTTGTGGGCCTGGACCCGGCATTCGTCGCCATAGGTCGCTTCATGATAGAGCCAGTCGACGCCACGCACGGCATTGATCACCCGCTTCGAGGGCATGGTGTCGGAGCAATAGGCATAACTCATCGCTGGCTCGGCATCGGTGGTGAGTTCGGCATTAGGAATCACCACTCCGCCGGGGGTCACAAAGTCGCGGCCCTGACGCAGGCTGTTCATGAAGTGCCGTGGCACCTCGTAGCGCTGCACTGCCTCGGGGTTGATGTGCCGCAACTTGGGTTTCTCGGCAAAGAGGAAACCCACCGCGGGAATGCGATGCCTCAGAGGGAAAGTAGTTACTGTGATGCCATCGTCTTCATAGATGACAGCCTTGCGAGGCTCTATGATGTGGAAACGCAATTCGTAGGACATGTCGCGGCAGAAATAGTCGAGCAAGCGGCGGAACTGCTCGGCACCATCTTCAAAGATGTGGACCGTCACGCTCCCAGTCTTGCCCACCAGCGCCAGCGTCGACAACAGCCCCGGCAACCCAAAGCAGTGGTCGCCATGCAAGTGGCTGATGAAGATGTGATTCAACCGCGAGAACTTGAGTTTCATGCGCCGCATTTCCAATTGGGCGCCCTCGCCGCAGTCGATCATGAACAGATTGTCGCGAATGTTCAGCACCTGGCACGACGGCAAGTGTTGAAGACTCGTGGTGGCCGACCCGCAGCCCAATATGTTCAATTCAAGACGAGGCATACTACTATTCTTGTTTCAGACCACGAAGTTAGTCAATATTTCACGATTCAGCAAGCCTTTGGCACGTGCTCGCACATTATTTTTGTGATATAATCATAACTTTTTGTAACTTTGCATTCTAATCATTAAAATGCTTCAGAATATGCCACGCAACGAAAACGAACTCAAAGGAGTGACCCTGCTCGGTAACCAGAACACCCGCTACGACTACGAATACAACCCGCAGGTGCTCGAGACATTCGACAACAAGCATCCCGAGAACGATTACCTCGTGACTCTGGATTGCCCCGAGTTCACCTCACTTTGCCCCAAGACCGGTCAACCCGACTTCGGGCACATCATCATCAGTTACATTCCGCGCGTGCGCATGGTCGAGAGCAAGAGCCTCAAACTCTATCTCTTCAGTTTCCGCAACCACGGCGACTTCCACGAAGACTGCGTGAACATCATCATGAAGGACCTTGTCCGCCTGATGGATCCGCGTTACCTGGAGGTGACCGGTATTTTCACCCCGCGCGGCGGCATCTCCATCCATCCTTTTGCCAATTATGCCGACGCCGAGCATGAGGCCCTGAAAAAGAGCCGTCTGCTTGCGCAGATGGAGGAAACCCTGCGATGAAAACGCCGGCTGAGAAGGATACAATCCTGGTCCTCTCCGGCGGACTGGACTCTACCACGATGCTCTACGAGTATCGCGAACGGATTGCGCTGGCCGTGAGTTTTGACTATGGCAGCAACCACAACGCCAAGGAAATCGCCTGCGCCGCGCTTCATTGCAAGCGGTTGGGAATCAAGCATCTGATTATCCCGTTGGAGTTTATGGCCAAGTACTTTGACAGTGCGTTGCTCTCCGGCGCGGACGCGATTCCCGACGGAAACTATGACGAGGAGAACATGCATTCGACGGTCGTACCGTTCCGCAACGGCATCATGCTCGCCATCGCCGCCGGCCTGGCTGAAAACGAGGGGCTCGCGCAGATCATGATGGCCAACCATTCCGGCGACCACGCCATCTATCCGGACTGCCGTCCCGAATTCGTCGCGGCCATGGATGCCGCCGTCAAGGCAGGGACCTACAACGGTGTCCGTCTCGTCACCCCCTACACGGGTCTAACCAAGGCCGATATCGCCCGTCACGGCAAAGCGCTGGGCATCGACTACAGCGAGACCTGGAGCTGCTACCGCGGCGGCGCGCATCACTGCGGAACTTGCGGCACCTGCCGCGAGCGCATCGAGGCGCTTCGCGAAGCCGGTATCGAAGATACAACGATTTATGATTCAATAGAATAACCTCACAATGTACTACGTAGAGAAAACCATCGAGATCTCCGCTGCGCACAACCTGATGCTCAGTTATGAGAGCAAGTGCGAGGCGCTGCACGGCCACAACTGGAAGATCGTCGTCTATTGCAAGGCGCCCGAACTCAATGCGGACGGCATGGTCACGGACTTCACGCACATCAAGCGCATCGTCAAGGACGCCTTCGACCACAAGTACATCAATGAGGTGCTGCCCTGTAACCCCTCCGCCGAGAACATGGCCCGCTGGATCTGCGACCGCGTGGACAACTGCTACAAGGTCAGCGTCCAGGAGAGCGAAGGCAACATTGCAATCTACGAAAGGGATTAATTCTCAGAGAGATGGCCACCACTTACCGCGTCAATGAAATCTTTTATTCGCTGCAGGGCGAGGGGTTCCACAGCGGAACGCCGGCCGTTTTTGTCCGCTTCAGCGGCTGCAACCTGACCTGCCCCTTCTGCGATACGGATTTCGCCGCTTACCAGGAACTTTCGGTCACGGAAATTGTGGACCGCGTGACCGCTCTTTTGCCGGAAGAGACCGACGGACCCATTCTGGTGCTGACCGGTGGCGAGCCTGCGCTGCAGGTGGATGTGCCGCTGTTGGTCGGATTGCATACGCTTCTGCCGATGCCGATTCATATCGAGACCAACGGGACGGTCGCCCTGCCGGAAGATCTGATCGACTGGATTACCTGCTCGCCGAAGGAGGGCAGTAGGGTGGTGCTGCGACGGGCAGATGAGGTGAAAGTGGTCTACACGGGCACCTCTCCCGAGCCCTGGTATGAGACCATCGCGGCCAGCCATTATTTCCTCCAGCCCTGCTCCTGCGCCAACACGCAAGCGGTCGTAGACTACATTCTGGCCCACCCCTGGTGGCGCCTCTCTCTCCAGACCCACAAATACACCGGAATTCGATAAAAAAATTTGCAGGTTTACGAAAAATGCCTACATTTGCATCCGCAATTGTCACGGGGGTATAGCTCAGTTGGCTAGAGCATCTGCTTTGCAAGCAGAGGGTCGTCGGTTCGACTCCGACTATCTCCACAAAAAAAGAGAGTTCTTCGGAACTCTCTTTTTTTGTGGAGATCAGGCGCTTCGCGCCTTTGTTTACGGGGGACATCCCCCGAACCCCCGCGTGCCTTCGGCACGGGCGGCAGAAGCCGCCTGAAATCGGTTCGGAACTCTCTTTTTTTTGTGGAGATTAGGCGCTACCCTTGCGCAATTCTTTTGACAATTGCAGCTTGACTTTGTTCAACAAGGATAGGGTCTTGGCCAGCTCCCGCTGCCGGGCCGGGTCGCCTTCACGCTGGGCGCTGTTGATGGCGCGCGTGATCTCGGCACATTGTTGCTCGGTGATACGCAATTTATACATAATCACCGACTTGGGAACCGTTTCGCCCAGCCGTTGCTCCTCCGGTTCGAGGGTATCGCGATAGACCCGGACCGTGAGTTCCTGGTCATCAAAAACGATATTCAGTGACTCGCGCAGCAGCGTCTGGTTTTCGAGGTTGGCGAAATGGTGCGCAATCGCCTCCTGCCGCTCCCGCGTCTCCATTCCCTCGGGCAGCGTGCCGGCAAAGGAGAAATACTCGTCATAGAGCTCACGGTAGAGACGGTTGGCAAAGACGATATCGTCGTCCAGCAGGGTATTGCGGATATAGGTCTCCACATTAATCTGCTCCGCCGGGGCGGCCCCGTAAAGCATGTCTTTTTCAAAGTGAAGCGGATAGGATCCGAACCGCAGCAGATAATCGGTCAACTCCCGCTCCTGGACTGCCAGGACGGGGTTCGTGAGGAGATAGGGATTGGTCTCCTCCGGGGCGGGCGGCATCTCCTGCGGAAGATCGCTGACAGGCTCCAGCCCGAAATCGCCTTCCGCGGCATTCTGTCCGGAAAGTGCAGGCGGTACCTGTGCTTCGAGGGAACGTTCCCGGAGCTGTGCCTGGCGCTTTTGCTCATCGCGGATGGCGGTAATCTTGGAGAGGATATCCTCGACTTCCTGCCGGAAGCGTTCCGCCACCATTTCCGCGTACTCCTTGCGAAGGATTGCGTCGGGAATCACGGCGATGCTGCCGATGATGTCGTTGATCAGTTTGCTGCGCGAAAGGGGATCGGCCGCCATGTCGGCTTCGGCCAAATCACTCTTGAAGGAGATGAAATCACGTTCGTTTTCAGCGAGATACTCCAGGATCTCCGTGGTTGAGCGCGCCTGTGCGAAGGTATCCGGGTCATCCTCCGGCGGCAATACGACAATCCGGACGTTCAGTCCCTCTTCCAGCACGAGGTTGGTGCCGCGGACAGCCGCCTTGATGCCGGCGGCGTCGCCGTCGTAGATGATGGTGATGTTGGAGGTAAAACGCTTGATGAGACGGATCTGCCCCGTGGTCAGCGAGGTACCGGAGGAGGCCACCACATTCTGGATGCCCTGCTGGTGCATCGAAATGACATCGGCATAGCCCTCCACCAGGATACACTTGTCCGCCTTGATGATGGCGTTCTTGGCCTGGAAGATACCGTAGAGCGATTCGCTCTTGTTGTAAATCTCCGTGCCGGCCGTGTTGACGTACTTTGCGATGCTCTTGTCGCTCTTGAGCGTACGTCCGCCAAAGGCGATGACCCGTCCGCTGATGGAGTAGATCGGGAACATCACGCGGTCGTAGAATTTGTCCACGACCGAGCCGTCGTCCCGCCGGATGCAGAGACCGGCATCTACCAGATATTCTTCTTTATAGCCCTTAGCCAGCGCATCTTTCGTGAGCGTATGCGGCCGGGTGGGCGTGTAGCCGAGACCGAACTTGCGGATGGTCTCGTCGGTAAACTTGCGTTCGTGAAAATAGGAGAGGCCGATGGCGCGGCCGTTTGCGTCGTTCCACAGAATATCCTGAAAGTATTTCTGCGCGAACTCCGATACCACCAGCAGACTCTCGTGCTTGAGACGGCTGGCAATCTCCTCGGGCGTCTCCTCTTTCTCCACCACCTCGATATGGTATTTCTTGGCCAGATACTTGAGCGACTCGGCATAGGTCAGGTGCTCGTGCTTCATCACGAACGAGACGGCGTTGCCCGATTCGCCGCAGGCAAAACACTTGAAGATGCCTTTGCTGGGAGAGACGGCGAGGGAAGGCCGTTTGTCCTGATGGAACGGGCAGATGCCCCACCAGTTGGCACCGCGCCGCTTGAGGGCGATAAAATCGCCGACAACCTCTTCGATCCGGGTGGCTGCGAGGATCCTGTCTTTGGTGGTACGGTCAATCATCGCGCTACCTCCCAAGCAGTTGCAGTTCCTCTTCGGTGTAGAGAATGTGATCCATCACGCCGTCGAGAAACTCCCCGAATCCGGCAAATCCGTCCGGAAAGACCAGCAAGATGGCGCCCACGGCAATGACAGCAATGGCCAGCAGCCAGAGCAGCAACCGGATGGCCCAGTGGAGCTTGCGGGTTTTGCGGGCCTCGCGGGCGGCTTTGCGCCGGACCTTCTTCTTTCCGGACTTTTCTTCGTGGGCCTTGATGCTCACCGGCTCCAGGCCCAAGCCGTCCGGGAAGATATCCAGGTTGTCGTCAGAGACGAAGAAGTAGTCGGACTGGGAGGTCGAGCGCATCACGCCGAGCCCGGGCAACGGGCAACTCCGGTTGCCGTCCAACTCCGAGTGGATGCGGCTCAGGCACCATTCGAGTTCCACGCGGGCCTGCTCCGGGGTGACGTGCATCTCGTCGCAGATATAGTTTTGCAGCATGGCTCCCGCCTCCTTCGAGACGTCGCATTGGCGGAAGAGCATCTTGCGGTAGGGGGGATTGATGGTGGCATGATGATCGGAAAAAGTGGCCGGCATCAGTTCAGCGTAAAAGACCCCCAATCCCGGAACCTCGACCGAGTCGTGGTCCAGAATCAGCTCTTTGATGCATTTTGAAAATACGCCGACTTCCATGTTGTCGGGTACAAAAATAATCAATTATATGATTCGTTGGCAATAATGGCCGCTACGGCTTCAAGAATTCTTTCAGCGTATTGCGATAGACGTTCCCATAGCAGGCAACAACGATGGCTACTATTGGGCAAGTAATGAGGTAAACTATTTTGACGGCAGTGCCACCTTCTCCAACAACTCGATGTATGAAAATGACTTCTTTGTCCGTGCCTGCCTCGCATTCTGATCAGAGTGCCTGATCATCGCTTTAGGGAAGCTTTTCGGCCGTTCCGCCAAAGCCGTTCAGGGTAACCCGCGTTTCAGGCCTCTACAGGGCATATCGGCTTGAACGACAGCCCGAAATCGGCCACCCGTGCAGGCCGACCTCAATCTTAGACACCTCCAGAGCCTATAGCCGTGAACGGTTTTGGCGAAAAAAGCATCGCAATCAAGCGATGCTTTTCTTTCTTTACTGTGCCCGGAACAGGAGCACTAAATTATTCTTTTAAATCGCTCGTTTACAGTAAATTACAAATCGAGTGGGCGATTTTAGTGAAACATTAGTGAAACATTTCTGTCAGTTAGTGTCTTTCTATGGCGTTATTTGGCAGGATGATTAAAAACGCTCCTCAATACTTGTGGGTATAAAAATTTATCCCTACATTTGTGGTGAACATTAATACTAACGACTATGCCAACAATTCTGTTTCTCTTCGGCCTTCGGTTCTTCTTCTATTCGGAAGAACACCTTCCTATGCATATTCATGTCAAGAATGGCGACGGAAAAGCAAAGATCAATATTGAAACCGCAGAAGTCGTGGAGAACAATGGCATCAAGCCGGCCGATCTCAAGAAGGCGGTGGAGGCTGTAAAGCAGTACAAAGAGGAAATGATTAAGGCCTGGAAAGAATACTTTGATGAGGACTAACAATATGGAGGCAATCGAAAAATTGTGGTTCGATGGCGGCCGGATTTATATCCTGACCGACCAAGGCAATACCTACAGCCGTCCGCTGGAGGCATTCCCTCTTTTGCTGGAAGCTACGCCCGAGCAGCGCGCCCATTATGAAATCGGCCTTGACGGCGACGACATTCGCTGGGATGACATCGACGAGGATATCCATATCAGCAGTTTCTTCGTCACGGCCGAGCCCGATACGAACAATCCCATCGCAGAGGTCTTCCATAAGTTTCCCCAGTTGAATGTCTCTGAGGTAGCCCGCACGATAGGCATCAACAAGAGTCTTCTCTCTCGGTATATCTACGGAATCAAGAAGCCTTCAGCGCAGCGAACGGACCAGATTCTTGGAACGATTCGTCAGTTGGGACGGGAGATGACAGCCATATAGTCATTAATCCGCTCAGTAATAATAAAACGCGGCATGAAGAGGACCCTATTATTAGGAGACATTTATCTTTTAAATACATCATTATCCCCATTAATCGAGATTCTACTTTGACTAACTATTAGCAACGCTTAGAGAGCCCCTTCGCGTATTAAAAAGAAAAAGGATGCCATAGAATGACATCCTTTGTGCCCGGAACAGTAGCACTAACTTTTACTTTTAAATCGCTCGCCTACAGTAAATTGCAAATCGAGCGGGCGGTTTTAGTGAAACATTAGTGAAACATTAGTGAAACATTTCTGTCAGTTAGTGTCTTTCTATGGCGTTATTCGATATTAACCGGCGCACCCGAGAAATGAGGTTTCTTGCCAATGAGAAGGCCTAGAAATACTTTACACGTTGCGATTACATTGAAACCCGTCTTCATTGTGTTAGAAACAAATCGGGATAACCATTAGCATTTTCTTAATTGTTTTCTTGCCTTCCAGATACTTTTTTACTTCGGTCTGAATATCATATAGATACTCCTTACAATAATCTTCGATAGATTTGTTGTCCATATTAAGAGGGATGGCGTCAGCAATTATTCCTTTCGTTGAAAATAAACTATCTGGAGCTGGTATATGAATCATTTCGGAAAGATAGAAGCTATCTTCGTCAACATTATAAGCATATATGAGACTGAGGTAGACTAAAGAATCATATACCTTTCGAGATAAAGGTTCTATGCTGGCCCCCGTTCGAAGAATTCGATTTGAATAATTCTTTCTCACAGACTCAAAGCAGTTTCGTAGTGACTCGTAGTCTTCGAACACGTACTCGCCTTCACTGTCGAAGCCCGAGATTGCGAATCGTGGCCTATAAATAATCTCTGGATAAGCGCCTGGGTTTTCTTGCCAAAACTGTGGAGTACCAACAACAGAACTCCCTGCATCAATGGAAGGTACTAAAAAAAACGCAGAATCGACATAGGACGCATAGTATACTGTCCTCTTATTCAGTTCCTTAATGAGATCACACTCCTCAAACTGTTCCATTACTGCGAAAAAAGAATCATTTTCTTTCCACTTTTCCAGAAAATGAACGAATTCTTCCATATCGTCTGGATATCGAAAGTAGCACTCAGCGAAGTGTCGTAAAAAGCCACTATAGGGCCTTATTTCCATATTTGGGTACTTCTTGACAACAGTCTTGCGTATATATTCCTTCGACGGTTGAAAACTACAAGACGTGGCAAAAATTACCGCAGCGATCAAAATAATGATTCTTTTAATCATCGTTTCTTATGCTTGAGGAAGTGTTTCATCTATGCAAAGGTAGTGAATCACTCGATATAAGAAAAGCAGGCGGCATTTCTGCCGTCCGCTGTTTGTACATTGGAGGCGAGTTGAACCGTGGCTGGTGGCACTCAAAATGGGACACCGGCCACATTTGTTTTAGAACAGAGGCACTAACTATCCTTTGTATCCGTCAGAAAATCAATCAATTACGCTGCCGACAATTATTTTTAGGGAAACATTTTGTGAACTCCCTGATAATTAGCGCTTTAGCTCGTTAAAAAAGTGCAATTTGTTTCAGTAAATTACTGTAACATTACTGAAACATTTCATGAAAAAGGGCCCAAAATCGGCAAAAAACGAAAATGCAACCACTTAATAATTAAGTGGTTGCATCTTCATCGTGCCCGGAACAGGACTCGAACCTGCACAGCCTTGCGGCCACTAGTCCCTGAAACTAGCGCGTCTACCGATTTCGCCATCCGGGCTTGGTAGAAATGGACTGCAAAGATATAAAAAATTTCAAATATTTTTTGCCAACACAAGAAAATGTTCTACATTTGCAATCCCAAAACGGAAATAACCTTCCTCAATAGCTCAGTTGGTTAGAGCACCTGACTGTTAATCAGGGGGTCGTAGGTTCAAGTCCTACTTGAGGAGCAAGAAAAGGCCGGTAACTCAAAGTTATCGGCCTTTTCTTTTTTCTCCCGACATTATCAAATAACGATTTTTATCTCGTGCACCTTGCCGTCGTCCACAAGGTTCACGGCAATTTTGGCCGACTTCTTCCCGCCCCTCTCGCAGTTGATAATGTAGGTGGACGAGCCGAAGCGGTAGGTCACCTTGAA
>JAEEGF011369906.1_pt1 | contig 10650 bp, 8 predicted proteins | sample 9134171 | NCBI WGS metagenome assembly JAEEGF01 (sample SAMN16246542, study PRJNA631951) | gut metagenome | biome: gut microbiome; feature: rumen; material: AP-attached | host: Bos | place: Iran: Karaj | collected 2018-10 | reverse complement strand
ATGGCAGGGTTGGTCGATACGTTTATGACGGGGACGGCAATCTTATCAAGTACGGGATCCTGAGCGTAGACGATGAATTCACACTCGGTTACGCCAGGAGCTTGGGCTATCAGAAAGTTCTAATTACGGCGGATGCAGAGCTACCGGAATATCCTGAGGAATAGTACTATGCATTGCTGTGGCAGGAGAGAAAATGAGTGACGTAAGCAGAATTCTTGCGAAACTGGACGGACTGTTCAATTCGAAGCAGTACGGGGAGGCGGAGAGGCTTCTTAAGTACTGGGAGAAGGAAGGACAGAACTCCGGAGATGATAAAGTATATTATCTTGCAGTCAATGAGCAGATGGGACTCTACCGGAAGCTCGGGCGCAGGGACGACGCTATGGCAGCAGTCGATAAGATGGTGCAATATCTCGACCGGAAGCACCGCCGCATGAGCGTTGAAGGGGCGACGGCGCTTCTGAACGCCGGAACGGTTTACAAGGCGTTCGGGCAGAGCGAGGAGGGACTTCCGTTTTTTGAGGAGGCCTGCTTCATCTATGAGGAGCTGCTGAAACCGGATGATAAACGGCTTGCAGGGCTATATAACAACATGAGTTCGGCACTCGCGGATCTCAAGCGGTATGATGAGGCACTTGGGATGTGCGAAAAAGCATTGGGCATACTCGCCAAGTCTACGGGTAACGAGCCTGAAGAGGCTATTACGTATCTCAATATGACGGCCATGTATGAGGCACGGGACGGCATCGAAAAGGCACAGGAAAGCATCGAAGCGTGTCTTCTGAAGGCACAGGAGAAGCTTGCCGCGGCCGACGGTAAGACCGAAGAAGGATACCTCGCTTTTGTCTATGACAAATGTGCACCGACATTTGCTTATTACGGATGGTTTGCAGAGAAGAATCTGCTTATGAAACGCTCGGAGGAAATCTATGAAAGGCTTGGAGCTGGCAAGGAAGTATTATGAAAACTGCGGAAGAGAAGTCCTTGAGCAGGATTTCACGGACATTCTTCCGTACATTGCCGTCGGACTTGTCGGGCAGGGATCGGAGTGCATGGGCTATGATGACGCGCTCTCGCAGGACCACGATTTTGAGCCCGGATTCAGTATCTTTCTCCCGGAAGAAGATGTTGTGGACCGGCGCAGGGAATTTCTTCTGGAACGCGCCTACACAAAGCTTCCGAAGGAACTTGACGGATATGAGCGGATGGGCCTTAAGCCGGCCGGCGGACCGCGCCACGGCGTTGTAAGGCTTTCGGAATTTCTGATGAAGACAATCGGCCGCGCGGACGGAAATCTGACCGTTCGCGAATGGTTCGCGATACCCGAACAGTCCCTTCTTGAGGTGACTGACGGGGCACTGTTTTATGATGGAAGCGGGGAGCTCACAAGGCTTCGCGAGAAGCTTTCGAAAATGCCGGAGCCGATCCGGCTTAAGAAGATGGCTGCCTGCCTTCTGATGATGTCCCAGACCGGCCAGTACAACTACCAAAGACTCGTGGATCGCGGAGACGAGCAGGGGGCTCAGCTTTGCCTGATTGAGTTTGAAAAACAGGCAAGGCATATGGCTTTCCTGATTAACGGAAAGTATATGCCTTACTACAAATGGAGCTACCGTGCACTCACGGAGCTGCCGGTTCTTTCGGAACTGTCGGGAAGACTTTACGAGCTGATTTCGACCGGCAACGCGCCGGTGACCGCCGTTAGGAAAGCAGAGCTGATTGATGACATTGCGGCGCGCATTATCTGCGAGCTGCAGGATCAGAACCTGACCGACGCGGTATGCGCCGATCTGCAGAAGCACGCGTTCTCCGTAAACGATCATATCGCCGACGGAAACATAAGAAATATGGACCTTTTCGCGGCGCTGTAACGCTTCGCTACACCATAGCAGTTTCGTCGCCTGGCATTTGCCGCTATGACGTCACAAACTCAAACCAATCCAATATGTAATCCGTAATCGCCTTCTCATCGAGAGGGCGATTTTCAAAGAAGCACAGTTCATCACCGGGGCGGAAGCGGAACACCGGTCCGATCCGCTCGGTAAGCTGCGGCAGGAAACTGCCGCTCTTCGCCTGTCTGGCCGTTTCTTTCGTGGCCGGACGGCGGTATTCCTTCTCAACGCGGGACGCAAGACTCTTGTGCACCGCCGTATCCTCCATCGGGAGATAATAGTAATCCTTATAATTCGAAAAATAGTAATACGCCTTCATGTCATACCGCGGAACGGTCACCGAAATCCGGTCCCCGGAAACCCGCACATCCGCGAAGAAACCGTCCTCATAGCAGGATTCCGTCGTCCTGCAATCCTCGGGAATTTCGGGAATCGGAACGACCTTTCGAAGCGTCTTCGGAACCTCATAAGGAAGCTTTGCGGCAAATGTGACATACGTCCCTTCTTCTTCCTGCGTCGCCTCACTTAGCGGCAGCTCGCCGAGTACACAGTACGGAAGGAGCGAGGCAAGACTCGACAATCCGAAGATGTCGTCGCGGTTATGTAAAAGCAGTGACCCGAGCAGCTCCTCGGCCCGCGGAATGTCGAAACGGCAGCGCGCCACATACTCGGTGTAAAAGGCAATCAACGTGCCGCCGTCGTACGGATCGGTACGGTGGTAACCGGCGGTCAGTTCAAGCGTCGGCTGTTTCTTATTGGGATTTCCGAACAGTGCCTTCACGGGCGATAAGTGCCGGAACAGATCGACGGTCTCGCTCTTATCGGGAAGCGGGCAGGGCAGCTTATGGAACCGGTACCGGCCTCTTAAAAACGGCAGGTCAAACGTTGTGCCGTTATAATCAATCATCACATGCTCCGGCTTAAGGGCATCCGAAAAGGCTTTGAGAACGAGAATCTCTTCGTCCGCATTTTCCGCAAACCACTGGCGGAACAACCAGCCGCCGTCCGTCTCCTCGAGACATCCGATCAGGTAGATGTACCCCGAAAGACTCGAGAGTCCGGTGGTCTCAATATCAAAGAAAAAAGGAGTCCTTCCGCCGGTCAGACGGCGCAGTGCCGGTGAGATGATCAGGTCGGTTCTCAGCTCTTCTGCGGTCTTCATCGGAAATCTCCTCGTTGCGATAACATTTTACGCCGAAATTATAACATTTTTTCTGAAAAATGTGAAGAATAATAGTGTATTTCGTCGGAAAATGTGATACAATAACGCTATATATGGTATATCATCGGGGGAACCCTGCACAAAATCGGCGGATTTCGCCCGGAAGGAAACGGAATGATTGCTTTTTTACACGGAGAACTGTACGGCGTGACGGAGACATCCGCAATCGTGGAATGCGCGGGGGTCGGGTATGAGGCTTTGATGCCGGCATCGGATCTTGCGCTTCTGCCGGAAGCGGGGGAGCAGGTGACCGTCTTCACATATCTGAATGTGAACGAAAACACCGGTGTTACGCTGTTCGGATTTCTGACTCAGGAATCCCTTGCGATGTTCAAGCTGCTGATCACGGTAAGCGGTGTCGGCCCGAAGGTTGCAATCGGCATCCTGTCGACGCTTCCGCCCACCGAGCTGGCGCGTGCCATCTTCGCAGATGACGCGAAGGCAATCGCGAAGGCGCCGGGTGTCGGGGGAAAGCTTGCGAGCAAAGTCATTCTCGAATTAAAGGACAAGGTGCTTGTGGCGGAGAGCGCGAAGCTCCCGGCCGAGCCGAAGACGGTCGAAAAGGAAGATACTCCGGAGTTTGCGGAAGCCATTGCCGGACTGACCACCCTCGGTTACAGCCGTAAGGACGCGGAGCGTGCCGCAAGGAGAGCGGCCGAACCCGGCATGAGCGCGGAGCAGATTCTGAACGGCGCGTTCCGGTATCTGTAGCATTTTCAGGAGCAGCCTATGGCAAGAAGAATTATTACGACGGAGAAGATGAACGAGGACGTGACAATCGAGACCTCGCTCCGTCCTAGGTTTTTAAAAGATTATATCGGGCAGGAGAAGATCAAGTCCACCCTGAACATATACATTGAGGCAGCCAAGCAGCGCGGCGAGACTCTGGACCATGTGCTTTTGTTCGGACCGCCCGGTCTCGGTAAGACAACGCTCGCGAACATCATCGCGAACGAGATGGGAGTGGACATCAAAACGACCTCCGGACCGGCCATCGAAAAGCCCGGCGACATCGTCGCGGTGATCAAGGGCCTCAGAGAGGGCGACATCCTGTTCATCGATGAGATCCACCGCCTGAACCGGCAGGTGGAGGAAGTGCTTTACTCGGCGATGGAGGATTTCTTCATTGACGTGGTGATCGGCACCGGCGGGACCAATGCGAAGTCGATGCATATAAGACTGCCGAAATTCACTTTGATCGGCGCGACCACGAGAGCAGGCATGCTGACCGCACCGCTAAGAGACCGTTTCGGCGTTGTAAGCCGCATGGAGTTCTACAGCGAAGAGGAACTCCGCACCATAGTCCGCAATTCCGCAAGGGCGCTTAAGATCGATATCGACGCAGAAGGCGCCGAGGAGCTGGCGAGAAGATCCCGCGGAACGCCGCGTCTCGCGAACCGCTTCCTGAAGCGCGTGAGGGATTTTGCGCAGGTGACAAGCGACGGAAAGATTGACGGGGAGATTGCAAGATATGCCCTCGACAGGCTGGAGGTTGACCCAATCGGGCTCGACCACATCGACCGGGCAATACTGATGACGATGATTGAAAAGTTCAGCGGCGGACCGGTCGGTACCGGAGCCGTGGCGACGACCATAGGGGAGGATCAGGGAACCGTGGAGGATGTGTACGAGCCGTATCTCGTACAGATCGGATTCATCCTCCGGACACCGCGCGGACGCGTCGTGTCCAAAGAAGCGTACGACCATCTGGGAGTTCCGTATCCGGAACAGAAGACTGCAAAATAAAAACACGGAGGACGCCATGAACAATCGCACGGAAACTGAGGTCATCATCAACGGAAAGCAGTACAGCCTCGTGGGTTACGAGAGCGAGGAGTACCTGCAGAAGGTGGCATCTTACATCAACAGCAAATACGCCGAGGTCCGCGCCCAGAAATGGTACAAGGACATCAGCGCCGACATGCGTTCCATAGTGCTCGAGATCAATCTCGCCGACGACTACTTCAAGATGAAGAGCAAGCTCTCCGAGGTGACCGACGAGGCCGAGGACCGGGACAATGAAATCTACAAGCTGAAGCATGACCTGATTGCCGCACAGGGCGAGATTCAGGACTTGCAGCGTAAGATAGAAAAACTTCAGCAGGCGAACCTGGACGAGCAGAAGAAGACGGTGCGTCTGGAGACCGAACTGAATGGATACAAGAAGAAATACAACTAAGGTCGAGCTTCTGGCGCCTGCGGGTTCTTACGAGACGCTGCAGGCGGTTATTGCCGCGGGTGCGGATGCCGTCTATATCGGCGGAACCCGTTTCGGCGCGCGCGCCTATGCGGACAATCCTGAGGAAGAGGAACTTCTTCAGGCAATCGATCATGCGCATCTTCACGGTGCGCGGGTGTATCTGACGGTCAATACTCTTCTCATGGACCGTGAGATAGGGGAACTTTATGCATATATCGAACCGTATTACCGGGCAGGACTGGATGCTGTCATTGTGCAGGATCTCGGGGTCCTGTCCTTTTTGCGTTCGTATTTTCCGGATTTGCCTGTTCATGTGAGCACGCAGATGACCGTCGCGGACGCGGAAGCGGCAGACCTTTTTGACCGCGGCGTGACACGAATCGTTCCGGCGCGGGAGCTGTCTCTTTCGGAAATCCGCACTATGCGGAAGAACTGCGGCCTTGAGCTGGAAATCTTCGTACACGGTGCGCTTTGCTATTGCTACTCGGGGCAGTGCCTGATGAGCTCGCTAATCGGCGCACGAAGCGGAAACCGCGGACGCTGCGCGCAGCCGTGCCGGAAGAAGTACACCTATACCGAGGGGACATTTAAGCGGGAAGGGTATCTGCTGAGTCTTCGGGATCAGTGTCTGCTCCCGAGACTGCATGAACTGTTAAAAACCGGCATCCATTCGCTGAAGATTGAAGGCCGCATGAAGCGGCTTGAATACGCGGCCGGTGTGACCTCGATTTACCGCAAATGGATAGACCGCTATTATCATCTCGGCGAAACGGAGTACCGCCTGTATCTGAAGCAGAACCGGGAAGAGATGGAAGACGATGTCTGGATGCTTGCGGAACTATATAACCGCGGCGGTTTCTGTGAGGGATATGTGTTCGGCGAAAAAGGTGACTCGATGGTGTGGAAGGTACGCCCGAACCATACCGGCGTCCGCATTGGGACGGCCAGGGTCCGTATGGACGGGGGGCGCCGCGTTGCGGTGCCGACATTTCGAAAGCCGGTCGGTCCTGAGGAAGTAATCGAAGTAAGAGGCATGAATGAGCAGGTATTCGGCGAATGGACGACGCCGAAGGACATGAAAAACTACCGGATTGACGCAATCCCGATTACCGGCAACCCTTCACCCGGGGCGACACTCAATCTGTGGCGCATGAAAAAAGAACCGCTCCTTACTAAGCTTAGAGAGCGATACGGAAAACCCACGGAAATCCCGTTAAGAGGGCTATTCACAGCGGTCGCCGGCGGGGAAATGTCCCTTTCGGTCGGCGCTCTCGGGGAAGACTATCTTGTGACCGTGACGGGGCCGGTTCCCGAAGCGGCGAAAGGAAATCCCGCAACCGAGCAGGAAGTGCGGGAGAAGCTTACAAGGACCGGCGGGACCTCGTATGCGTTCCGGGAGCTTGATATCATGCTCGGCGACGGACTCTTTCTTCCCGCATCGGCGTTGAACAGGCTCCGGCGGGATGCACTTACGGAATATGAAAAAGCCTTTCTTATGAAGTTCCGAAGGGAAAATGCCATAGAAAACCCCAAAATTGCGGAGAATGCCACGAAAGGAACGGGACTCCTTGCCGTAAAGACCCGGCCTTCCCGTGTCACCATATCCGTGATGACAAGGCAGCAGAAGGAATCCGTGCAGGACTGCCCTTTTGTTACGGACCTTTACATCGATATGGAAGGAGACTTCGAGGCATGCCTTGACGTCCCGTGTAAAATCCCGAGGCGGCTGATTCTTCCGCGTGCGCTTCGCGGCAGCCGGAGAGATGAGATACTGTTGACTGCAGAGCAATTGATAACCGAAAAGGGACTTGCGGGACTTGTCGTAAGAACCCCGGATCAGCTTTCGTTTGCGATTCGGAAGGGAATCCCGTTTGAAGCCGATAAGACATTGTATTGTATGAATTCTACGGCTGTAGAATATCTGCTCGGGAAAGGGGCCGGGGCGGTCACATTTTCCGAAGAGTTGCGGAAGAATGAACTGCCGGAATGCGGGAAGGCGCTTCTTACCGTATACGGCAGGTCGGTCTCGATGGTTTCCGAGCAATGCCTCAGAAAAACGCTCAATCAATGCGGAAAGCCGGGAGCGACAGGGCTTCTGACAGACGGAGAAGGGGAGAGTTTTCCGACGCTTGCCGTGTGCCGGTATTGCCACGGACTGGTTTACAATTCCCATATTATGTCGCTGCTTCCGGTCTGGAACGAGATTCCTGTCAGAAGAATTGCCGGAGTGCGCATAGACCTGACGCTCGAATCCGGCGCGGAAGCCGCTTCGGTGCTTCGGGATCTCAGCACGGCGCTTACCGGTGGAAAGGTTCCCGCTCACACCGGTGAAACGAAAGGCCATTGGAACCGGGGCGCGGAGTAGGCGGCTTTTTTGCGAATTACCTGTAGGAGGAATCCATGAAGAAAACATCAATTATCGCGGTGATTCTCGCGCTGCTTCTTGCGGGCATTGTCGCTTTATGTATATGGAACGGCGGGCGTGATACGGATGAAACGCCGCGAAAGGGCGTCATAAGAGACGTTCCGACGCCCACGCCGAGCCCGTCACCGACGCCGTCTCCGAGTCCGAGCCCGTCGCCGACGCCGACACCCACGCCGAGTCCGACGCCTACGCCGACCCCGCGGGATGTGTGGAATGAGACTTTGCCGGGACTTCGGAACATTGAATCATACACGATGACCTACAACGAGACGTGGGGCGGAAACGATATTCACTGGATCATTTCAAAGGATTCCGTTGGCAACATGAATATCAGATTCTACGGGATGAGTCCCTTCGACGGAAGCTATGTTTCGCCGTGCGACCTGATCCGCTTCATCGGCGACAAAGCCTACCTGAACATTAACGACGCGATGAAGTACGTCGGCGAAAGCCCGTCCTCCTTCGGCATCTCCGGCGACGGCTGGCTGATGCTTCCGATTCCGTCCGGCTTTAATGTTTCGAACCTGGATTTCATCGCGTTCTTCAACCTCTATGTGAGTGCGCTTCGAAATTCCTTTGAGGGTATGGCATTTGACGATAACGGATCGACATTCTCGAGGGAGATTACGGCGGGAGAGGCATTTGCCCTCCTGAAGGCCGCCGAGAAGGCGATGGACGAGACCTGGGATCCGCCGATCAAAAACATGATTGCCGGCATCAAATGGAAGGACTACGAGAAGAAGCTGCTTTCCGACCGTGAGGCGGAATTCATCAAAGCGCTGGAGTCCGCCGGCGTTGCGACGTGGCAGGCAAAGCTCCTTCTGTCCGGTGCGAAAGCCGTGAACAAATCGCTTATCCTGTCCATCTATGACACCTATTTCTCCGACGTGAAACCGCTTGAAGACAGAACCATGCGGATTTCCTCGTCGGGCATGCAGATTTACATCGGCTCAAGCGGTTACGGTACGGTGGAGATTGATTCGGGAGCCGTTTACAGTGTCCGTTTTGTGCTGACGAATCCCGACGGCGCGAAAGCTCTCCGCGAGCTTACGATTACGGAGTTCTCCGGTGTCGTTCAAACGCCGGACAAGCTGATTGATTTCAGCGCGTTCGGGCCGCTTGTTCAGGACGTTCTGGGGCAGTAACGGGGGTACGGAATGAAGGATTCTTCGACAACTTACGAGCGGGACGGGGAGATTGTCCTTGCGGACGGAATGCGCTTTCCGGAGCGTCTTCTCGCCACCGAGGAGTGGCTTCGGCTTTTATACTACACGGAGCACCGCGGCGTGAATCCCGAGCGCGTGCCGTCCATGGAGCAGAGGAGCGGCCGTGAGACGCTTTCGTATGTGCTTCGGACGCTTGCGCTCCTTTCGGAAAATGCGACAGCTTACTCTCTCACCCCGGAAGAATATAAGACGGTGGAAACCGTGCTTCAGTGGTCCGAGGTCTCGAAGGGCGGGACGGTCCGTGACCGCGAGGAATGGAGAAAACGCGGCTATCCGCTTGATGTGCACAACCGGGCTTCCGCGGAGATTTATCTTCGTGAGGTGAGCCCCTGCTCGGAGGCCGTTGCCGAACTGATCCGAACCCACGGCCTGATCGGACAGGCGCTTCGCGGCGAGGTGCGCGTCGCAAGCAATGCACCGCTTTTAGCCCTTAAGGATGTCTTCGGAGAGGCTTCCTTAAGGCGCATCGTGCTCTGCCTGAATCACTGCATTATCGGCGGTGTGTCGAAATCCCTCTGGGAGAAGGTCGGCGGCCGCGCAACCGCGCTTCTTACACGCGTTCTTGACGGAGACCTTAAGGAGTTTCCAAATGAGGAAAGACTCCGCATGCTTGACGAAAGACTGGCGGAGGCGGACGAAGAGCTCCGCGACATGTTCGTAACCCGGGTGTTCCCGAAGTATGAGGTGTGGTACTACCAGGCGGCATTTGCCGAGGTAAGCCTTCCGATGGTGAAGTGGTTTTTGGGCAAGACCCTTGAGATTCTTTCGGACGGCGTGGAGGTCATCTCCTTCAAGCCGATTGCGGACAGCCTGTACTACGATTATGAGGGGCGCAAGCACCTGAATGTCTATAAAGAGCGCATCCTTGAAGCCTACATGCGCGACGCCTCGGTCGGTTATGTCGAGGTGTGCGCGGAGCGTGCCGGAAGCGCTGTCATGGCGTCGTTTCGGTTCCTTCCGGTCTGCGAGAAGCTGATCGATTTCTGTGTCGAAGCGGAACGCAGCGGACTTCTCAGTTTTGAAAAGAGCATCACGGTTCTTTACGATATGTTCGGCTTCCGTCGCGACGGTTTCGACCGTCTGAACAATGAGTCCAAATACCTCGAAACGATGAACGACACGGAAGCCAGCACGAAGAATTCGATCATCGACTACACCGTCGGCGACCGCGTCGTGGACGTCGGAAGCGGCGGGGGCGTTTTACTTGACCTGTTGGAGTCACATTTTCCGCAGAAAGAGATCATCGGTACCGACATATCGGAAAATGTGATCGAAGTTCTCCAAAGTAAGAAAAAGTCCGAAGGACACAAGTGGACGGTGCTTCGGCACAACTTCGTCGATGGCATATTCCCGGAGCCGGTGGAAACGATTCTGTTCTCGTCGATTTTGCACGAGGTGTTTTCCTACACGGAAACCGAGGCGGGGAGATTTCAGATTGAAAGCGTGAAGAAGGCTCTTAAAAACGCTTATGATTCGCTTAAGCCGGGCGGACGGATCATCATCCGCGACGGCATCCGGACGGGCGGAGACGATGTGCTTTCTGTGACGTTCAAGGACCCGGAAGGGCTTTCTTTCTTCCGGAATTTCATGCAGGATTTCAAGGGACTTTCGGACATCGAAGATAAGAAAATCCGCATTGACGAAGCGGCGCAGACCGTTGAGGGCGTCACCGATTACATGCGCGA
>JAEEGF011181236.1_pt1 | contig 10650 bp, 8 predicted proteins | sample 9134171 | NCBI WGS metagenome assembly JAEEGF01 (sample SAMN16246542, study PRJNA631951) | gut metagenome | biome: gut microbiome; feature: rumen; material: AP-attached | host: Bos | place: Iran: Karaj | collected 2018-10 | reverse complement strand
AAGCTGCGCGCGCTCGTACTGCCGCTGTGCGGTGATCGTTCCGATATTGCGGATATAGGTGCGGATATCGCCGGACATCTTTTCGAACGCATCGGCGATCTGCTGGATCTCATCCTGCGAACGGATCGAAAGCGGCTCGTTCTCCGTCGACGGATCGAACTGTTCCATGCGCGCTGCGACGGTGTGCAGCGGCCGGATCAGACGGCGGCGAAGCAGATAATACAAAACGAGAAACGCGACGGTCAGGAACGCGGACACGGGCAGAACGCGCACAAGGAACTGCTTCGCGATCGCATCGTTGCTGACCTCGACGCTGACTTCCGCGCCGATCAGTGCACCGATCCTTCCGTTCGGAGAAAAATAAGGCGTGGTCCATACGGACGTTTTGCCGAACTGATTGTTCAGAAGAAAGCTGCTGTCGCTTTCCCTGCCGGCAAGCGCGACGCGCTCCTGCTCGTGCAGCGGCTCACGGCTGACGGCGCCGAGCCCGAGCCCTTCGCGCACAAGCTCGTCGGTCTCATCGTCGGAAGCGGCGGTCATGACGTAATGCCGCACCTCGTCCGCATCCACGGTATACACATACAGATACGTCAGAGACAGACTTTGGCAGACCGTCCTCAGCTGCATTCTGGTCATCTCGTACGCCAGTTCGTTCTGCGGATCCGTGATCAGATCCAGACCGATCGTATTCAGGATATCCGAAGTGATATAGGCCGCGCTGCGTCCGACGGTCCGGTTCTGCTCCAGCTCGGCCGAATACGCGCTGCTGAAGCCGAGCGCCGCCGACGCAAGGATGGTCAGGACCAGCGTGATCGTAAAAATCAGGACGATCCGCTTTCCGATCGAACGTTTCATGATTCAACGTGCAGGCGCTTTAGGAATCCTGCCATTTCGAGTACGTCCATGATCTCCGGCTGTACGTTCTTCAGCGTCAGACGCCCGTCCACCTTTTTGTGGGCGGCGACGATCTGCCGGAGTCCCGCCGAGGACGTGTATTCCAGCGCCGCAAGGTCGAAGACGAGCGACGGCGTGCCGGCGTCCAACGCTTCGATCTGTTTCTCAAGGAGCGCGGCGGCCTGCGTGTCGAGCCAGCCCGCAAGCTTCAGCGTAACGACGCCGTTTTCTTCGATCTTTTCAATGGTCATGTCAAATACCTCCTGTGATTTCTTCTATCGGAACGATCTCCGTTTGTATCCGAATGTCTTCTCCGAAGCGGCAGACCGCGTAACGGCAGTCCGAAAGCGCACCTTCGGCAAATGCTAGCGGTTCTGAAATGCCCGCGCCGCTTGCGCGGATCGCAGGGGCGAGCGTGATTGAAAACGATTTGGGATCCAGAAGGAGCCCCTTTCCGAGCGCCTTCATACAGCTCTCCTTCAGCACCCAGTACCGGAAAAACAGCGCGTCCCGCTCCTCCTTCGGCGCCGCCGTCAGCACGGAACGCTCGTCCGCGGTCAGCACGTGCTCAGGCAGTCCGGGATCGACCGGACGGATCTTTTCGACGTCGCAGCCCACCTCCGCATCCGAAACTGCAAGCATCGCATATTCTCCGGCGTGCGACAGGTTGAAAAAGAACCCGTCCGCATCGGAAAGATACGGCTTTTGATGCTCCCCGTACCGACAGGAGATCGCTTTGCCGCCTCGCCCCGCCTTTTTAAGCGCATAAAGCAGCAGTCCCTCCGCGCCGAGAGACAGCATCCGGTCCTTCAAAAACCGGTACCGATCGGTCTTCTGCTTTCGTTCCTCCGAAGCCGCCGTGTACAGTCTTCGATAGAGCCGCTCGTTTTCAAGCGGACTTACGCAGGTAAAATAGATCCTTGTCAGCATTCCTTTGCGCACCGTCGTTCGGATTTGTATATTATCACGTATGCAGTGTAAAACAAATGCGGTCGGATTGCAATGCACAATTTGTAAACATCTGTCCGCAGCCTTTTCCGTACAGACATTCGGAACAGCAAAACCCGCTCATGCACACGAACGCCGCAAACGGCAAATGTCCATTGGTATCGGAATCACCGGAAGGATTGCCGAGCGACCTACACCGCGGTGGTGAAAAAGCAGATCGCGGCAAAGCAGACCGAATACGACAATCTGGTGAAAAATCTGTCCGCGGCAACGTTCGCGCCGGAGATCATTCAGGATCTGAACAACCGGATGAAAGCGCTGAAGGCGGAGATCGAGACCCTGGAGACCGCCGATCCGCCGGAGGAGTATTCGACGAGCACGATCCTCGAATGGCCGAAGGCGATCAGCGCCGCGCCGGACCGCCGCGCGGTGCATCTGCTCGTCGACCGAATCGTGGTCAGTTCGGACAAAGAAAAAACAGACGTCAACGTGATTTCCACATTGACGTCCGTTGGAGAATTGGCAGCGGCGACGATCTTCTTGAATTCGCAAAAACCCATCTCCCGATCCTGTTGGGAACGCAGGTCACGGTCTTCCGATCGCAGATGCCGCGTCCGGTCCGTCGGATTCATTGAAGGAAATCTCAAAACGACCGTCACATATGCCACAATCGAACATATCCGGATTCTGAATCCGGTCCTCGATTCCGCGTCCGACGTCCACGTCGGCAAGAACGGATGAATGCCGAAACGTTTCTTGCAGTGGCTGAACGAAGGAACGCTGACCGTCTTGGTCTCTCCGGTAAACTGATGAAACATCTACTGGAAATCGACCGTTCGGCAAGGGATAAATCGAATTCACGATTTCCAAAATGGCGCCGTTTGAGGGCGTCACCGAACGTCTGAAAGCCGCAAATCAGACGGAATTAATCCGCCCCATGAACAGCATCCGCGCACGCGCAAAAGCACTCGTCCTCCGCGAAATCGTCTATGGTGAATAACCGCATTATGAAACGGCAAAGTCCGAAGCGCGCACGCGCTTCGGGCTTTGCCGCAGTATTATATCCGGATCATTTTCTCATCGTCAGTGACGATATAATCATTGAATCATCTATTTATGCTGTATAATCACGCGCGGCGCACGGGGTTGCCGGACGCCATTGGTGTTTCTGCTGCGAGTCGTAACCGGGTTGCCGAGGTTGTCGCGGCCGCCTGTAAACCGTCGGCACCGTCAAGGATGATGCGCTCTTTTTTCGAAGATCCGCATTGTTTTAAATGCCCCTTCCTCACGGATGTACCCGCCTGAATTCGGCGGTTGCCTCATAATAGGCATAGATCGCGGCAACGGCATTCCTTGCATTCACGTCTTTCGTGCTCTCCGATGTGTACGCGTCCAATACGCCCTTCACGTACGACAGTGCCGAAACGGTTATGGTTGTTTCGCCGTTCGTTGTCACCGCTTTGACCGTGAAGGTTTCTCCCAGTTTATGTGCGCCGATGTTCGGAATCGTCACAAGGTAGCGTCCGTCTTTCTGCTTTGTCGCCGCTGCGGATTCGCCGTTTACCGTCGCGGTAAAGCTGCCGCTGTAATCTGCAGTCGGCTTGAAGTACAGATGGATCGCCGTGTCGCTGTCCGTCAGAAGGGTATAGGAGACCTTTGTAATGTCGCTGCAAAGCGTTTTCCCGATCGCATAGTCCGCAACCGCAGTCTTGATCGCGTCTGTGTCATAGCTGTCCTGATAGAACTTGCTCATCTCCGCAAACTGATCGTCGTCGGTTCCGATCGTCCAGTTGCACGCATCCGAAAGGAACAGCTGCACATAGTGACCGAAATCCGCAAGCGCATGGACGAGGTTGATCGTTGCCTGATCGAACGAATCCATATATGTATCGAACGATTCAATATACTGCTTGACGGAGTATTCCCCGGAAACCGTCAATCCGTCGCCGTAATGGAACGTCGCGGTGATCGTGTCCGCCATCTGGATCGAAGTAACGTAACAGGTGAAGCCGTAATAGCCATTGGTTTGACTGATAAAGTTTGCGTCATACGGAACCGGATCGTCTGACACACTGCCTCTGCCGGAAATCGCAAATGTCATGTAGCTGTCCGCATAGTCCACGCCGTCGATTTCAGGAAGCTCCATAAAGAAATTCACGCCGATCTTGCCGGAGAGCACCAAAGTATGCGACGCGAAGGACGGCACCTTCCTGACAACGATTTCACCGTTGATCACCGTGACATTGTTGTCGTACTCGACAAGCGCAGGATCATCCCATGAGGTGTAGGTATGTCCGTTGAGGTCGATTACGACGGCCTTCTGCTGATCCGCGGCAAACACGAGCGCCGGGCCCTCCTGATTGCCGAACAGCGTGATATACGCGCTTTGCACCTCGTCCGGATCTGTGACGCCGTCGCGCCCGGTGATCTTGTCGATCGCCGCAGTAAGCGACGTGCAGCGGTAGGTCGCCTCGCCGTCGTTCACGACCATTTGCGCGCGGAACGTCATGCCTTCCGGCAGTGTGATGTCGACGTCATCGTCACAGTCCAGAAGTCCGAAGCCGTTGCTGTCGGAAAGGTCCAGTGCCGTGAGTTCGTTATTCTCACAGCTCAGTTCCTTCAGCACCGGAAGCCCCGAAAGGTCGAGAGCCGTAAGCTGATTTCCATCGCACTCGACCCTGGCGAGCTGATTCATCTGTTCTTCTCCCTCTCCGCGCATATTCGGATACACATGTACGTACCCGTTCGGCAAGTTCAGCGTGTGTGTACCATTACCGCTGCACCACAGAACCGCAAGGTTCGCGTTGTGCGAGACATCGATCACAGAGAGCTGATTGTCGGAGCAGTTCAGCCATTGCAGTCGCGGCAATCCGGAAACGTCCAGTTCTGTGAGCTGATTGTGGTTCAGATGTACCTCGCCGAGGTTCTTATTTTGACTCAAATCCACCTCGGTCAAATAATTGCTGTGCCATACCCAATCGCCGTTTTCGTCCTGCCGATATCCGTCGCCGAGGAACAGTCCGAATGCATTCGGGAAGTACTTGAGTCCCTCGATCGAGGCAACCTCAAGACCCGTCAGGTCGAAATACAGCGCGCCTTCGCGTTCGTCGGTGAGATACTTCCTGCCGAATGCGTCCTCCGTATAGTACGGCGTCAGCGTTTTCAGAATCCAGTTCCGGAAGTTGTCGTCCGGGAAATGCTCTTTATCGATCGGAATTGCACCCTCCGGCAGCGCCGGCATCTCGACGTTCAGCGTGACCGTTACCGGCATATCGAGGGAACCCGGCATAGACGACGCTTCCGTCCCGCTCAATGTGTTATAATGATACACAAGGGTGTCTGCTTCCGTGTCAAACGCCGCAATTCCGGTTTCGGAATCGTATACCGCGTTTTCTACTGACATGATGCGGTCAAGATTCTCCTCCGCAACGAGATTGCGCATATCGAACGCAAACGCGTTGCCGTCGGGCTCCATGCCCGCCGCGCATACCGCCGTCTGACCGATCGCATAGAAATCTCCGCCGTAGTCCGGCGTACTGCCGGGAACGAGCGCGACCTGCAGTTCCTTCAGGTGGTTATAGGAACAACTCAGGATCGTGATCTTTTTGTTCATCGAGAGTTCAAGCCGGTACAGACTGCAGTTGTCGCAGTACAGCTCTCTGAGCTCACGGAGATCCGCCATGTCGAGAGAGGTGAACTGCGGATTGCCACCGCAATCGAGGATCTCGAGATTCGATATATTGCCAGGGATTTCCGAAAGTCCGCAGCTGCGGCATCGGAGCTCGCGCAACGCATAGTTGTCGTGGATCGAACATCCCTCGGGATTGAGATTCGCGCAGCCGTTCAGGTTCAGCGTTTCGAGCGTATCGATATTGTGGCACTGAACCGCGATCATTTCATCACGGCCGGAAAGATCGACGTCGACAAGCTTTGTAAAGCCGCAGCAAAACTCTTTCAGGTTCGGCAGTACCGACAGATCGATCTGCGCAATATCGTTGACCGTGATATTCAGCTTTTCTATGTTCGGATTGCCGGAAAGATCGAGCTCGGTCAGTTCATTGCAGAACAGATTCAGATGCGTGAGCCCCGGATTGCGTGAAAGATCGATCGATGGGAGTTTGCAGTAATTCGCACACAGCCGCGTGAGTTTCGGATTGTCGGAAAGATCAAGCTCGGTGATCGGGTTCGAAGCATAAAGCCAGAATGCGTACTCCGGAACATACTCGGTGAGCATGCGTCCGCAGTACAGCCATTCAAGATTCGGGAAATACTCGATTCCCGCAAGGCTTTCGATGTGCCGCCCGCGGCAGTCGATCACCGTCACATTCCAGCGCTGTTCATCGGTCAGCAGATAGGTTTCCTCTCCGGTTTCCTCATCTGTGAAGGTTTCGTGGTCCATCTTTCTCAGGATCCATTCGCGGAAATTTGCATCAGGAAAATGCGCCTCGTCGATGGGAACGCCGTCCAGACCGCCCTCATACGCGGGGGCTTCGGGCCATTCCGACGGATTCGGGATGAAAGGTTCGTCGCCGGAGAACCAGATATCATCACTCGCGAAATTGAAAGCGGTCGCAGGATCGATCCCCTCGTCCGTAACGTACGGATAATCGGGATCGTCCGGATTGTACGGATCATCGCCGGACTGCTGCACGATCACCGGCTCTTCCGGCTCCCGGTCGGTAAGCTCCCACGTCAGCGTGACGGGATCGTTCAGGTTCAGCGTGATCACATAGGTGCCGTCCGCCTCGACGACGCAGTTTGCGCCGCCCGGCTCTCCGTTCATGCCGTAGTTATAGTTCCAGTCGCAGTTTCCGCGCACCTTGAATTCTTCGCCCTCGTGCAGCGCCCATGCGCCGGACTGCCAGACGCCCGGTTCCGTCTCGATCATCTGAAAATCGGTGTTCCAGCTCGTTCCGAAGATGCTGCCGATCACAGTCCATGCGAGGTCGTCCGGCATCTCCTGACCGCCGTTTTGTTCCGTCCCCGGCAGAACCGTCTCGCCGTCCTGATTTGTGAGCGTAATAAACACCGGATCGCCCAAGGTCAGCGTCACGACATACGTGCCGTCCGCCGGTATGACCAGATTCTGACCGCCCGAACTGCAAACGACCGGCTCGCTGCCGTCCCAGTTATAAGGGTCGATGCCGTAGTTATAGTCCCAGCTTTGGCCGTAACGGACCTTCAGCATTTCCCCTTCATATAAGACCAGCTCTTCGGACTGCCAGACGTCCGGCTCGATTTCGGTCATCGGGAAATCGGTGTCCCATTCTGTTCCGCAGATATTGCCGATCACGCTCCATTCGAGGCCATCCGGCATGCTGAATATCAGATCAATGCCCAGATCCTCCGTCCAGTTCTCGTCATGAACGATCGTTTCCCTGATGCAAAAGCTTTCCTGGTTCGGGCGGTAGGCAAACGTCACGACGCCGGTTTCCGGATCGAGCGTTTTGCTCTCGTCCCATTCGGACGTGTCGATCCTTTCAAACGAATATGCCGTCGGATCGAGCAGCGTCGAGAGATCGAACGACCACGTGCCGTCCCCGTTGTCCGCAGGTTCGACCTCGGTCAGCGCGAGCAAGCCGGAGATCTTATGATCCGGCAAGGTCAGCGACACGATCGGATTGTTGGCGCATTCCAGCCGTTCAAGGTTTGCAAAACCGGACGCGTCGAGCGCGGTGAAACGGTTTCCGTTGACGTTCAGCTCGCGAAGGTTGGGCACGCCAGAAAGATCGAGCGAGGAAAGCCGGTTTCCTTTCGATCCCCATTCGTCGTTGCCCTCATACCACGAAAGATCGCCCGCGTTCAGGTATTCGAGATGCGGAAGGTTACCGAGCGTCAGACTTGTCATGCCGTTGCCGCCACACCACAGTTCTTCCAGATCAGTCAGAGAAGAAACATCCAGTTCCGTTACGTCAGACAGAGTAATGGACAGCGAAACCAAATTCGGCGTAAGCGCAGGGTCGAACGACGTCAGCGCATTTGCGCCGGCAAGGATCCATTCGCCGTTTTCGTTCTCCTCGTAGCGTTCTCCAGCATTCAAATACCGCAGATTCGGAAAGTACTGAATGCCGGTAAGGTCTGCAATTCCCTGCCCGGAGCAGTCGATATAGTCGGCCTCTCGCACCCGACCCAAAAGGTACGTGACGCCGTCCTCCTCTTCGGTCCAGCCGTCCTGCGCCAGAAACCAGGCGCGGAAGTTCGCATCCGGGAAATGCTCCTCCGTAAGCGGGATACGTTCGAATTCTTCCGGTTCCGCAACGGAGACTGCCGGAAACAGGCAAAGGAGCATCAAAATGCTCAATACCAAAGCGATGTTACGTTTACGCATATATCCTCCATCATTCTTTGAATATTCAATCGTCGCAAAAGCGTGGCGTTACAGATCCCGGCATTCGGCGTCCGGGTTGCCGGTGAGAAAGTCCTTTACGCTGACACCGAACAGTTCGCTTGCCGTCAGAACCTCATCGTAATCCGGCAGATGCAGTCCGCGTTCCCAACGGGATACCGTCTTATTCGAGACGCCGAGTACATTCGCAAACTCCGTCTGCGTCATGCCCAAACGTCTCCGATGCGTCGCGATGAACTGTCCGATCCTGATTTTATCCATCGTGTCGATCACTCCGATTCCGTATATAATCTCATATTTACTATAGAATATATGTTTGAAAAGTAAAGGACACAAAGTGCGATTTTTTGAAACATTTTATGACGCTTTTATCTGCAAATCAGGACTGTGGCCGAATAGAAAGAACTCGCTGCACAGCGGAAATTCGGCATACTGCGGTCGTTACAAAATGAGGAACTAAAGAAGAGGGGGTTATCTGTTGTCAAAAGAAGAGTCGGTTGTCGAATTGCTGTACGGATCCGCAAGATCCCCTTTCATAAAATCCCGGACGTCTACCTTGAAAAGATTGCTCAACGCGAATACCTGATCGTAATCCGGGAGGTTGATCCCGCGCTCCCAGCGGGAGATTGTTTTATCCGAAACATCCAGCGTTTCCGCGAGCTGCGCCTGTGTCAGCCCCATTCTTTTTCGCTGTTCTGCTATAAATCTGCCGATTTTGATTCTGTCCACTGCTTATCTCGTCCCGATGTGTTTTCTTGTAAAATATGATAACATTCCAACTTGAAAAGTAAAGGACACAGAGTGCGAATCTGCTGTCAGCCACAGACGAATCACGGGAAAATCGCGGACGAAAAACGACAAAACCCGCATCCGGTCCGGGATGCGGGTTGGGAATGATGAATCTCAGTGCGGAAGCTCTTCGGCTTCTATCTCATCGCTCAGGTGCTTTGTTGTGCTGTCCTCGTAGAACGCAATCATCTGATCGAGATTGTCGATTCGGTGAATCGGCATGAGCTGTTCGTGATGGCTCGCATTAAACTCGTCTGTAATAGAATACAGATCGGAAAGCGACGGTACCGTAACACATTCCAGCACCTCATGGAATCCTCCGTGCGGCATGAATGACGCCGGCTGAAATACGAACCAACCCTCGCTGCAAGGCACACAGACGCACATGATGTTAAAGCAGTTTGCACCGTTTACATACAGCACGCAAATTCCCGGATAATCATCCTGTATCAGCCATGCGCAGGGTGTCGCAAGATTGTCCGCGCTGAAAGTTTTACTGTCGAGCTGTTGTTCCGGCAAAAAATAGTAAAAAAGATTCGTTCCCGGCTCTGTGTTCACAAGGGAATCGAAGATGTCCTGCCCCGTGACATTGAACCATGCAAGCATATCGGCAACCGTGGAAATGCTTTTTCTGAGAACGCCCGACGATGCGTTCTTCAGTGCAAACAGCTCATCATCGGACAAGCGTCGTTCGGAAAGCTCCACAGGCAAATCCGCCGCCGTATACTTTGCGTTCCAAACGTGCGGCGCTGCGGTCGGCAAAACAGTCGGTTCCGCGGTTATCTCCGCAGCCGGCGCCGCCGACGGCACATCCGTTTTTTTGCATCGGTCTGTCAGCAGCAATGCAAAAAGCACGCAGCTTGTCATGATCCCGCAGGCTGCGACGATCCATCCTGCGTACAGTATTCGGTTTATATGCCGCCGCTGCACGCCGTTCTGCGGGTCGGACGCGATTGGCTGACTGTCGGACGGTTCACTGCGTTTTGCAGCGAGGATTTCTTCCATGCGCACGGAAAACAGATCGCAAAGCAGCTGCATCTGTTCGTAATCGGGAAGCGTCTGTCCGGTCTCCCAACGAGATACCGTTTTTGCGGAAACATCCAGTTTTTCCGCGACTTCCGTCTGCGTCATTCCGTGTTCCCGTCGTAGTTCCGAAAGAAATTTCCCCGCTTGCAACCGATTAATCATGCATTCATCTCCCAGATGGTGCGTTTTCTGATTTTGCTTTCCGCCTGTCGTTTATGGTAACACATTTCCTTTGAAGCGTCAAGAAACGACAGGCTTACCGCGCACGATGATGGGGATATTCGATTCAGACGGAGCGTTTCTTAAAGGCTGGCCCCGGTGCGGTTGTCGGGATCGTGTTCGGGAACGTTGTACAGCACGCAGGTTCAGAACGTTTCGCCTATTTATCTTCACGATCATCTAGTACAACCGTGATTTTATCGATTAGTATTCATTTTGTCTGCCTGTATAATCAAATAGCGAATGCATTCTTTATTGCGGAGGGATAACAGCATAAGGAACCTTCTCTCATATGATATTCGACGGAATAAAGCTGTTTTTTTCGTCAATCGGAAGCGGCACGTCCGTCATGCAGACAATACCGCCGTTTCCGACGTGCTTTTCGGTTTCTTTCAAAACGGAAAACGCGCGCAGCAGTTTGCGATCCG
>JAEEGF010461152.1_pt1 | contig 10650 bp, 4 predicted proteins | sample 9134171 | NCBI WGS metagenome assembly JAEEGF01 (sample SAMN16246542, study PRJNA631951) | gut metagenome | biome: gut microbiome; feature: rumen; material: AP-attached | host: Bos | place: Iran: Karaj | collected 2018-10 | reverse complement strand
GAAGAACATCGGTCCGGAGATCTCGTAAATACGCACGTGCTTCGGTATTTCCTTCAGATCGATACCATCCGGATCCTCCTCAGGATCGTAGTATTTCCAACCTGAAATGACGGACTCGTCGCTCATTCTCTTGATGAAGAGAACGCAGGCGATGATCATACCAACCTCGATAGCAACAACAAGGTCAAATACAACTGTGAGCACGAAGGTCACAACAAGTACGATGATGTCGCTCTTTGGCGAGGTCTTGCAGAGGTGTACGAAGGTCCTCCACTGACACATATTGTAAGCAACCATAAAAAGGATGGCTGCGATAGTCGGCATAGGAATGAGTGCCGCATATGGCATAAGGATCACGAGTACAAGCACAAGTACTATGGAATGAACTATACCGGCGATCGGTGTTCTACCACCGTTCTTGATATTTGCGGCAGTTCTTGCGATTGCGCCTGTTGCAGGGATGCCTCCGAAGAGGGCTGAACCGATATTTCCGGCGCCCTGTGCGATAAGCTCCATATTTGATCTATGGTGCGAGTTGATCATACCGTCAGCAACTACGCAGGAAAGGAGTGACTCGATTGCAGCAAGGACAGCTATCGTCACCGCATCCGGCGCAACGTTCTTGATCATTGCAAAGGAGAAGTCCGGTGCCTTGAAACCCGGCAGTTTGTTGCTGATATGGTAGAGGTCACCGATTGTATTTACGTCCATCTTGAGGCCCTTGACCATCGCGATTCCGACGATTACTGCTATGAGTGAGCCCGGGATTTTGTCCGAAACGAACGGCCACACGATGAGCACGAGCAGGCAGACAGCTCCAACGATGAGTGCTTCTACATTTATCGTGCCGATGTTGTTGGCTACGGCTTCAACCTTCTCGGTTGTTTCTATTGTTACTGTGCCTGCCGGATAGGTCAGGCCGAGGAAATCCTTGATCTGGCCGATTACGATCGTCACAGCGATGCCGGCCGTGAAGCCGGTTGTTATTGTATACGGAATGAATCTGATAAGCGAGCCGAGTCTGAGGAAGCCCATGATGATGAGCATCGCTCCGGCGAGAACTGTTGCGAGCGCAAGTCCACTCATTCCGTTTCTCGCAACGATTCCGGCAACTATGGTCGCAAATGCGGCTGTCGGTCCGGCGATCTGCACACGGCTTCCGCCCAAAAATGATATGATAAAGCCCGCAATTATCGCGGTGTAAATACCCTGCTCAGGCCCTACTCCCGATGCAAGCGCGAGCGCTATCGACAGCGGCAGCGCAATAATCGCAACAATGAGTCCCGAAACGACATCCGTCGCAAACTTCTTTCCGTCATACGTTTTCATCACGCTGAAAAGCATGGGTTTCAATTTGTCTTTTTTCATGATCTTTCCTCTGACTTACTATTATTTGTACCAATATAGCTCTCAGGCGGACCTCAACATATCAATTCTTACTTATGAATATGCCTTTTTGCCCGACAAAGTACAATAATAACCGTTTTCCCAAAAATATCAAGCAGAAAATACAAATCTTATTTGCCGGCAGCAGCCTCTCTGTTTGCAGTATCAAAAAAGCGGATGGGCCAGCCATCCGCATAATTGTTATTTTCTCAGATACTCCGACGACAGCGGAAAGTCAAAATACGTATCCGGATACGGTTCGTCCTCCAGCGTGAAGTGCCACCACTCACAGTCGATCGGCTTAAACCCGTTCCGAACCATAACCTTCTGAAGGATCATGCGGTTCTCATACTGCTCGTCCGTCACGTCCCTGCAGTCCGGATGTGACAGCTCCCCAAACAGATCGAAAGGACTGCCCATATCCACTTCCTTTCCGGTTCTCATGTCCAGCAGCGTCAGGTCCACCGTGCTTCCTCGGCTGTGGCTCGACTGCTTCGCAACATAGCCCTTCGAGAAAAGCTCGGTCTTCTCCAGATCCGGATAAAAATACGGCTTCATACGGATGTCCTGGTCCTCCAGGCCCCACAAAACAAAATGCTTTACCGCTGTGGCCGGCCTGTATGCATCAAATATTTTCAATCTGTAGCCCTGCACCATCATTTCATTGCTGACCGTCTTCAACGCCCTTGCGGCCTCCTTCGTCAGAAGCGCGCACGGCTCCTCATAACCGTCGATCCTCTCACCCACAAAATTGTAGGTTGAAAAATACCGTATTTCCTGCACTATGTGCGGGATCACGTCCGAAAGCAGCACAAAGCCCGACGGATCCTTCGTTATATCCTTGATATATTCTGTCCTCATGTTTCCTTCTCCTTCCTATTGTAATGATGTTTCAACCACCCATAATAACTGTTATTTATTATATCACACAGAAGTTTTGTAGCAAAGTAAAGGTGCCGGCAAAAAACTGCCGGCACCCCGTGAATTACTTTTGAAATATTGATTTTTCTGTAGTTTGAAGCCGGTTATCTGAACACCGTCCGCTCCGGCTCAAATCGTTTATTTGCGCTTCTTCTTCAGTATGATCACTGCCAGCCATCCGGCAAATGCCGTAAGCATGATCACTGTCCAAAGTACCGGATCAAACGGATCACCGGTCTTAGCCGCTACGTCGTTCTCTGCAGACTTGCTGTTGTCAGGAACATCGATCGTTGCATCCTTTGCACCGCTGCCATTCGAATCATTCGAGGCCTCGTCATCTGACGACTTATCGCCCGATGGACTATCCTTATCTTCAACTTCCTGGTCGTCCTGCTCATCCTCATCAAGGGCTATCCATACTGCCTTGAAGGTATGATCGCCAACGATAACGTATTTGTCACCAGGATAATGCTTTGAACCTTCCCAATAATCGAACTTGTAGCCTTCGCGGGTCGGTGCGTCAGGAATAGTGATCTCCTCGCCTTCCTTATGCTTTTCGGTAATGATACCGGTCTTGCCGTTAAGCGTACCGCCGTTCAGGTCGTAGCTTATCACGAACTCATCCGGCTGCTTAACCGTGATATTGAGGTTCAGTCTCTCACTGTATTCGAGGCCGTCCTTGTAAGCGGCGATCCTAATCCTGCAATCCTCAGTTATCGTTATCGGGCCGGTGTATTTGATCCTTGAAGCACTGTTCTGGCACGGACATGTGTCGTCGAGCGTGTAGTAGATCGTCGCGCCTTCCGTTGCACACGCCAGTGTAAGCGTTGATCCCGCTGCAACCGTCAGATAGTTCTCCTTCGGTGCACCCTCGCTGAACTCGATACCCGCGATGCTTGCTGTCGGACGCTTCGGACGAACTGCTTCAGTCTCTATCTGAACCTTGATGTTCTTCTTCAGAGTCGTTCCGTCAACCTTGAACGTCGCATTCGTAAGTCCCGGAAGAAGCGCACTCGCCTTAAATACAACCTTGCCCTCTTCATCCGTCACAAGCGTGCTCTCGGCAAGCTCTGCGAGATATTCATTCTCGATCAGCGCGGAGATACTTACGCCCTCCATGTAATCGCCATTCTCGTCTTTGATCCTTACAGTGATGTTCTTGTCGCTGCCGGCCTGCATCGTAAGCACGGTTTCGTAGTTTAAGATTATCTCGGTAGGTCTGTGAGTAACCTTAGCCTTCTCGCTGTATGCCGCGCTCATAGGTATTCCGGCGTAGTTCTTAGCCTTGCTGATCTGAACGTCCAGAGTGTCGCCAACCTTTGTTCCTGCCGGAACCGGAATTCTGACAACCTTCGCATATTTCTCACCGCTTGGACTCTCTTCAGCGTCCTGCCACTCGAACGACGATGCCGCAACACTCTTTCCGTTAACCGTCGCAACGATTTCAGACTTATCGTCTATCTTCATGTACTGCGTAAATATAACTTCAATGTAGTCCGTGTACGCATTCAGCGACTCAACCTCCGGCGCCTTCTTGGTAACGAGAGGAATCCTTACATCCAATTGTGGTGGTGGCACTGGAAGAGCATCTGAATAAGCTGTATCATATCCATCCATCTCGATTTTAACCTTATAGGTGCCCTGTGGAACATCCCAAGCGAAGGTTCCGTCTTTATCAGTAATCTGCCGATTCACTTGAGCGTATTCTGCGGCATCCCATTCAGCTCCACCTTCAGCATAAACTATTGTTGCAGTTGCGCCTTCAATTTTATTTGATTCAACAGCTTCGTAAACAAAACCTGACGGATCAAGTATACCCTTAAGTCTGTATTTCGCCTTAGTCTTCTCATCAGCGCAATGGTACCTTCTCATGAGATGAGACCTGTCATATGCAGCCCGTGCATTTGCCACGTCTACATTCCTCATATTTAAAGCATTGAAGGCCACAAGTTCTCCAGCACCTGAGCCTATTGTCACAGTAGTTTCTATCGCAGCCAACGCAACTAATGTGGCAGGGGCTACTACAGCACCAGCAATGAGAAGCGCTCCTCCTGCAAGAACTGTTAATCCTCCGAGTGCAGCAGCATTACGGCAGACAACATCGCGTCTGTCGCCTGCTCTTGCAAGCTCATAAGCAGCATTTTCCTCTGCTCTTATGGCATTAAGGCATTCAAGAGACATCTTATCTCTGCCCATGCGTTCTGCCCATTTTCTTTCGTTTTGAATATCTGTGTATTGAAGATTATACTTACTTGTTTGTTCAACGCCGTCAACATATTCATATGACTGTTTTGCAGCATCATATGCATTGAACGCAAGCCCAAAAATCTTCCAAGCCCTCAAAGACTTGTCCATTAATCCACTGGTTTTAGGTCCGTATTTACCGTTCCTTAAACCATCTTCCAAATAGCCAGCTATAAGATCCGTTTCAGTCATGCTTTGCTTTATCCATATCATCGTGTCATCGCTTAACAGATTTTCCGTATCCTTAGGGTCTTTGATAAAGTCTATCCGTTCTGATGACGTTCCATCTTCCGATAACCTTATATATGAACTTCCGTCTTCATTGTAGGCAAAGCTTCCGTCATCACTCACAATAAAACCTTCATCCGCAAAATCTGACGGAGTTTTTCCTTCATAAGTACCGCATTCAAACCAGTTTTCATTAATATAATCATTAAAGCTATCATAATCATATATTGGCTTAACATCGCCTGCGGCATCTGAGAACGCACCAAGAAGACCATCAAAAGACGCCTCAAAATCCCTGATAGCCTGCTGATCTTCAGGACTTAAGGCCGTAAACTCAGCTGCACAATCCTCATTTTCACTGATATGATATCCACCAACAATTATATCAGTATATAAAACAGTGATATCTTCTATGGTCCATTGGTCGCCCATAATCTCTAAAATATCTTTTTTCCGTTCTTCTAAAGCCGCCTCTACTTCTGCTTCAAGATACTCAGAATACTCTTCATCAGTTGCAAATGAAGTATCCTCATCACTGACATAATCCACGTCAAAGCCTTCAGGAATCAAAGAGTCATCGAATTCATGATACCCACCGGTTTCAATATAAAAGTTTTGGGCAAAATGTGTTTTAATCCTTCCATCCGGAAGAGTCTCTGTTTTTATCGGAGACATAGCCACATTTCTCCGGCTTCCATCCATCATCTGAACGCTTACATATACGTCACCCGACAATGCCGATGTACTTATATATGAAGCCCCTAAGGTCCAGTTCCGAGTTTCTTCTCTTCCATCGACAACATAATAGTAGAATCCACCTGATTTATCGACGCCGTTGTCTACTACATTATATTTGCGGTTAGCATGGATAAAATAGAAGTCATTCAGATCTATCTCACCTTTTTCATAATAAAACGAATCTTTTGCAGTATTCGTTCCATCAGATGCTATAACCACATGATAAGTTCCTGTTGCCGTTGTTTCCGGAAGTTCTACATTTCCGCTAATAAATCCCAGTTTATTTGTTTTTCCAAATTTAATTGGATCATTTTTCCCGAGCTTAATGCTTATCTGCTTACCAGGCTCTGCCCAGACTTTGAGAGGTATAATTCTGGAATTAACAATATCTTCTTTTATTTCTAGTTTTATACTCTCAACGCTCATGTCGACGCTGCCTACAGGAGCTGAAACTCCTGAAGTTGATTCAACAGACGCACTTATACAGTATTTTCCGGTATTTGGCGCTTTAAGTCCCACATACATAATTCCCGATTTTTGCTCACCCGCAGATAAACCGCCTATTGTTATAACTCCGTCTGAGTATACATCAGAAATTCCGTAGCCCTTACTACCACTTGTGACTGAAGTAACTGTAAGCCCCTCCGGTATATTGATTCTTATCTTGGAAGCCTTATTACCTTCTGCCATCTGATAGTAAACCTTGCCATAAAAATCCATATTTGGTGTTATGGTAGTTCTGTCTATAGTCACGAAGCTTCCTGTATCATCAAGTATTTCAGCTATATTGCCCGATGAAATGACCGGGACAGTTAAAGTAACCTCCGTTACCCCGCCCCTGGCAACCGCAGCTGTTTTTTTAGCATATTCTGTAGCTTTTAATCCAAGCGACTCGATACTATCCAGGCTGGTTATTCCGGATATATATGCATTTTTTGCAATCGCAACAACAGTATAATCTCCTTCAGGGAGTTCCTGAAGAAGGATTCCTCCAACACCGCTCGAAGCTTCTGAGGCTACCAGCTTCCCTGTACTATCAAACACCGAAACATTTGCCTCAACTCCACCATCGCCATCTGTGGTTATGCTTAAATCACCAAGCAATGTAACAGGAGTAAGGTCAGCTATAGTAATCTCACCTATATTCCAATCGGTCGTGAATTCTGACGCATTCTTTACAAGGACCTTGTTCTGATACCCTTCAAGACCTACCGTTACAACGATAAGACTCTTTTCAACCGCATTAATCGAGAAGGAGTTACCTGTCATCGTCGGAGCAACTTCCTCACCACTAACCTTTACCGTAACGGTTGCCCCTGTTGGAATCGTACCCGTAACAGCATGTTTTACAACAGGATCAAATGTACTAAAGAAATACAGTTCTTCCGAATTACTTCCCAGATGATTAGTTTTACTATCAACCATATACTGTGTAAAGGATGGCGACGTTGTTTCCGTTAGTGTATTTGGATAACTAAAATATGTATACCCAAGATATTTCCAAGGATCACCAACTATATTGATAGAATCATTCTTTATTGTGAATTTATGCCAGTTTTTATTGTACAGATTGAAGGAACCATCCTGGATTTCTACAACCCTCTTTGGCAATACAATCTCTTTTGGCTCACTATCAGTATACTGTGGAGTATTTTGATCATAGACCAGATAGAAGGCATTCTTTTTTATTGTAAGTTCATTAGAACCTTCTGTAATAACAATATTCCCTGTCAGAAAAGCGTTGCTGGAAAATGCATTCTCGCCTATCGTAGTGATAAAAGGAGATATATATATTTCCGAAAAATGAACGCCATAAAATGCATTATCATCTATTGTTGTTACTGAAGAAGGAATACTTCTCAAAACATTATTTCCAAGAGCTGAGCTGCCGTAAAAACCCCTAACGGTTGTAAATTCCGGATTATCCGGCCATGTTACAGAGGTTAGAACTCCGCAGTTCATAAATGAATCTATTCCCAAAGTCGTAAGTGAATCTGGAAATGCAATCGATGTTAATGCCGTACAACCTTTAAATGCTTCATCTTCGATAGCAGTAAGATTAGAATTCACCCCAAAGGTAACGCTTGCAAGTGATACACAATTATTAAACGCTTGTTTTCCAATTGTTTTGAGACTGTCCGGAAAAGTAATTTCATCAATCTTAGTTCCCTGAAAAGCACATGAACCTATTGTCTCAACAGCCGTATCTCCAAGGTTAACAGAGTTAAGATTACCGCAATTAACAAATACTGAGTTTCCTATCGTCTTCAGACTACTTGGAAATGTAACTGTTTTAAGATTACCTGATCCCTTAAAGGCCTCATTTCCTATTTCTGTACATTTGCTATTATTGGCAAATCCGATACTTGTAACATTAGTAAAGCTTCCCCATGAGGCCGGAACAGCTTTGACATTGGAACCAAATGTTACAGATTTAAACTTATCTGCATTTGCTATAGCGTTGCTTGTTAAAGTGGTTACCGGTTTATCAACTTCATCAACAGTTATAGTCTCCGGTATAACAAGATCCAGTGTTCCATTGCTTACATTATTATAGTTTTCTACATTTATTCTCGTAATCTGGACTCCACCATCAGCCAAATCCTCATACGTAAATATAACCCCATTAGCATCTGTATAAGTATCTCCTGAGGCATAAACCTCCCTTGCCTCATCAGGCACACCAAAAATCCTGCTCGGCAGGTTTGTCGCAACCGAAGAAGCGACCATGCCGAACGTAAGCAGCACCGCCGTTAATCTTGTCTTTAGTTTTTTCCTTCTCTTCACCATAAGCAACCCCTCCAGTTTTATGTATTTTTCTGATTCTCTCGTAACCCTTATTTTTTGTGATCTATATTCTGGGAAACCCACATACTCCCATGATCATTTTCCCGGGCCAAATACTATTGAACGCCCCAATGCGTACAATATCACGACTATATTATACTATGTATATGTTTGGAGGGGTTGTTTGATTAATGATAGGTTTTGTTTGTAGGCACCGGTTTATAAGAAAAAGCTAACAATTTTAATAAGCGGGACTCTTCAGCCCCGCTTATCTTTACTTTCTAATACCTTTATCTTCAGTTTTGGTTTTCGACTTATTAGCATCAACATTTTTCTTGGATTCAGCCGAAGTCTTCTGAACCATGTCCTGATCGCCGATATCCACAACCTTCATGGCATTTATTTCCGCAGTAAGATCAAAGAGATATTCATCGATATTATTAATATATTCATCATTATGCTTGTATGGCGCGATCACCTGACGCATATCACTAAACAGCTGATTGATCTGATCAAGGCTCACGTCAGCCGGTATATTTGTCCCTTCCTGCGCACGAATAAAGCAGCATGAACAGAGTGTCATTCTGCACATTATAAGGCCACACGCCATCCTCAAAGAGGTTCTTGTGAAAATCTCTGAGCTTTGCATTGTTAAATACCTTCTCGCGTCCGGCTTCCTCCCCGAACTGCTGAACCATGTTCTAGACATCATAAATGAAACTCATCCGCTCTCTTTTCTTGACACAGTACCGTCTCAAATATTATATTTGGCTCAGAATAGACTTACACAGAAAGGATCTCCGATGAAAATACATAAACTTCTGAAGCTGGCGGTACTGTCAGCATGTCTGCTCACAGTAACCGGCTGCGGCAAAAAGGAAAAAGACGTCCCGGTATTAACCGAGACCACCGACATTAGCGATGAAAACGCCATCAACAACACAGAAAACACCGGCGCCACCGGCGATAATACAGAAATCACCTCCGAGGAGCCTGCAAATCCGCCTTACATGGCGCCTGCAACCGATGTAGACGGCATCGAACTGACTGACGAGATACTTGAAAAAGGTATCCTCAACCCGGGAAATCCGGACAGACTAAAAAAAGCAATGGAGCGTGCCGCAAAGGGCGAACCTCTTACCATTGCTTATATCGGTGGTTCTATAACTCAAGGATCAAATGCTTCATCTCAAAATAAATGCTATGCCTATCTGTCACATCTGTGGTTTAAGGAGACCTTTCCGAACTCCGAGATCACCTATATAAATGCCGGAATCGGCGGCACCGACTCGTGGCTCGGCATTCACCGCGTCGACGAGGACGTTATTCAGTATAAGCCCGACATCGTCATCGTAGAATACTCCGTAAACGACGGAAATACGCTCAACAAAGAAACATATGACAGCCTGCTGAGGCACCTTCTCGAGTCAGATAGTGAGCCCGCCGTGCTTGCTCTTCTTCTCGCGCACGAAAACGGCAGCTTCGCAAAAGAGCACGCTCCGATTGCCTTCAAATATCACGTCCCGATAATCAGCTACTCCGCACTTCTCTCGAACAAACTGGTTAGCTGGAGCAGCGTTGGCGACACCGACGGCGTGCACCCGAAGGACTCGGGCCATCAGCTGATTTCCTATCTTCTTACGAGTTATTTCAGGAATGTAATGTCCGGCGTCTACGACGACGTTACCTCTCCTTACGAGGTTCCTGACCTTAAAGAGTCGTCAACCAAATGCCGCTATGACTCTTCCAAAATACTATATTCCGACGAATTCTTCCGTTATGAGACAGAGTATTTCACCGCCGGTGGAGTCTGGTCCATGCTGTCAAATAAAAACGGATGGTCCACAACCTCCGCAGGCAGCTTTGCCTTCCAGATCAAAGCATCCGAAATCGGAATAATATACATGCAGACAAATAAAGCCCCGGAGAAGAACAATTTAGTCTACGAGGTTTATCTTGATAATGAGCCTGTCGGCCGGATCAAAGGCTATGATGCAAATACCTGGGGCCAGCATCTCGAGTATTTCCAGGTTTATCTGGATGACACTCCTTCCGTGCATTACATTCTTCTTAAACCGTCCGAGGATAGCACCGGAACTGATTTCACGATCATGGGAATCGGCGCCACCGGCTACAGTGAGCCGTAGCTAACAAGCCATGCTATATTTGGCTTTTTCTGACTTTTTAGTGACATTTTATAGACATTAACCTTCAGATATTTCCCAGTATAACAGGGCGTTATTGAACAATCAACAACGCCCTGCCGCTTATAACGCTACTAAAAAGTATATATTTAGTTCACAACCTTGCCGCCTTTAATGGTATATTTCTTACCATTATAGTTTA
>JAEEGF011924971.1_pt1 | contig 10651 bp, 8 predicted proteins | sample 9134171 | NCBI WGS metagenome assembly JAEEGF01 (sample SAMN16246542, study PRJNA631951) | gut metagenome | biome: gut microbiome; feature: rumen; material: AP-attached | host: Bos | place: Iran: Karaj | collected 2018-10 | reverse complement strand
AGGCGTTGCAGAAACAGAAGGTGGAGCTGCAGAATACCCTTAAGAAATCCAAGGCTGAGCTGACCAAGACCAAGCAGCAAGTGAAGGTAGGCCAGCAGAACATCCATTACATAGGTATTCAGTTGAATAACCGTCTGGACCAGATTGTAGGACTGGAAAAGGAAATAGATGAATTGGATTCGCTTGCCATTCAACTACAGGGAAAGATTCGTGAGAAGGAGGGTGAACTGAAGGAAAAACGCGAGAAACTAAAGCAGGCTATGCGCTATGCCCGTACCCAGAAGAACCAGAATTCATCCCTGATCTTTATCCTTTCAGCCCAGAATGTCAAGCAGATGTTCCGCCGTTCCCGCTTTGCCAAGGAATATGTGTCGTTCGAGCATAACTTAGGCGAGCAGATTCTCAGGAAGCAGGCCGAATTGCTGGAAGAGCAGAATAAACTCCTGAATACCAAGAGCAAGAAGAGCAGTCTGGTTCACGAGGTAATGCTGCAGCGTAAGGATTTGGGCTTTCAGCAAGTGCAGCAGAAGAAAAAAGTGGAGGGCCTGAAGAAGCAGGAGTCGGGATTAGCAGGAAAGATTGCCGAGCAACAGAAGCAACTGAATGCGCTGAACAAGAAGATTGACGACCTGATAGCTTATGAGATAGAGCAGGCCCGAAAGGCTGCTGAAGCTGCGGCCCGAAAGAAGGCTGCTGAAGAGGCAGCTCGCAAGAAAGCTGCCGAGGAAGCTGCACGTAAAAAGGCAGGAAAGACGGGTGGAAAAACTACGCCCGCTCCCAAGTCAACCAGCAAGCCTACGCCTCTGAAGCCCGATACATGGCTCACAGCCGAGGATCGGCAGCTGAACGGCACCTTCGAGCAGAATCGTGGCCGCCTGCCCGTTCCCATTACCGGCCAGTACATGATAGGAAACCGCTTTGGTACATATAACGTTCCCGGACTGAAGAATGTGCAGCTCGAAAATAAGGGAACCAACTATGTGGGCCGTCCCGGAGCCCGTGCGCGTTCCATCTTCACCGGTGAAGTTTCGGCAGTATTCCAGTTTGGAGGCTCACGCAATGTGCTCATCCGTCACGGCAGTTACATATCCGTTTACTGTAACCTTTCCTCCGTAACGGTCTCCAAGGGTCAGAAGGTTAATACCAAGGACATCATCGGCACCGTTGCCGACGATGGAACGGGCAAATGCGTCCTCCATTTCCAACTCCGCAAGGAAACTGCCAAACTGAATCCCGAAAGCTGGATAGGGCGATAGGTGACGAAAAGAGGAACCTGCCACCCTCGTGTCAGGTTATTTACAGACAATTATATTACGTCGGACTCACGTTAATAGATGAAGATAATTCCTAAAGAAGCACCTTTAGGTAAAATTCTATGGCTTGCCGGATTTCCTGGATTTCGATAAATTCATCAGCTGTGTGGCTGCGGGAACTCTGGCCGGGACCCATCTTCAAGCTGGGGAAGGGCATGAGGGCCTGATCGCTGAGGGTGGGGGAGCCAAAGGGCTTGCCGCCAAGGGAGATAATCTTCTGAACCAGTGGATGGGAAAGCGCTATGCGGGAAGAGTTCAGCCGGAAGGAACGGGCTTGGACGTCGCTCTGGATGTGCTGGCGGATGTGGTGGTAGAGTTCCTCGTTGGAATACATTTCGTTCGACCTTACATCTACCGTAAACATACACTTGTCCGGGATGACATTATGCTGAGTTCCGGCGTTGATGACAGTGACCGTCATCTTAACGGGACCTAAGAGCTGGGATTCCTTCTCCCAACGGTAGGTCTGGAACCACTGAATATCCTTGATGGCGTGGTAGATGGCATTGTCGCCCTCGTTGCGGGCTGCATGCCCGGCCTTTCCGTGGGCGGTAACGTCCAGTACCATAAGTCCCTTCTCCGCTATGGCGGGCTGCATGCCTGTGGGCTCTCCTACCAGAGCTACATCTATATGGGGTAGCAGGGGAAGGGCGTGCTCGATACCGTTCTTGCCACTGACCTCCTCCTCGGCACTGACTAAATATATAAGGTTATAGGGTAGTGGCTGTTCGCGGAGCACACGGAACACTTGCAGCAGGGAAACCAGGCTGGCACCATCGTCGTTACTGCCCAGGCCGTACAGCTTGCCGTCCTCGATGACGGGACAGAATGGGTTGCGCGTCCAGGCATCCACAGGCTTTACTGTGTCGATGTGGGCATTCAGTAGGAGGGTGGGTTTCTGAGGGTTATAATCTGGAGCAATGGACCATAGGTTACAACCGTCGGCTTGTGTGGGCAGTTTGCATTCCTGCTCCATAAAAGATTTCAGGAACTGTGCTGCTTCAGTCTCGTTTCTGCTGGTTCTGGGAATCCTGATAAGAGCGCTTAAAAGCTCAATTGCCTGTTCTGTTAATGCTTCTGTACTCATCCTTCTTGCCATTTATGTTGAGCAAAGTTACGAAAAGTCGGGAACAGAACAAAAGAAAATCTATTCTTTTTTATGTCGAGACGGAATAAGTTCGGGATTTTTAATCTCAAAGTTACGTTGTAATTCCAAAAATACCAAATTTATTTGGCATTTATCTTAAAAGATGTTACCTTTGTGGAAAAATTAACGAGCAAACCAGATGCAGAACAACAGTCCTTTATCTACACTTATTCATAGTCAGGCTAAGATTTACGGTAGCCGGACAGCTATGAAGTACAAGGATTACACGGAAAACAAGTGGAAGGACATCTCGTGGAATACCTACTCGGAAACGGTCCGACTGGTCAGTAATTCCATGATGGAACTGGGCATCGGCATTCAGGAGAATGTAGCCGTGTTCTCGCAGAATATGCCGGAATGTATGTACGTAGATTTCGGCGCCTATGCCATCCGTGCCGTAACCATTCCGTTCTATGCAACCAGCAGCGAGACGCAGGTGAAGTATATGGTAAGTGATGCCAAGATACGCTACATCTTTGTGGGCGAGCAGTACCAGTACGATACGGCCTATCGTGTACTGAAGATAGAGCATTGTGTGTGCGGACTGATTATCTTTGACCGCTCGGTAAAGAAGGATGAGCAGGATAAGGTAAGTATGTATTTCGATGAGTTTCTGAAGCTGGGACAATCCTTCAAGCATCAGACCGAGATAGAACAGCGAACTGCAGAACTGGACCAGGACGATCTGGCCAACATCCTCTATACCAGCGGAACAACGGGCCTGAGCAAAGGCGTCATGTTAACACACCGTATGTTTAATGCAGCCATTCGTGCCCATGAAGGTGTGCTCAACCTGTCCGACTCTGACCTGGTGATGAATTTCCTGCCCTTTACGCATGTCTTTGAACGTGGATGGTCTTATCTGTGTATCGCCACTGGTTGTACGTTGGCAGTAAATCTCCGTCCGACAGAAATCCTGCAGAGCCTTCGCGAGGTACATCCCACTTGCATGTGCGCTGTTCCCCGTTTCTGGGAGAAGGTGTATGCCGGTGTGCAGGAGAAGATAAACACCAGCAGCCCCATTCAGCGCAAGATGTTAGAGGATGCGTTGCGAGTAGGCAAGGAATATAATGTAAACTATAAGATGAAGGGCTTGGAGCCTCCTCTGACCCTGAAGATGCAATATCTTTTCTACGAGAAGACGGTCATTGCACTGCTGCTAAAGATGCTGGGTCTGGAACGTCATAACTTCTTCCCAACGGCAGGAGCTGCCATATCTAAGGAAGTGGAGGAGTTTATCCATTCGGCAGGCATCATGATGATAGTGGGCTATGGCCTTACAGAGAGCACAGCCACTGTTTCGGCCGACAGATGGAACCGGCCCATCACCATCGGTTCCGTAGGAAGACTGCTGGATGGTGTTCAGCTGAAATTCGGCGAAAACAACGAAATCCTGCTTAAAGGAGATACCATTACCAAAGGCTACTACCGAAAGGCTGAGGTAACTGGACTGGTTGTCGATAACGAAGGATGGTTCCATACGGGTGATGCCGGATACCTGAAGGACGGGGAACTCTTCCTGACCGATCGCATAAAAGACCTGTTCAAAACCAGCAACGGAAAATACATCGCTCCCCAAATGCTGGAAGCAAGGCTGTGTGTGGACCGTTACATAGATCAGGCCGTAATCATTGCCGACCAGAAGAAGTTTGTGTCGGCCCTGATAATTCCTGAATACAAACTCCTGGAGCAATATGCCAAGAGCCATAACATAACATATCAGGACAGGGCAGACCTTTGCCGGAATAAGCAGGTGGAGCAGTTCGTGTTAGACAGACTGGAGACCATGCAGCAAGACCTTGCTTACTACGAGCAAGTGAAGCGTATCACGCTGCTGCCCGAACCTTTCAGCTTAGAGCGCGGTGAACTAACCAACACGCTAAAGGTTAAGCGACCCGTGATAAACGAGATTTATAAAGAACAGATAGATAAGATGTACGAGGAGAGTTGAACGGGAACGGCCCCTCTCCAACCCCTAACCCCTCCTCTCCCAAATGGGAGGTGGGGAACGATAACGGGAACGAAAACTAAAACTAAAACAAACAACTCGTTAACTCGTTACTTAACTAAAAAGAATAAACAAAAGTGATAACAGCAGATCAATTAAAAGAAGTAAAAGAACGTACTGAACAGTTGAACCGCTATTTGGACATAGATGCCAAGCGGATGCAGTACGAGGAGGAGCAGCTCAGAACACAAGCTCCTGAATTTTGGGACGACCAGAAACGTGCTGAAGCACAGATGAAGTTGGTAAAGGGATTGGAAAAGTGGATAAAGGGATACGAAGAAGTAAAGACTTTGGCAGATGAACTGGAGACTGCTTTCGATTTCTATAAAGAAGAGTTGGTGACAGAAGAAGAGGTGGACGATCTCTATGCCCGTGCCATAAAAGCTATCGAAGACCTTGAGTTGAAGAACATGCTTCGTGGAGAGGGTGATGCTATGGATGCTGTGCTGAAGATTAACTCAGGTGCCGGAGGTACAGAAGCACAAGACTGGGCCCAGATGCTGATGCGTATGTATATGCGCTGGGCAGAGAATAATGGATATAAGTGTGTGGTGAGCAACCTCTTAGACGGTGACGATGCAGGCATCAAGACCTGCACTCTTGAGATTCAAGGCGAATATGCTTACGGTTACCTGAAGAGTGAGAATGGCGTTCACCGTCTGGTACGTGTTTCCCCCTATAATGCTCAGGGTAAGCGTATGACCAGTTTCTCCAGTGTCTTCGTTACACCATTGGTAGATGATACCATCGAGGTGAATATAGAGCCCGCCCGCATCTCATGGGATACTTTCCGCAGTAGTGGTGCCGGCGGTCAGAATGTAAACAAGGTAGAGTCTGGTGTTCGTCTGCGTTATCAGTACAAGGACCCCTATACGGGCGAGGAAGAGGAAATCCTCATCGAGAATACAGAGACTCGCGACCAGCCCAAGAATAAGGAGAACGCCATGCGAATCCTACGCTCTATGCTCTACGATAAGGAGATGAAGCATCGTATGGAGGAGCAGGCAAAGGTGGAAGCAGGCAAGAAGAAAATTGAGTGGGGAAGCCAAATTCGCAGCTATGTCTTTGACGACCGTCGCGTAAAGGATCACCGTACCAATTATCAGACCAGCGATGTAAGCGGCGTAATGGATGGTAAGATAGATGCTTTCATCAAGGCCTACCTGATGGAATTTGGAGGACAGGATTAATAACTTTTAAACTTAAATACAATGAAAAAGAACAAGAATTCAGAGAAGATCTCTAAGAGAGTTGCCGCTAATGGTAAAAAAGTAGTTGCTTACGTTGCTATTGCCCTGATAGTGATGTTTATTCTCATTTTTGCGGGAGCGGCTTCTCTTTGAGTAAAACGTTAACGTTAACGTCAACGATAACGATAACGAAAGCGAAAGCGTTAACTTCTATAATATATAGAATAATGCATTTCGAGATAGAGCGCAAGTTCCTGGTTGTTGGAGAGTTCAAGAGCCAGGCATATAATCATACGCATATACAGCAAGGGTATATCGCATCGGGAAACGGTCGTACAGTACGTGTCCGTATTCGTGACGACAAAGGCTATCTTACCATCAAAGGTCCAAGTGGGAAGGCAGGCCTTTCCCGTTATGAATTTGAAAAGGAGATTCCTCTTCAGGATGCACAGGACCTGATGCTGATATGTGAGCCTGGCATCATCGACAAAACCCGTTATCTGGTTAAGGCGGATGATGGCATCCATACGTGGGAGGTGGATGAGTTTCACGGTGACAACGACGGTCTGATTATGGCTGAGATAGAATTAGGCTCCGAAGATGAGGCTTTCAGTAAGCCCTACTTTATCGGTAAGGAAGTAACAGGCGACCGTCGTTACTACAACTCCCACATGCGTAAGAATCCATACAAGTTGTGGGGTAGTTAACGTTTCCGTTCTTATTTCTCAAACGGATTTCCCTTGGGCGATGTGCTCACAACCCAGCGGAAAACATTAACGTATAGCAGATTGGTGGTGGCGTCAGAGAAACATTCGTCGCCGTGTCCGCCGTTCAGGTAAACCATACGATACTTCTTGTTGGTCCAGACAATGGGGAAGTCGCCGAATTTCACCACATCCTTTATGCCAAGAGGATAGTTTTTGGGTGAGATACTCAGCAACACCTCCACATCAGGATTCTTACGTGGGCTGGGATTCCACTGGTACCACTCGCTGGAGGGTATGACAAATTCACGAGGCAGACTTTTGGTAACCGTGTGCTGGTCGGTATCTGTCACCACTAAAGCCGGTTGAGGGGGCCAGTTGTTGCAGTAGAAGACACCTCCGCCCAGGAAATTAACGAACCAGGGCCAGCGGGTATTCTTGTCGTTGTAAGCAGCAGCGTGGAAGCCAATCCATCCTCCGCCGTTCTCCATGTAGCGCTCAAATGCTTTACGTTCCTTCTCTCCGTGAACAGAATTGTTGAGCCAGATTTGTACATCGTACTCAGCCAGTTGCTCATCGGTATATTGGGACAAATCTGTGGTCTTGTCGTAGAGGAATCCCTCGCCGTATGATAGCTTATGGAAGAACTTCAAAGCCTGCTCGGCAAACTCCTTGTGAGCCGACTCTACATTATTACTATAATAGATAAGGGCTTTGAAACGGGGACCGCGTGCATAATTGGCAGGATATCCTTCCTGGGGCAATGCAGATATTGAAACCATAAACAGCAGCAAGGTGGCAACGGTCTTTGGCGAAATCACCTTACTCAGTACCGTCCAACCTAATACGTATGCCAGTGTGGCACCTATGGCATTGGCTAAAAGGTCCATCCACTCTCCGCTGCGACAGCTGGTCAGATATGCCTGAGCCAGTTCCAGCAAACCGCTCATTACAATAGGGCAGAACCAGCCATATAAGGTTATCTTACCTTTGTTTATACTTTTATGTGCTTTCAGGTATTCGTACCAGATGATTAGGCAGAAACCGCCGTACATCACCATGTGTGTCCACTTGTCAGCCAGAGGTACATCAACTTCCGGTAGCTCAGGAAAGGGATACAGCGAAAGAAAGATAATAACACATGCAATGAGCAGTGAAAGTGGATAGGTTTTCATGTGGTTTGTTTCCATTTTGTAAGTATAAACATATATTTTTGTTGCAAAGTTATAAAAAACTTTGTACTTTTGTGCGTTTTTAGCGTAAATTATCAGTTTTTTCCATATTAGATGAATAACAGAGGAAGTTTTGGAAGCAAGCTTGGGGTGGTCTTGGCATCGGCAGGAAGTGCCGTGGGTCTTGGCAACATCTGGCGTTTCCCTACCGAAGTCGGACAAAATGGCGGAGCAGTCTTCATTCTGGTGTACATAGTCTTTGTGCTTTTTTTGGCTTTGCCCGTTATGGTCAGCGAATTTGTCATCGGGCGTTCTTCTGGCTCTAACATCGTTCATGCCTTTCAGAAACTGGCTCCTGCCAAATGGTGGGTGCTGGTTGGTCTCATGGGAGTGATGGGCGGTTTTATGGTGTTATCTTTTTATAGTGTGGTTGCAGGATGGACGCTGAAATATACGGTTGATGCTGCCCTGAACCGTATTGGCGGAGCAGATCCCGGGCAGGCCTTCAACAGCTTCGTATCGGACACTTGGAGGCCATTGTTTTATATGGCTATTTTCCTTTTGCTTACCCATCTGGTGGTGATACGGGGTATTAGAGGCGGAATAGAAAAGTATTCAAAGTTGATGATGCCTTTATTGTTTCTGATTATTCTGATATTGGTGGGCTGTTCACTTGCTATGCCTGGCTCAGCAGACGGAATCCGTTTTCTGCTGAAGCCTGATTTCGGCAAGGTGACACCCTATGTGGTGCTGAGTGCTATGGGGCAGGCATTCTTCTCGCTAAGTGTGGGAATAGGTTGTCTGGCAACGTACGCTTCCTATTGTGATAAGAATATGAACCTTGCCGGTTCTGCTTTCAATGTATGCGCCATTGACACTTTGGTGGCCATCATGAGCGGGTTCATCATTTTTCCCGCGGTCTTCAGTGTAGAAGGTGTCCGGCCTGATGCCGGAGCAGGTCTGGTGTTCATAACACTTCCCCATGTTTTCGGTAGTGCTTTTCCCCAGATGCCTTTGGTGGGGTACTTCTTTTCAACTTTGTTCTACTTACTCCTTTTGCTGGCAGCCCTAACCAGCAGTATCTCCATGCATGAGATCTGTACAGCTTTCGTGAGCGAGCACTATAACTTGAAACGTAAACATGCGGCTACGCTGGTAACCATGGTGTATTTGGTCTTAGGTGCTGCCTGTACGCTGTCGTTTGGGCCTTGGAAGGATTATACCTTGGCAGGAATGACCGTCTTTTCTTGGTTCGATTTTGCTACAGCCATGTTCATAATGCCTGTCGGTGGTATTTTCATCTCAATATTCGTAGGCTGGTTTATGGAACGCCGACTGCTTGAAAACGAACTCACCAACGACGGCACGCTAAAGGTAAAAGGCCTTAAAGTCCTTATTTTCCTGATAAGATGGGTGGCTCCCGTAGGTGTTGGAATGGTTTTCTTGAACGAATTGACAAAACTGTTTAATTAAGTAATGACAGAAACAAGAAAGAATTTTACCAGTAAGTTGGGTGTTGTGTTGGCTGCTGCCGGCAGTGCCGTGGGTTTGGGAAATGTGTGGCGCTTTCCCACAGAGGTAGGCAACAATGGTGGTGCTGCTTTCATCCTTATCTATCTGATATGTGTTCTGGCTGTAGGTGTCCCGGTTATGATGAGCGAATTCCTGATTGGCAGGCATACACACGCCAATACCATTACGGCTTTCTCTAAATTAGCTCCTGGCAAATGGTGGCGAATACAGGGTGTTTCGGGTGTCTTTGTTGCTTTCCTCATCCTGTCTTATTACACTGTCATCAGCGGATGGACGCTTTATTATCTGGTACAGTCCCTGAAAGGAGGTTTGTTGGAGAGTCAGGACTATTTGGCCTACTTCTCGTCTTTTGTCTCCGACCCCTATATGCCTGTTATATATGCTGCTGTCTTTATGTTGATGACGCACCTGGTAATTGCGCGTGGAGTACAATCGGGCATAGAGCGTTTCTCGAAAATTATGATGCCTTTACTGCTGCTGATTATCTGTGTTCTGGTGGTGTGCTCGTTTGGAATGCCAGGTGCGGGAACAGGATTGCGGTTCCTGTTGAAACCTGACTTCAGCAAAGTGACTGCCAGCGTAGTCCTAAGCGCCATGGGGCAAGCGTTCTTCTCGCTGAGTCTGGCGATGGGCTGCCTGTGTACTTACGCTTCTTATTTTACATCTGATACAAAATTGGTAAAGACTGCTTTCAGTGTTTGCTCCATAGATACCTTTGTAGCTGTCCTAAGTGGTTTTATCATTTTCCCTGCCGTTTTCAGTGTCGAAGGTGTGAATCCTGACGAAGGCCCGGGGTTGGTGTTTGTAACCCTCCCGTATGTTTTTAATATGGCCTTCCACCAAAGTGTACCTTTGTTGGGTTATCTGTTCTCAGGCCTGTTCTATCTGCTCCTGCTTTTGGCTGCGCTGACCAGTGCCATGTCTTTGCATGAATCGGTAACGGCCTACGTTATAGAGTCTTTGCGGCTTCCCAGAAAAAAAGCTTCTGCATGGGTTTCTGTCTGTTGCATGGCTTTAGGTGTGTTGTGTAGCCTGTCGTTCGGTGTGCTAAGCGATGTTACAGTATGCGGTCTCACCATCTTTGACCTTTTTGATTTCTGCGCTTCCAAGATTATTATGCCTGCCGGAGGTCTTATCATCTGTCTCTTTACAGGTTGGTATCTCGACAGGAAACTGGTTTACAACGAACTGACCAATGAGGGAACCGTTCCCTTCCGCCTGTTCCGCGTTTATGTGTTCCTCATCCGTTACGTGGTTCCTGTTGCCATCGCACTCATCTTTATTAATGAACTGTTAGGATGAAACGTATTCCATTCCTTTCTAATTCGGCTCGTAGGGGCCTTCTCTTTCTGGAGTGGATCATCATCATTGTTGTCATTGGTTCTTTCATCTGGTCTTGGTATGAGCCTAAAGAAAAATCAGGGCCGGAGAAAGAACTCCCGACCACTTCTTATGCTAAGAAGCAAACGAATCCTTCCCGTTCTGCCAATTATGCTGTCGCCGAGGAGAAGGTAGAGACCTTTCCTTTCGACCCAAATACAGCCGACAGCACTGCGCTCTTAAAATTGGGCTTGGCTCCTTGGC
>JAEEGF012177400.1_pt1 | contig 10652 bp, 7 predicted proteins | sample 9134171 | NCBI WGS metagenome assembly JAEEGF01 (sample SAMN16246542, study PRJNA631951) | gut metagenome | biome: gut microbiome; feature: rumen; material: AP-attached | host: Bos | place: Iran: Karaj | collected 2018-10 | reverse complement strand
TGAATATCGATAAGCGCCGTAATAATGGCCGGAATCATCTTTATAGAATTCCTGAATGCCAAAAGATCTCTTGGATTAGCAGTCTTGAATATGATCTTGGACATAAGTCTTTCAAGGTCATACACAGGATTGAGATACTCTCTTATCTCTTCTCTTGTAACAACATTTTTAAGAAGAGTATCAACTGCGCCCTGACGAAGAAGAATCTCCTCTCTGTCAATCAAAGGCTGCTCAATAAAACCTCTTAAAGTTCTGGCTCCCATTGCTGTTTTGGTCTTATCAAGTACCCACAGAAGAGTTCCTCTTTTTTGCTTGTCTCTCATGGTCTCTACCAGCTCAAGATTACGTCTTGTAGAACTGTCGAGAAGCATATATTTGCTTGTAAGATATGGATAAATATGCGTAATGTTGGAAATATCCGATTTCTGCATATCTATCAGATACTGCAAAAGAGATCCCGCTGCCACAATTCCATTTGGAAAATCATCAATTCCAAGACCAATCAAAGATGAAACCTTGAAATGCTTAAGCAGAAGCCTCTTACAGGAATCCTCGTCATAATACCTTGAATCAAGAGGATTAACAAACACTTCCAGTCTGTTCTTAAGGTCATTAATATCTATTCCGGAAAAAGTAAATGCTTCATTGCAAACAATTTCCGAAGGCATATATTTTACGATTTCATCATTACAAGCTCTAAGCGTATCTACTTCAGTAAGGTAATAATCACCTGTAGTAACATCCGCAATTGAGATACCAATACTGTCGGGTGAGTACAGAATACTCATGATGTAATTATTCTTGGTTTCCTCAAGAGACTGCATATTGAGGTTTGTTCCGGGAGTAACAATTCTTGTTACATCTCTTTTTACAATTCCCTTTGCAAGCTTTGGATCTTCAGTCTGCTCGCAGATAGCTACTTTGTAGCCTCTTGAAACAAGCTTTGTAAGATATGAATCAACTGCGTGAAAAGGAACTCCGCACATCGGAGCTCTCTCTTCAAGACCGCAGGCTTTTCCAGTAAGCGTAAGTTCAAGTTCTTTTGATGCAACCTTGGCATCGTCAAAAAAGAGTTCATAAAAATCACCAAGTCTGTAAAACAGAATGCAGTCCTTGTATTCCATCTTTGTTTGCAGATAGTGCTGCATCATTGGTGATACTTTCTCTATATCAACACTTTCAAACATGGTTTGTTCCACGTTTATATCCCCATTTCTAATGATTTGTAGATGACCCCGCGAATATTCAACACACTAATGTAAGAAGTCATCAAAAAAATATCAAGCACGATGGCCCATAAAGTAGAAGCCTTTGCATTCATCCAGGCATACGTCAACAATTGAGCCGATAAGTGACTCATCGCCAGGGAAATGAACTAAAGTATTATTGGACATTCTACCTGTAACAAGGCTTGAATCCTGCTCATTTACTCCCTCTACAAGTACAGGCGCTGTCATTCCGGTATATTTTTCAGATTGCTCTCTTGCAGTTTCCTGTACAACCTTAAGAAGCTTGTCAAAATTCTTTTTGACCTCTTCTTCCGGAACCTGATCTTCAAATCCGGCAGCAGGTGTACCTGTACGCTTTGAATAGATAAATGTAAAGGCATTATCAAAACCTGCCTTCTTTACAACGTCAATAGTATCATCAACATCGCTCTCAGTCTCACCCGGGAATCCAACGATAATATCTGTTGTAATTGCTACGTCAGGAAGTTTTGTATGTATCTTGTCAACAAGTGCAAGATACTGGTCCTTGGTGTATCTTCTGTTCATACGACGAAGAATCTCAGTGTTACCTGACTGCAAAGGCAAATGAATATGTCTTGCAATTTTAGGATTGGCAGCAATTACATCAAGAAGTTCATCTGAGAAATCCTTTGGATGAGGAGTCATGAATCTAACACGCTCAATACCTTTAACATTTGCTACTTCCTCAAGAAGCTGAGGGAAAGAAATCCTGTTTGGATCTCCTTCTTTAAAATCAAGCCCATAAGAATTTACGTTCTGGCCAAGAAGCATTACCTCTTTAACTCCATCGGCAGCAAGCTTCTCACATTCTCTGATAATATCCTTAGGGTTACGTGAACGCTCACGTCCTCTTACATAAGGAACGATGCAATAAGTACAGAAATTATTGCAGCCAAACATGATGTTTACACCGGACTTAAACGGATATTTTCTGAATACCGGCAGATCCTCAACAATCTTGTCAGTATCCTTCCAGATATCAATTATCATTCGGTCTGATTTAAGGCTTAAGCAAAGAAGCTCCGCAAACTTATAAATGTTATGCGTTCCAAAAATAAGATCAACAAATCTGTAGCTCTTTTGAATCTTCTCAACAGCACTTTGCTCCTGCATAAGGCAACCGCAGATAGCAATCTTCATATGAGGATTTTTCTTTTTGTGGCTTCCGCAGGCACCAAGTCTTCCATACACTCTCTGATCCGCGTTATCTCTAACGGTACATGTGTTGTAAAGAACAAAATCAGCATTCTCAGATTCAGTCTCTTCATAACCCACAAGCTTTAATATAGCTATAAGCTTTTCTGAATCCCTGGCATTCATCTGGCAACCAAAAGTCACAACGCAAGCTTTTGGAGTTCTTCCAAGTTCTTTTTTCAGTTCCTCAACATAACCTTTTGCTTCTTCTATAAAATCAAGCTGTCTTAAGCTCTCTGCATCAGAAACGTCATTTTTGTTAGCATTTAAAATATTAATTTCTTTCTTTAATTCCATTACTTACTACTCTTTCCGTACTCATTAACAATTCCAAGAAGAATATCTACAGTCTTTTCCATTTCCTGGACTGAAGCATATTCGTATTTACCATGATAGTTGTAACCACCTGTGCAAAGGTTAGGACATGGTAATCCCTTATAAGAAAGGCTTGCACCATCTGTGCCTCCTCTGATAGGGAATTCAAGTGGTGTTACTCCAAGATCAGTCATAGCTTTCTTGGCATTCTCAATCAAATGCATATGTGGTCTGATCTTCTCAATCATATTTTTGTACTGATCTCTGACCTTAACTTCTACAGTTCCTTCACCGTACTTTTTGTTAAGATACTCTGCAGCATCAATAAAGAGCTGCTTCTTCTTTTCAAACAATACTTCATCGTGGTCTCTGATAATATATGAAGCGCTCGCCTTTTCTGTAGAACCAGATACTTCTGTGAGATGGAAGAAGCCTTCTCTTCCCTGTGTGTACATAGGATTCATCTGAACAGGTAAAAGAGAATGGAACTCATAGCAGATAAGTGAAGCATTTACCATTTTGTCTTTTGCATCACCGGGATGAACGCTTCTGCCGTTAACAACAATCTTACCTTCAGCAGCATTGAAGTTCTCATATTCAAGGTCCCCCAATTTGCCGCCATCAACTGTATAAGCAAAGTTAGCTCCAAACTTCTCAATATCAAAGTAAGCAGTGCCCTCTCCGATTTCTTCATCAGGAGTAAATGCTATCTTGATATCGCCGTGTTTGATATCAGGATTGGTTAAAAGAGTCTCCGCCATAGTCATGATCTCGGCAATACCTGCCTTATCGTCAGCGCCAAGAAGTGTTGTTCCGTCAGTGACAATTAAAGTCTCTCCCACGTGATTTAACAGCTCAGGGAAATCCTTTGGTGATAAAACAACCTTATTCTCAGCATTTAATAAAATATCCTGGCCATCATAGTTTTCAACCATTCTGGGCTTTACGTCCTTGCCGCTTACTTCATCGGAAGTATCCATGTGAGATATAAATCCAAGTGCCGGTATATCCTTGCCATCAGAAATATTAGATGGGATTGAAGCATAGACATAGCAATGCTCTTTATCATAATAAATGTCTGAAGCACCGATTGTTTCAAGTTCATTAACAAGGAACTTTGCAAGTTCATGCTGCTTCATAGTTGAAGGAGAAGTTCCTGTAGTATCGTCAGACTGAGTATCAAATTTAACATAATTTAAGAATTTTGCAATTACATCAGGTTTATTCATGTTCTCTTCCTTTTAGTTTCCTTTTTAGTTTTATATTCAGGGTCATTTTCACTTATATATATTCTGACCGATCTCTCACTAAGTGTTTCCATCGCAGCACCGGCGTCTTCTTTTTTGTTTTCTACTGGAAGTCCGGTATCTGATAAAAGATTCCATTTAAGTCCATCCGGAAGCTTTGGAAGTGCCATCTCTTCATTGGTCCAGTGCATGTTGTAACAAACATATATAAACGGGCTGTCTTTTACTGCTTTGTCATATTTGCCGCAATAAAGCATTCCAAGAATATGGCTGTGTCCTGTGAGGTCTGGTCTCCATGCTTCCCTTCCATGGCAGGAAAGGTCCGGATACCCGCAGGAAATATAGTCCATCAGCTTAAATGGCTTGGCGTTATGTAAAATATTATTTTCAAATCTTACCTTCACCAAAAACTTCACATAATCAAGGATTTCAGTATTCTTGTCGAGCGCTCTCCAGTCAATCCATCCGGTCTCATTGTCCTGGCAATACGGATTGTTATTACCGCTCTGTGAATTTCCAAATTCGTCTCCGCTAAACAGCATCGGAACACCCTGTGCCATAAACAGCATTGTCAGGATATTTTTTATCTGCTTTTTGCGAAGCTCTAAGATACTGTGTTTCCTTGTTCTGCCCTCAATACCGCAGTTCCAGCTAAGGTTATTGTCAGTACCGTCTTTATTGTTCTCGCCGTTTTCTTCATTGTGCTTGTGCTCGTAAGAAACCAGATCGCTGAGCCTAAAGCCCTCATAATCACAGATATAGTTAATAATTCCGTGATCAACATCGTTGGCAATCATTGCATGAAGAAAATCGTTGATACTGTTATCATCACTCTTCAAGAATCTACGGCTGGCATATAAAAATGAATTATTGTACTTCGCAAGATATCTCTTTTCACACTCTTTGCCGGAATCAAACCAGTCATACCAAATCTTGGCATCTGTAAAAAGAGGCTCCTTTGTAATAAGACTGATAGGAATCTTAGCCCCCTTAAGATGGAAACCATCTACATGATATGAGCATCTCCAATATCTGAGTGCATCTATTATAAGGCTTTCATTCTCGTCTTCTTCGAAAAAGAACTGCATTATAACTTCTATGCCATTTTCATGAAGGGTTTTTACAAAGTATTTGAACTCATTTTCCGCATCCTCGGAGTTTACACAAAAAGAAGTCCTTGGCGCGAAATAGTATCCCTTTTTATAGCCCCAAAAGTTTAGACGAGGCTTGATACTGTTCTTGTTGGAAATACTTCCATCCTTTGAATAAAGAAGCTCTTCATCATGAGGCCCCTTTACTACTTTGGCAGGATTCTCTATCTCATTCATCTCATAGGCAGGCATAAGCTCCAAAGTTGTAACGCCAAGAGATTTAAGATATGGTAATTTGTCCAGTATTCCTAAGAATGTACCTCTATGGTTGGATGGAACTCCACTGCTGGAAGATTTGGTAAATCCTCTTACGTGAAGTAAATAAACAAAACTATCTGCATATGATGTATCAGGGAATTCATCGTCTCCCCAGTCAAAAGCATGTTCCGAAGAATTTCTCGTAGACCTGTTATCCAAAACAGCTCTTATATCTGAGTCGGGAACATCCTTACCAAAAGTCTCCAGTCCAATAAGGTGCTTGGAATAAGAATCACAGAAAAATGAAGAATTTTCAAAGTAATTGTACGAAGCATATTCATCAATGTTCTCAATTCCCTTTATCCTGGCGGAGTAAATAGAGCCTCTCTTCAAATATTTAGGAAGCTTTATATGCAGTTCTTTTACCTTGCCACCCTGCTTTGCAGGATAAAGAGCTATGCCGCAATTATAGTCATCTTTAAAAACTGTTCTTACAACAAGACTCTTATCATAGTCAATATAACACCCGAGTGGATAAGGCTTTTCTCTAATTATTTCTAACTTATCAGACATTTTAATTCCCCAAATTATAGCAAATCAACATAAGCCATAATATTTTACCACAAAACTTCTCATACTGCACAGAAACATGCTATAATCTTTCTAAATAACGAGCTATGCAGTATGATATCGATTAAGACGATGAGAGTTTACTCACCGATCGGCTTAAATCGATATCATACTATAAAGCGACAAAACAAATGAAATAGAATGCGATAGCATTCTATGAATTTTTTGTCGTCATAGCTCGGACACATTTAAGCACTTACCAGGAGGATTTATATGGAATTTTCAAAAATCGCCACAGACATGAACACCAAGATTGAAAATGATGAACAGATGACAGTTGATGTTGAGCTCGACAACGGCGAAGTTATCACTTGCGCCATTATTATAGTTCTTACAGTCAATAACAAAGATTACATTGTGCTTCTGCCTCTCGACAAAAATGGTCAGAACAACGACGGCAATGTATGGTTCTATGAATTCATTTATAAAGGTGAAGATGATGAACCGGAACTTGGTTACATCAGTGATGACGCAGAATATGAGGCTGTTGCTGAAGCCTTCAATCTCTACCTTGATGATGTAGAATTTGATGAACTTGTAGAACTCCCTGAAGAAGGACTTGACGACTGATTGCCGTATTTTTCTTCCCAATTGGATTTGATTGGGCGAAGAAATCTTGAAGGCAATACTACATTTTCTTCAGCACCTGTTACATAAGACATTATGAGCGCCTGTTTTGCCCTTGTCATTGCGACATAGAGCATTCGGCGCTCTTCTTCTATCTGCATCTGGGTGACAGAACCTCTTGAGGGTATAATCCCTTCATTTATATCCGGAAGCCAAACTGTATCAAATTCCAGTCCCTTAGACCCATGCATCGTAAGAAGCCTTACATAATCTCCAATTTTCTTTTTTGTTTTATTCTTTTCACATCCAATTATTTCAAGCCTTTCTTCAATTTCTTTCAAAAAATCTTTAGTGCTCTCGTATTCTCTTGCTAACTTTTCAAATTCATCAAGCGCCTCAATGTCACTTTGATAAATTTTATCAATACCAATTTCTTTTCTTATAAATCTCACTGAAAGGGCAGGTCTCATATGAGATATCATATTGATTTGTGAAAAGAGCTTATTCACACCATCGGTCATATTCCTGTTTCCGACATAATAGCGCTTTACTGCTGTTTCACTTACAATCTCCGATGTCACCGATTCTCTTGAAATATAGCGAAGAGGCTTGTTCATTATTTTATAAAAATATTCTCTTTTCTTTTTCTCACAGGAAAACTTAAGATATGCTATGACTATAGATACTGCTTCAGATTCAAGAAAGCTTTTGGAGTTCTCGTCAAGATTTGTTGGTATTCCTGCCATTTTAAGGCAATTTGCCAGCCCCAGACAGCCGCTGTTAGTACGGCAGATAATAGCTATTTTATCAAGATTATCTTTATGTTTTAAGGCAAAATTGACTATAGCCTTGTTCTGTATCTCTCTTTTAGAATATTTCAGTGGAATAAGTACGCCTTTTCCATTGGAATCATCAGCCTTCAGATTCTTCTTAAAGCGTTTTGTATTTTCATTAATAAGCAATAATGCATTATTCAGAATTAGGCTCCCGCATCTGTAATTCACATTCAGATTATATACTTTGCTCTCTTTAAAAGAATCCGAAAATCCAAGCATTATACCGGGATCCGAGCCGCGAAAGCCATAGATAGACTGGTCATCATCTCCGACCACAAAAACATTTTTCTCATCCCCAAGCAGTAATTCAACCACGTTATATTGCATTCTGTTTATATCCTGATATTCATCTATCAGGAAAAACTTAAATCTCTCCTGCCATTGCCTCAAAATATCGTTTTTAGAGATTAAGATTTCATAGCACATGAGAATCATGTCATCAAAATCAATTTTCCCAAACTCCTTCAGTAGACTATTATATTTTTCATAAATTGCAGGAAAACATCTGCAAAAAGCAAATGAACTGTCGCAGCTTTCTGCAGTTAACGAACTGTTCTTTATCCTGGATATTTCTGAAAGAACGTCCTTATATAACTCATTATCCATTTCAAGCTCTTCTTTTAACAAAGAATCCTTTTGAGCAAAAGATAATAGAATATTTGTAATTATTTTCTTTTTAAAGCCTTCATTGGCTATATCAAAAGTTTTGGAATTGTTGTGGCCAGACCTTTTTATTATCTGATAAAAGATGGAATGAAATGTTCCAAAAGCCACATCAGGATAAGAATTATCCGTGATTTTCATAAATCTGTGCTGCATCTCTATGGCAGCAGCTTTGGTAAAGGTGATTACCAAAATGCTGGATGGTACGACGTTTTTCTCCTCTATGAGATAACGTATCCTCTGTACTATAACAAAGGTTTTTCCGCTGCCGGGACCTGCAAGTACCATTGCAGGTCCCTTATAATGACTAATCGCCATCATCTGAGCGGAATTACCTTGAAAACTATTATTTTTCAAGTAAAGCTATTCCTTCTTTAATTCTCTTAATTGATTCTTCCTTGCCAATAACTTCCATAAGCTCAGTTGCTCCGCAAGGTGTCATCTCTTTTCCTGAAAGAGCTATTCTTACAGGCCAGAGGACATATCCGTTCTTATATTCATGCTCTTTTACAAAATCAGAAAGACATGCATAAAGAGCATCGTTTGTATAATCCTCATGTGCTTCAAGAACAGGGAGAACCTCTTTGAGAACCTTTAAGCTGCTCTCTGTATCAGTCTTCATCTTCTTGTGGCAGTAAATAGCTGTATCATACTCAGGTACTTCATTGAAGAAGTCTACCATAGGTGCAATATCAGGCCAGATCTCAATTCTTGTCTTAACCATGTTTGCAATCTTCTTAAGGTCAAGATCTTTTGTGATAGCCTTTTCAAGATATGGCTTTGCAAGTTCAAAGAATCTTGCTTCGTCCATTCTCTTCAAGTACTCACCATTCATCCACTTAAGCTTTGTATAGTCAAAAACCGCAGGAGACTTATTGATTCTCTTATAGTCAAATTTCTTGATAAGATCCTCGAGGCTCATGATCTCTTCGTTGTCATCAGGTGACCAGCCAAGAAGTGCTACAAAGTTTACAACAGCTTCAGGCAAAAATCCCTGCTCGATAAGATCTTCGAAAGAAGAATGTCCGCTTCTCTTAGAGAGTTTGTGATGCTCTTCATCAGTAATAAGTGGGCAGTGAATGTACTTAGGTACTTCCCACCCAAAAGCATCATAAAGTCTGTTGTATTTAGGTGATGATGAAATGTACTCGTTACCACGAACTACATGTGTGATTCCCATAAGATGGTCATCTACAACGTTAGCAAAGTTGTATGTAGGATATCCATCAGATTTAATGAGGATCATATCATCAAGCTCTTTGTTCTCAACGGAAACATCTCCGTATAACTCATCATGGAATGTAGTTGTTCCCTCAGTAGGGTTATTCTGTCTGATAACAAATGGCTTACCTTCAGCAAGATTTTTCTCAATCTCTTCTTTTGAAAGGTGAAGACAATGCTTGTCATAAACACTTATCTCTTTTGTCTCGCCATCAATTTCAATTTTCTGAACAAGAGTCTTAAGTCTCTCTTCATCACAGAAACAGTAGTATGCTTCGCCCTTGTCGATAAGCTCTTTTGCATACTGCATGTAAATGCCGGCCTTCTGTCTCTCACTCTGTACATAAGGGCCTACAGGTCCACCGATATCCGGACCTTCATCATGAATAAGGCCTGTCTCCTTAAGGGTTCTGTAAATGATCTCTGTAGCTCCCTCAACGAAACGTTCCTGGTCTGTATCCTCTATTCTTAAAATATAGTCACCAGCCTCATGCTTTGAAATAAGATAAGCATAAAGAGCTGTTCTTAAGTTACCTACATGCATACGTCCTGTTGGACTAGGTGCATATCTTGTACGAATTTTCATGATGTTCTCCTTGTTTTATTATTCTTGTAAGCTTCATGAACGAAGCATAAAAACTTTTTTTGTCACAATGTTCTGTTATAGCACAATAAGAAATCTGTGTCAAAAGAACTCTTAATTTTTGCCAGTTGATCCAAAGCCGCCACGATCTGCGCCTTCAAGGTGTTCTTTTTCATCAAATACAATAGTTGGCTGATTCTCCATAATGCGGAACTGGCAAATGCGGTCGTTAAAAGATATATGAGTATCGCGCATTGCTATTACCGGCATAAACCACTGATCGTTATCTCCGCAGTAGGAATGATCTATGATGCCCATTGAATTAGCCTGTATTATCCCAAAGTTCTTAAAAGTTGAACTGCGTGGTACCACATGAGCCTCATAACCTACTGGAATTTCCATGGCAATCCCAAGAGGAATAAGCTTAAATTCTCCCTGCTTGAGATCAACATCTTCTGCACTTCTAAGGTCGATCCAATCTGATTTTCCATCTATATATTCAAGCTTTTGAAGCTTGTCGTTAAAATATTTGATCTTTATTGTTTTCTCCATGACTCTCCTCTTTTCTTTTTTCATCTTTATCCAGAAATTAGAATATCATTATTATTGAATAGATACAATATAAACGGGCTGTTACCTGGAATGATAACAGCCCTCAAGTTTCTCATCTGATGCGCAGATTATGTAGTCAAATATCAGTCGATTCCAAGAACTTTGTAATCCTGATCTTCTACTGCCTGGCGAAGCTTATCGTCAGATACATCTGATGTAAGTGTTATGATAGCTGTTCCATTTTC
>JAEEGF011737013.1_pt1 | contig 10652 bp, 5 predicted proteins | sample 9134171 | NCBI WGS metagenome assembly JAEEGF01 (sample SAMN16246542, study PRJNA631951) | gut metagenome | biome: gut microbiome; feature: rumen; material: AP-attached | host: Bos | place: Iran: Karaj | collected 2018-10 | reverse complement strand
TCAAATTACAGATTAAAGGTGGCGCTGCGAATCCCTCACCCCCCGTTGGACCTGCTCTGGGTTCTAAGGGTATTAACATCATGGGATTCTGCAAAGAGTTCAACGCCAGAACCCAGGATAAGGCAGGCAAGATTCTTCCTGTTGTTATCACTTACTATACTGATAAGTCATTCAGCTTCGTCATTAAGACTCCTCCCGCAGCTGTTCAGCTGTTAGAGGCTGCCAAGGTTAAGGGTGGCTCTTCAGAGCCCAACCGTAAGAAGGTTGCTTCCGTAACATGGGATCAGGTACGCGCTATTGCTGAAGACAAGATGTCCGACCTGAACTGCTTTACAGTAGAGTCTGCAATGAAGTTGATTGCTGGTACAGCAAGAAGTATGGGTATCACTGTTAAAGGGGATTTCCCTGGTAAATAAATCATAAACTTCAATTAAGAACATGAGTAAACTGACAAAGAATCAGAAATCAGTAGCTGATAAGGTTGAAGTAGGGAAAGCATACTCTTTACAGGAAGCTGTAGAATTGGTCAAGGAGATTACTACTACCAAGTTCGACGCTTCTGTGGATATTGACGTACGCTTAGGCGTTGACCCACGTAAGGCTAACCAGATGGTTCGTGGCGTTGTGTCGCTGCCGAACGGAACTGGTAAGGTTGTTCGTGTGCTTGCGCTTTGTACACCTGATCAGGAAGCTGCTGCTAAGGAAGCAGGTGCTGACTATGCTGGTCTCGATGAGTATATCGAGAAGATCAAGGGTGGATGGACAGATATTGATGTCATCATCACCATGCCCTCTTGCATGGGTAAGATTGGACCTCTCGGCCGTATTCTCGGTCCCCGTGGCCTGATGCCGAACCCCAAGAGCGGTACTGTAACTATGGACGTTGCTAAGGCAGTGAAGGAAGTGAAGATGGGTAAGATAGACTTTAAGGTTGACAAGACCGGTATTATCCATACCTCAATTGGTAAGGTGAGCATGACTCCTGAGCAGCTCTACGGAAACGCTAAGGAATTCATTGCTACAGTTATCAAGCTGAAGCCTGCTGCTGCTAAAGGTACATACATGAAGAGTATCTATATTTCTAGCACTATGAGTAAGGGTATCAAGGTTGATCCAAAGACAGTTGAGTAACTCTAAAAGACGTGTAAACAATGAGAAAAGAAGTAAAAGATACTATCATCGTAGAACTTGGTGAGAAACTGAAGGAGTATCCTCATTTCTACCTGGTTGATGTTACCGGTTTGAATGCTGAGAAGACCTCTGACCTCCGCCGCAAGTGCTTTAAGAACGAGATTCAGATGGTTGTTGTGAAGAACAAGCTTCTGCACAAGGCTTTCGAGGCATCGGACGTAGATTATGAACCATTATATGGTTGCTTGAAGGGTAATACGGCTGTGATGTTCACCAACACTGCTAACGTACCTGCCAAGTTGCTCAAGGAGTATAAGAAGGAAGGTGTCCCCGCTCTGAAGGCTGCTTATGCAGAGGAGAGCATTTTCGTGGGTGCTGACCGTCTTGATGAGCTTGTGGCTATCAAGAGCAAGAACGAGCTTATCGCAGATGTTGTTGCATTGCTGCAGTCTCCAATCAAGAATATTGTTTCTGGCTTGAACGCCGGTGGCAAGATTCATGGTCTGCTTGACGCTATCGCTGAGCGTAACAATTAAGCGAAAAAAGTAATACATTAACATTAAAAACAATTAAAAAATTAAATAAAAATGGCAGATATTAAAGCTATTGCTGAAGAGTTGGTAAACCTTACAGTAAAAGAAGTAAATGAGTTGGCAACAGTCCTGAAGGACGAGTATGGAATTGAGCCTGCTGCTGCAGCTGTTGCTGTTGCTGCTGCTCCTGCTGGTGAGGCTCCCGCAGCTGAGGAGAAGACATCTTTCGATGTTGTTCTGAAGTCTGTAGGCGCTGCTAAGCTGCAGGTTGTTAAGGCTGTGAAAGAGGCTTGTGGTCTTGGTCTGAAAGAGGCTAAGGATCTCGTAGACGGTGCTCCTGCTACAATTAAGGAAGGTCTGTCTAAGGACGAGGCTGAGAACCTGAAGAAGGCTATCGAGGCTGCTGGTGCCGAGATCGAGCTCAAATAATCATTGATTAGAATATCGCACAGGGTTAGGATTTCCCAGGTAGGGGAGTCCTAGCCTTTTTGTGTCTTAAGACGCAAAGCCTATAGGTCCTGTAGGGCCGTATAGGACTTACAAGGACTTTAAAAACCATTAATTAAATAAGTAGAATGGCTTCAAAAATTGTTGAAAACAGAGTAAACTTTGCCAGCGTGAAGAATCCGATGCCCTATCCGGATTTCCTCGATGTGCAGTTAAAGTCTTTCAGAGACTTCCTACAGTTGGACACTCCGCCTGAGGAACGCAAGAATGACGGTTTGTATAAGGTGTTCGCCGAGAATTTCCCTATCACCGACACTCGTAATAATTTCGTTCTTGAGTTCCTGGATTACTATATCGACCCGCCCCGTTACACCATCGACGAGTGTCTGGAGCGCGGCCTGACTTATAGTGTGCCTTTGAAGGCTAAGATGAAACTGTATTGTACTGACCCTGATCATGAGGATTTCGGTACGTTCATTCAGGATGTATTCCTTGGCACCATTCCCTATATGACGTCCAACGGCACGTTTGTCATCAACGGTGCCGAGCGCGTTGTGGTGTCACAGTTGCACCGCTCTCCCGGTGTGTTCTTCGGCCAGGGCGTCCATGCCAACGGAACCGTGCTTTATTCTGCACGTATCATTCCGTTCAAGGGCTCATGGATTGAGTTTGCTACCGACATCAACAATGTGATGTACGCATACATCGACCGTAAGAAGAAGCTGCCCGTTACCACTCTTCTGCGCGCTATCGGTTTCGAGAGCGACAAGGATATTCTTCAGATCTTCGACCTCTGCGAGGAAGTGAAGGTGAACAAGAAGAACATGAAGGAGGCCATCGGCAAGCGCCTGGCCGCCCGTGTGCTGAAGAGCTGGAACGAGGACTTCGTCGATGAGGATACCGGCGAGGTAGTATCTATCGAGCGTAACGAGGTTATCCTGGACCGTGAGACAGAGATTACGGCCGACAATGTTGACGAGATCCTCGACAGTGGTGCCTCTACCATCCTCCTGCATAAGGACGCCGAGGCTGCCAACAAGTATGCCATCATCTTCAACACCCTGCAGAAAGACCCGAGCAACTCCGAGAAGGAGGCCGTGCTCTACATCTACCGTCAGCTGCGCAATGCAGATCCTGCCGACGATGCCAGCGCACGCGAGGTGATTCAGAACCTCTTCTTCTCCGACAAGCGTTACGACCTGGGCGATGTGGGCCGTTACCGCATTAACAAGAAGCTGGGTCTCGACACCGACATGGATGTCCGTATCCTGACCAAGGAAGACATCATCGAGATTATCAAGTATCTCATCCAGCTGGTGAACTCAAATGCCACCGTCGATGATATCGACCACCTGTCCAACCGTCGCGTGCGCACCGTTGGCGAGCAGCTGAGCAACCAGTTCTCCATCGGTCTGGCCCGTATGAGCCGCACCATCCGCGAGCGCATGAACGTCCGCGACAACGAGGTGTTCACGCCGACCGACCTGATCAACGCCAAGACCATCTCCAGCGTTATCAACTCGTTCTTCGGAACCAACCCGCTGAGCCAGTTCATGGACCAGACCAACCCGTTGGCAGAGGTGACCCACAAGCGTCGTCTGTCAGCCCTCGGTCCTGGTGGTCTGTCTCGTGAGCGTGCCGGATTCGAGGTACGTGACGTGCACTACACCCACTATGGCCGCCTGTGTCCTATCGAGAGCCCTGAAGGCCCGAACATCGGTCTTATCTCGTCGCTCTGCGTATATGCTAAGATCAACGAGCTCGGCTTCATCGAGACTCCGTACCGTAAGGTGGAGAATGGAGTTGTCGACCTGAAGAACGAGGATGTGGTCTATCTGACCGCCGAGGAAGAGGAGAACCATATCATCGGCCAAGGCAATGCCCCGCTGAACGACGATGGTACGTTTATCCGCGACGTGGTGAAATGTCGTCAGGACGCCGACTTCCCCGTTGTGCCTCCTACGGATGTAGACCTGATGGACGTTGCCCCGCAGCAGATTGCCTCTATCGCCGCCGGCCTCATTCCGTTCCTCGAGCACGATGATGCCCACCGTGCGCTGATGGGATCGAACATGATGCGCCAGGCTGTGCCCCTGCTTCACAACGAGGCTCCTATCGTAGGTACCGGTATTGAGCGCCAGGTATGTATCGACTCCCGCACCATGATTACCGCCGAGGGCGACGGTATCATCGAGTATGTCGACGCCACCACCATCCGCATCCTCTACGACCGTACCGAGGACGAGGAGTTCGTGAGCTTCGAGCCCGCCCTGAAGGAGTACCGCATTCCGAAGTTCCGCCGTACCAACCAGAATATGACTATCGACCTGCGCCCTGTTTGCGAAAAGGGACAGCGCGTGAAGAAAGGCGATATCCTGACTGAGGGTTACGCCACCGAGAACGGCGAGCTCGCCCTGGGCCGCAACCTGCTGGTTGCCTACATGCCTTGGAAGGGTTACAACTACGAGGACGCCATCGTGCTCAACGAGCGTGTCGTACGCGAGGATATCCTCACTTCCGTCCATGTCGACGAGTATCAGCTCGACGTTCGTGAGACCAAGCGCGGTATGGAGGAGTTCACCGCCGACATTCCCAATGTCAGCGAGGAGGCTACCAAGGACCTCGACGAGAATGGTATCATTCGCGTGGGTGCCCGTGTAGAGCCCGGCGACATCCTCATTGGTAAGATCTCACCGAAGGGAGAGAGCGACCCCTCACCCGAGGAGAAACTGCTGCGCGCCATCTTCGGCGACAAGGCCGGCGACGTGAAGGACTCTTCACTCAAGGCCAACCCGTCGCTCACCGGTGTTGTCATCGACAAGAAACTCTTCTCCCGCGCCGTGAAGACCCGCGAGAGCAAGAAGCAGGATAAGATTCTGCTGGCAAAGATCGACGAGGAGTATGAGGCCAAGAATAGCGACCTGAAGGATATTCTGGTCGACAAGCTGCTCGTTCTCACCAAGGGCAAGACCTGCCAGGGCGTCAAGGACTATACCGGCGCCGAGGTCATCACCAAGGGCAGCAAGTTCACCGCCGCCGCCCTGAAGAATCCTAACATGGAGTACGACGGAATCCAGAGCAACAACTGGACCGACGACGAGCATACCAACGAGCTCATCCAGAAGCTCATCATGAACTATCTGAAGAAGTACAAGCTGCTCGACGCAGAGCTGAAGCGCCGCAAGTTCGCCATCACCATTGGCGACGAGCTGCCCTCAGGTATCCTGCAGATGGCGAAGGTCTATGTGGCCAAGAAGCGTAAGATTGGCGTGGGCGACAAGCTTGCCGGACGTCACGGTAACAAGGGTATCGTGTCGAAGGTGGTACGCCAGGAGGACATGCCGTTCCTCGAGGACGGTCGTCCTGTCGACTTGGTGCTCAACCCGCTGGGTGTGCCTTCACGTATGAACCTCGGTCAGATCTTCGAGGCCATCCTCGGTGCTGCCGGTAAGCGTCTCGGTGTGAAGTTCGCTACTCCTATCTTCGACGGAGCGAAGCTCGACGACCTCTCCGAGTGGACCGACAAGGCAGGTCTGCCGCGCCTCTGCTCAACCCACCTCTACGATGGTGAGACGGGCGAGCGCTTCGACCAGCCCGCCACCGTGGGTATCACCTACTTCCTGAAGCTCGGCCATATGGTTGAGGATAAGATGCACGCCCGCTCCATCGGCCCGTACAGTCTCATCACCCAGCAGCCGCTCGGCGGTAAGGCCCAGTTTGGTGGCCAGCGTTTCGGAGAGATGGAGGTGTGGGCCCTCGAGGCATTCGGTGCCAGCCACGTGCTGCAGGAGATTCTGACCATCAAGTCAGACGATGTTGTAGGCCGCTCCAAGGCTTACGAGGCCATCGTCAAGGGCGAGCCCATGCCGGCAGCCGGAATCCCCGAGTCGCTCAACGTGCTGCTCCACGAGCTCCGTGGTCTCGGACTCAGTGTCAAACTCGACTAAGCGAATGATAATTTGATTATTGACAATTGATAATTACGAAATATGGCTTTCAAGAAAGAATCAAAGGTAAAGAATAATTTTACGAAGATTACCATCGGACTCGCATCGCCCGAGGAGATCCTCGAGAGTTCGTTTGGCGAGGTGACCAAGCCCGAAACCATCAACTACCGCACCTATAAGCCAGAGCGCGACGGTTTGTTCTGCGAGCGCATCTTCGGTCCTACGAAGGACTACGAGTGCGCCTGCGGTAAGTACAAGCGCATCCGCTATAAGGGCATCGTCTGCGACCGTTGCGGTGTCGAGGTTACCGAGAAGAAGGTTCGCCGCGAGCGCACCGGACACATCGACCTGGTAGTCCCCGTAGCCCATATATGGTACTTCCGCAGCCTGCCCAACAAGATGGGCTATCTGCTCGGTCTTCCCACGAAGAAGCTCGACGCAGTCATCTACTACGAGAAGTACATCGTCGTGCAGCCTGGTATCATGGAAGGAAAGAAAGACCAGGAAGGCAACGAGCTGAACGGTTCCCACAAGATGGACCTGCTCTCCGAGGAGGAGTACATCGAGATCGTCGAGAACCTGCCCAAGGACAACGAGTATCTTGAGGATTCCGATCCCAACAAGTTCATCGCCAAGATGGGTGCCGAGGCCATCTACGACCTCCTCTCCACCCTCGACCTCGACGCACTCTCCTACGAGCTCCGCGACCGTGCCAGCACCGACTCTGCGCAGCAGCGCAAGACCGAGGCCCTGAAGCGCCTCCAGGTCGTCGAGGCATTCCGCAGCAGCCGCGACATCAACCGTCCCGAGTGGATGATCATGAAGATTATCCCCGTCACACCGCCTGAGCTCCGTCCGCTCGTTCCCCTCGATGGTGGCCGTTTCGCCACATCCGACCTGAACGACCTCTACCGCCGCGTCATCATCCGTAACAACCGCCTGAAGCGACTCATGGAGATCAAGGCCCCCGAGGTTATTCTGCGCAACGAGAAGCGTATGCTCCAGGAGGCTGTCGACTCCCTCTTCGACAACAGCCGCAAGGCCAGCGCCGTGAAGAGCGACTCCAACCGTCCGCTGAAGTCTCTGTCCGACTCCTTGAAGGGTAAGCAGGGCCGCTTCCGTCAGAACCTGCTCGGTAAGCGTGTCGACTACTCAGCCCGTTCGGTAATCGTTGTCGGTCCTGAGCTGAAGATGGGCGAGTGCGGTCTGCCGAAGCTCATGGCAGCCGAGCTCTACAAGCCGTTCATCATCCGCAAGCTCATCGAGCGCGGCATCGTCAAGACCGTGAAGTCGGCCAAGAAGATTGTCGACCGCCGCGAGCCCGTCATCTGGGACATCCTCGAGAACGTCATGAAGGGCCATCCCGTGCTCCTCAACCGTGCTCCTACGCTTCACCGTCTGGGTATCCAGGCGTTCCAGCCGAAGCTCATCGAGGGTAAGGCCATCCAGCTGCACCCGCTGGCATGTACGGCGTTCAATGCCGACTTCGACGGCGACCAGATGGCTGTCCACCTCCCACTGTCCAACGAGGCAGTCCTCGAGGCCCAGCTGCTCATGCTCCAGAGCCACAACATCCTCAATCCCGCCAATGGTGCTCCTATCACCGTTCCCTCACAGGACATGGTGCTCGGACTCTATTATATCTCTAAGATCCGCCCGGGTGCCAAGGGCGAGGGCCTGTCGTTCTATGGTCCCGAGGAGGCCATCATCGCCTACAACGAGGGCAGGTGCGACCTGCACGCCCAGGTGAAGGTGGTTGTCGACGACATCGTCGATGGCGAGAAAGTCCGCCATTCTGTCGAGACCTCTGTGGGTCGTGTCATCGTCAATGGCATCATCCCCGACGAGGTAGGCTATGTCAACAAGGTCATCTCTAAGAAGAGCCTGCGCGACATCATCGCCGACGTCATCAAGAACGTAGGTTTCGCCGAGGCTTGCGAGTTCCTCGACGGTATCAAGAACCTCGGTTACCGCATGGCCTACGAGGCAGGTCTGTCGTTCAACCTCGACGATATCATCATCCCTGAGTCGAAGAAGTCGCTCATCGAGAAAGGTAACGAGGAAATCCGCCAGATCACCGAGAACTACAACATGGGATTCATCACCGACACCGAGCGTTACAATCAGGTCATCGACACGTGGACACACGTCAACAACGACCTGGGCAACGTGCTCATGAAGGAGATGACCGAGGCCGACCAGGGCTTCAACGCCGTGTTCATGATGCTCGACTCCGGCGCCCGTGGTTCTAAGGACCAGATTCGTCAGCTCTCAGGTATGCGCGGACTGATGGCGAAGCCTCAGAAGGCAGGAGCCGAAGGCCAGCAGATCATCGAGAACCCGATCATCTCCAACTTCAAGGAGGGAATGTCAGTGCTCGAGTACTTCATCTCCACCCACGGAGCCCGTAAGGGTCTTGCCGATACCGCCATGAAGACGGCCGACGCCGGTTATCTGACCCGTCGTCTGGTCGACGTCTCCCACGATGTCATCATCACCGAGGAAGACTGCGGTACCCTGCGCGGACTCGTATGCTCCGCCCTGAAGAGTGGCGACGAGGTCATCTCCAGCCTCTACGAGCGCATCCTCGGCCGTGTGTCAGTCCACGACATCATCCATCCCTCTACCGGTGAGCTCATCGTAGCCGCCGGCGACGAGATTACCGAGAGCGTGGCACAGGCCATCGAGGACAGCCCCATCGAGAGCGTCGAGATTCGTTCGGTGCTCACCTGCGAGAGCAAGAAGGGCGTCTGCATGAAGTGTTACGGACGCAACCTCGCTACCCGCCGCATGGTGCAGAAGGGCGAGGCCGTAGGCGTCATCGCAGCCCAGGCTATTGGTGAGCCGGGAACCCAGCTGACCCTCCGTACGTTCCACGCCGGTGGTGTGGCTGGTAACGCAGCCGCCAACGCCAGCATCGTGGCCAAGAACGACTCACGCGTTGAGTTCGACGAGATCCGTACCGTACCGTTTGTCGAGGATAGCGACGAGGGCCTGCGCGAGTGCGAGATGGTTGTCAGCCGTCTGGCTGAGGCCCGTTTCATCGACCCGCACACCAACATCGTGCTGTCCACCGTCAACGTGCCTTACGGTTCGTCACTCTACTTCAAGAACGGAGCCTCCCTCCGCAAGGGCGACCTCGTTGCCCGTTGGGACCCGTTCAATGCCGTCATCGTCACCGAGTATGCCGGTAAGCTGAAGTTCAACGATGTCCTCGAGGGCATCACCTTCCGTGCCGAGACCGACGAGACCACCGGACTCACCGAGAAGATCATCGTCGACTCCAAGGACCGCTCACGCGTTCCCACCTGCGATATCCTCGATGTCGACGGCAATATCATCGGAACCTACAACTTCCCCGTAGGCGGCCACGTAGTCGTCGAGGACGGCCAGGTTGTCAAGACCGGTACCACCCTCGTGAAGATTCCGCGTGCCGTAGGTAAGGCAGGCGATATCACCGGAGGTCTGCCCCGTGTCACCGAGCTCTTCGAGGCCCGCAACCCGAGCAACCCCGCAGTCGTCTCCGAGATCGATGGTGAGGTCACCATGGGTAAGGTCAAGCGCGGTAACCGCGAGATCATCGTCACCTCCAAGACCGGCGACCAGAAGAAATACCTCGTCAGCCTCTCCAAGCAGATCCTTGTGCAGGAGCACGACGCCGTGCGTGCCGGCACACCGCTCTCCGACGGAGTCATCACTCCCAACGACATTCTCGCCATCAAGGGCCCGACCGCCGTTCAGGAGTACATCGTCAACGAGGTTCAGGACGTCTATCGTCTGCAGGGTGTGAAGATCAACGACAAGCACTTCGAGATCATCGTTCGTCAGATGATGCGCAAGGTGCAGATCAACGACCCGGGCGACACCACCTTCCTCGAGCAGGAGGTAGTCGACAAGCTCGACTTCGCCGAGGAGAACGACCGCATCTGGGGTAAGAAGGTAGTCGTTGATGCCGGTGACTCCGAGAACTTCCACAGAGGACAGATCGTTACCGCCCGCAAGCTGCGCGACGAGAACTCCAGCCTCAAGCGCCGTGACATGCGCCTCGTGCAGGTGCGCGATGCCGTGCCCGCCACGTCAACGCAGATTCTCCAGGGAATCACACGTGCCGCCTTGCAGACCAAGAGCTTCATGTCGGCCGCATCGTTCCAGGAGACCACGAAGGTGCTCAACGAGGCAGCCATCCGCGGAAAGGTAGACACCCTCGAGGGCATGAAGGAGAACGTTATCTGCGGTCACCTCATCCCGGCCGGAACCGGTCTGCGCGAGTTCGACAAGATCATCGTAGGCTCACGCGAGGAGTACGAGCGCATGCTTGCCAACAAGAAGAATGTTCTCGACTTTGCCGACAGCGACAAAGACTAATCCTTAAAGAGAAAATCATAACAGAGCGTGCCCGCACCATCAGGTGTGAGCACGTTTTTTTTTTGCCGGTAGGCCGCATCCGTACCGTGGGTTCAGAAACCCACTTTTCGGGATTTCGGGATTTCGGGATTTCGGGATTCTCACAAGCCTATAGAAAGGGGTGAACAAAACGTTCACCCCTTGTGATTGTTTGCCCGAGCCTCCGCCGACACAGAGTTTCTCGACATAG
>JAEEGF011629201.1_pt1 | contig 10655 bp, 10 predicted proteins | sample 9134171 | NCBI WGS metagenome assembly JAEEGF01 (sample SAMN16246542, study PRJNA631951) | gut metagenome | biome: gut microbiome; feature: rumen; material: AP-attached | host: Bos | place: Iran: Karaj | collected 2018-10 | reverse complement strand
GAAGTTCGACAGCGTTCCTCATAACCTGATTAAGCAGAACGAACAGTTCTTCAAGCATGCGAAAATCAAGGATTATCCCAAAGAAGGGCGCGTGGTCATCACAACCAAAATGTATATTGTCATTGACGAGAGAATCCTATACACAACAGAGCAAAAGAGAGAATTCTTGTCAGGCATAACAGAAGACGAAATCGCAGAAATACAATTCCTCGACAGAAAAGCCACAGCAAAGACATTTGGCTTGAAAAGCAAGCATGGAACAATGTTTATAAAAACCAAGGACGGTTCTTACTCTTTCCACAAATGCAATCCCGACAGCATGGAACGAGCTGTCAAGAAGCGGCAAGTGTCTGATTTCAAAAGGTTTCCAGCAGAACTGTTGGATGATTTAGACAAAATGGGAGTGGATTCGTCTTCAATGCTAAATGATTACGAAGCAAAGTATTTGAATTTCATCTTTGCCGTCACGCCAGAGGAGTTCGATTTCGCAGGCAAGAGAGTCGGTTTTCTGAGCAACAAGACAACTATCCGTGATTACACAGGGAAGACGATCGGTTTCCGAGGATGTAAGGAATATTTCTTCGGTTACGAAAGGCTTGTTTCTCGAGACAGTAGGAATTACAGAGGAATATTAGCGAGCGGCTGCGGTTTCCGCAACTGCAATTTATACATTCTCAATGCCTCACAAAAAGAAGAAAGCGGCGGTTATGACGCTGCCATTGTGTATCAAAACAACATAATCCCCGTAGAGGCTGTTGTGAGGAGATTGAAGAAGAATTTGGAGAATTTCACCCCAATACCATAGCGAAGTCCAAACCCAACGCTCTGGCTATTTGCAGGAACGTGGACAATTGCATGTCGCTATTCCCCCGTTCTATCTGCGAAACATACTCGCGTTTCTTGCCTATCTTGTCCGCGAGTTCCTGCTGTGTCATCTTTTGCGCTTTACGCTGTTCCCTAAGCAGTTCCGCATAATAATACGCGCTTGCTTTCGCCTCAAAAGCTTCTCTGCTTGGAGTCCCCTTTGGACCGTACTTCTCGTCCAAATGTTCACTTGATGTCTTCAACTTCAATAATTTGTCCTTGTCAAGCTTTGCCATATTTAGTCCTCCATATATTTGCTTAAGATGCTTTCCGCCTTCTTTATCTCAGACTTATATTGTTTTGTGCTCTTCTTTAGGAAGGAACTCAAGAACAATAGGCTCTTGCATTCGATTATGTTCGCTGCGTCTATAGCAAACAGCACAGTCCTGTATTCATTGCTCCCCAAAGAAACTCGTGCCTCATAGAAATCTGAGTTTTCAAGCTTTTTTACAAACTTGCTATTAAGTATCTTCTGTGTTTTAATGATGTGTTCTACATAATCGAATTTCTCTTGAACCTTTGCATCCAAAGAACAATAAAAATCCTCATATTCTTCAGAATAATATATTTCTCTTATATCTTCCGTCATTGCAAATGTAAGCTATTTATTACAATGTACCATACTAATGGAATATTTTTCTTCCTATTATCAATCTACAAGACCGGAGATTTTCTTTATTCTACTCCTAATTGAGTTTCTTGTTCTTCCCATTTCTTTAGCAATTTCCATTTCGCTCTTGTTCTGCTTCAGCAACAGCTGCAACTCAAAGTCTTTTTCTTTGTCCCAAGACTTGTATGCGTTTGCTGGGAAACTGTTTTTCGGCTTGTTTATTTGAGGGTTGTACTTATCAAATTCTTTGATTGTCCTGTCTATGGCATCTCTCAACGCTTGCAAATCAGACCTGCTTACATATATACGCTGCCTTTCGAATTCATTCATTTTAATGCGTTGGCTTTGTGTTATCTTGAGATAATCCTCTTTCTTATCTTCCTTTAAATCAAAGAACAACACACCCTTTTTAGTCTCTATACGGAATGATTTTATATCGTCTTTCATAATGGTTTAATTTAAAATAAGGGAACAAATATACCATATAAATTAATAAAATAGTGATTTTAATATACAAGGATTGTACCCGGCAAAAACAAAAGACCAATGATGTAACAAACAAAAACGCTTGAGGAAATCCTCAAGCGTTTTATTTATTCATCAATTTCACTACTCCATCACAGCGAAGCTATCACTCCTTTGAAGAGAGCCGTCATCACAGGCTCGGTCTGGTTCGCCTGTTTCTGCACGTCCTCGTGGTCGTTCACCTCGCCGGAAAGCCCGCAGTTGGTTATGACCGACAGGGCGCATACTCTCATGCCCGAATGCACCGCCACGATGACTTCCGGCACTGTGCTCATGCCCACGGCGTCGGCGCCTATTGTGTGGAAGAAACAGTACTCGGCTGGCGTCTCGAACGATGGACCTTGGTTGCCGAGATAAACACCCTCATACAGCTTGATGCCGTTCTCTTTCGCCACGTTGCGAGCGACCTGAATCAACTGCGGATCATAGGCGTGCGTCATGTCCGGGAAACGAGGACCGAACTCGTCAAGGTTCTTGCCTCTGAGAGGATTATCAGGGAAGAAGTTAATGTGGTCTGTTATAAGCATCACGTCGCCTGGCTTGAACTGAGGATTAACACCTCCTGCCGCGTTGGAGAGCATCGCCACCTTTATGCCTAATGCCGCGAAGACACGCATCGGGAATGTCACTTCCTTCATGTCGTAGCCCTCGTAGTAGTGGAAGCGCCCCTGCATGGCCAGCACACGCTGCCCAGCCAGCTCGCCTATTATCAGGTTGCCGGCGTGTCCTTCGACTGTCGAAACGGGAAAGTTCGGTATCTCCGAGTAAGGTATCACCGTCTTGTCGCTTATCTCGTTGGCGAGCTGTCCCAGTCCGCTGCCGAGCACGATGACCGCCTTTGGAATCTCGTTATTTAATCGGGTCCTTAGATAGCTTGTTGTTTGTTGTATTCTTTCTAACATAGTCAAGAATCTGTTTTTTGAAATCCTCCTCTTTGTCGAAAAGTATCTTCACCTTGATAGGCAGCACGTAGATGCTGGACTTAAGCTCGTCGGTTATCATGTTCGAGTGCTCGAGTCTTGCCGCGTCCTTTTCTGTGGTTATGATTATCTTCTTCTCGTTGCCGAGGTTGTTGTAAGTCTTCTCCAGCAACTGGATGTCCTCCATCGTGAAGTCGTGGTGGTCTGGGAACGAAATCGCCTTCACGTTGTCGGCGAATTCGTTCACATGGCGCTTCACATGGGCGTCGTTCTGTATGCCTGTCAGCAGCACCACTCCGTATCTGCCGGCGCGCAGCATTTCCTTTGTCACAGGAGCGCCGCCGAATGCCGGCTGCAGTTCCTCGTACTTTATTGACGAGAAATACAGAGTCTGGTAAGGGCGTGGCTTCAGGTGCTTGGTTATCAGTCGGTAGTCGATAGGAGTCGCTGTCTCTGGGCACTTGGTTATGATTATTATGTTCGCGCGGTTCTTGTTGTGCTCCGGCTCACGCAACTCGCCGTGAGGCAGCAGATGGTCCTCGTGCAGAGGGCGGTTGAAGTCTATCAGGAGGATGTTTATGCCCGGCTCCACAAAGCGGTGCTGGTAGGCGTCGTCCATGACCACCGCTCCGAGGTTGGGATACGTAGTCTGCAATTTCTCGATGGCGCGGCGTCGGTTGGCGTCGATAGCCACCACCACTTCAGGGAACTTCTTGTGTATCTGGTATGGCTCGTCGCCTATCTGGTCGGCGGTGGAGTTCTTGTCGGCTATGATGAAGTCCTTGGTCTTTCTCTTGTAACCTCGGCTCAGCAGCGCCACCTGCATGAAGGGCGTCAGTGTGGAGAGTATGAACTCCGAGTGCGGCGTCTTGCCTGTTCCTCCGACAGTTATGTTGCCGACCGAAATTATCGGCAAGCGGTATTTTTTACTTGTTATCACGCCGGTGTTGAACAGGAAATTCCTGAAGTCGACACCTATGCCGTAAAATGACGACAAGAACGCTGCTGCTGCACGGAAGAAGATTGAACGCTTTTGCTGTGACATACTCATTATCAATTAAATTAATGACGCTAAAGACAAATATAATGAGAAAATGAGAGAAAAAGGGTTATTAATATTGCTTATATTTGCGATATATATTGTAAAACACAAAAATCACTACTTTTCAGACATGAAAATACTTCTTTTAGGCTCAGGAGGACGTGAGCACGCCATCGCTTGGAAAATAGCACAAAGTCCAAAAGTTGAGAAACTGTACATCGCTCCAGGCAATGCGGGCACAACGAATTGCGGCGAGAACATCAACGTGAGCGTATCCGACTTCGAGGGCATAAAGAAGGCTGCCTTGGAAAAAGGCGTTGACATGGTGGTCGTAGGACCAGAGGCTCCGCTCGTGGACGGCATCTACGACTTCTTCAAGAACGACGCTCAGCTGAAGTCAATCCCAGTGATTGGACCTTCGAAGGAGGGCGCGCAGATGGAGGGCAGCAAGGACTTCTCCAAGCAGTTCATGATGCGCCACAACATCCCTACAGCCGGATATCTGAGCGTGACAAAAGACAATATCGACGAGGGCGTGGCTTTCCTCAAGAGCCACAAAGCGCCATACGTGCTCAAGGCCGACGGACTGGCTGCCGGCAAGGGCGTGCTGATACTCAACGACTTGGACGAAGCCATCAAGGAGCTGGACGAGATGCTCGGCGGAAAGTTCGGCGACGCCAGCAGCACTGTGCTCCTCGAGGAGTTCCTCAGCGGCATCGAGTGCTCTGTTTTCGCCATAACTGACGGCAACGACTACAAAATACTCCCTGTGGCTAAGGACTACAAGAGAATCGGCGAGGGCGACAAGGGACTGAACACCGGCGGCATGGGCTCTGTTTCGCCTGTGTCATTCGCCGACGATGTGTTCATGAAGAAGGTCGAGGACAGAATCGTCCGCCCTACGATAGAAGGACTCAAGGCCGACAAGATAGACTACAAGGGCTTCCTCTTCTTCGGACTCATAAACGTGGGAAGTGAGCCATACACAATAGAGTACAACGCGCGTATGGGCGACCCTGAGACTGAGGTCGTGATGCTGCGCATAAAGAGCGACCTCGTGGACCTGCTGGAAGGTGTGGCTGAGGGCAACCTCGCCGAGAAGACTCTCGAGATAGACCCACGCTATGCAGTGACAGTGATGCTCGTTTCCGGCGGCTACCCTGAGGCTTACGAGAAGGGCAAGGTCATCACCGGTCAGGACAAGGTGGAGAACAGCATCGTCTTCCACGCCGGCACAAGCGTGAAGGACGGACAGGTTGTCACAAGCGGAGGACGCGTGATAGCTGTCAGCTCATACGGCAAGACAAAGGACGAGGCTCTCGCGCAGTCGTTCAAGGGCGCTCAGCAAATAGAATTCGACAAGAAGTACTTCCGCCGCGACATCGGATTCGACTTAAAGTAAAAACACAGTAATGAAGATACTGATCGTTGGTCCTGCGTGGCCGTACAGAGGCGGCATAGCCGACTTCGACGAAAGGATAGCCAGAGAGTACATCAAGAAGGGCGACGAGGTGGAGATATTCACCTTCACCCTGCAATACCCTTCTTTCCTTTTCCCCGGCAAAACGCAGTATTCTCCAGACCCGCGCCCCGAAGACCTTGACATAAAGCGCAAGGTCAACTCCATAAATCCGTTCAACTGGATAAAGGTGGGACGCGAGCTGAAGAAGAAGAACGCCGACCTGCTCATCATCAAGTTCTGGCTGCCGCTCATGGCGCCATGCTTCGGCACGATAGCGCGCATAGTGAAGGGCAACGGAAAGACCAAGGTCGTATCCATACTCGACAACATAATACCGCACGAGCACAGGCCAGGCGACAAGATTCTGTCCAAGTACTTCGTCAGCAGCATCGACGCCTTCATAGCCATGTCGAAGTCGGTGTACGACGACCTCAAGTCGCTCAACGACAAGAAACCTTGCCTGCTGTCGCCGCACCCGATATACGACAACTTCGGCACTGCCGTCAGCCGTGAGGAAGCCGTCGGCAGCCTCGGGCTCGACCCTTCCGCCAAGTACATGCTCTTCTTCGGGTTCATACGCGACTACAAGGGCTTGGACATCCTGCTCAAGGCGATAGCCGACGAGAGGATAAAGAACAGCGACATAAAGCTGATCGTAGCCGGAGAGTTCTACAACAACAGCGAGACGTACTTCGAGCTTGAGAAGCAGCTCGGACTCGAAGGCAAGATAATCTGGCGCACGGACTTCATAGCCGACGAGCAGGTGAAGAACTACTTCTGCGCATCCGACATCATCGTGCAGCCTTACAAAACAGCCACGCAGAGCGGCGTGACACAGATAGCCTACCACTTCGAGAAGCCGATGCTCGTGACCAACGTGGGCGGACTGCCGGAGATAGTGCCGAACGGCAAAGTGGGCTACTCGGTGGAACCGGAGGCGAAAGTCATAGCCGACGCGATAAACGACTTCTACAGCAACGGCCGATACGCCGAATTCGTCGAGAATATCAAGGAGGAAAAGAAGAAATACTCCTGGGACAGAATGCTTGAGAACGTGGGCAAAGCCATGGAACAAGTGAAATAATTCACCCCGATGGAAGAGCAGCAGATAGACGACTTCAAACGCAAAAGGCTTCTCAAGCACATAATCTACGGCCCGATAAACAGCCGCCGCTTCGGACGCTCGCTTGGCATAAACATAATGCCTGAAGTCGAAAAACTCTGCACGTTCGACTGCGTTTACTGCGAATGCGGATTCTCGAACCCCAAACCAAGTCCGGAGGACATCGCCCTGCACGACAGCCAGTCGATAATCTCCGTGCTGGAATACCGGCTGAAGGAACTGAAGGAGAACGACATCGCTGTGGACAGCATAACGTTCTCCGGCAATGGCGAGCCGACTCTGCACCCGGAATTCAGCAAAATCATAGACGAGACCATAAGGCTTAGGGACGAGTATTACCCCGACACCAACATAACAGTGCTATCAAACTCCACGACCATAACCAAGCCGGATGTCGTGGCGGCACTGAAGCGCATAGACATGCCTGTACTCAAGCTGGACTCCGCCATAACAAGCACCATGAGAGCGATAGACCTGCCGCACTCGCCCAAGTTCAACAGCAACGACCTGATAAAGCAGCTGGGCTCTTTCGGCGGCAACGTGATAATACAAACCATACTCATAAAGGGCAAGTACAAAGGCGTGGCATTCGACAACACCACCGAGAAGGAAATCGAGGCGTATCTCAACGCCATGGAGAAGATAAAACCGAAGATGGTGATGCTCTACGCCCTGGACAGAAAAGCGCCGGTGGCGAGCCTCGAGAAAGTGCCGGCTGAAACTCTTCGCTCCGTGGCTTCAAGAATAAGAAAGCTGAACATAGAAGTAACGACGGCTGAATGACAAGAAGACTACTATCGACAATACTCCTGCTCACAGCATTCTTATCGCACGCCGCCGCTCAGTACGAGCCGCTGGCAATAACCGCCTCAACCACTCCAGCCAACGCCACCGCAGCCTACCATGGCTCATGGACACCGTTCCACAACCCGTCGGCGATGGCATTCTCCAGACGAGACCTCAAGGACAACAACATACACGGCTCAGCGTCACTGCTTTACAACAACCGCTTCGCCATATCGGAGCTGTCGTCATTCTCCGCAGCCTCATCCGTCAACACGCCCATAGCAAGCTTCGGCGCGGCATTCTCGCGCTTCGGCATAAGCGCATACAACGAGAATATCGTCGGCATAGCCGTCTCGCGCATGTTCACACGGCGCTTCGCCATGTCGGTCGGCGTGGACTATTACTATGTGGAGCAGCAGGAAATCGACCGCTACCAGGGCAATGCGCTCTGCGAGGTCGGACTGATGTACGAGCCACTGGAGAATCTTGTCATCGGGCTGCACTCGTTCAATCCATTCATGACGAAAATCGCGATTAACGGCAGGAACTTCGACATAAGCTCCGTCTATTCGCTCGGCATGTCCTACTCCTACGACGGCCATGTGGTGCTCCTCGGGCAACTGGACCGCAGCGGCAAGCACGACTGGGACTGGCATCTGGGCGTGGAGTGGAAGATACTGTCGTGGATGTCGGCGTCGGTGGGATGCCAAGGCGCGCCGTTCGTGCCTGACATCGGACTGGGACTCATGTGGAAGGACTTTCATCTGACATCACGATTCAGCCGCCATTACGCGTTAGGAAACACATCTGCCTGCTCACTCTCTTATCTTTTCTGACAATGCACGGACGCACTCTCCTGATATCAATCGCGACACTGCTGACACTCGGCACAGCGCACGGCGAGAACATAAGCCAAGCCGCGCTCGAAAGCCGCATCGACGACATCATCGACGCATATTACTCCATGAGCGACCAGACCGACGAGAACGCCAGCGAAGAGGTTTTCGCCCTGCTCAGAGAGAAACTCGAGGAAAGGCTCGAGAACAAAATCGTGATAAACGGCAACAAACGCCTGAAAGAGGAACTGGAGTCGCTGCAATTCCTGTCGGCGCTGCAGATTGACGCCATTTGCGGATATATCGAGAGCAACGGCAAGATGGACGACCTGAACGAGCTGTTCCTCGTGGACGGAATGTATAGGCAGGACGTGCTGAACCTGATGCCGTTCGTCACCACAGGCAAGGCGGATGACGGAGCCGAGCCGACGAATAAAAAACCGCTGAAAAACGCCATTAGACAAGGACGCCACGAAATCGCGCTGAGGGGCGACAACTGCCCGGAGGCAAGCGAGCCAAGCCAGTTCTACAGCGCTGCATACTACAAATTCCGCTACTCCAACCGCATAAACGCAGGATTCAACGCCGAGAAGGACGCCGGCGAGCAGTTCTGGGGCAATCGCAACAAGGGTTTCGACTCGTACCACGCCTATGTGCAGATAGACAACGACATGTGGCTGAAACGCGTCGTGTTGGGCAGCATGAACGCAACGTTCGGACGCGGACTCGTCATGAACTCGGCGTTCTCGCTCGGGTTCTCGTCGGAGGTGAACAGCGTGGGCACGGCAGACATCGGCGTCAAGCGCTCGTCGTCCATATCCGAGCAGAACCTGCTGCAAGGAGTGGGCACGACGCTCAACTTCGGCAAAGTTGACATATCGGCGTTCTACTCCATCAAGGACATTGACGCGTCGCTGTCGGACTCATCGACATTCGCCACCATAAACACATCCGGACTTCACCGCACCGACAAGGAGCTGCAAAACCGCGGCACTGTGCTGATGCAGACCGCCGGAGCCAACGTCACTTTCGCCCACAAGGACCTCAGACTCGGCGCCACAGCCGCCTGCGTGTGGTTCGACCACAAGATGGCGCCTGCCGACAAACTCTACACCACATTCTACTTCCGCGGCTGGGAGCAGGTGGCGGCAAGCGTCGATTACAGCTACACCTGGCGCCATGTTTACATCTCGGGCGAGACCGCCGTCAGCGGCGACAACGCCTTAGCCACCATCAACTCCATAGACTTCAAGCCGCTGTCGTTCCTCAAACTCACCGTCATGCACCGCTATTACTCCGAAAAGTACAACGCCATCATGTCAAATTCGCTGGCAGAGGGCGGACGAGTGAACAACGAGCAGGGATTCTACATCGGCGCCGCATTCTCTCCGCTGCCCGGGCTCAGGATGTCAGCCTTCGCCGACTTCTTCTCGTATCCGTGGGCGAAATACGGCACCGACATGCCATCCAACGGCTACAACACATTCACCAAAATCGAGCTCTACCCAAGCCGGCGAGTAGGCGCGGCGCTCAGTTTCCGACTGAAACGCACGGAACACAACCTGCCGCAGAAATACTTCGCCAAGACGCCGACACTGCAGTACATCGACCACCAGAACCGCATGACACTGCGCGCCGATGTCAACGCGAACTGGATGCACGGCAGACTGCAATGCAAGCCGTCGGTCGAGGTGAACAGCTTCGACTACGACACTCAAGACCGCACGTGGGGCTACTCCGTGCGCGCCGACATGAACTACAGCCTCAAGTCGCTGCCGCTATCGCTTAACTCGCGCATAGCCTACTTCAAGGCGCTGGACTACAACAACCGCTTCTACGCCTACGAGAGCGACGTGCTCTACGCCTTCTCGTCAGCCATGATGTACGGCGAGGGACTGCGCTACTACGTCTGCGCCAAAGCCAGAATCAACAAATGCACAAACCTCTTCATCAAGGTCGGGCAGTTCCGTTACTTCTCCGAAAAAGACATTTCATACGGCAACGAGAAGTTCAAATCCAAGCACAAAACGGAGATTCACGCAGTGCTGAAAACTGATTTATAGCACATTACACACTGTGTAATTTATAATTTATTGATTTACTGGCGATTAACATTAATTGAACATCCAAAAACCTTAAAATAAAATTTTTTAAGATGTTTTTTAGCATACATTTAACATATTTTTAACGAGAAAAATATGTTGTATAACATAAAACCTATATCTTTGCATCGTGTTTTTCATAGTATTAGATTTAAGGTTATCAAAAAGGACTGGCCAAGCGAGGTCAGTCTTTTTTGTTTTTATGACGCGCTTTTTTCGTGCAACGCTTGTTCGTTGACAAAATATTGCTATCTTTGTATCGCTTTTAAGGGAATACGATTCCGGGCGTTTAGCTCAGCTGGTTCAGAGCATCTGCCTTACAAGCAGAGGGTCGGCGGTTCGAATCCGTCAACGCCCACAGAAAGAAAAGCCGAAACTTACGTTT
>JAEEGF010668443.1_pt1 | contig 10658 bp, 12 predicted proteins | sample 9134171 | NCBI WGS metagenome assembly JAEEGF01 (sample SAMN16246542, study PRJNA631951) | gut metagenome | biome: gut microbiome; feature: rumen; material: AP-attached | host: Bos | place: Iran: Karaj | collected 2018-10 | reverse complement strand
ATGACTCGATATTTAAGAACTTAACGTTCTAGATTTAAATGAATTGACGTTTTGTTTAATTGCTTCTTATTTAGTTTTCAAAGATCGAATCGCACCCTTCAGCTTTGCAATTCCTTGCTTTCCGCTGCGGTGCTTATTTATACTACCAAAAAGAAAAGCTGAAGTCAACAATTTTTTTCACTTTTTTGCATCTTTTTTTTGCATTCAGCGATCATGTCATCCTTCAGCTTTTTCCGATTCATTTTTCTCAAAGATCAACTCGAAATATCTCATGATGTAGTCATTGATATATGAGAAGTCAAATGGCTTTTTCTTCTCTTTGACCATATCTACCAATTCATTCTTCGCATCGACGCATATCTTTCTGATCTCTTCAGAATAGTTCATCTTGCTGCAATGATAAGCGAACTCATTTTCATCAAGGACCATATACGTTCCATCCGGGAACACTTTGACATCCAGATCATAATCGATGTTTTTGATCGCCTCACCGTCGTAGATGCTCGGTGAAGCCACATTGCAGTAATAATAAATTCCGCTCTTTCTGACCATCGAAATGATGTTGAACCATTTGTTCTTGTAATAGAAACAGATGGCCGGTTCCCTGGTCAGCCAGCGGCGGTTATCCCCCTCGACGACCCAGGTATGGTCTGTGGCGACCACATAACAGTCATCAAGGACATCTACCACCAGCGCTTTTGACCAGGTGCGGTGAACTGCGCCATTATGCTTATACGATTGAACGAATACACTGTTTCCGATCTCGAGTTTTTCCATGCTTTTGCATTATATCACAATATGCCGTGACAGGAAGAGGAAGCTTAATGATATCTCTCCATCAATGGTCTCAGACGTTCACAGAGAAGAGGAACGACGAGGATCGCGCAGACAGTCGTCGGGATCATATAAGACGCATTGTAAGTGAATGAGCCCCAGAGCGGTGTCTCCCATACGATCGTACCGGCCAAAGTGGAAGACAAGAGCCTGATCAGACTCGTCACCAGGATACCGCTGTAAAGTAAACCGCGATTCGGGAACAAAGAAGCGATCCCGTAGACAGAGTAAGCGATCAAATAATCAAGAAAGAAGGAAGCGAAGCCATACCAGCTGACAGAACCGATCACCAGCTGCAGGAAGACGGAGATGACACCGATCATCGCACCTTTCTTCCAACCCAGGTGGTACGAACACACCAGCAGAGCGATCGGACCGAAATTCAGTTTGCCTCCTGAAGCCATCTTGAACAGATTCAATGCATCAGAGATCCTGTCCAGGATGACGAACATAGCACAGTAGATCGCCATGATCGCCAATGTTTTAGTCGTGATCTTGTTTTCTTTCATAAAAAAACACCTCCATAAAAAGGTGCCTTCCCTACGCTGGCATTACCCAGATCAGGTTACGGGTCTGTTCTCAGCCTTTCGGCACCCCACGTATATATTATATCTTTTTTTATTTCAAATATTCAAAAACATGTTCTACATCATCGTAATGCCAGTACTGATTCAAAGAATAGGAACCATGAGCATTGGCCGCCATCACCAGATACGATTTGCCTCTGTATTTGCATAAAGCGATGATCGACTGACCTGATTCAGGCGTGTAGCCGGTCTTGCCGCCCAGGACCTTGAAGTCATATTCGCGATAGACCAGGCCGATCGTCGAACGCACAAGCGTGCCATCTTCCAGCACATGGTGCATCGATTCCATGATGTTTCTTGCTTCTTCAAATCTCAGAAGATCCCTGACGACCAGAAGAAGATCATCGAGGCTGCTGTAATGGTCATCATCATGCAGACCTGTCGAATTGATGAAATTGGAATTTGTGCAGCCCAAACGATGAGCCTGCAGATTCATCTCTTCGATCAGATCGATGCCTTTTTCTTCGTAGAAATTCTCCAGCGCCAGAGCCGCATCGGCTCCGGAAGGAAGGATAAGCGCGTAAAGAAGATCGCGCAGCGTGTACGGGCTTTCTCTCTGAATATAGGCCATTGAAGCATCTTCTTCGATCAGATGTCTGACCTGGTCGACAGTCACATAGGATGTCTGATCGAGATCTTCAGTCAGATTCAAGACAGTGTCCATCGTCATCAGCTTGGTCAAAGAAGCCGGATACATCCTCTTGTCATTGTCTTTGGCATAGAGGATCTCAAGATCCGACATATCGATGATCATATATTCTTCTGCATGCAGATCGAGCTCTTCACCGGTACTTACATCTTTATATACGTTGATATCCCTTGTGTCCATGACAAAAGGTGATCCGCTGCAGGAACACAACAATACGATGAGTGATGCTATAACCATTATTTTTTTCATCATCAGGATACTGTTTTATAAAAATCATAGGCGCGGATGTTCACATCGGAATTCGCCAGATAGAAATCCATCAGCAATGTGAAATCCTTATATGTGTAATCGAACTGTTTCAGAACATCATAGTTCACGAAATCTCCCTTGATGATGAGCCTGAATTTCTTCAGAGTCTCAACATCCTGGATCTGTTCACCGCCCAGATGCTTCAGGCAGAGGAAACCGCCGTGCCTGTTGGACATCGCCACGACTTTTTTGTTGCCGCAGACAGCGCAGCCATCAACGACCGGCGTGATACCGAATCTTTTGATGATATAGGAAAGCAGCATCGAACCGAGCAGATGCATCTGCTCCTTGTCCATATGCCGGAAAACAAAACAGAGCGGATCGAAACAGTCGATATCTCTGTTTTTCAGAACGATCTCGCAGATCATGTCCTTGAAAGCCATCATCCGGATATCGGAATCCTCAAAGTAATTCTCCAGGAGCTTATGACCATGAACGGTGAATATCGTCTTGCCTTCTATGTGATCAATAATGAATTCATAAAGGCACATCGGCAGAAAGTGATTCTTTCCTGAGACCTTCTTGGCAGACCTGGCAGTCAGAGAAATGATCCCGTATTCCTTGGTCGCGACCTGCATCAGCAGATCGGCTTCCCTGTAATCAGATTGAGATAAAACAAAGCCAACGACCTTGTCATTCATCCCTGTCACCCGAGAAGTAGCCCAGATCGAAGAGCTGCTTCTGCGAATTCAGCCAGTCTTCTTCGACCTTGACATATAACGAGAGGATGATCTTCTTGCCATCAAAGAGCTTGGCGATATCGGTGCTTGCTTCATCATTGATCTTTTTCAGCATGGAACCGTTCTTGCCGATGATCATGCCCTTGTGGGTCTTTTTGTTGCAGATGATGGTCGCTTCGATCTGAACTTTGGAAGACTTCTCCCTGATCTCTTCGACCCTGCACGCAACCAGATGAGGTACTTCTTCATGCATATTGAGGATGATCTTCTCTCTGATGATCTCGGAGATCCGGAAATCCCTGTTCATATTCGTCTTCACATCGTCCGGATAATATTGGACATCATCCTTCAGGTAGAGCTTGCTGGTCTTCAGAAGTTCATCCAGATTGTCCTGCTTCAGCGCAGAGATCGGAACGATCTCGGCAAAATCATAGTTGTTCTGAGCGTAGGTCAGACGTTTGATCAGCAGATCAGGACTCACTTCATCGATCTTGTTCATCAATAGAAAGACCGGAGCGCCATAAGAAAAGATGCGTTCCAGGATCTTCCTGTCATCGTTCTGAAGCCCTTTCTGGCCATCGACGATGTAATAGATGATGTCCACGCCTTCCGCCTGGGAAAGAGCTTCTTTATTCATGAAATTGCCCAGAGCCGTCTTTGCCTCGTGGATACCCGGTGTATCGATGAAAACGATCTGATAGTCATCTTCATTCAGGATGCCCAGGATCGCATTCCTGGTCGTCTGTGCTTTCTGCGTCGTAATGGCGATCTTCTCTTTCAGGATCGCATTGAGGAGCGTGGATTTACCGGCATTCGGTTTCCCTAATATGGCAATGAAACCGGACTTCATCTAATCTAGATCCTCACTGGAAAACTGGAAAGGCAGAAGTTTATGGATATTCGTCTCGATCGTCTCTTTTCCGTTGGACAGGATGATCGGTGTGCCCTGTTCAAGCAACTCGGAGAGCACCTGCCTGCAGATCCCGCAGGGACTTCCTATCCTCTTGCCATCCGACACGATCGCGATCGCCTCGATATCCTGCTTGCGGTATCCCCTTGAATAGGCAGCAAAAATAGCACTTCTTTCACCGCAGTTCGTCCCGCCATAAGAAGCGTTCTCGATATTGGCTCCATAGAAGGTTGTGCCATCCTTGCACAGGACACAGGAACCGACATGATAGTTTGAATAAGGCGCATAGGCGTTTTCCATCGCCTTGAATGCTTCCTGAACTAATTCTTCATGAGTCATTTCTAGATCCTCCTGATCACACATAGTATGCATACGAACAATGCGCCGATGCTGGCGACCAGCACAGCAGCACCTGACAGATCCTTGATCTGCCTGATCTGTTCGTCATTTTCGATATTCAGATAATTGCCGATCCTTTCAATAGCCGTATTCATGATCTCCATGGAGATCACGATCATGATGCAGATGATGAAAGCCAGCCACTCATAATGATCAAGCCTGATGATGAGCCCGCCAATGACAGCCATGAGGCCCAGAACAAATTGGATCATGACAGCCTTATGCTTCAAAGCGATCTTCAGACCGTTGAACGTATCGGCGAACTTTCTTCTCATTGCAGATCTCCGACGATCTTTTTCTGAATGGAAAACATCTTCTCTTCATCCTCTTTTTCCATATGGTCATAACCAAGCAGATGCAAAAGGCCATGCACAAAGAGGAAGATGAACTCTCTTTTCACTGAGTGACCGTACTCTTCAGCCTGTGAGAAGACCCTGTTTCGATTGATGAAGATATCTCCCAGTTCGACTTTGTCTTCATATTCCACTTCGTCTTCACTGTCAAGCAACGCAAAAGAGATGACATCGGTCACCGCATCCTTGCCCCTGTAATCGCGGTTGATCCTTCGTATGGTGATCGGACCGCACAGGATCATGGACAGATCGTAATCATCCTGCAGATCCAGTACCCTCAATGTCCTGAAATAGTATTCTTCCAGAAGCGGATAATACGCCTCCAGATCATGATATCTGGTCTTGTTCACGATATTCAGCATATCTTTATTATACATGACTTGATTTGACTGTTAATTAATGATATAGTTAATTAGCAGTCTATAAGATAGAGTGCTAAATCAATAAAAGGAGGATATCAAATGGCAATCAAAGAATTTAAAACTGAATCCAAACGTCTGCTGGACATGATGGCCAATTCTATCTATACCAATACCGATATATTCCTGAGAGAACTCATTTCCAATGCGTCCGACGCATTGGACAAGAGGCACATCCTCTCCCTTACCGATGATCAGATCAGCTTCGAGGAACCGAAGATCAGGATCGATATCGACAAAAAAGGAAGGATCATCACGATCAGCGATAATGGTATCGGCATGGACAGAAAAGAGCTTGAAGACAATCTGGGAACGATCGCCCGTTCAGGTTCTTTTGAATTCAAACAGGAACTCGATGAAAAGGATGAGGCTGACATCATCGGCCAGTTTGGTGTTGGATTCTATTCCGCGTTCATGGTGGCCGACAGAGTCGAGGTAATCAGCCGCAAGGTCAAAGAAGACAAGGCCTCCAAGTGGACTTCTGACATGAACGGTTATGAGATCAGCCCTTCCGAAAGGCAGGATTATGGTACCACCATCACCTTGCATATCAAGAAGAATACGAAAGAGAAGAAATACGACAAGTATCTGGAAAACAACGAGATCCAGGATCTGGTCAAAAAGTATTCCGATTTCATCCGCTATCCGATCGAGATGATGGTCGAGACCTATGACTACAAGGAAGATGGCAAGAGCGAAAAAGTCGTAAAAGCTCAGACCGTCAACTCCATGCAGCCGATCTGGAAGAAAAACAAGAAGGATATCAAAGCGGAAGACTACGAGAATTACTACATGCAGGAATACTACGATTTCGTCAAACCGCTGAAGACGATCCACTACAAAGTCGAAGGCAATACTTCCTATACTGCCCTTCTCTTCATTCCTGGTCAGAGGCCGTTCAATTACTATACGAACGATTACAAGCTCGGTCTGAAGCTCTATTCACGCGGTGTGTTCATCAAGGATGAAGCCAAAGAGATCGTATCCGACTACTTCCGTTTCATCAGAGGAGTCGTCGATTCCGATGACCTCAGTCTCAACATCTCACGTGAGATCCTTCAGCAGGATCACCAGATGAACGTCCTGAAAAAGTCTGTTGACAAAAAGATCAAGACGACTCTGGAAAACATGCTCGCAAAAGAAAGAGAAGATTACGAAAAGTTCTTCGACAGTTTCGGCTCACAACTCAAATACGGCTGTTACGACAATTTCGGTGCAAACAAAGATATCCTGATCGATCTGCTGATCTTCAAGTCATCCAGAGAAGACAAGTATGTCACACTCAAGGAATACGTAGAGAACATGAAAGAAGGCCAGAATGAGATCTATTATGCAGCTGGCGAAAGCATCGACAAGATCAAACAGCTTCCGCAAATGGAAAAGATCCTGGATAAAGGATATGAGGTCCTCTACTTCACGGATTCCGTCGATGAATTCCTGACTTCGATCATCACAGAATATAATGGCAAGAGATTCCAGTCCATCCTGAAAGGCGATCTGGATCTTGACAGCAAAGAAGAAAAGGAAGAACTCGAAAAGAAGAACGAAGAGAATAAAGGTCTCATCGACAAGATCAAGGAAGTCCTCAAGGACAAAGTTTCCGATGTCCGCCTCTCGAGCAGGCTGAAGACCTACCCGGTCTGTCTGGTCTCTGATAACGAGTTATCCATTGAAATGGAAAAGATCCTCAGACAGATGAATCAGGAAGGCGTCAAAGCCAATAAGATCATGGAGATCAACCCGGATCATGAACTCTTCGCAGCACTCAAAAAGATGAGTGACAACGGCGAGGATATCAGCGAATATGCGCAGCTCCTCTATGATCAGGCTTCCCTGATGGCAGGTCTGGAACTCGAAGATCCGGCCAGATACGCGCTGAAAGTATCTGAACTGATGCTGAAAGCAATCAAGTAAACAAAAGTGCAGTTCACATCGAACTGCACTTTTTCATAGTTTATAATCCCAGGACTTGCTAAGATCTCCAAACGAGAAGATCTTCATCGTTCTTTGATTCAGGTTGTAGATACAGGTATACTGTGTCTTTCCCCTGTCGACCTTATTATTGGGATCCTGAACGGCAAGTTTCAGCACATCGCGCGCAAACTCCTCGCTCATTCCCACACCTCTGGTCCTGAAAAGCCCGGCCTTGAGGATCTCATCTCTGCCGCAGCCGTTTTTGAAGAAGAGATCTTCTTTACAGACATAGTGATTCGTTGCGTGATCGATCCTGGTCACCTTCATCTCATCACCCAGCCATTCCACCAGCACGGGATCGTTGTTCAGATCCGCGATCATGATATGATAGTCAGCTCCCGGCATTGCCGCTTTGACATTGAAACGATCCATGAACGCAAGGGCCTCCTCCACGCTTCCGCATTGATCCAGGACCATCCTCATCAGGATCGGATGAAGGACTGTCTGCCTTCCCGGTCTCTTGGTCTCAATGAGTTCCTTATCGGCGATCCAGGCTTTTTTGTCTATATGATTCACCGCCACAGAACCATGGACCGCCTGCAGATAGTAAGGATCAGGTTCCTCTTTGCTTTTTTCCAAAACCAGATTCGGCTTGTTCTTATCCATTTTCTCCTCATAGGTATCATAATCGATCTGTTTCCAGTTGGCTTTCACAGCCAGAGCCAGAATGGACAAGGCGAGACCTTTCTCATTCATGCCATCCATGCAGATCATAGGACATAAGACGAAGGCAGACAGATCGGTCTTTCCATCGTCCGCCATGCCCATGAAATAAGAACCGTTTTTATAATCGAGCCAGTAGGCATCCGAAACGCCCAGAGACTTATACCTTGCTTTCGGATTCTTTCCTTCGATGATCACATTGATACCGCTGCGCGGCAAAGATCTGTCGTTGTTCGGAAAATGCGAATAGTCATAATTCCGGCAGAACAGGACTTCCCCATCCAGGTTTTTCGTCACGAATGTCGAACAGCCTGCATCGATCACCTGTCTGAAAGATTCCGGAAGATCATAATAATCGTATCCGACGTTCATATGGTAGAGATAGCCGTTCTCATCAACTCTCGTGATCGATTCAACAGCTTCTATCTGTCTGATATCATTCAAATACGCATGTGGATTCAAATCATTCACCAGCCTCTCTTTTTGCGATCGCTTCCTTGTATTCCTTTTCAGTGTCGATCATCAGAGCGAATGCCAGCATCATCACGCCGACAAGCGCAGGGATCCAGCCCAGCAGAGCATTGATGGTGTTCTGTGTCGCTTCATTCTGTAAAAGACCCTGATCAGCCAGCTTTGCGCTGAAACCGGCAGCAGCCAAAGCGACCAGGAACATTTTATCAACAACCGCCTCCGCGATCTTGGATACCAGATTGTCTCCGGTCGAGACCATCGTATCCAAACGGCGGCCATTCTGGATCTCCACGATATCGGAGATCGAATTGCGGTTCGTGTTGAAAAGGATGAAAGTCATCGTCAGACCCATTCCGGTAAAGACGGCATTGATATAGGCATTGATGATGTTCCTCGGTGCAAATATGAATGGGATCTTGCCGATGATCTGAAGCACAGCGGCCAGTGCCATCGTCTTTTTGCGGCCAAGAAGCGTGTCGATACGCGGCGTGATGACGGAGAAGATGATGGACACAAGCAGATAAGCCGCCATGATCAGAGTGGATTTTCCGGAATCATTCAGAACATAGGCGCAATAGTATGTGATCGAAGAAGTCAGCAGACAGGTCGAAACACCATAGCTCATGATGTACATCATGTTGCGTACCCAGGATCTGCATTTGAAAAGCATCCTGTAGGTATCGACGATGCCGATCTTCTCTTCATCTGCAGAGACCTGCCTGACTCTTTCCTTTGTCGTGAAATAATGGAAAAGGCAACCCAAAGCGATCAGGACACCCATAAAGGCCGAAGAAAGAAGGATGGCCTTCGAATCAGAAGAATTGATGACCTTGTGATCCTTCAGTCCGCCAAACATCTTGACGATCATCGGAACAGCGACAGCGCCGATGCCTGAACCCAGACAAGCTCCCAGAGACCTGAAAGCGTTGATCGATTTGCGATCGGAATCATCAGCTGAAGCAAGTGCGCCCATGCCGTTGTAAGGAATGCCTCTGAAAGTATTGGCGATCTCATAAAAGAAGAAGACCAGCAGGCCAAGTATGATATCCCAACGTTCATTGACACCAAAATCAGTGAACAGAAGCACCATGCCCAAAGCGTAAGGAACAGCGATATACAAAAGCCAAGGCCTCACCTTTTCTCCTGATCTGAATTTGACATTGTTAGCCCAAACACCGATCAGGGGATCATTGACGATATCCCAGACTGTACCGATCAGAGCCATATTTGATGCGGCAACAGGATCGATCAGCAGGATCGAAGTCAGGAAATACTTGTAATATGTGCTTTTGAAATTGAAAACGATATTCGTCGAAGTAGAAAAACTCATAAAACCCAGCTTCTCAAGGAGCCCGACTGTTTTCTTATTATGTTCTCTCTCCATGTTCCCTCCTTATCCAAATCATATTAATTCTATTTTAGAACGTCATATAATAAGCTTCAACAAAATTGAAACGGATACTATATTGGATTCGTGAGAGCATTTTTATATTTTAAATGGACTATCCTGACTGTTCTCGAAGGGATCGTGCTGTATCTGCCGCAGGCCCCCTTGAAAAAGACAGAAAAAACGATCCTGAAGGTATTCATCTTCTTTCTGGAATCCTGTCTGATCATCCTGCTTGCTTATCTTCTGATAGCTTATGCCAGTCCTTTCATGTGGCATACGGGATATCTCTTTGGTGCCATGTACCTGGCTTTGCTGGGAGATGTCTGTACAAAGATCATCTGTCTGCTGATCCGTCCGAAAAACAGCGAGCCTGGCTGACTGCTTTTATCACTATGGCCCTGTTTCTGTATGGAACTCTTAACATGCAGTTCATCACCCCTTCCTATCACAGTTTCGTTTCTGTGAAGCTGAAAAACTCATATCGTCTTGTCTTTCTTTCCGATCTGCATTACGGTTCGTCCCAATCTGAAAACACCGTTAAAAAAGCATTTGAAAAGATCAGAAGCGAAGATGCTGATTATCTGCTTCTGGGAGGCGACATTGTCGATGAACATACGACTTTTCAGGAAATGAAAGAGATCTTCTCCATGATCGCCGATATCGGTCTGGATACCTACTATATCTATGGCAATCACGACCGCCAGGAAAGAGCCGATTATCTTGACGGAGCGGATTATTCTCCCGAGCAGCTTCAAGAGACGATCATCGCCAACGGCATCACGATCCTTTACAACAACTATGTGCAGGTCGCAGAAGATCTCGTCTTGCTTGGCATGGAAGATCCCAGTCATCCGGAAGAACGCATCAGGATAAAAGATCTGGGAGAAAGACCGGCTGATACTTATGTGATCTGCCTCGATCATACTCCTTACCAGAACGATGATATCGCTGCCATGAAAGCAGATCCTCATCTGTCGGGGCACACTCATGCCGGTCAGCTGTTCCCGCTTCGCACCAGCT
>JAEEGF012163245.1_pt1 | contig 10659 bp, 12 predicted proteins | sample 9134171 | NCBI WGS metagenome assembly JAEEGF01 (sample SAMN16246542, study PRJNA631951) | gut metagenome | biome: gut microbiome; feature: rumen; material: AP-attached | host: Bos | place: Iran: Karaj | collected 2018-10 | reverse complement strand
TACCATAAGAGTGCGTCCATAAATGTCTTCATCAGTTATGAGATTTTTTTCTGCAAGAGGATCATTCTTATCACAAATTAAATAAATATGACTTTGAAACAGCTTGTGGACGATAGTGCCTGCAAGCTGTTTTGTCTGTTCTTCTAAGGCAAATACAACATCTGATTCATTTATAAGAAAGCTATCCATACTATTTCCGTACTGGAATCGTGGTGTAATTTGAGTGCCTGGTGCTTCCTTTTCAAATACCTTGATTGCTTCTGGCAGGAAGTAGAGGGCCTGTCGTACTGACATACTTATTGTGATGTTTTCTTTGTATTTCGCACTGAAGTTTTGACCCTGTTCGATGGCTCTTTTCATTTCTTCACGCATATTTGAAAGGTAGGTTACAAACTGCTGACCGGCAGGAGTAAGAGTGGCTCCTTTTCCATTTCTTACAAATATTTCAAAGCCAACTTCCTCTTCAAGGAGCTTTATCTGATAGGAAAATGTAGGCTGGCTTACAAACATATTCTCAGCACCTCTGGAAAAGCTCTCTGTACGTGCCAGTTCTATACAATAATCTATCTGCTTTGTTGTCATAGCATACTCCTGATATTTAAAAATTAAATCAACTATCCAATGTTTCTATTGGATATTATAAGACTGAGGTGAGATAATGTAAACAACAAAGGACAAAACCGATTGGGTATAACAGATATTGATAGAAATTCTAAATGGAGGAAACAAAGATGGCAAAAACATTAATAGCATTCTTTTCAAGAGCGGATGAAAATTATTTTGGCGGTGCAATGAGATATGTAAAGGTAGGTAACACAGAAATAGTCGTTAACCAGATGAAGGAACTTATAGCTGCAGATACATTCAAAATTGAGATGAAGAATCCTTATTCACCGGTGTACATGACCTGCATCGATGAAGCCAAAAAAGATTTAAGAGAAAATGCTCGCCCAGAGCTTACAAATTACTTGGACAGTGTTGATGAGTACGACACCATTGTGCTTGCTTATCCTAATTATTGGGGAACATTTCCAATGGCAGTAGCGACATTTTTAGAGCGATATGATTTCGCGGGAAAAACAATTCTTCCTCTTTGCACAAATGAGGGAAGTGGCATGGGATCTAGTGAACGTGATGTGAAGAAATATGCAAAGGGGGCCGAGGTGAAAAGTGGTCTTGCAATCACAGGAAGCCAATCGGCAAATGCAAAGGCTGCTGTGGAAAAGTGGTTTGAAGAAAATGGATTGATGTAAGAAAGTTGAAGGAAAGATTAGTGGATTACAAAAAAGGTTACGTTTTTGAATTAATGGCCCAGGGTGGACCTACTGATAATAGAGAGCCTTATTTTAAGGATGCAGTTGATGAAATGATGAGAGCCAGAACACTTTGTGCAAAGGCGAATGCCTGCATGCCGGATGATCCGTCATATGTAGGTTACTTAGAAGAACTCTTTGGTAGAAAGCTTGATGATGTAAGAATTCTTACACCATTTACCTGTGACTTCGGAAATACGGTAAAGTTCGGTAAGGGTGTGTTTATCAATCATTCTGCAATTCTTTCAGCATCAGGTGGAATTGAATTTGAGGATGGTGTAATGGCTGCACCTGGACTTAAAATTGCAACGATTAATCATGATGTGAACGAGCGTCACACGAAATATACCTATGGAAAAGTCACTGTAAAGAAAAATGCATGGCTTGGCCTTAATGTAACTATCTGTCCTGGCGTAACCATCGGAGAATATGCAGTCGTTGGAGCGGGAGCTGTTGTTACAAAAGATGTACCTGCATATGCGGTTGTAGGTGGTGTACCTGCTAAGGTAATCAAGATGCTGGATCCAGCAGAGCAGAAGGAATAATGCTATGGGTGAAGAAGCAAAAATTTCAGAATTATATAAAGACTACTGGGACTATATGATAGAGAAAAACATAGAAGGTCTTAGAAGTCTTATGTCTTCAGAATATTGTCTTTATCATATGACTGGTGTGAAGCAGTCTGCTGATGAATTTATAGAGGGATTAAAGAATGGTACCTTCAATTATTATTCAGCCGAGCATGATGACATTGTAGTAAGTGTTGATGATGATGAGGCAACCATGACAGGAAAAAGTAGAGTAGTTGCTGCTGTCTACGGCGGAGGTAAGGGAAGCTGGAGATTGCAGGGAAACTTTACTCTTAGAAAAGAAAATGGAAGCTGGAAGTTTACAAGTTCCAGAGCATCAACATATTAAGGAGGATTTACAAATGGAAAACATCGTATTAAATAACAAATTAGAATGCCCAGTAGTGGGAATTGGAACATTTATGCTATCACCTGCAGATGCAGAAGTAAGCGTGCGAGAAGCGCTTAAAATGGGATATCGACTTGTAGATACAGCAAATGCTTATGTAAATGAGAGGGCTGTAGGTCGAGGAATCAAGGAAAGCGGTGTAAATCGAGACGAAGTTTTCCTGTCTACAAAACTTTGGCCTTCAGAGTATGAAAACGTAAATGCGGTAGACGAAACTTTGGAGCGACTGGGTGTTGACTATGTAGATTTACTTTACATTCACCAGCCTGCTGGAAACTGGCTCGCAGGATACAGACAGCTTGAAAAAGCATATAAAGAGGGTAAGGCAAAGGCCATCGGCATCTCAAATTTCGAAGGAAAGTATATCGAAGAACTTCAGACTAAGTGGGAAATTGTCCCTCAGTTTATTCAGGTAGAAGCACATCCATATTTCACCCAGACAGAGCTTCGCAAAACTTTGGACAAATATGACATCAAGCTTATGAGCTGGTATCCACTTGGCCATGGTGATAAGTCTCTTATCAACGAGCCTGTATTTGCAGAGCTTGGTAAGAAATATGGCAAGTCATCAGCACAGATTATTCTTCGCTGGCACACTCAGATGGGATTTGTTGTTATTCCGGGAAGTAAAAATGTAGATCACATCAAGGATAATCTAGACATTCTCGATTTTAAGCTTACAGATGAAGAGATGGCAGAAATCGCCAAGCTTGATAAGAATGAGAGATATTATCATAGAACAGATGAACAGCTTATTCAGTTTGCTGGTTGGAAACCAGATTTTGAAAAATAAGATAGTAAAGGCTTTTTAATAAAGGTTTATTTAGTGTAGAGGATCTTAGGATCCTCTATTTTTTTAGAACAGTTATTTTGAAAGAGATAGCTGTTCTTTTTTATTACAACTTTTGAATATATATTCCGTGATGGAGGCGGATTCGATATAATGATAGGCAGTGACATAAATCGGCAGTTTACAAAGCTGAAGACGGGGAAAGATGCATTTATTCCGATTACACGAAAAGGACACTTGATCCAATGGAATGTAGGGGAAGAAGCAGGAACACCATTATATGTTAAAAAACTAATGCAGATATTTGAACCATATGGAATCGTGAAGACGGATGGTACTGTTGTAGCTGAAAATTGGATGAATTGAAAGAGGCTAACCGTATAATACTTCCGGAAGAAACAGAGGAACTGTTTGATGACATGAACCTATCGGAAGAACTTGCTGAGCGAGTGAATAGGTATAGAGATGCAATCAAGCAGATAGATATGGTAGAGGAACTTGAAAGAAAAAGAAAAATGAACTATGAAAAATACTAACTGGTTTTTGTAAGAAGATGATATTTAATAGAACATATTAAGCAAAATATAAATTTAGAGGTTTTTATGGTAATAAGGTTAGCAACGAAAAATGATATTGAGATAATCGTAAAACTCCGCCTGAAGATGCTTCAGGATTATGAGGAAAATCTGCCGCAGGAATTGTCTGGTGCTATTCAGAACTACCTCGAAAAACATATTAACGACAATAGTTGCATCTGCTCATTGGCAGAAATTGATGGGACGATTGTTTCGATGGCTATGTTATGCGGCTATGAAGAAATACCTGATGAAATAAATCTTTACGGCAAAGTGGCAAAGCTATGTGCTGTTTACACAATGCCTGAATACCGAGGCAAAGGGTATATGGAAAAACTGCTTACATACCTTATTGAAGAAGGCAAAAAATCTGGAATTAAAACAATACTCAATTCCGCAGATATGAAAGCAATTCCTTTGTATGAAAGAGTGGGTTTCCATACTTCATCAACAATTATGTACATAGACCTTTAATTTCAAATTGATTTGACAATAAGACAAATTTATGGAGGAGAAAATGAAGTATTGGAAGTGGCTAAATCTAATTCCATTGGTATTGTTTATAATTCGGGATATGCTTGGAATGGCAGGTATTAATCCTATATGGCTGCTCGTTGCAGTAGCATTGGCAATTATGAATGTTTTTATGGCAAAAAGCATGAGGGAGTACCTCCTAGCTTCGTTGTTATTGTTGCTGTCGTGTGTTGTTGGAATGATACTTAACACATACTATTACTACTATTTTATAAGTTCGGATTCTGAGACACCTATTGTTGGTGCTTTTGTTGTGATGGTCTATGGAATTCTTGTGCTTGTACTGACGGGAGTTGGTGCAGTTATATTAGCTATCAAGAACCGACAGAAAAACAATTTCTCTAAATAGTGATGGTCCCTGGGATGGGGGTGGCTCAGTTTGGCTAAGTGCTATAGAAGATCTCAGAAGTCTTATGTCTTCAGAGTATTGCTTTTATCTCACACTTTGTAGTATGTTACCAACGATATTACATGTTACAATATTGGAATATTATATAGTAAGCAGGAGAGAATATGAAGATAGAGCATATTGCAATGTATGTAAAAGATATAGAGGCTGCCAGAGAGTTCTTTGTAAAATATCTTGGTGGTACGTCTAATGATGGATATCATAACAATACTACTGATTTTCAATCTTATTTTATAAGCTTTGATGACGGAGCAAGACTTGAACTTATGACCAGGCCGGAATTGGCGGACTTGGAGAAGCCGTTAAATCGTACGGGTTATATCCATATAGCTTTTTCTGTTGGAAGTAAAGATGCTGTTGATACTCTTACTGATAGATTAAAAGAAGACGGCTTTGAAGTGGTAAGTGGCCCAAGGACAACAGGTGATGGCTACTATGAAAGCTGCATTGCCATAATCGAAGGCAATCAGATTGAGATTACTGAATAATTCAACCTTCCCACTTGGACGGCTGAATAAATAAAAAGGACAATATAATAATGAACTATGATAATAAAAAAATATATACAGCATTCCTGATACCGTCACTTGTACAGGCTCTGATAGTTGCGATCATTGCTGTAATTCTTAATGCTGTTGACGTTTTGATCGGCTATACATCTCCAATAGGACTACTTCTCATAGCAGTAGGAGGCATTTCAACAGCCTTTTTTGGCGCCCGATTCCAATACAAATACAATAATAAAACTATTAAAGATATAGTAACGGATTTTTTTAAAATCAAACAACCGGTAAAGTTTTATATACTTATAGTATTATTTCTTATAATTGATTTTGCCGCAGTGATAACAGGAGAGGGCTTTGTGATCGAAAGTCCTGCCATGCCTTTACTTATATTCCTGAAGGCGATACTTTTTGGCGGGATAGAAGAAATCGGATGGAGATATACTTTCCAGCCTGAGATGGAAAAAAGGTTTCCATATGCAGCTTCTACCATCATAACCTTTATTGCCTGGAGCCTATGGCATATCTTATATTTTTGCATTGATGGAAGCATATATTTTTATTCTGCTTCAGATATAGTATTTTTCCTGATAGGGCTTCTTACTAATTGTTTTATATTATCAGTTATATATAAAAAGTCCGGTAGCCTGTGGCTATGCGTGATGACTCATGCTCTTATCAATACCGGAGCACAGATGTCGCCTTATGTTCTGCCTATCTGTAGTATTCTAAGCAGCATGTATTGTATCATTCTTGCCTGTGTGATCATAACAGAATCTGATTTTAAGGTTGATACCAAGAAATTGAATGCAAATGAAACAGCGGACTTTTTTATAAAATATTGGAACAGGTTAAAGATAAAGTATTTTCTTACATTAGCTTTTGCTATATTTGAATTTATAGTGCTGATACTACTTAGTTTTGTAGGATTATTTCTTTATATTCCGGGAATCATACTACTTGGAAATGATCAGAATTCTCACTTTATGCTTATATGCGTTTATTATATTATTTTTCAAGCTGTGGTTTTATATATCTACAGGGCAACAAAGTTCTTTCTGAATATATCAAGGGTTCTCTCAGAAGATTGTGATCCTTACAGATATTGCGAAATGTATGAACAGCTGGAAGATAATCGAAGATTCCTTCGAGGAAAGACTGGAAAGCATTTCTTTCTGTCAAATTATTATGTGGCTTCCTGTATATATATTACAGAGTATGGCAAAGCGCTTGATAAGCTTGAAGTATTGCGAAATAAGAATAAGAGAAAAAAAATCAGGTTAGCAGCATTTGAGTATTATGAAGGCGCAATAGCAATTGGCGAAAATGATATAGACAAGGCAAAGAAGTGTCTTGAGAAGATAAATGATCTGGTTAAAGATATAAATAATGGCAAAGGCAATAAGAATTCACGTGATATAGTTATAGGGCTTACCGGTCTTATTGCATTAAAAGAAGAAGACTATGAAAAGGCCGAAGCGCTTTTTAGTCAAAGGCTTATAGGTCGCAAAGACAGAATCTCTAAGATGAGCCTATACTATGATCTGGGCTTGGCCAAAAAAGGGCTTGGTAAAGAAGACGAGGCAAGAAAGTGTTTTGAAGAAGCTGCAATGTATGCAGGTGATGCCAGGTTCGAACTGGCTGATAAGGTACGAGAAGCATACAAGGCATATGATCATTTAGAATAAATTGCAGTGTTTTGTTATACCATCCGAGACAGATCCTTGAATTCATTATATAGCTCAAGTCCCATTCCGGATAAAGCTTTATCTTTCAAACTCACAAGATAGACCGTCCTTTTGGGAATAGGCTTTGTATTTACGATTCTAATAGTTCCTTTTTTGATATCATCTTTGGCATAGGCGTAAGGCAAAACACCTATGCCAAATTTTCTTTTGGTGAAATTAAGAACCTGAGTCATATTTTCAAGGATATAAGTTGGCTGAAACAGTAGCCCGTTCTCTTGGAAAAAAGTATCAATGTTTTCCCTGAAATTACTGATCTGTGATACAGATATTGTCGGGTAGCTTAGCAGATCTTTGAGGTCATATTCTCTATCAAAATCAATATCCATCTTACTGGAAGCTATAAATATATCCTGTATCCGGAAGCATCTTCGCATCTTGAGATCCTGAAATCTGGCTGCCAGAGAATCAGAGATTATCATAAGTGCAAAGTCGATCTTGCCATCTCTTAAAAATGAGACCATTTCAGGAGTTGTGTTACCTGATATGGACAGATGTACGTCAGGATGGCGGTTCTTGAACTTCTCAAGGCAGTCAAAAAAGCCGTAGCGAAGGCTTGTCTCTGTAATGCCTACGGAGATATTATTTTGCGCTATAGATTCAAAGTTTTGGATCTCAATCTCGGCTTTTTGAAATTCGTTAAAAGCAGTCTTAACCCTGGCAAAAAGAAGCTCGCCTGAAGGCGTTAGAACAATCCGTGACCCGCTTCTTACAAACAAAGTAGTGCCAAGCTCTTCTTCCAGCTTCCTGATAGTCTGACTAACAGCAGATTGTGATATATACAAAGCTTTCGCCGCATCAGAAAAAGACGAATAAGTCGCAACATAAAAAAACGCCTTATAATAATCCAAGTTTGAAATCATAGTCCACTCCTCATAGGGTGTAGTGTTGGGCGACTTCCCACTTGGACGGCGGCGTATCAGCGAAGACATTTTTTGATGCAGAGGTACGTGGAGCTCAGACGGGCAGTATATAATTCATTGCCGCGCTGTTAATCGTTTTATAAATTCATGGACATAGAAATACATCCATGTATTTCTGGGCATGTCTAGTTACATCCTGTAACCGGCATGATATCTGTAGCATTTTATTCTGGGGTCCAAACTCGCTTCGCTCAGACATGTGGACCCCGGGCAGAATAAAATACTCCATCTATCACGCTCATGAATTTTATAAAACGATTAAAAAGCGCGGCAATGAATTATATACTGCCCGTCTGAGCTCCACGTACCTCTGCATCTAAAAATGCCTTCGGCTGATACGCCGCCGTCCAAGTGGGAAGTCTGAGTTATTGTGTTGTTGACACTAATAATATAAGTATAACTTATACAATTATAATTATAAGTAATTTCACTAATATAGCAACGGTATGTAAAATAGAATATATGCAGACGGTTTGTATGCGCTTTGAAGCAGAGCTGAATATGCAAATACATAGAAGCTGAAGTATCTTTATAGCATTATTAAACGAAAACTATACGCCATGGCAGTGCAGTGTTCTCAAAGTTTTTGAGAACACTGCACTGCCATGGCCAGCGACTAATCTTAACACGGGAGGGTGTACAATGAAAGCAGAAGAAGTTATAAGTGATTTTTTTCAAAATGAGAAGAGGAATAAGGTTGTTAGGTATCGGCATCTTAACAGGTTCGTTAAGAAGGGGCAGATCCTGTTTACAGGTTCATCTCTTATGGAGCAGTTTCCTATAAATGAGATCCTGCAAAATCATGGCATGAACACAGTTATCTATAACCGCGGAATAGGCGGCTATACAATTCCTGAGATGCTTGAATCTATGGAAGAGCAGATATTTGAGTTAGAGCCTTCCAAGATCTTTATCAACATAGGTACCAATGATATAAGTAGACCTGAAGAGACCAAAGAGCAGCTCATATCAGATTATCGCAAGGTACTGACCCAGATAAAAGACAGACTGCCCCAAGCTAAGGTCTATATGATGGCCTACTATCCTGTAAATGTACAGGTTGCTGCAAGGCAGCCCTGGCCCGATGCTGACAAGGCAGCAAAGTTAAGACTTGAAAGACTTGATGATTGTAATAAAGCCGTTTGCGATCTTGCGCAGGAATTCGGGTATAGCTACATTGATGTCAATAAGGGTCTTACAGGTGATGACGGCCAGACCAAAGAAGAGTATTCTATAGACGGAATCCATATGTGGTCAGATGCATATGAGGTAGTATTTGAGAATATGAAAGAGTACATTACTGAATAACATACTCAAACTTCGCAAGTGCGAAATTTGAAAAAATTCTTTAACAGGAAGTAGTCATGAAACAGATTGATTTTGAAAAAGGAAGAACTTTAAATAACATACTTGCGACAGCGCTGCCTATGCTGGTTGCACAGATCTTGAACCTTCTTTACAACATAGTAGACAGGATATATATTGCAAGAATACCGATTATAGGAACGAAAGCTCTTGGAGCAGTAGGACTTTGTTTTCCTATAGTAATCCTCATCACCGGTTTTACCAACATGTATGGAAGCGGCGGCGCACCACTTTTTTCTATAGCAAGGGGTCAAAAAGATGATAAGGAAGCAGCTGCTCTTCAGAACACGTCATTCTTTCTTCTGGTGGTGACAGGAGCTGTACTTATCGCAATCGGAGAGCTGTTTGGGCAGCCGATATTAAGCGTCTTCGGAACGTCAGAGTCGAACATGGTATATGCACTTCCATACCTTCGCATATATCTTCTTGGGACCATCTTCTCAATGGTGGCAACAGGGATGAACCCCTTTATCACAGCCCAGGGCTTCTCTGTGATAGGCATGACGACAGTCGTTGTCGGAGCTGTTACCAATATCATCCTTGATCCGGTGTTCATATTCATGCTGGGTATGGGTATCAGAGGCGCTGCGCTTGCGACTATCATCTCACAGGCATTGTCCGCCGCTTATGTTATGAAGTTCCTGTTAAGAAAAGACAGTAAGTACAGACTTCACTTCCTGACCATCGATGAGATCAAAAAGTGCGGCAAAAGAGCCAGAAACATCATAGGACTTGGTACAGCAGCTTTTATAATGCAGTTTACCAACGCTGTAGTCCAGATATCCTGTAACAACGTGCTATCAGCTGTAGGCGGAGATATCTACGTATCTATTATGACAATAGTCAATAGTGCAAGGCAGATGATGGAGACACCTATCCTTGCTATTACAGAAGGTACATCACCTATCATAAGCTATAACTATGGCGCTAGGAGGCCTGACAGGATAAAGCATGCCATAGTGATAATGTTCATCCTTGATATGATCTATTCTGTATCCATATGGCTGATCATCAGATTCTTCCCGGCCTATATAATCGGTATATTCAGTGATGATAAGACTATCCTTTCTGATGCTATCCCTGCCTTTAATCTGTATTTCTCGACATTTATATTCATGACCTTCCAGCATACAGGTCAGGTAACCTTTAAGTCGCTGGGACTTAAAGGCAAGGCTATATTCTTCTCGCTTTTTAGAAAAGTTGTCATAGTAGTGCCGCTTACCTACATGCTTCCTTATCTGTTTAAAATGGGAACAGACGGAGTATTTGCAGCAGAGCCTATCAGCAATGTGGTGGGAGGACTTGCCTGCTTCATTACTATGGTCTTCACTGTAAGAGCTATGTTCAGAGAGACTTGAGTAAACCTTTATATAGTTAATTAATTCAAACTTCGCACTTGCCAAACATACACCACCCTTTGAGGCAGCGCCGATGCGGATAGTTTATAATGCATTTTCATATCTTTTGAAGGTGTTATAAAATTCAGGAGCATGAGAGATGGATTTTTATATTCTTCTTAGGGTC
>JAEEGF011421286.1_pt1 | contig 10659 bp, 6 predicted proteins | sample 9134171 | NCBI WGS metagenome assembly JAEEGF01 (sample SAMN16246542, study PRJNA631951) | gut metagenome | biome: gut microbiome; feature: rumen; material: AP-attached | host: Bos | place: Iran: Karaj | collected 2018-10 | reverse complement strand
GGCCGGCAGGGGCGTCGCACTGGACCCGTGCTCCCCGTACTTGATGTACGTCCCCTTGCTCTCCTGGGCGTCGAATATGACCGCCGCCGACAGCAGAAGGACGGCGGCCAGGATCGCGACCGCCGACGCTTTGGCGATGGAGTGCCCGGCCATCGCTCCCACCACCAGAAGGTGTTGAAGATCCCGAACACGTCGACGGCACCCAGCGCCACCGCGGCCATCCCCAATGGGATAAGCAGGGGGAGGCATCTGAGGTAGCCCAGCAGAGCGAGTACCATGCCCGCGCCCATAGCGACCCACGGGGCCCAGTCGAACCCCGCATCTTCCTCCTCCCAGACCGCGTAGACGGTGAGCCCCGTGGAGGGCACCTGCACTGTCTCCCCGGAGGCGTAGTCGGCTGTCTCCGCATCAGGCTCGAGCGACCATCCCCTGAGCCTGTGCCCGGTCTTCGATGGCTCGGCGTCCAGCTTCATGGCGGCCGCGCCGTCGCTTTCGGTGCGGCTGTTCCTCTCTGCGACCTTCTCCTCCCCGTCCATGAACGTCAGTACGTGGTCGTGCAGGGGCACGGGCTCGGCGCGGACCCTGAACGTCGCCGTCGCGCCGACGTAGTCCGGAGCTGACACGGCCACCGAGACCGTGTAGTCCCCGGCCTTCGACGCGGTCAGCGCGAGCCCCCGTCCGGCCGTCGATACGTCGAGCCCTTCGGCGGACGACGCGTCTATCCGGACCGCGGCCCCCTCCGGATCGGAGGATACGGACAGCGGGACCGTCGACGCGGCTCCCACGGTGACCGTCATGTCCGCGATGCCCGCTATGGACAGCGCCTTCTCCTTCCATATCGCCGTGAGCACGATCTCGCCCTCCGGGACCGTGATGGGGTCGCCCTGGCGGTACACCGTGCCGTCCGGCCCCTCCCACCCCTGGAGGGCATGGAGCTCCTTGGAGGCGTTCGGCTGCTCGACGCGGGTGTCTATGCTCCCCTGGACCGTGTTCCTGTCGATCTGCCTGTGGATCTCCTCGGCCCCGTCCTTGTAGACTATTACGTGGTCGTAGGTCGGCTCGGGGCTGACATGTATGCTGACGGATATCGTGGCGCCGCGGTAGTTGTCCGCGCTCGCGCTGACCGGCAGCACGTAGTCCCCCGGGATCAGTCCGGTGAAGAGGACGTTGCGCCCGTCGACGCTCACGGCGGACAGACCTTCCGGGACTTCTCCGACGGAATAGGATATCCCGGATGTCGCAGGGTCGGGCGTCGCGCTCACCGTGATCCTCGACGGCTGGTTGGCGTACGCGTACACGATCCCTACGGGGTCGAACGAGAGCGTGTTCTCCGCCCAGCGGGCATCCAGGACGATCCCCTCCCTAGGGACCAGGAGCGTGTCGCCTCTCCCGTAGACGGTCCCGTTCAGCTCCCATCCGAGGAGCGTGTGGTACTGCTTGGACAGCCCCGACGGGGGGTCGAGGACGATCTCGACGGCCCCCTCGACCTCGCTGGCCATGTTCTGGGTCTTGACGGTCTCGCCCCCGTCCCTGTATGTGACGGCGTGGTCGTATGTCGGCGCGTCCGCCCACTTAGCATGCAGGGTTATGGGCTCCCTGACCTCGGACGCCCAGTCGTACTCCTCGGTGAGGCCCTCGTCCGTGTACCATCCGGCGAACACGTGGCCGCTCCAGACGGGGTCCTCCGGCCTCTCGGCCTGGGCGTAGACGTCGGTGTTCTCGACGGTGATCGCGGCCACCTCCGGCCCTCCACCGGTGTCGAAGGTCACCGTGGGGTAGCCCATGACCGCGAGGACGTACCTCATGATGCTGTAGCTCCCGCGGACCGACTCCTCCTCGGAGCCGGAGGCGAGGCCCCCGTCGTACCCCGTGGAGTCGGTGCTGAAGAAGCCGTCGTAGGCCATGCCGGACGGGGGGACGTACCCCATCGGGTTGTAGGACTCGATGCTCCAGTTGTACGTCCCGGCATCGGAGTAGCGGTGAACCGGGTTGACTATGGATCCGCCGTTGGCTTCCAGCAGTTCGTAGTACGCGTCAACCCCGGCCCTCACGTCCTGTGTGACCTCCTCCCCGGCGTTGACCAGCTGCGCGTAGGCCTCCCAGCGGCCGTCCAGGACCGTCCCGTCGCCGAAGTCCCACCTGAGGTACTGGTAGTCCGTGGAGGTGTTGAAGAACTTGATCGTGTAGCGGTAGTACGTCGCGTCAGGCTCCTGCCCGCCGTCCCCGGCCCCGTCCGCGGAAGCGAGCGGGAGGAGGGCGAGCAGGGCGACAAGAGCGCACGCGGATACCGCCAGAACCGTACTCTTGGCGCCCATTTACTCGCCTCAGGCGGTTATGGCACCGGCGGCGGTGGTGTTGGTGAACGCCAGCGCGTTCTTCACGACGACGTTGAGGGTCGCCGTGGCGGTGTTGGTGCTGTTGTTGGCGTCCACGATCTTTACGGTCACGGTGTAGGTTCCGGGCGTCGACAAGGCGGTGGATCCTGGAGACACCACCCCCGCGGTCGACACGGCGATGTTCTTGTTGGTGATGCCCGTGCCGTAGGAGGCGATCGAGAAGGTCGCGTCGGAGCCCAGGTTGGACGCGATGGTGAGGCTGTCGTAGACCTTGTTGGTGGCCATGTAGAACGTGCTGTCCAGGGTCCCGTTCGTGGCGCCGGTGAAGGAGGCCTGCTCCTTGACGTAGAGGGTCAGGGTCTTGGTGGCGCTGTTGCTGGACGCCTTCGACCCGGTGGCGCCGGACGTGGTGGTCGTTGTCTTCGCGGACGCCAGCTTGACCGCTATCGTGTAGGTTCCGGCGGATGTGTCGGCGGAGCTAGTGACGACCCCGTTGCTTATGGTGATGGAGTTGAAGTCCGTCCCCGAGGTGATGGCGGTCCCGTCCTTCTTGATCGAGGTGATGCTCCATTTGGCGTCGGAGGGGCCCGCGCTCTTGGTGAACGTGTGCGTGTCGGAGTGGCCGACGTAGCTGTACGCGGTGGTTCCCCCGCCGATCGCCACCTTGTCCTCGACGACGACGGTGACGGTCCTGGTCGCGGACGACCCTCCGGTGGCCGCCGTGGCGGTGTACTTCTGGGTGAAGACGTAGGTCGCAGCCGCGGACGGGGTGCCGGTGATCTTCCCGGTGCTAGCCTCGATGGTCATGCCGTTGTAGGCCGTCCCGATGGAGAAGCCGCTGTCGGCCGTGTTGTCCTTCTTGACGGTGGTGGTCATGGACGCGAGCGAGGTGCCGGTGGGCATGGCGACGCCGGGGACGGTGATCGCGGTGTTGCCGGTCATCGCGTACACGGTGTAGTTGGACGCGGTGATGCTGGTGTAGGCCCCGATGGATATGGTCTTGGTGACCGTCTGTACGGGGGAGGTGTTCAGGGTGGCCGTGATGGTGTAGTTCGCCTGGGCCTTGTAGGCGGTCGGGGTTCCGGATATGACTCCGGTGGAGGTGTTGAAGGTCAGCCCGGTCGGCAGGGTCCCCGATATGGAGTAGGACGTCGCCGCGACTCCTCCCCCGATGGTGGGGGTGACGCTCGTGATTGCGGTCCCGACCTTGGCCACGATGCTGTCCGCGCTGTAGCTGAGGGAGAACGTGGCTACGTTGAAGGTGATCTCGTAGTACACCGTCTGGCTGGGCTGCGTTGTAACGGCCTTGACCTTGACGTAGTAGCTGGTCTTGGAGTAGCTGCTGGGCAGCGTCACGACGATCTTTCCGCTCTGAACCTTCGCGTTCCCGGACGTTGCCGAGAAGGTCGCGGTGTCGGCGGGCATCGAGGTGTCGCTCCCCGACACGGTGAGCGTCGGGGTCAGCCCCGTGGGGAAGGTGGGCGTCCAGGACCAGGTCTGGCCCGGCTGTATGTTCACCGTGCCTCCCGCGTTCGCCGCGTCCGACTCGTGGGCCAGGGCGGGGGCCGTGGCGACGCAGAGCATCAGGACGGCCGCGACCGCGGCGAACCATTTCATGCTGTGATTCGAATCCATGTCATCATCTCCGCCGGGTTGAGGGCCCCGGCATGCCGCGAGAAAAGAGTGGCCGCCCAAGCGCACGTATGCGGGCGGCAGGGGCCGTGCGAGGTATCGTCCAGATGAGGCCGGTGCCTTGCGCGCGTCCCATGGCACGGTGCACGCGCTCCGGCCTCTTGAAACTCGGAAAATGTGCATCGAGGCATGCGGATGGTGCCGTGAACGCGTGTCACATCGTTATCGTCCGTCGATGGCGCGACGGGTTCCACGTTTTCGGAGATTCATAACCCCCCTTGGCCTTCCGCATGGCATGGAACGTCCCTGCGGCTATCGCTTCACGGCCTTCAGCGGCAGAGGAGGTTCCATGGTGGCCGCCACGGACCAAACGTCGTTCCTGCATCGGGAGGGATACTCCTGAAGACCCTGACGGCGGCCATCGTCCTTCCGGTCATCTTCCTGGCGGCCTTCGGGGCGTCTCTGGCATCCCTCCTTCCGGTCGACCATTCCAAGGCGGCGTCGCAGGCGGAATCCGTGATCGAGCCGGGATGCGTCTACGCATGGCGCTGCCCCGACGCGGGCGGAATCATCTCTTCATGCGCGTTCGTAGGTCTGGACATCACGGAGGATGAGTTCGAGGGGTCGATGTTGGACCGCATCCTGCGCAAGGGGATCTTGACGTCCCCTGCTCCAGTCTCGTTCGTAGACCCCGCCGACAGGCATGTGGCCCAGGTCGCGGAGCAGATCTGCAGCGAGACGTCGGGATACGGGGATCGCGCGAGGGCGCTGGCCGCGCTGTGGTTCGTGCAGACTGCGATACAGTACGCCTCGGATGCGGACCTGTACGGCGAGGACGAGTTCTGGGCCCGCCCGTTGGAGACCCTCTACTGCCACAAGGGGGACTGCGAGGACACGTCCGTTCTCCTCTGCTCCATACTCCTGGCCATGGGGTTCGACGCCGTCCTCCTGGACTACCCGGGGCACGTGGCCGTCGGGGTGTGCCTGGAGGGGGCGGAGGGGACGTCCTATCCCTACGGCGGGAAGAGCTACTTCCTCTGCGAGACCGCGCGGGACGACACGTGCCCGATAGGCCAGGGGTGCAGGGCCCTCGATACCCCGGACATATACCGCCCGGGAGGGAAGGGGAGCCCCCCGGAGGCGCTCGTGTCCGGGCTCAGGCTCCTCGTCTGGGGGATTTTCGGTTTTCGAGTGTGATATCATGTTCTATAGATCAAGAATCAAGGCGGGCATGCCCGTCCTCATGGCCGTCTTGGTGCTGGCGGCCGCCGCGGTGCCTCTGGCGTCGTCCCAAGGGGCCGATGCCGAGTTCGTGGGAACCTGCACCATCGACTTGCAGCCGGGGCAGACCTGGACCTGGGAGCCGACCTTCAACCTAGACAAGGAGGTGGCGCTGGAGGTCTCCGCGGGCCAGGATTCGATGCCGGGGAGCGGATCGGCGTTCTCGTCCTCGTCGGGGTACGCCCAGGTGGCCGGCGGGAAGGTGTCCGTGGCGCTGCCGTCCGGATACGCCAAGCCCCACTACTATCTCAGCATAAGGGGCACCTCGACGCAGCCCACACAGTTCGCTTACTATCAGGTGACGTTCGACGTGTCGTCGTTCTCCCTGTCCTACCCCTCTGATAGCCTGAACGTGGTGGTCGGAACCCCTGTGGAGTTCGCCCCGGCCCTGTCGTCCACCAACGGCGACGTGTCCGCCAAGTCGTTCTCGATCAGCAGGGCGCTCCCGCCAGGTCTGGCTTTCGACTCCTCTACGGGGAAGATAAGCGGGGCCGCCACGTCGGCCAGGGCGGCCGCATCGTACACCGTCACCGCCACGCTGGACACGTCCCCCGAGCAGACCGTCAGGACCACCATAACCATCGGCGCGGCGGAGCCCCAGGAGGAGACGTGCACCGTGACGTTCAGGGCCTCGCCGCCCGGGTACGGGACGGTGTCGGAATCTTCCATCGTGTTCCCCAAGGGCGCGGCGGTCTCCGTCCTCACCGACGGAAGCCTGTGCATAAACGGCCGCTGCGTCACGGCGACGCCTTCCGCCCCCACCTCCCAGTACACCTACTCCTTCATCGGATGGTCCAAGACCTCCGGAACCATCGAGTCGGACACCGAGATAACAGCAAGCTTCTCCAGGTCGTCCGCGCAGAGCGAGCTGAAGGTGACGGTATCTGACGATCACCAGTACGCCGTTAAGGGAACGCCCGCATCCTTCGGATTCATCGTCACGCCCTCCGACCAGCCGGCGACAGTCACCGCTTCGTCGTCGTCCCAGAGCCTGACCGCAACCGTCAACGGGGACAGGGTATCGTTCATGGCCTCCTCTTCCGGGGACTTCACCATAACGATCGTCGCGTCCGCCGACGGGCACACATCAGGTAGCACTATAGTCTATATCCACGTGGACGACGTGCTCAGGTTCGTCAACGAGCCCGTCGCCTCCTGCAGGATATCGGGGGCGAGCCGATGAGGGGAGCGCTGGCCGTCATGGTCGCGGCTTCCATCCTCGTCCTCACAGCCCTCGTCCCGCTGTCGTCCGACTCCGACGCGTCCGAGGCGCAGAGCTTCGACACGCTGAGGATCAGGTTCGACAACACGAGCAGCAGCTCCCTCTACGTCATCTGGGACTTCGGGGACGGGACGGTCCTCGACGGGAGATGGGAGCGCTATGCCGGGGACACGTCCCTCCTCACCAGCGACCAGAAGGCGATGCTGGCCGAGTACCAGTCCATACTGTCCGCGCACGGAGGGGACATCGACCATCCCGTACACGAATACGCCGAGGCCGGGACTTACGCCACGTCCGTGACCGCGATCAACCCCATAGGATGGGTGGACGCCGGAGGGCACGAGTACACGGCGGAGAACAGCATAGACTACTCCTCATTCGACGGTGGGCTCTTCTCGACGTCGACGGCGAAGTCGGCCAGGGGCTCCTGGGACGTGAGCCAGAACACGATAACCGTCTCTGGGAGCGCATCCGGCTGGGCCGACTGGCTGCCGTTCATCATAATCGCCACAGGGGCGATAGTCGCCGCCGTCGGCCTGAGATATCACCCGGCCATCATGGCCGCCGGGATCGCCGTTGCCGTGATGGGGGCGCTCTGCCTCCTTGGCGTCGTCGACCTGAGGGGGATGCTGAAATGAGCAGCAGATCCTTCTCCTTGCTGGCCATATTCATGATCCTGGCGTCGGCCCTGTGCGTCCCTTCAGGCATGCCATGCGCGGATGCCGACATCGACAAGGGGACGGCGTCCAGCCCCCTGAAATCCCTGAGGACCGACACCCCGACGGCCGCCAACGAGACCTTCTGCGTGATGTCCGGAGGCGCTGTGGAGGTCTCCGAAGCCGAAGGGCTGGAGGTCACGGGGTGCACCCTGGGATTCGGGCTGGCCGTGAAGGACGGCGGCCTCTCGGGGACCCTCAGAGGGGTCGGGACGGTCAGGGTGGAGCTCTTCAACGCCGACTCGAACGAGAACCTGGCATTCTGGATCCACTCGATCCTCTACACCGGGGCCGCCGACGATCCCCTGGATTCTCTGTCCTGCGAGGCCGAGGAATCCGCGGGGAAGACGTTCTACGTCAGGACGGGCGGCCACGTAGGCATCGGGATGTCCAACGCCGAGAACGTGTCGATCACGCCCTCCGGCTGCGGGCTGTTCCTGTCGGGGACCAAAGTGGAGGGTTCGGTGTCGGGAACGTCAACGATCACGATTTCCGGGAACGGGTACTTCGAGCCCCTCTCTGGAGACGGGTTCAGCATAACCATAGTCCCCGTGGCGAGCGGACAGGGGGCCGGGATCCAGACCGGCAGCCAGGACGAGCCGCTCGACTCGCTCTCGGTCAACGCCGACGACGCCGCAGGCAGGACCTTCTACGTCAGTGTAGGCGGCAGCGTGTCCGTGACAGACATCTCCGACGACAGCGTGTCGTTCACGGTGGAATCCGTGTCCCCCACGGACTGCGGCCTCTCTGTGAGCAGCACCGGCCTCAGCGGGACCCTCTCCAGGGCCTGCACCATCGACGCGAACGGGAACGCCGACATCGGAGGGAACTTCGGGACGCTGCATTTCACCATCATTGCCGTGGGCTCAGGATCCCCCAGCACGTTCGCCCATACGATCGAGTACTACGACCGCGGGGAGCTCGTCGGGACGCAGACCGAGAGCGGCGTCCAGCCCTACATGATGGTCACGATATCCCAGGCGGAGCCGGCGAGGTCCGGATGGACGTTCACTGGCTGGAGCGCGTCGCAGAGCGGGAGCGCTAACGGCTGGAAGAACGGGAGCAGGGTCGACGTCGGCCCCACGCCTCTGAAGGTCTACGCCTCCTGGGGAAGGACGGTCACCTACGACGCCAACGGAGGGTCGCTGGAAGGGGGCGCGAGCGCGGTCGTCCTGGAAGGCAAGACCCTGACCCTAAGGGCCGACGCCTACAGGGACGGTTACAGCTTCGACGGATGGTACGACGCGAGAGACGGGGGAAGCCTGGTGCAGAGCCCGCTGTCCCCTCCGGGGGACATTGTGCTGTACGCCCATTGGACGAAGGCGCCCGACACGGCACTGGCCGTCGCCGCTCCTCCGGACGTCTACGCGGTAGTCGGCGAGAGGGCCTGTTTCGACGTGTCCGTGTCGCCGCCGGCGCAGGGCGTTGAGTTCAACGTGGCCGCGCCGGGATCGTGGTCCCCGGCGGTTGACGGGAGCACCGTGTCGTTCACCCCGACGGCTTCCGGGATGCAGGTAATGACCGTGACGGCCTCCGCCGACGGGTACTCATCAGGGATCGCCGTGATTAAGGTCCACGTCGACGACGTCCTCAGGTTCGTGAACGAGCCCGTCGCGTCCTGCAGGATAACGGGGGCGAGCCGATGAGGACGGATCTTCTGCCCATGGCGGCCCTGGGGCTCGTCTGCCTGGCCGCTTCGGTCCTGCTCTCGCCGATAGCCATGCTGGTCCTTGCCGCGCTGGTCTTCGTGATCGGCTACTGCACGGCCAGCCCGCAGCTGGAGCGCATAGGGGTGGTCATGGGCGTGGTGGCCGCCGCGGTCCTCGTCCTGACTGTCGTAGGGGTTCTGGCGTTCCTTGCCGGGACCTCGCTCAGCACCGCGGGGGCGGCCCGAATGGCGATCCCTTCTCCCTTCGGAGCGCAGCGAAGAGCGGGGGCTGATGACTTGAGGTATGCATGCATAGTGCTCCTGGCGCTCGTCATAGCGCTCGCGTCTTCGATGGCGTTGGCCGCCTCCGACCAGTCGGACGCCTACGCGTACGGGTCCGGAAGCGTCGGAGCGAAGGACGTGACCTTCGATCCCGACGGCGGGAGCGGAGGATATACTCAGAAGGTGCTCAGCGGCAACCGCTTCTATTTCCCGACCGAGCATCAGACCGCCGGGCTCACGAGCTCGGAGTACGAGCCTATACGCAAGGAGGGGCACGTCCTCTCAGGGTGGATGGGCGAGGACGGGGGCATACACGCCCCTGGATCCCTGTCGCTTCCGGTCACGTCCGATGTGACCTACATCGCTGTCTGGGAATCGGCGATGTACGGATCAGACGGCCGGTACGAGAATCCCCGCTGCGAGGTCCAGAGGGGCTCCCCGCTGTCTTACAGCACCGAGTCCAGCGACGGAACCGGCCCGGGGGGACACGACTCCGTGTACTGGGCCTTCCTGACGGCCTACGACCAGGGCAGCTCGGAGATCCTCGGCATAAGCGTCACCGGGCCGAACGGCTAAAGCGTGTCGAAGTCCCGGGTCTCACTGTACACCGACCGGCCGGACAACCTGATAGGCGAGGGGCTGAGGGTCGGGTACTTCACCGTGAAGTTCGCCTGGGACGGATGCGTGGTCGAGGTCTCGGGATTCCCGCCGGACGCGGGCCAGTACAGGCTGAGGTTCACCGCCGGCGACGTCGAGGGGACGCTGTTCGTCTCCGTAGTGGATCCGGAGACCGACCCGTCCAACCTCTACCATGCGAGCTACGGGCAGAACGGATACGACTACGACCGCTTCGGCCCCTACGGCACTGCCGTGGACCTCCCCGGCGGCTCCGACCGCATCGAGAGGCTCAAGGGATGGTCCAGAAGGGTGGACGGATCGGACGCGGTGTTCCCACTAGGGGGCAGCTACACCCTCGTGAAGAAGGTGGTTGTCCTCCAGCCAGCGAGATACGAGTATTCAGAGGTCCAGGGATGCGTCGGGATCGTGGCGTTCAACGCCATGGGCGGGACGTACTCCGGGGCACTGGCCGTCAAGGTCGACCGGAAGGGCTACGTCCCGCTGATGCCCGACGGCGAGGTGTCCAAGGACGGGCACGTCCTCATAGGGTGGAACCTCACGGGGTCCGCAGCCGACACCGTATACCCGGCCGGATACCTCTTCGACGCCGTCGGGGAGTACACCGAGCTCAAGGCCGTCTGGGTCGGGTCCGCAGATATGGCGGACGTGACGTTCTCCCACCCGTCGCTCAGCCCGCAGAGCGCGTTCAGGATGGCGGAGGGATACGAGTACGCCGGCCCCGTCCACGGGTTCGACGTACCGGGATACGCGCTATCCGGATGGTCCGCGGCTAGGCACGAGGTGGGCGACGGGACGGCGGAGATACACAGCAAGGTCGAGGTCTCCGGAGGCGCGACCTACTACTCGGTGTACAGGCCGGAGGAGCTCACCTTCACGATAATCTACGCCCCGAACCGCGCGCCA
>JAEEGF011370541.1_pt1 | contig 10659 bp, 8 predicted proteins | sample 9134171 | NCBI WGS metagenome assembly JAEEGF01 (sample SAMN16246542, study PRJNA631951) | gut metagenome | biome: gut microbiome; feature: rumen; material: AP-attached | host: Bos | place: Iran: Karaj | collected 2018-10 | reverse complement strand
GTATCATCGGCGGCGCCGACGGTCCGACCTCCATCTTCACTGCGAACAAACTCGCAAAGCACCTCATCGGACCTATCGCCGTGGCGGCCTACACCTACATGGCTCTTGTCCCGCTCATCCAGCCGCCCATCATGCGCCTGATGACCAACGACAAGGAACGCAAGATCCGCATGAAGGCTCTCCGCCAGGTGAGCAAGGCCGAACGCATCGTGTTCGCCGTGATGGTGATGATCGTCTGCATCCTCGTGGTGCCCGACGCTTCTGCACTTATCATCATGCTCATGCTTGGCAACATCTTCAAGGAAGCCGGCGTCGTGGAACGTCTCGTGAAGACCTCTTCCAACGAACTCATGAACATCGTGACCATCTTCCTCGGTACTTCCGTGGGTCTCACGATGTCTGCCGACATCTTCCTGAAGCCGCAGACCCTCATGATTATCGCCATGGGCGTTGTCGCCTTCGGTTTCTCGACCGCGGCCGGCCTCTTCCTCGCGAAGATCATGAACTGGTGCTCTCCGAAGAACCCCGTGAACCCGCTCATCGGTTCTGCAGGCGTGTCCGCTGTGCCGATGGCTGCACGTGTGTCCCAGGTGGAAGGTGCCAAGTATGACCCGCAGAACTTCTTGCTGATGCACGCCATGGGCCCGAACGTGGCTGGCGTGATCGGTACCGCAGTCTGCGCCGGTTACATGATTAGCCGCTTGAGCTAATGAGACCGCTCGCGCTAGACTTGAGAATTAAATTACTCCGGTAAGCGCTCGCTCTCGCAACCACGCCTCGTTAATACGAGGCGTTTGTTGCTCACAGCGCGAATCAACGTGAAGAGAAAAGCCTCCGACTCGTTCGGAGGCTCCTTTTTTTGCTTGCCAGAAACAGAAAATCCCGCGAGGAACCGCGGGATTTTGAAGGGTGGGTGACCGGACTCGAACCGACAACATCCAGAATCACAATCTGGGACTCTAACCAATTGAGCTACACCCACCGTGTAGTGTGCCCAAATATAAAAAAGCCATCCCAAATTTCAAGGGATGGCGGGCAAAAAGTTTGGGAAAACCGGCGAAATCGCCCCAAAAAGGTTACTCTGCGTTCTTCTTTGCCATGATGCGGATGAAGTTTTCGCGCTTGAAGTCGTTCCTGTGCTCCATGCAAAAACGTGGGTACACCGTCTGCTTGGGGAACACCTTGATGGTGAAGAGCTCGTTGCAACCTTCCAGGCAGCACTTGAACGTGAGGTCCATGGCCTCGGTGTAGTTGTGGCGGAAGATGATGTTCTTGGATTCGATGCTCTCGACATTCTTCTTTTGCTTTTGGCGCAGCTTGATGTCGCGGTGCAGTTCGCAGTACTTGGCGATCGGGTGGCCCCAGAACTCGCGGCCGCAACCCGGTTCCTGGCAAATCTTGAGCTTGATACGCTTTTTCTTTTTGTATTTAGGAAGCTGCATAAATACTCCGTTTTTAGACGAATCCCGTCAAGTAATGTAAAATTTAGCAAAAATCCCTCGAGAACGTCACAATTGCGGCCAAAAATCCGTTTATAAGGGTATGAGAGGCTTCAAGTGTTTCGAATGGATCCAAAAGTGGCGGGTCCGGATCGCCCTCGGGTTTGTCCTAGGGGTGTTCGGATGTACCTATGTGAGCGGGGATGATGGCGACGGTGATGGACCGCTCCGACTGACGGTATTGAACGTGGGGCAGGGGCTTGCGGTATTGCTGGAATACGGGGGCCGTTACGCCCTGTACGATACGGGCCCCGATTCGGTCGGTGTGACGGATTCGCTTTTGGCCCGCGGCGTCGATACGCTGGAGTGGGTGCTGCTCAGCCACTACCACAGGGACCACTGCGGCGGCTTTATGGAGATGCTCCCGCGGGTCCATGTCGGCAGGCTCTTTGTCGGGAGTGACACTGCGGTCGGGTTTGTGCGCGACTCCGTATTCGGGTTGGTGCGGCGGTTCGGCATCCCGGTCGATACCCTGGTTCGTGGCGATAACCTGGCGTTGGAGGGTCCGCGGTTCGAGGTGCTGTGGCCGCCCGAGTACTGGCGGGTGGGCGAGAACGGGGCGAGCGTCGTTTTGCGGGTCGAATTCGGCGAGGGCTCGGCCCTTTTGACGGGCGATCTTGACAGCGCCAGGGAACGGAGTTTGCTGGAGCTTTCGCCGACGCTCGCTGCGGACTTGTTGCAGGTGCCGCACCACGGTTCCGCAGGGAGCAGTACGATGCGCTTTTTGAGCCAGTTGGCTCCTGACTTCGCTGTGGTAGGAGTGGGGGCGCACAACAGGTACGGCCACCCGGCGCGTTCGGTTGTCCAAAAATTGAATTACGTTCTTGGTGATTCGACCAAACTGTACCGCACCGATTTGCACGGGAGCGTGGACTTTGAAATCCATCGGGATTTGGGCGTCCTCAAACCTTGAAATTTGCTATTTTCGGGGGGATGCTCCACTACATTCACATTCCGGTGATGGGAATCTGTTATACGGCGGATTCGCCCATGCGCATTGCCCACATGGGGCTCACCTCGGCGATTTCGTTAGTGGACGACGGCCTGCTCGAGGAGTACCGCATGGCGTACGCGGAACGCCTTGGGGTGGATGTGGGCACGCCGCAGACCTCGCGCGAGGAACGCATTCGCCTGTACCTGGACTTTGTCACCAACGAGGTCCAGCGGAAATTTGACTGGATCCGGGGGCTCCGTGTTGGTGGCGGCAACTTCCACATGAACGATGGGACGGTCGCCGGCTTGAACGAGAAGGACCGCTATTTTATGATGCTCCCGTCGGGTTCGCCTTTGCGCGCGGAATACGACCGTGTTTGCTCGCTCTCTGGCTTGCAACGCGTTTCTGCCGAGATGGACTTGACCCAAAAGATGGAATGCGGCGAAATCCAGGCGAACATCATGGTGGGGCTGAACCACGAGGACGCTGCGATTGCCGCCGTGCGCGGGTTCGCCGCCTCGAAGGTGAGAGGCTCGCTGATCTTTAGCGCCGGCGTAAACCTTGCCGTGTTCGAAGAGGTCGCCAAGCACGAGGAATTCTTTCGGCAGGTAGTTCAACCCGGGGGCGAGTCCGTACCCCCGGCCAAAAAAATCATCTTGAAGGTTTCGGATTACCGCTCCGCTTTAATACAGGGGCGCTACCTTGCCAAAAAGGGCCTGGAGGTTTACGAGTACCGCATTGAGTCGGGAGTGAACTGCGGTGGCCACGCGTTTTTTGGAGCGCGCAAGAGCATGCCCGAGGTGCTGCGCGAGTTTGTCGCCAAAAAGCGGGAACTGTTCGAGGCTACCAGTGCTGCCATTCGCTCGGCGGGTCGGGTTCCGCCTCCGAGTGCGGCCAGGTTGACAGCGCAGGGAGGGCTTTGTACCGCTGGGGAAATTGAGCAGGTGCTGGCGATGGGTGCCGATGGCGTTGGTGTGGGGACTCCGTTCTTGCTGGTTCCCCAGGTGACGAGCCTCGATGCCGAAACGCGTTCTTTGCTTGCCGCGGCGACGCCCGACGATGTGGAACTGAGCTCCGCTTCGCCGCTCGGCATCCCCTTTATGAACTTGAAGACCAGCAGTGCCGCCGTGCTTACCCGCCAAAAGGCGGAGCGGTACTTGATGGCGCGCGGAACGCCGGGCTACCCTTGCATACAACATTATTTGTGTCGCAGTATCCCGGGCTTTGACCATCCTGTTTGTAAGGCCTCGGTGGAATACGAAAAGTGCCGCCTGGCAGAAATCGACAGGCTAGAAACCTCGGGGGAATTTTGCGCGGTCGAAGCCGACGCTGCCCGCAAGGAGACTTTGGCGCGTGAGTGCATTTGCCGGTTCCTCGGGAACGCCGGTCGCGAAGAGATTCGAGCCAAGCGTCCTTCCATCCATTTTGAGCCCGAGAAGGTTGCCGTGGCGCGTGGTGTTATGCCTGCCCGTCACCGCGAGCCCGTCACCGTTTGCCCCGGGCCGAACATCGCCTACTTTGACCGCGAATATACTTTGCTCGAGATGATGCAGCACCTCTATGGTACAGGCCCGAGCTTGACGCCCGCAAACAAGCCTAGCGCCTTTGAAGTGGAAAAACAGATTTTAAAGTCGGTCTAGTCGGCAAATCCGATGCGCGCCTGGAAGTGGCACTGCGTCATGTCTTCGGAATTCATTCCAAAAATATAGGCGTGGTGGTTCGTGTTTTTAAAGCGCACGATGTTCACCTTGCCGCCCAGCGGGATTTGCGTGATGTAGTTCATTTGTATGGAACGTACACGACGTTCCTTGATCTCTTCGGCGTCTAAGCTGTCCATGACCCAGTCCACGTAGCGGCAGTGGTTCACGTGGTTGTTCATGTCGAGGTCGCTGTAGTTCGCCTGCTCCTGGCGGATGAGCTTGGGCTCGATTTCTGGATTCAAAATTTCCATCATCTCGGGGAGGGCGTTCTTGCCGGGGAACAGCGGAATGGGGTAGGGGCTGTTGGCGGGGTTCTCGGCCTTGCCGGTCTTGAGGTTCACCAAAAGCCACGAGGAGGTCGCCTGTGCAATGGAGTTCCCCTGGGAATCTATGATGGAGTAGTCCTTGAGGCAGACCTTGTCCTTGTAGAATTCCTTGGCCCAGGTGGAAATCGAAATCTTTTCGCCCCATACGGGCGTGTGCAAAATGCGGATCTTGAAACGGGTGATCACGGTGGTGTAGCCCGCCTTCATCATCTTCCAGAGCCCAAAACCGCCGCGCTCGGCGTCGGCAATGGCGGTCTCCTCCATAAAGAGGAATAGGTTCGAGAGCTTGAGCCTGCTGTGGTGATCGCAATCGGAGAAGCGGACGTCAAAGTCCTTGGTTGTGATTTCCTGTTCCATTGGGGATTCCTCTTGAATTCAACTTTTAATAATAATGTATAATTTAGCAATATGGAAGATTTTCAGTTTCGCCCCAGTTTTGTCCAATTGTCTGCTTTAAGTTCTTTTAACGGCGAGGTCCGCCTCCCCGGCTCCAAAAGTATTACCAATCGAGTTTTTTTGATTGCCGCCTTAGCGAAGGGGGCTATTCGCCTTCACAATTTGCTCAAAAGCGACGATACGCGCTACATGGGCGAGGCTCTGCAAAAACTCGGTATCAAAATTGAGTTCTCGGAGGATTTCTCGGAGGCCGTTGTCGAAGGCAACGGCGGCCCGTTTACGGTGCCGGGCAAAAGCGAAATCTTTTTGGGCAACGCGGGAACGGCGATGCGTTCGCTGACAGCGGCCCTTACTTTGGGCGAGGGCGAGTTCTACTTGCGTGGTGAAGAGCGCATGAGCGAGCGCCCCATTCGCGACCTGGTCGACGCCCTCCGCATGCTTGGGGCGGATATTGAGTACGAAGAGACCGAGGGTTACCCTCCGGTGTGCATCAAGGCGAACGGCTTGAATGGCGGCGACGTGGAAGTGCGCGGGAACATCTCGAGCCAGTACCTGACGGCGCTTTTAATTTGCGCCCCTTATTGCAAAAAGCCGCTCCACATCCATGTGGTGGGTGAGCTGATTTCGGCCCCGTACATTGAACTCACGCTCGACGTGATGAAGGCTTTTGGTGTCGACGTGCGCCACGAAGGCTTGACGGATTTTTATGTGCCGCAGGGCATCTATGTTTCCCCGAGTGAATACAGCGTGGAGGGCGACGCCAGTTCTGCCAGCTACCCGTTGGCTGCGGCCGCCATTGCCAAGGGCAAGGTGCGCGTGCTGGGGGTGGGGAGCAAGAGCTGCCAGGGAGATGTGGCCTTTGCCGAAGTGCTCCGCAAGATGGGCGCCACGGTCACGATAGGTCCCGATTGGATCGAGTGTGATGGCACTCAAGGTGAGCTCCATGCTGTGGACTTGAACCTGAACGACATCCCGGATGCGGCGATGACTGTTGCGGTTCTCGCGCTCTTTGCCGATGGCCCCATGACCATCGACGGCATTGCGAGCTGGAGAGTCAAAGAGACGGACCGCATTTCTGCCATGTCGGCGGAATTGCGCAAGGTGGGAGCCGAGGTTCGCGAATCCAACGATTCCATCACCATCACGCCCCCTGTCAAATTGCAACCGGCGACTATTGAGACGTACAACGACCATCGCATGGCTATGTGCTTTAGCCTAGTTGCTCTGGGTGGCGTCCCCATCAAAATCATGGATCCTGCCTGCGTCAACAAAACCTACCCGCACTTTTTTGAAGACTTCAATCGGCTTTCCAAATGATGATTTTTTTAAAGCATAAGATTCTCGTTCCCGTAGTGGCGCTTTGTGCCGCCGCCTTTTGTGTGCAGCCGCTGTTCGCGCAAAAACAAGCCGATACACTTTCGTTTTGGCTGATGGATAACGGGCTTGGTTCGCAAAAGACAGTACAAAAGATTGTCAAAAAATTCCAAAAAGAAACGGGTGTCGCTGTCAATGTGCGGCAGCTGAACTGGGGCCAGGCCTTTGACGAAATTTCGAAGGCGTTCGAGGGCAAGGCGGAGAACGCTCCCGACGTGCTTCAGTTGGGCTCCACGTGGGTGGCGCACTTTGCCGCGGCAAAAAAGATTCGCTCCGTAGACTTTATGATGGACCGTATGGATTCTTCCCGTTTTTTTGCGGAAGGCTTCAAGAACACCCATATTGCCGATGAGCCCGGTTCTTATTCTGCTCCCTGGTTTTTGGACGTTCGTGCGCTATACGCCAACGAACGCCTTTGGAACGACCTTGGAATCCAAAAGGAGGACGTCGACAGCTATCCGCAGTTTTTGGGCGTCCTTCGCGGTGTAGCCGAGACTGAACTCAAAACGTCGAAAGGGGAGCCCGTGGCCCCCTTTGGCTTGCCGGGCAAGGACGACTGGACGGGTCCGCAACAGATGGCCCCCTTTGTGTGGAGTTACGGTGGAGACTTTATTGCTCGAGACTCCCTGGGGTTGCGCAGCGCCCTGTTGGATTCAAACACGCTCTTTGGCCTTGCCGCTTACCTGAAGGTCCTGGGCGATGCCGGCATGGCTCCCTACAGTTTGTCCGAGAACTCGGTGCAAAATGCCAACCGCTATATTCAGGCGCGCCAGTTGTTCCTTTGGGGGACATCGGAATTAATCCGCAAAATGGCTTTCTCCATCGAGGAGGGCGGATTGAAGGCGACTCCTATTGCCGAGGATGGCATCATGGTCGTGCCACCGCCTGCAGGCCCTGCCGGAAGGATTTCCTTTGTGGGAGGCAGCCACTTGGCCATGCCTGTCAAGCGCAATACCTCCAAATATGCCTTGGCAGAGAATTTGTTTATGTTCCTGCTCCAGGCAAACAACATTGACGCCTATTCCCGTAGCATAGGGTTCCTCCCTGCCGACAAAAGTATTGTCCGCATTTGGAACCTGGACGAACGCTACTCCACTCTGGTCGAAAGCCTCGAGAATGGTCGTGCCTTCCCGAACATTCCCGAGTGGGGTACTATCGAAAGCGTTTTAATCCATATGTCCAACGAGATGGGCGCGGCCCTCTCGGCAACGAAGGATCCCTCGGAACGCCGCCACAAATTGGCGGAACTCATTATGAAGGCGCATGCCGACATCAACCAGATTTTGAAATACAAGGGAGAATTGCCGGCAGAGGGTGTCGCCATGGTGGAGGGCATCCTCGTCAAGGACATTCCGGAAGTGGTGCCGTCGAATTTGCAACAGCTTGCGGCGGCGGTCAAGAACTCTGCACAGGACGTCTCGACGACGAACCCTGCCTTGGTTATTGTTCTGGTGTTGAGCGTTCTCGGGTGCGTGGCCTTTACGATACGTCGTTATACCTTGCGTGACGAATGAGGTCGGAATGCAATTCAATAGGCTGGTTGCTGTCTTTGCTTTTTTTGCCGCCCCTCTGTTCGCAGGCATCGACCTGACGTCGTTTCAGGCCTACGTGGATTCGGTGGTGCCGAATTCCCGCTACGGCATTTCGGTGCGCTCGGTCAAAACGGGCAATGAAATCGCGAACCTGCGTGGCGCCGAAAAATTTACTCCGGCGAGTACACTCAAAACGCTTACGACGGCGACGGCCCTCCATTATTTGCCGCTGGATTACGCCCCGGTGACCGAAGTGTCGCTTAACGGGAGTGTGAGCAAAAGGGTGTTCTGGGGTACGGTGAATGTTCGCGGCGAGGGTGACCCCAATTTTTCGGGGCGCTACTTTGCTGACCCGTTCTACATGCTGAACCAAATGGCCGATTCCATCAAGGCGCTCGGGGTCGATACCATCCATGGCAAACTGGAATTGGATACGGCCTATTACACGGGCCCTTGGCGTGCCGAACATTGGCGCAAAAACTTTTATAATGCCTGGTACGGTGCCGAAATCGGTCCGCTGGGCTTCAACGACAACTGCACCATGGTGCGGTTCAAGCCCGGCGAAAAGGAGGGCGACACCGCCATTGTCACGATTCTCCCCGATGTGGGCTACGTGACGGTCAAGAATGAATTGGTGACCGTGTCTGGTAAAAAAAAGAAATGGACCTACGCCATTGACTCCGCGAAGTCCATCATCACGCTGGGCGGGACCATTGGGCTGAACGTGGATTCGGCGAGCCTCGTGCTGCCGATTCGGAACCCGATTGGTTATTTCCGTGCAGCATTCTTGAGCGCCCTCAAGGAACGCGGGATTGCCTTTGTCGAGGACGTTGCCGTGCCCGCGGGTATTGTGATTCGCCGCTTTACGTATTCGGCGGCTCCGCTTTTGAGCATTCTGGACGAAATCAACCAGCGCAGCCAAAACTTCCATGCCGAGACACTGTTCCGCAATTTGGGCGCGCAAAAGGCGGGCGAAGGTAGCGTTGAGGGTGGCAAGCAAATGGAACGCAAGTTTCTCGCCGAGATGGGCCTCAATCCCGACGACTTTGAAGTGTGGGACGGTTGCGGGCTCTCTCCCAAGAACAAGCTCAAACCCTCGGTAGAAACGCAACTGCTTGCCAAGATGGCTCGCCACCCCAAGGGTGAATACTACATCAACAGTTTTGCCGGTCCCGGCGTGGGGACGGGCGGCAAGCGCATGCTCGATTTGCAATACCCTTGGCTCACGCGCTTCAAGACCGGCTTTATTGGCGAGGCGCACGGGCTTGTGGGCTTTTTGTTCCCTATGGATGGTGATACGCTCACGGTCGCCATGTACCTGAACGAAACGGGCAAGAACCCGGACCAAAAGTGCAAGGATGTCTTGGACACTTTGTGGATGCGCCTTGTCGCCATGACGAACGACAACTATGCGTCCCTCATGGAAATGAAGCAGCTGTGGCTCTCGGCACAGAATGTGCATGGGCTCTCAGCCCGCTTGGAATTTTTCTCCCGAGCCTTGTACGGGAAACCCTATAGTCTTGGGCCGATGGGAGAAAGTTACCTGGATTCCATTGAAACCAAGCCGTTAGTTTATATGGACTCGGTCGATTGTGTTACCTATGTGGAACATGTGCTTGCCATGGCGCTTGCGACAAGCGAAGATTCTATTTTTGCAATCCATCAGCGCATCCGCTATTTTGACGGCAAGATCGGCTATACAACCCGTAAGCACTATATGCTTTTGGATTGGGTTGGCGAGGGCAAATTCGCCCGTGTGGTTCCCATGCCGGGTGATACGGTTATTCAGCGGATCATGCCCAAGAACGACTTTTTCAATTCCAAGAAGTTGAAGTTCTCGGTGGCGGGGAAACCTGCCACCGATCCTAAAATGGATCTCCGTTACCTGCCTTACGACAAGGCCTGCGAATGGGCGAACCAGCCTGGCGGTGATTCTTTGAAGGTTTTGGGCATAGCCTTTGTTGGCAAGTCCGAAAAAATTGATGCCACCCACACGGGTTTTGTTGTGATGCAGCCGGGCGTGCGACCTATGCTTCGCCATGCCTCCTCCCTAAAGAAAAAGGTCGTGGAGCAACCTCTTGCCGAGTACCTGCTGAGCCGCAAGGGGAAACTCCCCGGCGTGACTTTTTTCGAGTTTATTCCTTCGAAGATTTAATCCCCAAAATCAAAGGCGAGAATTGCGACGAGTTCGTGCTTGCCCTCGCTGGAGTCCGTGTTTTCAAAGGCGGTCCACGCGTCGGGTTCCCATCCGTAGGCGGCCATTGTGAGTTCCTTGCCCATGGCGGTCTCCGCTTTCTCGATTTCTTCCCATTGGATGGCGCCGGCGGGTGCATTGTAGTAGCGGAGCATCCCAAGGGCCTCCATGGCTTCGGGGTGGTCGTCGATCAGCTGGTAAACGCAGTCCTTGTAAGAGTCGCCTTGCAGGCGTATGACGCGGTATAGCCTTTTGCGACCAAGAAACTGCCGCAGGTCCCCGATATGCGCAGGCACTTTGGAATTGCCGCCGAAGAACACTACCAGTTCGCGGAAAATTTCGGAATCCTCCTCCATGAGGGGAGAGAAATTTTTGATGATTTCGACGATGTCAGAAGCTTGCGGCATATCATAACGATAGAAAAAACCCCCGCTGGTTTAGCCGGCGGGAGTCTTTTAGGGTTCATTGATTGTGCCACAGGCCTGTGGCCTTTTCGAAAGCTTTGTCTTCAGTTTACTTCTGGTGAGCCTTGAACCAGCGGATGAGTCCGTTGGTGGAGCTGTCGTGGTTCAGTTCGGCGTCGGCCTTGGCAAGTTCCGGAAGGATCTTCTTCGCGAGCTGCTTGCCGAGTTCAACACCCCACTGGTCGTAGCTGTTGATGTTCCAGATAACGCCCTGCGTGAAGATCTTGTGTTCGTACATGG
>JAEEGF011083677.1_pt1 | contig 10659 bp, 8 predicted proteins | sample 9134171 | NCBI WGS metagenome assembly JAEEGF01 (sample SAMN16246542, study PRJNA631951) | gut metagenome | biome: gut microbiome; feature: rumen; material: AP-attached | host: Bos | place: Iran: Karaj | collected 2018-10 | reverse complement strand
ATTCCAACAATTTCAGTCTTCATTGGAGCTGGTGTATAAAGCAGGAATATAGCCATTAACACGCCAGACAATAAAGCAAGACAATCTCTTTGAATTGCTGTAAAGCCTACTACTTGGGGAGGTAAATGATCTTTCTTCAGAACATTAATACGACCTGAAGTAGTGTTTTGAGATATCTTAGATTCTTCAAGTTCTATAATAGTCTTTCTATGAAGCTCTTCAAGAGCAGCTATTCTTAGATTCAAACCTTCAGTGCTTGCTGAACTGAAGTTAGCTGCTGCAAGTTTTTTTCTTGTAACAAGTTCTTCTTTTAGAATATCGAGCTGCTGTTTATCGTTTTGAATATCAGCACTAATTGTAAGATAATCAGGATTATTCTTTTCCTTTCTTACTCTAGTGCTGGCCTTAGAAAGTCTGTATTCTAAGTCTTTGATATTATTCTGGCATGCAATAACTTTTGGATGCTTTTCTTTATAACTTTTAAAAAGTTCTGCCAATTCATTTCTAGCAACATTAAGCTGTTTCTTAACAGACTTATATTGAGGTGATTCTTCTTCAGCATAGTAGAAAACTTTTCTTGGTGTTGTCTGTAAAAGCTTTGAAGACATATCTATCTTTTCTTCAAGCATTGTGACTTTATTTTCTAAGTCTACTACTTCACTGTTATTCTGCCATGATTCATTAGAAGAAGAAGTAATAAGTTCTTTACGAAGCTGAGTAATAGTTTTTTCAAGATGTTCCATCTTCTTCTGAAGGGCTTTTGCTGAAAATTCACGACTTTCAGCACTATAGCCAAGGAAACGTTCTGATAAAATCTGAACTACTGCTGTATTTATTTCATTTAAAACTGTCGGGTCTTCATATTTAACTGTAAGAGTCAGAATACCAGACCCAGCTGTTGAAAGACTAGCCAAATCATTAGGCTTAATGTGTTTTCTATTCAAACGACATTTGCTGATGATTTCTTCCTGAACTTCTTTTTGAGCCAAAACACCGTTCATTTCTGCTGCAATATCTTTTTCAGACATATCCGCAGTTGTCATAACTCTTATAAGCGAGCTGCTTTTATATAAAGAAGGCGCATATCGGTTAATCAGGAAAGAAGATGACACGGCTAAAGCCATTATTAAAGCTGCCCAGCCAGCGTTTTTCTTAAGACTCCTGACTATTCCTTCAAATAAACTTTCCTGCCCCATTTTTGGTGCCTCCTAAGGTTTGCTCGCTATATATTTTTATTCTCAAGAGATATCGGCAGGTTAATAAAAAAACATTAGAGGTCATATAATTATGGTGTCAACCCCTTAAAACAATTTACACAGGCGAAGCCGTCCCACAAACAGCTTTAGCTGTTGTTCCACAGCAAAGCGTTCCACTCTTTCTACACTTCTAACCCTTCCAACTCTTATAACTCTTCCAACCCTATTCCCTCTTAGAAAAAAATGTTATACTATAAAAAAAGATATTTCTAAAACTAATTGGTAAAACATGAGCGCCTATCTAGCATATCCTATATTAAACAAAATAATCTGCGGCATAGTAACTTTTATCGGTATGATAACAGACACATGGCGTGGTAAGATTTATAACTGGCTAACTTTTCCAGCAATTATTCTAGGCTGGTGTCTCTGCTTCTATTTTAACGGTTGGTCAGGACTTGGCTATTCTATTGGTGCAACATTAATCGGAATAGCTATCTATCTTCCATTAGCAATCATAGGTGCCTACGGTATGGGCGACGTTAAGCTTATGGGTGCAGTTGGTTCTATTTGTGGAACGGTCTTTGTATTAAATGTCTTTCTTTATACTTCCGTTTTAGGTTTTTTCCACGCTATTATCGTTCATTTTATGAATTACGGTACTTCTGCGCTTATGCAAATCTACGCAAGCATAAAAAGTGGAAGTTTTAAAAATAATACTATTCAAAAAGAAAATACTAACGAAAAAACAAAAAATAAAATAAAATATAATCTTGGGCTAGATATTTTTATCGGTGTCTTAATCGCTTGCTATCATTGTTTCACCTGGTAAGCATAAAATTAGGGCATGTTTTTTGCTTGATTTAAATTGTAATTTCTGTACATAATTATAAGAAAAAGTTGCCTAACAGTTTAGCCTATGTTAGTATCTTTTATCACTGTCTCTTATAGGAGGGACCTTTCTCGTGAATAAAAAAGCAATATTGGTTGCACTGATTGTATCATTGATAGTATCAGTGGTTCTCTGGAACAAAATCCAGACAAAACAACAACCTGCTCAAATTACTGCACCAGTTATTGAGCAGCCGATTCTCAAGAAAAAAGTTGTTGTATGCAAGAAAAGACTTGCTGCAAGAACAAGACTTGAAGCTTCGATGCTGAACGATTGTTTCGAACTGAAAGAACTAATAGCTTCTTCTGTTCCCGATACAGCATTTACTTCTATAGCTTCTTTAACTAACAGATATACAGCAGTAACTGTACTTCCAGAAGACATCATTACTCCTGTCAGACTTATGGATGAAGACACTATTCCAAATCTAGCAAGAGCAATTCCTGCTGGTAAACGTGCTGTTTCTATAGCTGTTTCAAAAGCATCATCAGTTGGCGGATTCATACAACAAGGCGACTTCGTTGATGTAATTGCTACATTCAGACCAAGAAATGGCGAAACCATTACAAAATTAGTTCTTCAAGACATTCAGGTTCTTGCTATGGGTAATACTTACGAATTCGAAGGAGCTATTGCTACTATGACTCCTGCAATTGCAGCAAGCAAAGCAGAATTGATTACCTTAGCTCTTACACCAGAAGATCTTGAAAAACTCATGTATTTGGATGCTGGAACAACATTCAGACTAGTTCTCAAGAACCCAACAGACAAAGATAACGTTGTTCAAACCAAAGGTGCTACAGAACAGATTGTTCTTAAAGATATAGGTCATGCTTCCACAGCAGGAATCAAAGATCCTGAACTTCAGCAACAGATAAGTCAAGCTAGTCATCAAACTTCTTATCATGAACATAATGATCAGGTTCCAGTAGATGACGGCAAAGTCGAAATTATGTTCGGAAGCGAAAAACGCCGTGAAGTTAGAAAATATAGCGGACCTGCTTCAAACAAGCTAAATAGTCAAAATTTTGACAATAATCCGCTTATTCCACATGTAGAACAAATAAGAACTAGCGAGGAAAATTAATTATGCTGAAACCATTTAAGCTATTATCAACCACATTAATGCTCTGCTCTCTTGCTAGTTTTAATTTAACTGCTGAAGCAGCAGAAAAGCTTTTGATACCCCTTGGAAAATCAGTTTCAATACCGGCTTACGGTGTTAAAAAGATTCTTGCAGTTAAAGATAACGTTGTTGATGTTCTAAACGTATCTGATGATGAAATCATTCTTTCAGGAATAGGTGATGAAGCTAATTCTACTCAGCTTATTCTTTGGGACATGACAGGCAAACGAGTTTATGACGTAGAAACATATTCAGAATTGAATATTATCCACGAAAAATTCGATGCAATCATCAATAACAAGAACCTGACTCTTAAAGTATTTCCTGATGCAGCTTATCTCCAGGGACAAGCAAGTTCTAAGGAAGAAAAGAAAAGAGCCGAAACAGTAGCAAAAAGCTTAGTAGGCAATAAACAGTTAATCAGTCTTGTTGAATACGAAGCCGCAGTCAGTTCTCTTCAACAGAGAATTGAAGCAGCTATAAAGCAGCCTGATGTTAAAGTTAGTGTTGTTTCAGCAAGAATTGATCCTAACGATATTGCAGTAAGTCAGAATCCATTAGTAGCTACAGACAGTACAGGAATTAGAGTCATACTTCAAGGTAGCGTTAAAAACCAGAACGATTACATAAATATGTCAGAAATCGTAAAAGGTTTTGTCACTGATGAAAAACAGATTAGTAATCTTGTAACAATTACAGACCCATATCAGGTTATATTCCAGGCCTACATACTCCAAGTTACTAAAAAGAACAGCGAAGATTTAGGAATAAAATGGGGCGGTGCTGATGCCGGATATGGCACTTTGAATTTCCTAGAACTTGGAGACAGTGCTGGTAATGCAATTTTACCAAAACACATGAATCCATTCTACATGAAAAATGTAAACAGATTAAGCTTGGTAGAAGCTCAAGTTAAAGCATGGGAAGAATCTGGTAAAGCTAAAGTTATTTCTAAACCAAACCTTTTGGTTTACGCTAGTGCTATTCCTCAACCATCATATTTTTCAAGAGCAGAATCAAGCTGGCACGGAGAAGCTAATCCTACCGATCCATCAAACGACCAGGGTTTAGCATTCGTTGATGTTGGCCAGACAGTTCAAGTTGAAAAGGATGCCGGGAACGGGAAAACTTCTTATGAACCTTTTGAAGCCAAACTAAGACTCTGTGTCAGAGACTTGTATATTGATGACGATGAATTAAAATTCTCAGTATATGCTCAACAAGAAGAACTTAGTTTTGAAAGAGGTAACGGAGCTTCACCAGACAAACATTCAAGAGATATAATGACTACTGTTCGTATTAAAGATCAGCAAACAATAGCTCTTGGTGGTTTAATCAGCAAGAACAATAGCATTTCTTGGTATGGTGTTCCTGGTTTAAGTCGTTTACCATTAGTTGGCAGACTTTTCAAGCATCGCTCTGTAAGTAATAGCGAAAACGAACTTATAATTCTTCTTACTCCAAAAATCATTAACAAAGAAAAAGATTTGCTTGGCAACAAGAAATTTGAAACAATCAAAGTTCCAAGACGTTCTGATAAACTAGAAAATCTTAACAATATCTTTGAACAGATCAAATCAAGTCACGTTCCAGCAGATAAATAATAATTTGTTCTCATAAATCGTTTCAGGTAAAAAATGGCAACTATCAAGCTACTAATCGCTGACAGCAAAGAAGATTGGCTGAATAATGTTAAAAGAATGCTGATCAACATGGATGATGTATGTATTGTTGGCGAAGCTAGAAATGGACAGGAAGCCTTAGATAAAGCTAAAGAGCTTCAACCACACATAGTTCTTTTAGACATAGACTTAGAAGGAATCGACGGCTTAAAAGTCACAGAAATTCTTTCAAAGGATAACCAGAATATTCAGGCAATTATCATGTCTGTAAAAAGCAGTCCTGAATATTTCAGACAGGCTATGAAGTCTGGCGCAAAAGACTATTTGATCGAGCCATTTTCTAACCAGGATTTATCTGACGCAATTCATAATGTATTCAACAAATGGCTTAAAGATAAAGCAGAGCTATTTTCAGAAGATAATAACGCTAAGGTAATTACCTTCTTTGCTACTAAAGGTGGAGTTGGAAGAACTACATTAGCAGTTAATCTTGCAGCAGCTTTGGCCGCTAAGGGTAAAAGAACTCTGCTTATAGATGCATCATTACAGTTTGGTGACGTAGCTCTAACCTTAGATTTACATCCTAAGAGCACAATCAATGATGTCATAGAAAAAGATGAGTTTACTCCAGATGGAATCGAAAGACGCATAACCAAACATGCTTGTGGACTAGAAGTTCTCGCTGCTCCAAAAGAGCCTGCGTTAGCAGAAGCAGTAAATTCCAAGCATATTCAACAGATAATAGATGCAATTAAGCCTTTGTATCAGTTTATTATAATTGATATGCCTGCAACCATTACAGAAAAAGAACTGGCAATACTAGATAAAACCAGTCTGCTTTTCTTGGTTGCAACCTTGGAAATAACTTCTTTGAAAAACACAAAGTCGTTATTAAAAACACTTCAGGATATCAACTATGATATATCCAAAATTAAGATTATTCTTAACAAGGATATGCCAGATGTTGGTATAGATAAGGCTAGTCTTGAAGCGGGTCTTGGTATTCCTGTATATGCTACCATACCTATGGATTCAATACTTGTTCAGGTTTCTTTGAATAAAGGCGAATCATTTGTATTGAAATCCCCTGCTAGTCTCATATCTAGGACAATAATTGATGTAGCTGAAAAGTTGATTGGTCCAAGCAAAAAGCCAGTCAATACAAATAAAAGTGCAATATTAAGAATCAAAGACCTGCTGTTTGGCAGTTGATAATATCGGAGGGAAAACATGGGTGGTCTTTTATCACGATTAAATGAAGAAAAGAAGAGTGAAAAATCATCAACCTCTACATCTTCAATTCTTGAAGGTGCTTCAACTCAAGTACTTTCTAGCTTTGAAAAATTAAAGGAAAAAGTTCATACAAAACTTATTGATGATATGCCAGCAGCTATTATGGCTGAACAGAATCTGGATAAGAAGCGTGCAATGCTTCGCGACCGCATAGGTGTTGTTATCAATGAAGAAAGTCCTAAACTCAATATAGTTCTGAGTACTAGAGAAAACGAATTGATGACCAATACCCTGCTTGATGATATGGTTGGTTTTGGTCCGATTCAGCCATTACTTGACGAAGAAGATATCTCAGAAGTTATGGTAAATGGTCCATATCAGATTTATTACGAAAAGAAAGGTAAATTGGTTCTTTCTGATATTAAGTTTAAAGACAACGATCACGTTATGCGTATTATAGAAAGAATCGTTGCACCAATCGGCAGACGTATCGACGAATCTGTTCCTTATGTTGACGCCCGTCTTCCAGATGGTTCTCGTGTTAACGCAATTATTCCACCTCTCGCATTAAATGGTCCAACAATCACAATCAGAAAGTTCAAGAAAGAAGCCTTAGGTGTTGCTGACCTTATCAGGTTCGGAACTCTAACCCCAGAAATGGCTACTTTTATTGAAGCTTGTATTAAAGTTCGTTTGAACATCGTAGTATCAGGTGGTACTGGTTCTGGTAAGACTACAACTCTTAACATTCTAAGTTCCTTCATTCCAGAAGATGAACGTATCATCACATGCGAAGACGCAGCAGAACTTCAATTACGTCAGCCACATGTAGTAAGACTTGAAACAAGACCTGCTAACATTGAAGGCAAAGGTGCTGTCCCAATGCGTGAACTCATTAAGAATACACTTCGTATGAGACCAGAAAGAGTTATAGTTGGGGAATGCCGCGGTGGCGAAACACTCGACATGCTCCAGGCCATGAACACTGGTCACGATGGTTCTCTAACAACAGCACACGCCAACACTCCACGCGATATGCTTTCTCGTCTTGAAACAATGGTTCTTATGTCTGGTATGGATTTACCGGTTAGAGCTATTCGTGAACAGATCAGCTCAGCTATCAACCTGATTATTCAGCAATCTCGTCTCAAAGACGGTTCAAGAAAGATTACATACCTTACAGAAATACAGGGTATGGAAGGTGAAAAGATTGTTACTCAGGATATATTCAGATTTGAACAATCTGGTATTGATGAAAACGGCAAAATTGTCGGCAGATTGAAACCAACAGGTATTAGACCAAAATTTGCAAGCAAGTTTGCAGAATTTGGTATTCATCTGCCCCCGAATATTTTTACAGATACCTCAAAGGGTTGGTAAAAAACTATGCAACTAGTATTCTTAGTATTTGCAGGGATTGCAACAGTTATGTTCGTTCTTCTGCTTTTCTCCATTCTTGGCAAAGACCCTGGCTCAGACGTCAGAGAAAGAATGGAGCAGTATCTCATTGAAAGTGAGAAAGCAGCTAAAGAAGAATATGCTCTTCCCGAAGATGCACTAGAAAATGGTGGGGAAGACGAAAACCAGGATGGTGAAGGCGGAGAAGACGACTGGACCAGCGAACTGCGAGGCAACCGTAAAAAAGATAAGCATGCCGGCGCTAAGCGTATTCTCGCTAACATGGGTACTATTCTTACCCCAAAAGGAATGGCAGCCAAAATAGCTGATCAGCTTGCCAAAGCAGATATTCCCTTAAAAGCTAATGAATTTGTTGCAATACAATTTTTGGCTGTTATGATAGCTATGATGATAGGTACTGTTGTGTTGAGAAACCTTGCCATAGCGATTATATTAGCTGTAGCCGCCTATTTTGCCCCACTACTCTGGGTCACCATAGTCAGTGCTAAGCGTAAACAGGCTTTTAATGACCAGATATTGGATACTCTTATAATGATTGCCAATGGTCTTAAAGCTGGTTATTCTTTCTTACAGGCTCTAGAAATGGTTTCCAAGGAATCACTTCCACCTATGAGCAAAGAACTGAAAAGAGTTCTTAAAGAAAACAGCCTTGGTATGAACCTAGAAGATACGCTTGTAGCATTGAACGGACGTGTTGAAAGTGAAGACTGGGACCTAGTAACAACAGTTGTTTTGATTCAGCGCCAAGTCGGTGGTAATCTGGCAGAAGTTTTGGAAAAAATAGGCAAAACCATTCGTGAAAGAATGAGAATCAAGGGTGATATTCAAACAAAAACAGCTCAAGCTAAAGTTTCTGGCATGTTAGTTGCAGCATTACCCTTTGGCTTAGGTGTTATGATTTATATCATGAACCCTGCATTCATGTCTAAGCTGTTCACCTTTAAGATGGGCTGGTTCAGAGGCTGGTTCCTTGTTATTGGTGGTATAATATGGGAAATCATCGGTATTTTAATCATCAAGAAGATTGTAGATATTGAGGTATAACTATTATGGCAAATCTTATATTAATGGTTGTTGGTACCGTTATAGTATTCCTGGTAATTCTGCTACTCTTCCCTTCTGGAAGCAAGAACGATATATCAGGCCGTTTAGCCTCTCTTGATGATCCAGATGGAACTCAGCAAATTGCCTCTGCAACAGAATCAGAGTTAAATAAGCCTTTCGTAGACCGTGTTATCAGACCTATGATTGCCAAATTAGCTGGTAAATCAGAAGATAACAAAGACGCAAAAGCAAAGAAAAAAGCTAAAAGTGGTCTCAAAAAGATGTTGGCTCAAGCAGGTTTTCCTGGTGGCTTAACAGTTGCAGAATTTGCAGTTATTCAGAATTTGTTTAAAGGTTTCTGCCCTTTAATTGGTCTGGCTATTGGCTTTGTTATCAAACCAAATCTAGCCCTTATGGGTCTTGCAGCCGGTGCCATAATCGGTATGATGGCACCCAAAATGTATCTTCAGAAGAAAATAGCTCAAAGACAGCATGATATTCAAAAAGGTCTGCCAGATGTTCTCGACCTTCTTACCGTTGCAGTTGAAGCTGGTCTTGGTTTCGACGCAGCCTGTGATAAGGTTGTAGAAAAAATGCGTGGTCCTATTCCAAATGAATTCAGTTTAACTCTAAAACAAATGAGAATGGGTGAAGCTCGTCGTGATGCTTTCAAAAGCATGTCAGAACGTGTTGACAACCCAGACTTCAATGCATTCGTTTCTGCAATTATTCAGGCCGACCAACTGGGTGTTTCCATTGGTCAGGTTTTAAGAATACAATCAGAACAGCTTCGTGAAAAAAGAAGACAGAGAGCTGAAGAAGAATCAGCAAAAGCTCCAGTTAAAATGATGATTCCTCTTATCTTCTTTATATTCCCGAACGTTATGCTTGTTATTGGTGCTCCGGCAGCCTTCCAGATGATAGAAGGCTTCAGTGGAATGCAACAGTAAGCTCTTTGAAATTTGAATGACAAAGTATGTAAAGATTTACAATGACCGTAACAATAGCCTTATCGGTGATAAAATCAGAGTTGCAGACAGCTTCTGGACAAGATTTAAAGGCTTAATGCTAGCTCCTGATTTAAAAGAAGGCGAAGGGTTAATTATTACTCCTTGTAATTCCATACATATGATGTTTATGCGATATCCTATAGACGCAGTTTTTATTAATGCCTCAAACAAAATTGTGGCCTTGTATGAAAACTTACGCCCATGGATAGGTTTAACAAAACTATATTCAAATGTAGTTTCAGTTATAGAATTACCATCTGGCTTGGTTAACAAGCTGGGTTTAAAAATAGATGACACTCTAAGATTGGAGTATTTACAATGAAAAATTCTTCAGGTTCTTTTTCTAAGCTATTCTTGATTTCTTTACTCGCTGGCTCTATGATGCTGGCTGGCTGTGGTGAAAGCAACCCGACTGGTGCAAATGTTTCAGATGAAACAACAAATCAACAGTCTAGTAGCAATAATAATACTACTAACACCACAGAAGAACAGCAAAAAACTTATACTGTTTCTGGAAAAGTATCACCTACAAATGGTTATGTTGCTTCAAATGCAAATTTTGAAGTTACTTTTAAAGATACACAAAACAATACAAAAACAACTAAGGGTATAGTATTTACTTTTTCAGGAGTAAAAGCAGGAACTTATACATTAACAGCAAAAGAAACAGCAAATGGTAATTATTCTCTTCAGAATCCTGTAACTGTAAATGTTACTGATTCAGATCAGAGTAACCTTGAAATAATAATGAATTTTACAGGAGAATTACCAACTTTTTCATTAAGCGGTGTAATTGTTGATAACCAAAAACAAGGTGTAAAATTTGCTAAGATTACCGCAGATAACGGTATTAAAACTACAACAGCTACTACAAATCCAGATAATGGTAATTTTACTTTGAATGATTTAACCCCTGGTGAATATCAGTTAACAATAAAAGCAGATTCTTATGCTGATTCTAATCCAAAACTTTTTATTGATGAAGAAGGTGCAAAGATAACATTAGATGGTTCTAAAATTAATGGAACAAATCTGGGTGAAATTCAGCTTTTGCCTAATTATGCAAGTTCTGGTTCTATTGAAGGAATTTTAACCGACCCAGCAACAGGCAAAGCAG
>JAEEGF010023247.1_pt1 | contig 10659 bp, 11 predicted proteins | sample 9134171 | NCBI WGS metagenome assembly JAEEGF01 (sample SAMN16246542, study PRJNA631951) | gut metagenome | biome: gut microbiome; feature: rumen; material: AP-attached | host: Bos | place: Iran: Karaj | collected 2018-10 | reverse complement strand
GTCGCCGAAAAGGTCAGACGTTTTCAGGCATATTCCGGCGAATATGGAGAAAAAAAGCACGCGGAGCGATCCGCGTGCTCGTTTTTGCGCCGGTTAAATGATTTCGTCCAGAACGTTCGGCGCGTCATAAAGGGAAACGTACCATTTCCCGTTCACCTTGAATACGACGAATTCTTCCGTTTCGAATCCGTATCCGTCGTTCAGACGAACGGACACTTCTCTGGCTTCGGTAATATAATACTTGCCCGTCTTGAAGTTTCGGTTGTAGTACGCGTTCAGTTCCTCGAGATCGTCCCGGTCAAGCGCGCTGCTTCCGACCACCGTGATATCACGGAACCGCTGATAATACTCGCCGTATTCCTTCCGATACGAATCAATCTCCGCCTGCGCATTTCTCAGCTGACGTTGGAATTCCGACCGCGACATACCTTCATCCTGCAGCACGTACTCCAGAACTTCATCGGGGACGGAACTGTCAAGCATTCCCTGAAGATCTAAGTTCGCGTAGGCGTTGAAGAATTTCTTGAGCACACCTTCGGGCGAATTGGATCCGCCAAGCGTAAAGATAAGAATCAGAACGACTGCGATCACAACGGCAGCGGCGCCGGCAAGGATGCCGATCAACGCCTTTTTGCTGAGTTTTTTGCGCGGCGCGTGCGCAGGTTCCGGATCGGTTACAACGGCCGGAGAAGGCTGTCCGTCGATGCTCGTGCCGCAGTTCGGACAGAACTTGTCCGCATCGCTCATATAGGTTCCGCATTTGCTGCAATACATGATATTTCCCCCTTATCGTGTTTTCGCATCCTGCGATCTGATATGATTTTACCGTATCGGCATGAGCGTGTCAACGCCCAAAACGACAAAAGCGCGGAAGCACCGCGCTTTTTCGATACAGAAGGAGGTCAGAGCCCGAGCTTCCGATGCACGACGGCTTCGATGCGGGCGGCAATCGTTTCGATCGGAAGCAGTACGCCTTTTTCGGTGCATAGGATCAGTTCCACGTTCGGGATCCGCTGCGCGTACTCCGCGTACTTTCTGCGTGCGCGCGTCTGGATCGAATCGATGCTTTCATACACGTCGCGCGCGTTTCCGATGTATTCGCGGAATCCCTTCTTGTCGACGTTGCCCGCCGCGCTTTCAGTGTCCATGTCGAGGACCAGATGCAGATCGGGCACCGGAATTCCGAAGTGCTCGTGCTCAAGCGCGAGGCAGAAATCGAGGATGTCCGGCTTGTCGAGGTCGATGTCGCGGATGCTCTGATAGACCGCGTTCGAAAGCACGTAACGGTTGATCAGCAGCACGTCGGCGTCGGTGTAATCGAGCGTTTTGAACGCCTCGAACCGGTCAAGCGCGAACCACAGCGCCATGCTCTTTCCGTCGACGGTGTTTGCGGCGATCCCGTCCTTTGCGGACAGATACCGCCCGACCATGCCGCCGAAGAACGTATCGTACATGGGGAAGGAGATCTCCTTCACGCGCAGGCCGCGTTTTTGAAGCGTCTCGGAAAGACGCGCCATCTGAACGCTTTTGCCGGTTCCGTCGATGCCCTCAAAGGCGATGATCTTCGTCATGCTTTGCCTCCTTTGATGCGCTCCATCGCGCGGATCGTATTCTCTCTGGTCGCGAACGCCGTCATGCGGAAATAGCCTTCGCCGGCTTTGCCGAAGCCCGCGCCCGGCGTTCCGATGATGTGGCAGCGGTCCAGAAGCTCGTCGTAGAACGCCCAGCTGTCTCCGCCGGGGACCTTGATCCAGACGTACGGCGCGTTCTGTCCGCCGTAAACGGTGTAGCCGGCGGCTTCCAGCGAGGTGCGGATGATGCGCGCGTTTTCCATATAATAGTTGACGGTGTTCATGATCTCGCCGTAGCCTTCGTTATACGCGGCAGCCGCGGCGACCTGCGTGACGTACGCGACGCCGTTGAACTTGGTCGAAATGCGGCGCGCCCAGAGATCGCGCAGACGCACGGTGTTGCCGGCCTCGTCCCTGCAGACAAGGTCCTTCGGCACGACGGTATAGGCGCAGCGCGTTCCGGTGAAGCCCGCGGTCTTGCTCATCGAGCGGAACTCGACGGCGCAGGTCCGCGCGCCCTCGATCTCATAGATCGAATGCGGCAGCTCCGGATCGCGGATATACGCCTCGTACGCGGAATCGTACAGCAGGATCGCGCCGTTTTTGTTGCAGTAATCGACGAACGGCTTCAGCTGCCCGCGCGTGAGCGTCGCGCCGGTCGGATTGTTCGGATAGCAGAGATAGATCGCGTCGACCGGCTCCTTCGGAAGCTCCGGAACGAAATCGTTCTCCGCAGTCGCGGGAAGATACGTGATGTTCGCGTAGCCGCCCTTGACGGGATCGAACGCGCCGCTTCTTCCGCCCATCACGTTCGTGTCGACGTAGACGGGGTAGACGGGGTCAAGCACCGCGATGCGGCAGCTGCGTGAGAAGAGCTCCTGAAAATTGCCGACGTCGCATTTGGCGCCGTCCGAAACGAAGATCTCGTCCTGCGAAACGTCGATCCCACGCGAAACGTAGTCGCGCTTATGGATCGCTTCACGCAAAAACTCGTAGCCGAAATCGGGCGCGTATCCGTGGAACGTTTCGGCGCGGCTCATTTCATCGACCGCGCGATGCATGGCGGAGATGACGGCGGGGACGAGCGGCTGCGTGACGTCGCCGATCCCCATGCGGATCAGCTCGGCGTCCGGATGCGCCTCGGCATAGGCGCGGGCGCGCTTGCCCACTTCGTAGAACAGATAATTGCCTTTGAGATTTGCGTAATCGCCGTTTGCGGTAAACATAGAGGGGTCCTCCCGTTCAAAATCATTTTATTATAGCATATCCGACACGCAGGTACAAGATGATTCTGTCGCTTTCCGGAGAAACGCATCGCCCCGGGGACGATCCGGACGAACCGGCTCGGATCGGCAAAGGAAAAACCGGCTCCCGTTCGCGCAAAACCGCCGGACGCCGATACGTATAAACCGGTACAATACCGGTATGCGAACGAAAGAGAAGTCCCCAACCAGACAGGACGCCGGATCGCCGAACGGCATGATCGCCGTGATCGGCGGTTTTCTGTGCGCGCTGATCCTGTCCTTCGTGCGCGTCAACGGACGGCTGATGCCGCTCCCGCCCGGACTCCTGCTCGGCGCGGGACTTGCGGGCGCAGAGCCTGCGGGCGTCGTCGGCGGGATCGTTCTTGCCGCGTGCCTCGGGACCGCTCCGGATTTTTATGCGCCGCTTGTCGCGCTGGCGTACTGGACCGTGACGCGCGTGCTGACGCTGACCCGCGGAACGTGCGGACCTGCAGCGCGCCTGACGGTCTTCCTTCTGTGCGGCGCGGCGGCGATGCCGCTTCATGCGCTCTACGGGACGAAGGAGGTGCTGTACGGGCTCGCTTCCTTTGTTCTCACCGTGCTGTCCGGGCTTTGCTTTGCCCGCGTGTTCCGGCTGACCCGGACGGCGGGGAAACAGCGTCCGGTCTCGGATACGGATCAGGTCTTTACGGCGCTTTCGATCGGCATGCTTCTGATCTCAGTTTCGGACGTCACGTTTTCGGGATGGTCGCTGTCCGTCGTGCTGACGGTCGCATTGGCGGCCGCCGCCGTCCATATCCGCGGCTTTTTCGGCGCGGCGGCCGGGATCCTATGGACGCTGATGCTGACGCTGTACCGCAGCTGTGACGCGACGCTGATCGGAAGCGCCGCACTCGGTTCGCTGCTCGGCGCGGCCGGAAGCAGGCGCGGAAAGCCGATCGTCGCGGGCGCGTTCGTTCTGTCTGGGCTTTTGTTCGGCACGTACCGGATGCGCGTTCCGTTTTCGCTGGACGCGCAGAACCTGCTGTGCGGGCTGCTTCTGTATCTGCTGATTCCGCATGCGTGGCTCGACGCCGCGAAACTGTGTACGGATGAACCGGCAAGGCTTCGGAAAGCGGCGTTTGAAACGGTCACGCGCGGCGAACGCAGAGCGTCGGCGGAGCTGGAACGGATGGGAAAGCTGCTCAGCAGGTTTTCGGGCACGTTTCGCGTGCCGTTCGAGGAAGAGGACGCGCTGGTCCGATGGACGATCCAGGGCGCGCTGAACGTCTGCGGCGGATGCGAGCGCTTCAAACAGTGCTGGAAGGACGCGGAAGCGATGCGGAAAGCCGTGATCCGTCTTGCAGCGGAAGCGGAGGAGGACCGGCGCGTATCGCCGGCGGAGCCGATCGACGCGGACTGCCCGCACGCGTCCGCGCTCTGCGCTTCCGTCCTGCTTTCGTATCGGCAGGCGCTCAGCCGGAACGCCGTCTGCCGCAGGGCGGACCGACAGGCAGAATTTGTGAACCGGCAGTTTGAAGGCGCGGGGGAAGCGCTCTGCGCCGAAGCCGCGCAGATGCGCAGCCGGTTCCGCGGCCGGGAAAGCGGAGAAAAGCGGATCGCCGACCGGCTGATCTCGTCTGGGTTTTCCGTGGGATCCGTCGATCTGTACGCCGCGGGGGATACGGAGATCGTTTCCGTTTCCCTGCGCGAGCCGCCTTTGAACGCGCGAAACGCCGTGAAGCGCGAAGCGGAGCGCGCATGCGGATTCCCCCTGCGAAACATCCGTACGACGGAGGACGGGGATTCCGTGACGTTTTTGTTTGAGCGGGACGCAAAGCTGCACGCATCGGCGCGTGTGTTCCGCATGCGGAGCGACGGTGCCGTCAGCGGCGACGCAACGGGCGAATGCCGCGTTCCGGGCGGCCGCGTCTGCTTTGCGCTTTCGGATGGGATGGGAAGAGGCGGGGCCGCGCGTACGGAAAGCGAATCGGCGATCCGGCTTCTGTTTCGTCTGCAGCGCGCCGGCATTCGGCGGGAACTGATCTGCGAGAACGTGAACCGGATGCTGCTTGCGCAGAACGAATCCGAAACGTATGCGACGCTCGACGCGGTCTCGATCGATCTGAACACCGGCGATGCGGAGTTTTTGAAATATGGCGCGCCGCCGTGCTTCCTGGTGCGCGGCGGGCGTGTAAAAAGCATTGAAGGCGAGGCGCTCCCGTGCGGGATCCTTGCGGAGGCGACGCCGAGCGTGATCCGGCTCCGGCTCAGGAAGGACGATCGGCTGATCTTCTGTTCGGACGGCGTGCAGGACGCGCTTCCGGAGGGAACGGCGCACGCGATCGCCGCGCTGAACGAACCGGATCCGGCGGAATCGGGCAGGCGTCTGCTGGCGCTTGCGGCGCGGAACGGGATCGCGGACGATATGACGGTCATGGTCATTCGGGTCGCATGAAACTCGCGATCGAACCGTTTCTGCTGGACAACACGCTGATGAATTTCTGCGTGTTTATGCTGACCGCCGCATGGCTCGGCGTGCGGATCCGCATCCTTCCGACGCTCGGAGCGAGCGCCGTCGGCGCGGTGTACGCGTTTCTGTCGCTGTTCGTTTTTCCCGTGCTGCGGACGCCGTTTCTGAAGCTGCCGTGTTTTCTGCTCGTTTCGCTGCCCCTGTTCCGACGCAGCGGTTCCGTGCTTACCGCGATCCCGTTTCTGCTGCTTTCGGCGGCGCTGACAGGCGGAACGGCGATGATGCTGACGCTGCTGTTCGGCGGCTCCGTCACCGCGGACGGCACGATGATCGGCACGGTTCCGCTTCGCGCGGCGCTCGCGTCGGCGGCAGCCGCGTCCGTACTGCCGCGCGGTATCCGGACGCTGCTGTCGATCCGCAGGCGGAATGCGTGCTTCACGACGGTCGAGATCCGGTTCCGCACGAAAAGACTCCGGCTGAAGGCGCTGATCGACAGCGGAAACCTGCTTACCGAACCGGTCAGCGGGCTTCCGGTGATGCTGATCGACGCTTCGCCCGAGCATCCCGTGCGTCCGATCCCGTACCGGAAGCTGACCGGCGAGGGCACGCTGCTCGGCGAGCGTCCGATCTCGGTCACGCTGCCGCAGTACGGCGGGGTAACGGCGGACTGCTACGTTGCGCGCGCGCCGGAACCGATCGGCTGCGCACAGGCGATCCTGCCGGAGCGTCTGTTACCGTATGAATGGAGGACAAAGGATGATTTCGTTTCTTCGGCGTATTTGGGTTCGCCTGCTCGTGCGGCTCGGCGTTTCACGACGCAGTATCTTATGGTACGTTCACACAAACGAGGGTCTTCCGCCGCCGCTCGACCCGGAGGAGGAAGCGCGCTGCATCGCGCTGGCGCCGACCGATAAAGAAGCAAAGGACAAACTGATCGTTCACAATCTCCGGCTCGTCGTCTATCTTGCGCGGAAATTCGAGAACACCGGTGTACAGACCGAGGACCTGATCAGCATCGGCACGATCGGATTGATCAAGGCCGTCGAAACGTTCAAGCCGGAGAAAAAGATCAAGCTTGCGACGTATGCGTCGAGGTGCATCGAAAACGAGATCCTGATGCATCTGCGCCGCACGACGAAGCTGAAACTGGAGGTCAGCTTCGAGGAGCCGCTGAACGTCGACTGGGACGGAAACGAGCTTCTGCTGTCCGACATTCTCGGTACGGATCCGGACGTCGTCAGCCGCGATATGGAAGACGAGGTCGAGCGCGAGCTGCTCCGAAAGGCGCTCGATAAGCTTTCGGACCGCGAGCGCAGCATCATCGATCTTCGGTTCGGCCTCAAAACGGGCGAGGGACAGACGCAGAAGCAGGTTGCCGACGCGATGGGCATCTCGCAAAGCTACATCAGCCGGCTGGAAAAACGGATCATGAAGCGTCTGAAGCGCGAGATCCTACGGATGCAGTCATGATTTTACGTACTGCTCCAGCTGTTTCAGCGCGCTCTTTTCAAGACGCGAGACCTGCGCCTGCGAGATCCCGATCTCCCTGGACACTTCGACCTGCGTTTTGCAGGCAAAATAGCGGAGCCTGAGGATTTTGCGGTCGCGTTCGCCGAGCCGCGCGATCCCTTCCCGCAGCGCGATGGAATCGACCCGCCGCGATTCGCTGTCCCGGGGATCGCTGATCTGGTCGAGAATGCACAGCGTGTCGTCGTCCGAACTGAACACGGGATCGTACAGGCTCACGGGATCCGCGATCGCGTCGAGCGCGAATACGACGTTCGCTTCGGAAATACCGAGCTCCTTTGCGATCTCGCCGACGGTCGGCTCGCGGGAAAGCGATTCCGTCAGCCGCAGCTTCGCCTGCATGGCGCGATAGGCCGTGTCGCGCAGGGAACGCGGCACGCGGACCGCGCTGTAATCGCGCAGATGCCGCCGGATCTCACCGGCGATCATCGGAACGGCGTATGTCGAAAACCGAACGTTCTGCTCAAGATCAAATCCGTCGACGGACTTGAGAAGCCCGATACAGCCGACCTGAAACAGATCGTCGGCCGGCTCGCCGCGGCCGGAGAACCGCTGCACGACCGACAGGACGAGCCTCAGGTTACAGCGGATAAACACCTCACGCGCCGCTTCGTCGCCGGATTTTGCCCGTTTCAGAAGCTCCCGCATCTCAGCCTGTCCGAGGCGGGGCAATCGGGACGTATCGAGCCCCGTGATCTCCACTTTCTGCAAAGCCGATCACCTCCGTCCGGTAGTCTGCCCGCGCGGACGGGCGTTCAAACGGGACCGGGGGATTTGACAGACTTTTCCAATCGTGGTACGATACGGAAAACGAAACGGGAGGCAGGGTGCATGAAGCGTTTACGGATCCTCATTGCGGCGGTCGTATGTCTCGCCTGCCTGTTCGCCTGTACCGGCGGACCGCAGAAGCAGGAGGCGGAGGCGTCGCCCGTCCCGTCGGCAGAGATCGAATCCGACGTGATCGCGATCGTAACGCCGCCGCCCACGGAGATCCCGACTCCGGCGCAGACGCCGGGCCCCACGCCGGAACCTACGCCGGAACCGACGCCCGACCCCACGCCGGAGCCTACCCCGGACCCGACGGTCCCTGCGTATACGGCGGAGGGCGATGCGTACACGATCGCATGGATGAGCGATCCGCAGCACTATTCCGAGGAGTTTCCGGAAAAGTATTACGCGATGACGGCGTTTTTGCGGGATCACCGCGAAGAGCTGCATCTGGCGTACATCATCAATACGGGAGACCTTGTGAACGACGCAGGGAAAAAGGACCAATGGGAGGTCGCCGACCGCGCGCAGGCGATGATCGAAGAGATCCCGAACGGCGTTCTTGCCGGCAATCACGACGTTCCGAACACGTATGGATACATCGAGTTCTGCAAATGGTTCGGCGAGAAACGCTATGCTGACAGACCGTGGTACGGCGGCTCGTACGAGGACAACCGCGGACACTACGATCTGCTCACGATCGGTCAGACCGACTATCTGTTCGTCTATATGGGCTTCGCGCCGGATGACGATGCGATCGAATGGGTCAGGAGCGTTTTCCGGCAGTATCCGGACCGCGTCGGCGTTCTGTGCCTGCACGATTACTACACGAAGACGCAGACGCTTTCCCAGGACGGAAAGAGATGGCACGATCAGGTCGTGAAAAAGATGCCGAACCTTTACATGGTTCTGTGCGGTCATAAATACGGGTCCTACTGTTTCCCGGAGTCGTTTGACGATGACAAAGACGGGCAGCCGGACCGTACGGTCTATCAGATGCTGTTCAATTACCAGGCAACGAAGCATGACGGGGAGAGTCGTATCTCCGCCTGATCCGGATCGACGAAGCGGCCGGAACGATGCTGAATCTGACCTACTCGCCGCTGCTGGACGATTTCAACCGGTTTGACGATCCGGAGAACCGCGAGCAGTATTATGAGTTCGACGAACGGAACGAGGAGTTCACGCTTCCGCTTCCGTGGAAGACCGAACCGTAAAAAGCAATCAGCAAACAAACAAAAAAAGAAGCGGGATTCCGCTTCTTTTTGTTATATCCGATAAGCCTGGCGAACACGTCCGACGGGGGACGGAACAAACCCGTTTCCGAACGGAGAACGGGAAAGGTTCCGGATCAGCCGCGTCGATCAAAATAAGCTGCTGAGAAGGGTCGTCAGTTTCTTGAACCAGGTGTTCATGCGGAGGCGCGAGCAGCGCTCGATCCGGCGATACAATTTCTTCAATTCGATAGCGTTCATCACAAGGTCTCCTTTCTTGTATCTGGTTAGAGTATAAAGGAGATTTGTGACGAAATTGACGGAAATTTGTGAAGGAAACACCAAAAAAGAGCAAGAAAAATATGAATAAGCCTTGAACAAATTATGAACATGGTGTAAAGTATAATGGGAGATTTTATGAACATCAGTATTTTTAACGATAATATTAAATAGAATAATCGGAATACCGCACATTCCGACTCGATACCGATCGCTTTGCTTTTTACGCCGATCCGCCGGAAAAAGACGGGACATAAAAAATCGGGAGGCGGCTGCCTCCCGAAGGATCCGGTGTGTTATGCGGTTTTACGCGGCGGAATGAAAGAACTTTTTGAAGCAGATCGGATAGATCCCGATGCCGACGAACGACATCAGGAAGTAACGGATCCCGTCAAAGATCGGGTTGGCGGGGAAGATCTTTTTGAATCCGAGCCAGATGCCGACGATGACCGCCATGCCGATCCAGAACTTGATGATCTGCTTCCACCAGACCGTTTCCGTTTCAAAACGCGTATACGCGTCGTCGAGCAGTTTTCCGGCCACCATACCGATCGCGGCGCCGAGCAGCTTCGCGGCGTCCTTCACGGCTTCCGCGTGCGTGGAAACGGCGCTTGCGTCCGCGCCTTCGCCGGGCTTTGCGAGCAGCAGATAAATGACCAGACAGACGCTGAGGCCGAGGCCGATGAACATAAACGTGTTCATGAGCCGGTTGTTGTCTTCGCGGCCCCGGAAGATCCCCTCAAATACGGCCATGACGATCACGCCGAGCAGAAGTCCCACGACGACGTCCAGCAGCGTATGCACGCCGAGATACATTCTGGAAAAGGCCACGAGAAGGATCAGAACGGCCGACACGGCGTACAGCCACTTCTTTTTGAAATACATCGCAAGCGCGCCGAGCGACAGGCAGGCGGTCATGGTATGTCCGCTCGGGAAGGAGAATCCCGTCGCGGCAGCCTTCGCGCTCTGCACGACGAGGGGATCGAAGTTCGGATCGAGCACCCAGGGCCGCGGGATCATAAACGTCGCCTTCAGGATCTGCTGCAGGAACGTTCCGATCATAAAGATGATCAGCAGACGGTATCCGTATTTCTTATTCAGACACCACACGAGCACGATCGCAATGACCAGGAAGCCCATCTCGTGACCGAGATAGGTCAGAACCGAGAAGACCGACGTCAGAAACGGCGAACGGATCCCCGCGATCGCGTAGAGCTGGGCGAGAAGCCATTGAAAAAACGGGGACAGGCCCGTCGCGGCAGCGGATTCCATCAACAGCATAGCAGTACCTCCTTTATTTCGATCCGAGAAGCGCAAGAACCTCCCGGCATTCGGACAGGGTGTTATAGGATACGGGGTCGGCGCCGGTGCGATTCGCCTGGCGGATCTCGACGGAGTTCGTTCCGTCCGTCCATACGATCGTATTGCCGTAGTCCGAAACGAAGTATGTTTCGCCGTCCTCCGTTTTCGAAACGTACGAATCGGAAAGCGACGCAGCGAGCGCGCCGCCGTCGTCGACACAGATCAGAAGTTCAAGATTGCAGGACGCCGTACGGAAATACGCGTTCCAGTTCCGTTCGGTCAGCACGATGCCATCCGGCGGC
>JAEEGF010303864.1_pt1 | contig 10660 bp, 9 predicted proteins | sample 9134171 | NCBI WGS metagenome assembly JAEEGF01 (sample SAMN16246542, study PRJNA631951) | gut metagenome | biome: gut microbiome; feature: rumen; material: AP-attached | host: Bos | place: Iran: Karaj | collected 2018-10 | reverse complement strand
CATAAATAATCCTCCCATTTTTTTAACCTCATGTCGCGAGCAAAGCGAGTGACTAATGGTTCAAATTGGTGGAGCTCGCGACACCAATTTGGGTTTGAAAGTGGAACACTTTCAAACTTTACCAAAGTTATATTCTTTACTTATATTCTTGTTATACCGTCATCTGTATACATATCATAGCTCTTATCATCTGCCTCGAAACCTATATATGTCAGGTTATCTGTAGCAAGAGCTCCTGTCCTATTTGCAGGCTCTGTGATAGGAAGAACTCGTCCTTTTCTTATAAATACCAGCACCTCTCCAAGATCTGCTCTTAGATAATGATCTCCCTTAGGTAGAACTTCCTCGTCATAATCATCATATGCCCTGAAACGGATCATCTTCATGTCTTCTGGAAGGTATACGTATCTGCCTGTAGTATTCTGCTTGTATACAGGAGCTATCATGATACTGTCTCCTACAAGGAGCTGATCTTCTACTTCCCTGCTCCTGTCATCATCATATTCAAAGCACAGAGGCTTAAAGAGCATCTCATAGTTAAGAGCAGCCTTCATGAATTCTGAATACAGATACGGAATAAGAGCATATCGAAGATCTATTAGTTTCTTAAAAGTATCTTTTGATTCAAATCGGTATAGTTCCTGATATCTAGTTCCTGCAGCAGCATGATTCCTGAAAAGAGGCGTGAATATGCCAAAAGATATCCATCTGATAGCAAGATCCTCAGTAGTATCTGCACCAAATCCGCATACATCAGCACCTGAATACAAGAAGCCGCACATAGACAGAGCCGGCATCTGCTGTATATTAAGAAGAAGGTGTGACCACCAGGACTTATTGTCACCACACCAAATACCGCCATATCTGTGCATTCCTATATATGAGGATCTGGAGAACATAAGGATTCTTTTGTCAGGAGACAATCTCTCAAAAGCTTCACCGGCAGCCCTTGTCATATTGTAGCCAAAAAGGTTGTGGACTTTGTCATGCCTTATCTTCATACCTTTGTATTCATGATAGAACCTCTTATAATCCGCTTCATTATTGTCAATAGAGCCCACAAGATCCTTGAAAGCAAAAAATGACTTTATATCAAGATTCTTGCCTTTATAATCCTCTATAGCATCAAATACTTCCTTAAGATGATCCTGCGTATAGAATATGGAAGGCTCGTTCATATCATTCCAGAAGCCGTCAATTCCCTGATCCAGAAGCACTTTGTACTTATTACCAAACCACTCTCTTGCCTTATCATTAAGAAAGTCCGGGAAGTGAACCTGCCCCGGCCATACAGCTGCTACCAGATTTTCTCCATTTTCTTTTTTGACAAAAAAGTCTTCCTTGACGCCCTCTTCGTAGACGTCATAACCATCCTCAATTTTGACGCCGGCATCAATTATTGGAACAAGGTGTATGCCTCTTTTTCTCATCTCATCTACAAATTCAGGGAAATTGGGGAAAGCCTTGTCATCTACAGTAAAGTCCTTGTATCTCTCCATATAGTCAATATCAAGGTAGATCATATCAAGAGGAATGCCAAGCTCGTCATACTTATCAGCTACTTCCCTGACTTCATCTTCTGTATAATAGCTCCACCTGCTCTGACCAAAGCCAAATGCCCAGTAAGGCGGGATGTAGCTTCTGCCAATGAGGTGCCTGAACTCTTTGACTATATTCTTAAGACTTTCTGATCTGGACAAAGAAGCTTCAGATTCATCAGCTTCTATCAGATAGATATCTGCATCGAAATCTTCAAAAGATATTACAAGCTGGTCCTGCTGACTATAACCTATATCAAATGTAACTCTTCCGGGTGTATCGACATAGACTCCAAGTGATCTGTCATCAGATGTTATAATCAGGAAGTTCTGCGATGCATACAAAGACCTCTTGTCCTCTGTATGATTGGGATCATCAGCATTAAAACTTGTATAGATCCAGCCCCTTTTGTTGATACCACGGACTGTCTCCCCAAGTCCAAAGACCATATCCTTCTTGGACATAGATAATGAAAGCATCCCCTCTTCATCATCTTTCTTAAAAAACGGAATCTCCCCTTTGGTAACCTCGATATCCTGCACAACAGAGTCTGTCTCAATGGGATTACCAATTCTATACTTTCTAGTCATTTTGCTATACTGCCTCCCTATGTTCTTTTTAGGTTATTATTTAATGTTTTATGTAATTTTTCTATAAGAACTTCTATGTAATGCTTTATGCATTATTGGTATGTATCCTTTTTTGTATTATTTTTTCTATAATCGTTATCAATCGTCTTTATCATCAGATATTTTTCTCCGCCCCAGAATGCCAAATGGCCAGATTTCATTAGTATCTTCTTCAAATACTATAGGCGCATGTCCCAGTGCAGAGAGAAACGCAACCCATTCATCGTACCCTTTCCATCTATGGTCTGGCTGCATAGGCAGAACCACTCTCTTCCCATCTACATATATTCCTAATTGATTGCATATTACACCGTTTCTACCATTAACGGTATTAATGAACACTTCCGTAATACTGTCTATAGAAATTGTCTTTTTATAGAAGAAAAGATATCTGATGATAACATGACGTTCTTTAACCGTGATAGTCTCAGTAACTACTGCTAATAACCATAAACAATACAGTGTTGTAAAAACAAATATAAATATCGCTATTTTCAAATCTACGGGATCAACTTCTGACCAATCTTGTATATATGCACACATTATAGTTCCAAATACACCTTCAAAAAAGATTGCACATGCAAGCAGTACACCTCGCATTTTATGATACATTTTCAGGTAAAAATCATTTCTTATCATTTCTTTTCTATTTTTTCCTTTATCAAGAATTATTAAAAATAAAGTGCATAATAGCTTTTCTACGCATAAAGAATCCCCAAGAACACATGCGTATACATCCTATCATCAGAACAAACTTACTATGACAAAGGCTAGTGTACTGGCTCATTCATATTTAATCAAATTACTTGTCTATGAATTTATCTACATCGTCATAAAATCTCGCCAATGCAAGATTAGTTAATAATAGCCTCAAGCCTCATCATAAACACAGAATACTCATCATTCCAGGTGTCCAGATCCGGAGAGTTCTCACCGCCGCCATTAGTGCTTCTCTTAATCTCGGCATAGAACTCTTCTCCTTCATTTATCAGATCCATTACATTAATGGAAATACCATACTCCGCAGCAATAGCACAGAAATCTGATACCGGGTTAGCTGAACTTTTAGTATTAAGGAGCTTATTTCTAAGATCATTATCAGACTTTGCTTGTTCAAACAATTTATCAAGATTCTCACTAATAGTCATACAATTCCTCCTTCTGGTATATTATTGGTTGTATAATGCAAAACTTATCATCTAAATATCTGCAAATGAGCAGGCGACTGAATATTATTCAATAAATATATTATCCAATAGGACGATATACACTTATCCCTGCTCATATCTTAATATATCAGAAAAAAGCCTCTATTACAGCACTTCATGTCAATATTTTGTTCACAAAATCATTATAGTTTTGTGAACAATTGTACTTAAAATTTTTGAGCCATAATGCTATACTCATGCTTATGAAAAATTTTTTAAAGGGAGATTATTTCTATGAGTCATTGTATTAAATGTGGCACCGTTCTGCCTGAAGGATCAGCATTCTGCCCTAGCTGCGGAAGTCCCGTAGGCCAGATGTCACAAAATCAGGCACACGGCTTAGCTGATTCCAAAGAAAAGATTACTCTTGCAGCTTTTGCCATTTCACTGGCTGTATTCATGCCACCAGTTGGTATTATACTTGCGATAATAGGTACACTTAAGTATATGAATCCAGCTTACAAGAAAATCTGTCAGATAGCGATTCCTACTTCTGGCGTATGTTTATTCTTATTGCCCATTTTATATTTTTGTACGATTTTCTATTCTTTGGGGTTTAGATAATAAGGTCCAAGTTTGAAACTGTTCCACTTTCAAACCCAAATTATTGACGCGTGCTCCATCAAATGGATTTGAATCTAAACATAAACAATTTAGGATAAACAATTTATGATAAAGGTCTAACTGTATCGTTTATACTTTATATCATCTTATCAAGTATCTAAGGAGATTAATATATGATTTACTGTAATCATTGCGGAAAGGAACTACCTGACGATTCCATGTTTTGTAATCACTGCGGCAGTCCTATATCTGGAAATTCTATAAATAATGCAGGTGTATATAACGCACAGCCCCAAGCTGCAGAGAAAAAAACTTTAGCTATTTGGGCTTTAGTCTGTTCGTTACTAATGTTCCCTGTAGGATATATACTCGGTGTTATAGGTGTCAATATCTATACCGGACAGCAAAATAAGACTATATGCAAAATTGCCATTGCTATATCAGTTGGCATACTTATATCTATTTTAGGAGGCGGCATAAGAATCCATTAAACCCTAAGCGCCATGTAACAAGATCTGTTGCATGGCGCTTTTATTGTACCGTCCATGCGGGAAGTCCGCATATCTTTTTATTTTATATCAAACAAAAATCATACTTCTTAATATTTTACGTTCTCTCTTCTATCAACGCTGATCAGGGTGATCGAAGCAATCACAGCTATCAGCGTCATCGCTACAGAAAATCCCCATGCATAAGCTGACCCCAACACGTCAAAAAGCTTACCGCTTCCAAGCTCCACAACTCCTGTCATAAGAGCTGATGCAAAGCTTGTAACGCCATATATCCTGCCCCTAAACTGTGCAGGAACCTTCTTTGAAAGATATGTTCCTATTACAATTGTTGTCAATATCTCTCCTAAGGTAAACAGCGCTATGGAGATATAGTACCCCGGGATAAATCCAAAGGATACCAGAAAAGCAGCAAAGCTCACTGCCTGCAAGATAGTTCCAAGGGCATATTTTCTTGTAAGAGATACGCTTTCAAGAAGCATAGTTATGACCGGTGTAAAAAGGACTACTATGATGCAGTTAACGCTTGTAACCGTTCCGTATATGACAGATCCATTGTCCGGATATGCCTTGCTAATATCAAGCGGCATCAGATATCCGAACTGTGAGTATGCTCCCTGATAGAAACTAAGCGCTATGATGAAGATCATAAGAGCAGGACTCTTGGCGATAATGTTCAATATACTGCCCTGGTGCGGGTCATCAGCAATTTCTTTTTTCTTATGAGGAGTTCCTATATCTCTTACAAATAGTCCGATAAGCACAGTTGATACCATGATCGAGAGCCCGCTTATTACAAAGCATAGCCACAGATAGTTGTTAAAAAGTATACCTGCTATAGTCGGCGAGAGGATAAGTCCTATGTTAGAACCAAGATAAAGAAGTGAGAATGCCTTCTCTCTTTTGTCAGGAGGGGTTATATCCGCAACCAGCGCCTGATACGCCGGTCCTTCCAAAGTCTGGAAGAAAGCTCCAACCAGTAGTACACATATGGAAAAAAGTGATAGTGGTATAAGTCCGCTGATGACAAATAATACAATTGATATAATATCGCAGCATATGATAACTCTCTTCTTGTTGAACCTGTCCGCGATCTGGCCGCCCCATATATTAGCCGGCAGGAAGATCACACCTGATACGATAATAAATGTTGCTGTCTGTGTTGCAGAAAGTCCAAGCTTCTTATTAAGAATCATCGTCATCATGGGCCAGATCATGGCACCAAGATTCGTAACGATCCTTCCAAAAAAGAGGATGTAATTTTCTTTTTTAAGTCCCTTGTATTGTGAAAATAGACGCATAGATGCTCCTCATATAATAAATATACTGGTATAGCCGGTACCGGTATTTCAAAAGGTTTTTGAAACCTGTCCCAATTTATAGATTTACATTCAAAAAGGATTATGACACCCAACTCAATTTATAAATCTATGCTCAAAAAGTGTTTTGACACCTAACTCAATTTATAAATTTACGCTCATACAGAAGTGATGCTTTAAAGCGACCTTGAAGCGGCATTAGCACTAGTTTAACATAATTTGTTCGATATATGACAAAAATGATTCAGTAAATCTTTTCTATATATTTTATTCTATAAAAAACAACTTAAATAAATATGTTTTGCCAGTCATCAAATGTCCTATATACCAGCAATAGATGACCGGCATAAGGCATTTTCCAAAGTCGTTTACTTAAGTTTAGGATGTGCTTTTTGGTAAAAAGCATTCAAGAAGTCATGTATTTTCGTATATGAAATTAAAGAATACATCACTAAAAAATTTATAACAAAAAGAAGGAACATAAGATGAAAGAAAAAGTACGTGTTTATACAAGAGATATCGACAAAGATGAATACCCCTTTGGTCTTGCCAAGGCAATTCATTTTGAAGTAGAAAATGAGGATGATAAAGGCGTAAGAGGTACTACTGCTTTAAACAACAACTACGCAGTCCTGTTCGCAGAAGGCAATATATCTAAAGATAATACGATCGTTCCATTAGGAATAGACAATCCTGTAATATTTGAGCTGCCTGGCGGTACTATCTACATATCCGGAAAAAGGATTGATACAGATGGCAATTCATATGCTCTTGATGAAGGCAGGCTCTGGACTTTTGAGACTCATGACCTGATTCACTTTGAAACCGTAGGGCTTGTAGATCCTGATACTATTGCTGCATACTCTCCCTCTGATGTACTGGATGTTGATGATACAATCATTCAGGCTGCCATTAAGTTCTGGAATCCTGAGAAGCCTTTAGATGATGCATCTGTGACCAAATACTCTTTTCCCCTAGCCAAGGGATTTGGAGATCCTGTCATATTTAAATGGGAAGGCAAGTGGTACTTCATCTCAACAAGCGACAACACAGGTGATATCGGGATCTACGTCCGTGAAGCTGACACTGTCCCGGAACTTTTTAAAGAAGACGTAGTCCAGCACCTCATCCTTCCTTATGATGAAAAAAGGCAGCTCATCCAGACTTTCTGGGCTCCTGAGTTCCATGTGATAGGCGGTGAGTTATACATTCTATTTGCAGTAAGCGGCAAACAGTGGGGACCTCAGTGCCATCTTATGAAATTCAAAAAAGGTGGAAGCATCATAGACCCGGATAGCTGGGAAGATCCTATTAAAGTTTTGAAAAAAGACGGATCGCCCCTTTCCTTTGGAGCTATCTCCCTTGACATGACTTATATTAAAGCTGGAAGTGGCTCTTACGTAGTCTGGTCATACAGAGAACATATAGGTGATCCTCTTGATACAGGCTCCATGTTATATATAGCAACAATTGATGAAAAAGAGCCATGGAAGCTTACTTCAGATCCGGTATTATTGTCACGCCCGCTATATGGCTGGGAGAATCTTGAAGGAACCATCAATAATGAAGGACCTTATGCCTTTATCAGGAATAACAAGATATACCTCACCTATTCAGGCGGCGCTGCCAACGGCTACACATATGCAGTAGGCCTGTTTACAGCAGACTATGACGCAGATCTTCTTGACCTTAAGTCCTGGACTAAGAGCATCTCTCCTATCCTTACTTTCTATAACGTTGATGAGTTTGGTCCAGGACACAATTCATTTTTTAAAGATGATAATGGGAATCTCATGATAGCTTATCATGCAGAAAGGAATATCAAAGAGCATCTAAGATGCGACATGATCCGCAGAGTCTGCTTCAAGGCTGACGGAACGCCTTACTTTGTGTAAAATGCAATAAATCTATAGTTATCCTATTGTATATTTATTTCTACTATAGGTAAATAAAAATCGCCTTCCCACAACTAAAGTGTTGTAGGAGGGCGATTTTTTGACTTTTTAAAACTTCCCACTTGAACGGACCTGCATCTCCAATTAGGGAGTTTTTGGGGGGTTAATTTGATTTCTGAAAGTATTTTCTTAAGTGACTCATGTGCTAATTTAAATCCATCATATCCGCTTAAAACTTCGCCGCTTGTGGCAATAGGGGTCTTGCTTCCTCGTTCAAGCCCATCAAAGCCTTTGAAATCAAACAGATGAGGTTCTAGAGACAAAAAGCCATCAAAGCCATTTTCAAAAAGCTTTCCAAGGATTTCTTTTACATTGCCATCTCCAAAACCAGCCGGAACTACAACACCGTTTTGTCTTCTGGCATCCTTGATATGCATATATACTATATACTCTTTTAGAAGATCATATGCTTCAAGTGTATCCTGATCTACCTGAACAAAGTTGGCAAAATCAAATATAGCTTTAAAATTATCTCCTGCAAATTCATCCATAAGTTCACGGCACTGCGGCGCTTTCTCACCATATATACCTTTTTCATTCTCATGAAGAAGGACTACGTCACTTTGCTTTGCATAGTCTACAAATCGGCCAATACGCTCAAGCACTTCTCCTTTACAGTCCTGCCTCTTATCTTCATCTACATAGAAGCTAAACATGCGGATAAAACCGGTATTCATCATATGTGCTATCTCGCAGGCTCTCTTAAACTGTTCAAAATGAGGCTCAAAAGAATCTTCTATTCCTATCTTACCAAGAGGAGATCCAAGAGCTGAGAGTCTGATTCCTGCTGCGTCCAGCTTTTCTTTAATCTCTTTTATCTTATCATTACTATGGAATATAAGATTGTCCCCGTCTACGCCTCGCATTTCGATATATTTAATGCCAAGCTTTTTTACACTTTCTATCTGTATTTCAAGTTCCTGTGCGATTTCATCGGCAAAGCCGGTTATCTTTTCATATGAATTCATTTTGACGCCTCCACTTATTCTGTTATTATTAGCGTTTTAGTATGTCCCTGTTGTATCAAAGACTATTCCTGTATCTTCTTTTAATTTAGAATTCTTTCTTCGCTTATTCAGTTCTTCAAGGAACAGCTCTTCATCAATCGGAAGTTCAACAGTTCTATCAAGCCATGAAGATAGAAACATTGCATTTGAAAGCATAAGACCATTGATACCTTCACTACCGTCAGCTATTAAAGGTGTATTATTAAGTATTCTATTGGTAAATGCCTTAAGAACTCCAACATGCTGCTCATTCATCCCGTCTGTTTCTACCAAGACTTCCCTTGCTTCAGGCTTTGCAAAACCATTTGGTTCAGTCATGCAGAACTGTCTTTCACTAACTGTAAGTTCATCCATGATAAGCTTGTCATGTTCACATACAATCTTGGCTTTATCAAAAGTCAGCTCCAAACGGTTAGTTCCGGGTGCATCGCCGGTTGTAGTAACAAATACCCCTGTAGCGCCGTTTGCAAATTCCATATATGCAGTTACATCATCTTCAACCTCAATATTGTGCCATTTAGCTTCATGACAGAAGGCTCGCACTTTTACCGGAAGTCCGCATAACCACTGCAATAGGTCAAGTTGGTGCGGGCACTGATTAAGAAGTACTCCGCCTCCCTCACCTTCCCAGGTTGCCTTCCAGCCTGCAGCATCGTAGTAAGCCTGAGTACGATACCAGTCCGTTATGATCCAATTAACTCTCTTAAGCTCGCCCAGTTCCCCGCTTTCTATCATCTCATGAAGTTTTCTGTACACGCAGTTTGTACGCTGATTGAACATGATCGCAAATACCTTGTCAGACTTTGCTGCAACTTCATTCATCTGTCTTACCTGCTTGGTATAGACGCCGGCAGGCTTTTCGCTAAGTGCATGTACTCCGTGTTCAAGAGCATAGATAACATACTCCGGGTGAAAATAATGAGTAGTTGCAATAAGAACTGCATCGCATATTCCGGAATCAATAAGCTTTCTACCATCAGAAAACAATGCTACATCTTCCGGAAGATTCTCCCTGGCCCAGTCAAGTCTTGACTGCCTTACATCTGCAACTGCTGTTAACTTAAGATTAGCCACCTGTCCTTCTATAATAGTCCTTGCGTGATTGGTTCCCATGCCGCCAATACCAATGATTCCTATTCTTACTTCTTCCATTGCTATAATCCGCCTTCCTTTATATGATGACCATATCGCCAACTCTTATATACGTTATTTCGTTGCTTATTCTTCTGCTTTCTTCGTAGATCTTCATCATGGTAGTGAATGTATTCTCAACGCCAAAGAGATCATTTTGAAATCTCTCACCAGTATCAAGACACTTGTAGAAGTCCATGATGCAGGCCATATGTCCGCATCCCCAGTAATCTTTTCCGATTCCCTTTTTAGTATCACACTGGAAATGCTCCGGACTATTGCCGCTTGTATATAAACTTACTTCGCTACCTGTCAGACTGATCCTGCCTCGTTCACCCTGTATATCTATGATCACAGGAGCATCTGCAGCATAGCCATTTGATGCATAGAAGCACCCCCTCCTGCCATCTTCGAACATCATCCATGCTTCTACTGTATCTTCAACTTCTACTGCCTGCATAGATAGATGATGATTAGAGATAGACCCTTTTACTATCTGAGGCTCTCCTAGATATCGAAGCATCAGATCAAGCGTATGGACAGCCTGATTGATAAGAGCTCCGCCGCCCTCAGTTTCAAGACTTCCTTTCCACAAGCTTCCTTCATAATAGTCATCATCTCTTCTCCACGTCACGAATGCTCGCACACCGGTTACCTCACCGATCCGGCCATCAGCTATCAGCTTATCTGTCAAAAGAGTTGTTTCGTTATATCTATTCTGGAAGCAAAATCCCAGCATACCAGGGTGCTTTTCATCTTCGCTCGTCATCTTATCAAATTTTTCTACGCTTACAGCACA
>JAEEGF010895916.1_pt1 | contig 10661 bp, 9 predicted proteins | sample 9134171 | NCBI WGS metagenome assembly JAEEGF01 (sample SAMN16246542, study PRJNA631951) | gut metagenome | biome: gut microbiome; feature: rumen; material: AP-attached | host: Bos | place: Iran: Karaj | collected 2018-10 | reverse complement strand
ACATCATCCCGGTCGTCTGGTTCTGGGGGTTGATGTTCAGGATGAGGATGTTCCGGTGCATCTTGAACATGTTGTTGAAGCTGCCCGGAGGGACGTTCGCCAGGTTGAACAGGGGCTCGCGCTGGGCGAGGTAAGGGGTGTCGTCGGCCAGGATCTCGCGGAGGGCGTTGCCGATCTCCCCTTCCCAGTTGTCCTTGTCGATCACGACCACGATCTCGCCGGCCTTGCCGCTCACGTTCGGGAGCAGCGGTCCGCGGCCTCGGCCCTTGCATCCCGCGAGGGCCAGCACCATCGCCGCGAAGGCGGCTATCTTGAGGATTCTTTTCATATGAGAGGTGTTTTGTGTTTATCTGATCAATCTTCCGATGTCGTTGCCGAAGGCGAGCAGCATCAGCAGCAGGAGCAGGAACATCCCCACCATCTGCGCGGCCAGGATGAACTTGTCGCTGGGCTTGCGGCCCGTAATCATTTCGTACAGGCAGATGACGATGTGCCCGCCGTCCAGGGCCGGAATCGGCAGGAGGTTCATCACGCCCAGCATGATGGACAGCAGGGCCAGCAGCGAGAGGAACCGGTACCAGTCCCACTCGGCCGGGAACACCTGGCCGATGGCGATGAAACTGCCCACGGACTTGTAGGCCTCCGTCCGCGGCGTGGCGACGAGGCGCAGGTCCTGCAGGTACCCGCCCACCGTGGAGAACGTCAGGCGGAAGCCGGCCGGAATGGCCTGGAAGAAGTTGTACTCCCGACGCTCGTAGCCCGGGAACACGGTATAGACGCCCACGCGGCCGGTGGTGTCGACCTGCAGGACCATCTGCAGGCTGTCCGTCCCGCGGGTGACGCCCACGGGCACTTCCCCGCCCGCGTGTTCCGCAAACAGGGGGCGCGCCTCCTGGAGATAAGTGATCGGCCGCCCGTCCACCGAGACGATCCGGTCACCGTGCACGAGGAGGCCGGCGTTCGGCGTCCCGGCCGGGATGGTGTCCACGACGAACGGAACGGCCAGGTCGAACATCCCGGGCGAGTTCAGCACGTCCCCGATCCGGGACTGGTCGATGTAGATGTCCAGGGTGTCCGTCCCGCGGAGGACCGTCGCCTTGCGGACGTCCCGCCGCGCGAGGTCCACCTGCAGGTTCATGAAGTCGTCGGGGACGAAGTCGTCGAACCGGAGGATCCGGTCGCCGGTGCGGAAGCCCATCTCGTAGGCCAATTCATTGACATAGATGGCATTGCCCTCGTTGCGGAGGTAGGCGTCGCCCCAGATGTCCAGGATGAGGATGTAGGCGAGGATGGCGAAGAGGAAGTTGTTCAGCACACCGCCGGACATCACCAGCAGGCGCTGCCAGGCGGGATGGGTGCGAAACTCCCAGGGCTGGGGGTCCTGCTTCATCGCCTCCGTGTCCAAGGACTCGTCGATCATCCCGGCGATCTTGCAGTAGCCGCCTAGGGGCAGCCAGCCGATGCCGTATTCGGTCTCCCACGCCGCGGCCTTCGGGAACAGTCTCGTGAACCAGGCCGACTTCGTGGAGAAGAGTTTCGCCCCGCCGATGTCGAAGAACAGGAAGAACTTGTCCACCCGGATGCGGAACAGCTTGGCCCACAGGAAATGGCCGAGCTCATGCAGGAGGATGAGCACGGACAGGGCCAGGATGACCTGGAGAGTCTTGACGAGAACTACCATATCAGACTGCGGGCGTGGGCGAAGGCTTCCTCGTTCGTGGCGAAGATGTCGTCCAGCGTCGGGTCTGCTACAAATTCCGTGCAAGCGAGGGTTTCCGCGGCCACGGAAGCGATGTCATAGAAGCCGATCCGGTCCTGCAGGTAGCCCGCGACGGCGGCTTCGTTCGCCGCATTGAGAGCGCAGGGGATGTTGCCGCCCCGGCCGATGGCGTCGAAGGCCAGCTTCAGGCAGGGGAACTTTTCGAGGTCGGGCTCGAAGAAAGTCAAGGCGCCCAGGGAGCCGAAATCCAGCTTCTTGTTGTTCAGGGACAGCCTTTCCGGATACGACAGGGCCAGCTGGATGGGCTCCCGCATGTCCGGGCAGCCCAGCTGGGCGAGGACGGCGCCGTCCGCGAACTCCACCATCGAGTGGATGACCGACTCGGGATGCACGACCACGTGGATCCGCTCCGGCTCCACGTCGAAGAGCCACTTGGCCTCGATGACCTCGAAGCCCTTGTTCATCATCGTCGCGGAGTCGATGGTGATCTTCGCGCCCATGTTCCAGTTGGGATGCCGCAGGGCGAGGTCCTTGCCCGCCTTTTCGATCTCCGTGCGCTCCCAGGTGCGGAACGGGCCGCCGGAAGCCGTCAGATGGATGCGTTCGACCGGATTCCCCTGCGCGGCCTGCAGGCACTGGAAGATGGCGGAATGTTCGGAATCCACCGGCAGGATCTTCACCTCGTGCCGGCGGGCCTCCGCCATCACGAGCGAACCGGCGGCGACGAGCGTCTCCTTGTTCGCGAGGGCGATGTCCTTGCCGGCCCGGATGGCGGCCAGCGTAGGCCGGAGCCCGCTGAATCCCACCATCGAGGCGACGACGATGTCCACATTTCTCCCGGTCACCAGGTCGCAGGCGGCGTCGATGCCGGCGTGCACCTCCGTGGCGTCCCCGATCAAGGCGTCGCGCACCGTGTCAAATTTCGTCACGTCGCAGATGACCGCGTGCGGGACGGAGAATTCGTTCGCCTGCTCCGCAAGGAGGTCGGCGTTGCTGCCCGCCGTGATGACTTCCACTTGGAACCGGTCCGGATGCTGCCGGACCACGTCCAGCGTCTGGCGGCCGATGGATCCCGTCGACCCGAGGATGGCTATCTTCTTTTTTCGCATAGGGCCAAAAATCAGAAACTGATGTAGGCGGCCGGATCCACAGCCTCCCCGGCATACCAGAGTTCGAAACGCAGGTGGTCCCCCTTGGTCAGGGAGCCGGAGCTGCCCACCAGGGCGACCGGCGTGCCCGCCTTCACGGTCTCGCCCGCCTTCTTGAGCAGTTTCTCATTCCGCTTGTACACCGAGAGAATGTCGCCCCGGTGCTGGATTGCGAGGGTCCAGCCGTCGGCCTCCTCCCAGCCCGCGAAGACAATGGTGCCGTCCAGGACGGCCATCACCGCCGTGCCGGTCGGGGCCGTGACGTCCACCCAGGGGTGGAGCGTCCGGTCGAAGCCCTGGGAGACGACACCCTTGAGCGGGGTGTAGAAAGAGAGGGCCTCGATGGGCAAGTCGCGTCGGGTCCCGGACACTTCGAACTGTTCCGCCTCGGTCACTCGGGCGCGCAGAAGGGAGTCCCGGCGGGCCAGGAACACGGAATCCGCGTCCCGGCCGGCCTGCTGCCGCCTCAGAATCAGGCTGTCCAGCAGCAGGGGCTCCTCCCCCGCCACCACTTTCTTGAGATTCTCCGTGTAGAGTTCCCACTGGAGAATCTGCGACTCCAGCGAGTCGATGCGGATGGCGTTCTGCACGGCCTGCCGGCGCGCCTGCGCGTCGGGATAGCCGGGAATGAAAGTTCTCAGCGGCGTAAAAGCGATCAGGAGGTAGAAAACCACCAGCAGGAGGACGACGAGAGAGACGACGGCGGCGATGAACGCCGGCCGCGTGAAGACGATGGACCAAAGGCGCTCGTGGGACATCGCGTCGATCAGCGAAGCCCTGTATTTCCGGGTCGTCCGGTTCTTGTCATTAGCCATAAAAAATGTTATCTTTGTAACCTATGGACAGACTAGTTGGAATCGATTACGGACGCAGACGCACCGGCCTTGCCGTGAGCGACCCGCTCCGTATCTTCGCCGCTGCCCTGGATACGGTCGATTCTGCAAAGTTAATAGATTATCTCAAAAATTACACCGAAAAGGAGACAATCGAACGCTTTGTGGTGGGTTGGCCGGTGAATATGGACGGCACCCCCTCCGAGGCCCAGGCCGACGTGGACGCCTTCCTGAAGGTCCTTGCGAAGGCCTTCCCGGGCATTCCCGTCTCCCTGGAGGACGAGCGGTTCACCTCCGTGCTCGCGCACCAGGTGATGATCGACGGCGGCATGAAGGCGAAGGACCGGCGCGACAAGAAATCCGTGGACCGGATCAGCGCGGCCATCATCCTGCAAAGCTACATGGACCGGACTTCGGGTGCGGTTTTTGCAGTGAATCCAGATTCCGTTCCGGAGAGTCTGTCCCGGAACAAGACAAAACGAAGGAAATGATTCAACCTATCTATTTGTACGGATCGGAGGTGCTCCGCCGGAAAGCCGTCGAAGCCGACCTTGAGAAGAAAGACGAGCTGAACGCCCTTGTCCAGGACCTGAAGGACACCCTGACCCGGGCCGACGGCTGCGGCCTGGCCGCCCCGCAGATCGGGGTGAGCCTCCGCGTGGTCATCGTGGACGGCGACGTCGTGGCCGACACCTACGAGTACCTGAAGGGGTTCAAGCGCGTGATCATCAACCCGGAGATCCTGGAGGAAAGCGACGAGAAAGTCACCTACTCCGAGGGCTGCCTGAGCATCCCGAACATCTACTGCGACGTGCTCCGGCCCGCCAAGATGACCCTCCGCTACTACAACGAGAACTTCGAGCAGGTCACCGAGACCCTGGACAAGTTCGCCTGCCGGATGGTCCAGCACGAGCTGTCGCACCTGGACGGCAACCTGTTCACGGACAACGTCCCCCCGATCCGCCGGAAGATGATCGCCTCCAAGCTGCAGAACATCGCCAAGGGGAAAGTGCACCCGCACTACAACAGCAAGCTGAAATAACATTTAAAACTACAATACCATGGGAGCTTTTCACGCATATGACATCCGCGGCATCTACGGCAAGGACTGGGACCGTGAGACCGCCTACAAGATCGGTTATTTCATTCCTCGGCTGCTGAAGGCCGACAAGGTCCTGGTGGGCCGCGACTGCCGCGTCTCCTCGCCGGAGGTCCACGACGCCGTCGTCCAGGGCATCAACGACGCCGGCGCCGACGTCTACGACATCGGCCTGAGCTCCACCCCGATGGTCTATTTCGGCACGGCGAACTACGGTTTCAACGCCTCCATCCAGATCACCGCCTCCCACAACGCCGCCCCCTACAACGGGATGAAGGTGTCCACGACGGACGCCCAGGCCATCGGCTACGACGCCGGCCTGAAGGACATCAAGGCCTGGATCGACGAAGGCGTCCCCACCCCGGTGGCGGAAGTCCGCGGCAAGGTGTACCAGAAGGAGATCCTCGCCGACTACCTGGCGTTCATGCGCAAGTTCAAGAAGGACCTCTCCGGAATCACCATCGCGATGGACCTCTCCAACGGCATGTCCAACCTCTTCGCGAAGGAGATCTTCGGCACGGGCGAGAACGTCCACTACCTGTTCGACACGATGGACGGCCGCTTCCCCAACCACGAGCCCAACCCGCTCATCGAGGCGAACGTGGTCCCGCTCGAGAACCTCGTCCGGGAAGTGAAGGCCGACGCCGGCGTCATCTACGACGGTGACGCGGACCGCGTGGTCTTCGTGGACGAAAAGGGCGGATTCATCTCCCCCGACCTCCTCATCGCCCTGATGGGCCGCTACTACGTGAACGAGCGCGGCCTCAAGGGCACTGTCCTCCAGGACATCCGCTCCTCCAAGGCGGTGGGCGAATACCTCGAGCCGATGGGCTGCAAGATGTACACCTGGAAGGTGGGCCGCGCCTTCGCCGCCGCGAAGCTTCGCGAGATCGACGGCGTCTGGGGCGGCGAGCTGGCCGGACACTTCTACTTCCGCGACTTCTTCTACAGCGACAGCGGCCTCCTGGCCTCCCTGATCGTCCTCAACATCGTCGCGGACCTCAAGAAGGAAGGCAAGACCCTCAGCCAGGCCATCGCGGAGATCGTGCGTTACAAGAACTCCGGCGAGATCAACTACCGCATCGAGGACAAGAAGGGCGCGATGGACGCCGTCAAGGACCACTTCATGGCCCAGGAGCAGGCGACCGCCTTCATGGACTTCGACGGCTACCGGATCGAATTCCCCGACTGGTGGCTGAACATCCGCCCCTCCAACACCGAACCCTACCTGCGCTTCCTGTGTGAAGCGACTTCCGACGAACTGCTGAAGCAAAAGATCGCCGAGGTCGACGACCTGCTGAAGACCCGCTTTGGCGCAATCCGCTAATCAAAATGAATTTCAAGACGTTACTGACAACCTGCCTATTCCTTTCCGTTTGCTTTTCCCTGCGTGCGCAGGATGACCACGAAGCCGACTCTCTCCGCCACCAGTTCGGGCGGATGAGCGTCAACTCCGCGCGCAGCACCTCCACGCCCTACGCCGACACGTTGGACACTGGAAACCCCGCCGTGAAGGTGGTCCTGTACAACAACGGCACCTACCGCTATGTCAAGGACCCCAAGGCCATCCAGGACGACAAAGTCTTCACGGAGCACTGGGACACCCGGAGTGTGAACCCCTACCACGACGAGAAGCCCCTCCCCGACCGCTTCTCCCTGTGGATCGTGGACACGCTGGACTCCTACTGCTGCCCGAACAAGACCCGCGTGTTCTCCAAGTTCGGCTACCGGCACGGACGCCGGCACCAGGGCGTCGACCTGCCCTACCCCACCGGCACGCCAGTGTATGCCGCCTTTGACGGCAAGGTGCGCGTGTCCGACTACGTGGGCGGCTACGGCAACCTCATCATCATCCGGCACGCAAACGGCCTGGAGACCTTCTACGGCCATCTGTCCCGCCGCGACAAGGAGCCCGGCGACTGGGTGAATGCGGGCGACGTCATCGGCCTGGGCGGCTCCACCGGCCGTTCCAGCGGCCCGCACCTGCACTTCGAGACCCGCTACCAAGGCTACGCCTTCGACCCCACCTGGCTCATCGACTTCGAGTCCGGCACCCTGCGGCACCGTCTGCTGACCTTCCGCAGCTGGTACTTCAACCCGAACAGCCGGTATGTCCAGTCCGTCGACGACGAAGACGAGATCTACCGCACCGATGAAGAGGAGCGCCTCCTCGCCGAGGAGAAGGCCAAGAAAGAGGCTGCCGCCCGCGCCGCAGCTGAACGGGCCGCCATCAAGTACTACACGGTCCGCTCCGGCGACACCCTCGGCAAGATCGCCAAGAAGAACGGGACCACCGTCAAGGCGCTCTGCCGCCTGAACGGCATCAAGGAAACCACCACCCTCCAGATCGGACGGAGACTGCGCGTGAAATAGGCCACCCGAACGCACAAAAAAATCCGACTCTTTCGAGAGCCGGATTTTATTTTTTAGAAACTGAACTTGACCATCTGTTCGACGCGGTGGTTCAGGACCCAGTGGCCGGTGCCGTACAGGCCGCCGCGGTTGCGGTCGCCCTCACCGAACCAGGCGCCGGTGCAGTTGTACTCCAGGGAGAAGGTGAGCTTGCCCAGGTTGTAGGCCAAGGTGGGCGTGGCGCGGAAGGCGCGCTGGATCTTGCTGTCCGCGGACGTGTTGAGCCACAGAGTGTTCAACCGGTCGTTGGCCCGGTAGGCGAACACCGACTTGGTGGTGCCCAGCTGCTGCATGTAGCCGAGCATGCACAGGAACTGGAACTTGCGGCCCGCCTGGAACGAGATGAACGAGGCCCAGTCCTGCATCGGCGTGTACTCCAGGGCATGCTTGCTCCAGTTGTAGGTGCCGGCATAGCCGGAAAGCAGGTTCATGTGCTCGCCGGACTGCGCCAGGATGCTCTTGGCCTTGAGCTGGAAGCTGCCCTTGGTATACTGCAGGAACAGGAACGGGGAAATCGCATACAAGCGCTTCTTCAGCATCGACGTATTGTCGTAGTCGAAAGACAGTTCCTTCGTCGCCTCATCCACGATCGTGATGGCCGGAGCCTGCCACCGTGGCATGATGGAGAAGAAGTTGGCACCTACCTTGCCCAGGAAACCGCCGCTCCTGAACGACACGCCCGCGTACACTTCCGGAATCATGCCATACTTGTTGAAGTCGGCGCTCTTGGTCGTGCCGTAGGTGGTCGTGGGCTTGTACTGCTCCGTATAGGAATCCCAGGCCGGACCGGTGGAAAGGGACGGACCCACCGGCAGGTACTGCATCGGATACAGGATGCCACCGGTCCAGGTGAACTTGTCCACGGTCCAGTGGAACATCACCTGCGGGCTGCGGTTGAACGGATTGAAGGGGGCGCCGGTTTCCAGGTTGGTGACGTGCGGCATGTCCGCCGCCATCGGATGCCAGGTCTGGCCAATGTTGACCCGCAGGTCGCCGAGGACCAGGTTGTCCCAGAGCAGGCTCACATAGGCGTGCCGCAGCCGCAGCGTGGCCAGGGAGCCGCTCATGCAGTAGAAGTCCGCCTCGATGTTGCCCGTAGCCTTGAGGTCGCCGATGCGATAGTCGCCAATGTCAAGACCCAGCCGGGTGGTCAGGGCCAGCATCCGGAAGGAGGGGTTGGCGTTTTGGTCCACCCCGTCCACCATCTTGCTGTCCTTGGGCATATAGAAGTACAGGTCCTGGGTGCCGGCGCTCACTTCGTGGGTGTCGAACACCATGTAGTTGCGGATGAAGCCGTACAGCTTCACCTTGGCCAGGGTCTCTTCCTGTGCGGAGCATACGACGCCCGGCCCCAATGTCGAAAGGGCTGCAAACAGCGTGAGAAGGATCTTTTTCATCAGATGGTTCCGGGCGAAGCGTGCTTCTGAAAGGTCGTTAGAAACGGATGTAGGACATGAACCAAAGCTCGTTGTACTGGGGCTTCGGCAGGAGCTTGTTGTTATGATAACGGTACTCCAGCTGGAAGTTCAGGTTCTTGTGGAGCCGGAAGTTCAGGCAGGCGGAATACATGTCGTGGCTGGTGTCGGACTTGCCGTTGGCGCGGAACTCGTCCCACTTGGCGTACACCTTGAACCAGTCCACCACGGGAATGCCGACCGTGACATAGAGGGCGTCGGCGGCGCCGCTCTGCTCCTTTTCACCGGCGATGGCGGTGGCATACTCGGCGCGGACCGTCCAGTTGTTGACGTCGTACTTCAGTCCGGCACTGATGCGCTCGCGCTTGAGGGTCTCGCCCTTGCCGTTCACCCAGTCGCCCTTCCAGCCGAAAGCGCCGAGGTACAAGCCCTTGATGGGCTGGATCTGGACGGTGCCGATGATGTCCTTCGCCTTGTTGGCGTCGGCCAGATTGATGCCCTGACCGTTGTACACGCCCAGCTGGTAGTGGAGGAGGCGGTACTGGTCGTCGGCCATCGGGATCAGGTCACCCTGGATCTGGATGCCCTGGTCACGACCGCCCATATTGGCTTCGCCGAGGCGGTCGCCCATGCCGGACATCTTCTGGACCAGGAAGGAGTAGTCGCCCACGCCCACATCCCAGGGGTTCATCGGGTTCTCGAAGGTGAAGGCGCGCTTGAACTGGCCGATCTTCACGGAGAACTCCTTGTACTTCGCCCACTCCACATAGAAATCCTTCGTGTGCGGGTTGGAGCCATTTACCTGGAGCTGGATGCGGTACTTGAAATCATTGAAGATGCTGCCGTCCACATACATACGGATTAGGCGGCAGTTGAAGCCGGGTCCGCCGTGGGCGCCTTCCAGGTCGCTGTACTTGTAGCCGCCGATGATGTAGGCGCCAAACTTGGGCTTGCTCACGAAATCGGAGACCTTGTAACCGTACTCGGGTTTCTGGTTCTCCTGTGCGAAAGCGGAGAAACCGATTGCGGACACGAGGGCCGCCAATAGAACGATCGTCTTTTTCATATGCGCGTTGAATGGGTTAAGCATTAAGCAAACGGGAAAATCTTGGTCAGCCAGAAATAGCCGAGGATGAAACCGACCAGGCCGATGAGGAGGCCGATCCGGGTCATATCCTTGGTTTCCACCATACCGGTCGCGGAAGCGATGGCATTCGGCGGGGTGGAGATGGGGAACAGCATCGCGATGGAGGCGCACATGGCGATGAAGACGATCATCGCCTGGGTGCCGCCGAGGGCGAGGAACTGGGCGTTGTTGGCCGCCTCGGGATCGGCCATGCCGTTCGCGACCACGATGAGGATCGGGATCAGGAGGGCCGCCGTGGCGGAGTTGGAGATGAAGTTGGAGAGCAGGTAGCACACCAGGCCGGCGACAATCAGCACCAGGACCACGGACATGTTGCCGAACGGAATCGCCTGGATGAGAACCTTCGCGAGACCCGTGTCCTGCATCAGGTAACCGAGGCAGAAGCCTCCCGCGACGAGCCAGAGGACATTCCAGTTGATTTCCTTGATCTCCTCCTTGCCGAACAGGCCCGTCGCCGTGAAGACGGCCAGCGGAATCCAGGCGACGATGTTGGAGTTGATGCCGGTCAGCTGCTCGGTCGCCCAGAGGAGGATCGTCCCGATGAAGGTGATCCAGACCACATACAGCTTCCAGTCCTTCTTCTTGTTGCTCTCGGGGATCTCCAGCACGAGCTTCTTCGTCTTGAACGGAAAGAAGACGCGCAGGAGGACCCACGCGATGAGGATCATCACGAGCACGTAGGGGATCATGTGCACGCACCATTCACCGAAGGAGATGTCGATGCCGGCCTGCTCCAGGGCGCCCTTCGCGGTGGCGTTCGGCGGGGTGCCGATCGGAGTGCCGATGCCGCCGAGGTTCGCGGCGACCGGGATGGAGAGGGCCAGGCCCACCTTACCCTTGTCGTCGGCCGGGAGCTTGGAAAGCACCGGGGTGAGGAGGGCGAGCAT
>JAEEGF010624719.1_pt1 | contig 10661 bp, 9 predicted proteins | sample 9134171 | NCBI WGS metagenome assembly JAEEGF01 (sample SAMN16246542, study PRJNA631951) | gut metagenome | biome: gut microbiome; feature: rumen; material: AP-attached | host: Bos | place: Iran: Karaj | collected 2018-10 | reverse complement strand
AAGGACAATACTCTCCTCTACAAGGATATCGATAACAAAATCCATCCCTAAGTCTTTACCTTTATATGTTGCACGAACGGGGACTTGCCGTCGAGCATGAATGCCTCGTGAACTTAGTTCAAACATAAGCGCCTCTTCATAGACAGACTCTAATAGGCCTGGACCTAAATGTTGATAGACCTCAAAAATGCTATCTAAAATAGGTTTCGTCCCATCATTTCCCCATATTTTTTGTTCTGCCATGATTGATGTTTTTTATTAATTCTTAGCGCCTTTGCGTCTTAGCGTGGGGAACTCCGAAGAGTCGTTAATTGATGTTCTCGTAGCGTTCAGTGAATATCTTGTGTGCGGCCTTGTTGAACAGGTCCAACAGCTTGAATTCCACAGTGTGCTCGCTGTAGCTGGGGTTGTCCTTGCTCAGTTTGTTCATCTCGGCCTTGAACACGTTGTTGTCCACGTTCTTGTGGCCGAACAGGGCCTTGCGAACGCTCACGCCCTCGATGGCATGCGACATGTCGATTTCGCCGGGCTTGAAGAAGGCCACGCTGCGCATGTTGTCGTTCATCTCGGTGAGCCACTGGGCATAGGCCAGCATGAACTGGTCCACCAGTGTGCGGTAGAACTGCGATGCCAGGAAATCGCTCTTGATCTTAGGAGTATCTTCAGTAAAACCTTGTCCGATGATGTCCTTGAAGCCTGTGGTCAGGAACAGGAACAGCAGGTGGAACTTGCTCATGGGTTCGTAGATGAGCTGGCGGGTGCGACGTCCCAGTGACAGGAAATTGACGCTCAGTTCGTCCTTGGCCAAGGCGTACTCGTAGGCTGTCGTGGGCAACGGGTAGCCGTCCATGTCGGTCAGCTTGTTCTCGGGCACTCCTGCAAAGTCGAGTGGTGCCAGGGCACCGATCAACTCGATGAAATGGGCATTGTTGCGCTGTCCGTGCTCGCCCGGATCATACAGGTAGGGCTTGCTCCGTACTTGGTCGCCCAGATAGTAGATGCTGTTCACGTTGCTGTCGTTGGCGCCGGTGAGCGTGTTCTTGTAGTAGTAGAGCGCGCTTTGGGTCTTGACGATGAAGTCGCTGGTGGCGATGCGCTGGTCCTGCTTGTTGCCCTCGAGGGTGAAGTAGGGGAGCACCGTCAGTCCGCCGATGGGGGCGCGGCTCAAGGCGTCACGGTTCTCGATACCCTCCAGACTGGCTGCCTGGCGGATGTTCTTGACCATGATGGGGAAGCCCGAAGCTCCCGTGCCACCAAAGATGGAACTGATGAAGAAGATGCGGTCGCCCTGGCGGAAGATGTTGCTGAAGGCCTTGAACTCGTTGCTGTCTTTGATCTCGTTCAGCGCTACGCTGCCGATGTTGGGACTGCCCACAAAGCCGATGTTCATCTTGTTCTCCAACTGGTAGTTGGCAAACAGGAGCGACGTCAGCGCCTGGTTGGCCTCGTTCATCGTGTCATAGCCGATGAACTCGCGGAACTTGCTGTTCTCGACGGCACCCAGGTTGAAGATGAACGTGTCGTTCAAGGTCACGCTGGTGTTGCTCATGATTTCGCGCAGGGTGACAATGCGGTTGGCAAAAAATCCGTCGGCGTTGGGCTCGTTGCCGTAGAGTTTGCGGCGGATATCGCGGTAGTCGTTGAGCATCGCCTCGGTGCGCTTCAGGTCCTCGTTGGCCTTGTGCGGGTCGATGATGACGGGCACAATCTCCAGGTCCTTCACCGGTTTGCCGTTCTCGTCAAGGGGACGCACGCCGGCTGCCGATAGCATCAGCAGCGACTTCAATACCCTGGACCCGGTACCTCCGATAGCAAAAAGGAATAGTCTCATTTATTGTAGTTTCTAGTTTCTAGTCCTTAGTTTCTAGTTATTTGTAACTTTGCGGCTTCGCGACTTAGCGTGGGGCTAATGCGATGATGCCGATTGTGTTTGTTGCGTTACTGCGGCAGCGGCGTGTGGCGGCAGTTGCTGCTCCACCAGCGCATCGAGTAGGATGCCACGATGTAGAGCAGAGCGGCAAAAATCACCGTCTGCATCTCGAACTGGATGGACTCGCCGACGTACAGTAATCCGTTGTTGGCAAACACCGTGTCGTTGTAGATGTAGCAAATCACGGGAGCCAGCACAGCCACCACTCCGAGCACGGCCAGCCAGTGATACCAGCGGTCGAACTTCACCGAGTTGATGGCAAAATAGTAGATGGCGGCGCCACCCCATGCCACGAGGATGGTGATGGCGGCAATCACGGGATACATGTTCAGGTTGTACATCTTGTCGTTGTACCCCTGGTTGAAGAACATCTGCTCCCAGATGTTGAAACCGTCACTGCAGCTGAGGATGAAGAACAGCACAGTAATCACGATTCCGGCAATCAGATACCCTAAATGTTTCATTATTTTCAGTTTTTAGTTGTCAGTTTCCGGTTGTTAGACGTTATGGGTTACCGCTGAAGTTGCACGGTGACGTCAAAATAGCTGCTGCCACCCTTCATGGCGTCAAACATGCCGCGCATCAGGTGCTCCAGGCCCAGCGTGGTTGCGGCAAATGAACCGCCTGTGCTCGTGTCGCTCTCACTCGACGACTGGTGTACCCATGCGGGCAGCTCGTTGCGCAGCGCGATGTGTATCTCGTCGCGAGGGCTCTTGAGGTCGCCCAGGAGCGTCAGCACGTGGGTCATGCCCTCGAGGTACTCCTTGTTGTTGGCCGTCAGCATGCCGGGGACGATGGGCTGGACGGTCAGTTTGTAACCATCGATGCTCTTCACCTCATAGTTGTCGGGATTGGTCAGCATGGCGTCACCCTGCATGAGTCCGCTCAGGTCGGCAGCCAGCGAGAAACACAGTTTGCCTGTCTGGCGGTCGCCGTCGCACTTGGCCAGCACGATGCCGTCGCCGTGCTTGACGCGGAAACGGCCCGCGTTGTCCTTCCACTCGGGCAGCACGCGGCAGGGCAGATCGGCAGTCGCCTGGTTGAAACGGTAGCTGTTGCGCAGTCCGGCAGGATCCAGCACACCGCTGTAACGCTTGTCCTGGGCCAGCTGGTCCATCACGTCACTATCGGCGATGATGACCAGGTAGAACGGGCGCTTGCCGCTGTACTCAAACGGCACGCCGTTGTAAGGATAGTACTTGCCGCTGTAGTCGCCCATGAACTGCTGCACCACCACGCTCTTGCCCTTGTAGCGGGCAAACACGCGTGTGGCGAGGCTGTTTTCCTCGTTGAAAATCTTGTCCAGGCTCACACCGTGGGTGTCCTTGGGCGAGTAGATGAGGTCGCTGACCAGCACGCTCACGTTGCCGGGACGCTGAGCTTCAAGGATTTTGTTGAAAATCAGCTGGAAGTCGGTATAGCTGGCATCACCAATGCCTGCGGTGCTCTGGTAGATGTCGCGGTCCTTGAGGAACTCGTCCACCGTGTGCTGGTAGGGGTAGATGCCGTCGTTGACGATGTTGATATCGACCTTGCTGCCAGCGGGGAAATGGTTGATCAGGTCGTTCACGGCCTTTTTCAACTGGCCGCCGCCTCCGCGCTGGTCATAGGGGACCATCGAACCGCTGCGCTCAAAATACACCGTCAGCGACAGGTTGTCCACACCGCCATAGGGGCGCGTGTCCCAATGCATCGGGGGACGCAGCTGTGACCCGATCTCATCGATGAATTCGGCCAGTTTTTTATGATCCACCTTGCCCTCTGGGGTCAGCAGGTCGCCATATTTGCCGGGATTCTCGGTAATGAGGGTGCACAGCGAGTCGTAGGAGGTGCGCGTGGTGTCACCACTCACAAGGAATCCACGCACGGTCTTGTCCAGCCGTCCGTGTCCACCACAAGCCATCAAGGCCACCATCATCAGGCAGCCCATCAGCAGCAACGGTAATCGCTTCATATTTAACATTCTATTGCTTTCTCTTGTCTTTATCAGTAATTATAGTGTCCTGTAAAATATGCAAATTTAGTGCCGTTTTCCCCATCAGTGGAGAAATTCCGTGTTAAAAAGTGTTAGTCTCTAGTTCTTCTCGTGCGTAGCACGACCTTGGGCTGCCTTGATCAGCATCCTGAAGTAGGCAACCGCCTCGTCCAGCGGCATGAACCGTGATGCGCCGTCGCTGCCCTTGACGTGTTGGCGCACGGCCTCCTCGGGGTGGAACTGCACACCCAAGGCAAATGCCTTGTCGGTGCGCTCAATCGCCTCGATGATGTCTACACCGTCGGTCGGCGTCAGGCCTGTAACCCGCAGTGGCGTGTTCTCTACGCTTCCCACCACCTGATGGTGCCAAGAGGGCACGTCATGGATCGTATCCTGCAGCGCGATCGAGTACAACAGCGAGTTGTGGCCCTTGACGATGACATCATGGGGCGTGTAGTGGCGCTTGCCCTCGGCATCACGCTGCTCGCGGTGGAGGTAGTGGTAATTTATGCCCATTTCATCGTAGAAATTGCCTAAATCCTGTATCAGCGGCGCTCCCGAAACGACTCCGAGCATCTGCATGCCGCGGCACAGGCCCAGCACGGGGATGTCATGGTCCAGGCAATAGGCCATCGTCAGGTATTCCGACACGTCGCGCGTCGCATTGGCCGGGCTGTCATCAGCAAGCATGTGCCACGGCTGTGGCTCGGCAAACAGCGTCGAGCTGATGTCGCCGCCGCCCAAGAAAACCACCGCCTGCACCCCTCGCATCAGCGAATCGGCATTGGTGCCCTGATAGGTGTCACGTTTCACGATATCGGCATATTGCTGAAGTAGAACGCCCATTTCATCGACATATTTGGCACACAGGGCGATGCTGTCGTATTCAAACCCTGCAGGGCGCATCTGGGGCAGAATCACGGCTTCGCCACCAGCAGCCTCGATGGACATGATAACGCGTTCAAAGGCTGCCTCGTTGGGCTGCCACGCCATTCCCACTCGCACCCGTGTTGACTCGCCAGCCGTTGCGGCCATCGAAATGCCCCATGCCAACAGGGTGAAAATCCAGTATTTCAATATCTTATGTTCCATGTCACTTCTAACTTCTAACTCCTAATTCCTAACTCTCAACATTTCCAGTACCTGTTCGATGGGGAGGGCATCCACATGGTAGCCTCCTCTTCCCGTCATTTCATTGGCCATGAACAGGGAGTTCCACAGCGCTTCGGCGGTGGCTTCGATGGTGGCCGCAAAAATGGGCGACATCTCGCTGTTGGCCAGTACAGTAGCGGTGATTTTCTTGACCTTGTCGCTGATGAGGTTTTCGGGAGCCACCGACATGGCGATGACATAGTCGCCGCTGCCGTTAGAGGCAATTCCGCCCGTCTTGGCCATGCCCATCATGGCGCGTTTGGCCACACGCTCAATGTTGCGGCTGTCGAGCGGTGCATCGGTGATGACGACCATCATGCACGAGCCGTCCACGTTCTCGGTCTTGCGCACGTGGTTGATGAAATCGTGCTTGTGGAGACGTTGTCCCACCTGTACGCCGTCAATCTCGAGGATACCGCCATAATTGGTCTGGACCAGCACGCCCACGGTGTAACCGCCCAGCGATTCGGGCAACACACGCGACGAGGTGCCGATACCGCCCTTGAACCCGAAGCAGATGGTGCCCGTTCCTGCTCCCACGCAGCCCTGCTCCACAGGACCGCCGTGTGCACCGTTGATGGCATCGATGACCATCTGCGGGGTGACGTGCATGCCGCGGATGTCGTTCAGCCTGCCGTCGTTGGTCTCGCCCACAACAGCGTTGACCGAGCCCACACCCTCGTTGCCAGGCTGCATAAGCGTGTAGCGAGTGACACCCTCGATGCCCGCCGCCACGCTCAATGTGTTGGTCAGGATGACGGGCGTCTCTATGTTGCCGAGTTCACGCACCTGAGTCACACCCGCCAGTTTGCCGAAACCGTTGCCCACATAGATAGCCGCTGGCACCTTGTTGTGGAAGATGTTACCCTGGTGCGGCACGATGGCCGTCACGCCCGTGCGCACGCTGTCACCCTCAATCAGGGTCACATGACCCACCGTCACGCCAGGCACATCGGTAATCGCATTATATGTTCCTGTCTGAAAGATCCCCGTCGGGAATCCCCACTCCCGCAGTGTCTTGTGCTGTTGTGCCGCGAGAGTTGCCACCCCGAGCACCATTGCCACTGCAATCAATACATATCGTTTCATACTTCTTGTCATTTCTTTGTTTGACAAAGATACAACAAACGCCCCACATGACCCAAAACTCAGCCGTTTTTTGCCAGTATCAGTGATATTCGGGTTCGCGGCCCTCCATGAAGCAAAATAGGCACTGGAGCCTGATGATTCCAGTGCCTTGGTGATGAGATTAGACAATGCCTACTTCATGAACTTGTGTGCGCCATTGCTGCCCACTACGACGTAAACGCCGCGATTCAGGCTGGCAGTGGAAATGATGGCATTGCCATTGGCATCGGCACATGCGCTGGCGACCATACGTCCGTTCATGTCATAAATCTTCACTTCACTACCGGCCTTGTTGCCCGTGGCTGTCACTGCATCGGCACCGATGGTGATTTGGGCCTTGCCGGCGGCAAACTCGTTGACACCTGTTGAACCAGGAGTCTTGAACTCAACGCCTGCCAAGGGTCCCCATTCGTCGTTGACATTCTTGGCGATAGAGAAAGCCATGTACCAGGTATTGGGCTTAGCCGACCATTGGGCTTGGTCGATGCCATACTGGTCCCAATAGGGGTCCCATGGATTGTCCTGTTTCAGGTAGTTGATGAGGTTTTCCTCGCCCCACTCCTCGCTCTCGTAGGCTTCCAACTCAATGATGATGTCGCGGTGCAGGCTCACGTTCTCGTTGGGGATATAGGTTACCCACTGATAAAAGCCGTTTTCTGCGTCACCGCCAAATTCACCAATCTCGATGGTCATCTCGGCCACACCTTGACCGCCCATTTGCTGGGTGGTCACCGGAATGATGATCATTTCGGCATCAACATTGTTGATGTCCCAGCATTGCACGTAAATCTCATAGTCCGTTCCCGGATTCTGATTTGTCCAGGTGTGCTGGTAGCTCTCGGTTTTGGTAATACCCCAACCCCTAATCATGTCGCCCATCGTTTGGAAACCCATCCATGGGCCAAACATGGCAAACTGCTGCTCGGCCGTACCGGCCTCAAACAGGCAGATGGCGTAGCCGGCCGCATCGGCATTGGGCGTGAACGTGATCGTGATAAAGTCGGTGCCAACTTCATCGACCGTGTAGTTCACCGAGGGATTGCCCACCAACTGGGCGTTCAAGCACAGGCCCGTCGCAAGCACCATGCACGTCAAAAGAAATCTTTTCATCATAATAGTTATGTTTAATGGTAGGGCCACAATTGCACTTGTGTCCAAGGGGACGGCCCTGTCTCCCACATGAACCCTTCATAACAGTTTCACGACGCAAATATATATAAACAGATGAAAACTACAAATAAAGATCACACAAAAAGACAGTCTTAAGCGAGATATCTTGAATAAATGACAGATGACGCCTGATAGACAGCGTTTTCCAGCAAGCCGATAAGGCGTTTAAGAGCGTCTAAAGGCGCCCGACGGCGCAAAAAGGGGGGAGCGCACGCACCCCCAAGTATTTGGCGCAAATACGACTCATCAACGAATCAGTAAAGAAAAAGAGTTGAATTATTACATCAAAAGAACCGTCCCTTTTTTCTTTAAGCCTCAATCAAGGATAGGATGCGATTAAACAACTCAGTTGGTTCCATATGTATCTCATCAATTTTTTTAATAAGATTTGAAAATGCTATAAACACCAAAAATGACTTTAGAATAGAAGCATCAATACCCTCACTGATGAGGAAACCAATGTTTTGAAATTGCCTAAAACCTGAGAAAAGCAAATACAAGAAATACAGCAAATAGATGAGGCAAATTAAATCCTTGGGATTGAGAAGGTATTTAACTAAGTCAATTCCAATTCTATGATAATCGCCATCATTATAGGTTTTGTAGAATGATGTTTTATCGACCAAATATAATAATGGGGTTGACAGATATACGCTTAAAATGCCGCCAAAGGACAAAACACAAAAATAAATAGTTTCTTTTTCTATTCCCAAAGAGAAAAGCGAATTTAAACTGTCCATTACGAATTTTGGCAAAACAAAACAAATAAGAGCTAAAAAGATTAATCCCAAATATACATACATAAATGGACGAATGATCTTGATTATAACGATAATAGGGATTAGTGGATAAAAGAGTAGCCTATTGATAAGCGTTATCACTCTATTCTTAACATGACTTGATAAATAATCAAATAATGCGATCAATAAAAAATAAAGGAAAACACCAACTACAATCCACTTTACATATGAGGATGTCAACATACCGATGAGGCCATACATTAAAAGACCTCCGAACAATAAAACGAAAATAATTAGCAATGATAGCTTTGTCCTTTGCGATAAAAAACTCTCCAATTTCATAGCACTCTCATTTTTATGGTTTATATGTGAGTATGAACTTCTCTACAATTCGAATAATTGCAAAATTACATTTTTTTTCTGTGTTTCTATTGCTCGCTTATTTAAATCAAGATATTATTATGACATGGGCATTCGTGGACAAAAAGAGCCGGAATAACAAACTAATTGAAGAATTGTAAATAGTAATTAAAAAGTATACCCTAAAGATTAGGGTTATAGCGTTATAAATGCTCTCTTCCGACAACAAGGCAAATTGCTTAACCAACTATAATTCATGCTTTCTAAGATGTGTATACACTTTGGCATCGGCTTAAAATCATTATTGTAAAAACACACGAATATCAAATATTTTATATTATCTTTGCAATGGTAAATTTTTAAAAGGAATTATTATGTATAGATTTATATTAGCATATCTGTTGGTTGCTTTATTGTTAAGCTGCACGAACCAGAAAGGAAATCATATTGAAAGCCAAAAGCCAAAACCACTAAAGATAGAGCAATTAATTAATGGCTTTAGAACTAGCCACCCCAATATGTATGATAATGACATCTTAAGAGAAGAAGCGAACAATGAATTTCAGAAATTATTTATTGATAGTTTAATATCTGATAATTTGTTTGAAGGCTTCCCTTTGGAGTTGCATGCAATGAAAAAAAATAATGGTCGGAATATGGTAGCTTTTAGAAGCTATTACAGACCTGAAAACTATTATTTCCTGTATAATATACGTGAAATCTATGTTGATATAATTGGCGCTATCAGTGATAGCATAGTCAGTTGTTTGCGTGAAGGAGAATTCTATACAATTTCGGGACATTATATAAAAAGATATATGGACCCTGATGAGTATTGCAGAGTATTAGGTAAAAGAGTAATACCATATGATAATCAAATTGTTATTGCTTTAGGCGATGAAATCAGTTTAGGTATGTATCAATTTGAGATTGAAGACGTAAAATCATTTGAAGGAAGAGAAATAATAAAAGAAGACAAAGATCTGAAAAAATAGTCAACGTATATTCTTTTAGAGAGGCGACACACTTATCAAATTGACGATTCATTTGATGTGAAAGACTATTTGTAATAAATATTGTTCAATTCACAAGGGTAAAATTAACGCATAAAACCCGCTGGAGTTCAGCGGGTTTTGTTTTTCTGTGCGCCTGATAGGACTCAGATTCGCGCCTCCCAAAACCTTTAAAACCTCCCGACGCCTGATTGACAGCATTTTCCAACAAGCCGATGAGGCGTTTAAGGGCGTCTAAAGGGGCAGCGCACGCTCCCCCAAGTAATACATTAATTAATTATAGTAATACAGATAGGGTTCTTCTATCCGTATAATGTTTTCGTGAAAACCTATTATTAAATTTTTAGAACAACAAAGTTTTCGTATCTTTGTAGCGTACATTTAGGCTAAACCTATGTTTTGTGATTTTATTGTCATTATTTACACTCCCACAAAAAGTCTTTGGATTATAGCCATTAAATAATGTAATATAATCAGTGAAATATGAAGAAAATAGTATATACATTTAGCCTTATCACATTTATTTCTTTGATGATGTCTTGCGCCTCATCTAAGAGTGCAACTACTGTCTCTAATGGGATAACACTATCAGACTACAAATATATCGTATTTGGTAGAGAAGATGATGGTGATGCAGAATTGGCAGACATTCTGATGATAGTACAGAATGAACTTTCTGAAAAACTAACTGTAGTTTCTCCCACAAATGCAACTGCAATAATCAGTAATGGAGGAAAAGTTCTTTCTCCAAGAATTAGTGTGAAGTCTGAAAAATGGGATGGAGGTCACACATATATATCTATTAGTTTCTTTGATTATGCTACAAATCAGAGTGTAGCAGTTGTCAAATCAAGTGGTATAGGATTGTCTATCTCACACGACCAAAAATTAGCTCTTTCTGCAATCAAAAAAGAATTAAATAAAACATTCAAGTAATCTAGGAATAAACGTATTATGAGTCCTAATGGTTATTCATCAAAAGGTTGGTTGTTTTCATAAAGAGACTAACAACAATAATGTGCTCAGTTTCATTTCAGGGCCTAAATAAACACACAAAACCCGCTGAAATTCAGCGGGTTTTTGTTATTTTGTGCGCCTGATAGGACTCGAACCTACACAACCGGAGTTACCAGATCCTAAGTCTGGCGCGTCTACCAATTTCGCCACAGGCGCGGGCTGTTATGCGGGTGCAA
>JAEEGF012450809.1_pt1 | contig 10662 bp, 12 predicted proteins | sample 9134171 | NCBI WGS metagenome assembly JAEEGF01 (sample SAMN16246542, study PRJNA631951) | gut metagenome | biome: gut microbiome; feature: rumen; material: AP-attached | host: Bos | place: Iran: Karaj | collected 2018-10 | reverse complement strand
ACTGGGATTTTGAATTTTTTCTAGACTTCAAGTCCCATCTTCCGCATGAATAAAAGAAGAGAGCTGAGGCAATTGTCCCAGCTCTTTTTCTTTTTCCACCTCACCCCGTCTTCCGCATTGCACAGCTACCAGTCAATGGGGACGGTTCTTTTTGACTTGTTTTTTTCTATTTACAAAATTAAATTATGGTGTTAAAGTCTTTAAATGGTTCTCAGCCCGTTTCAGGGCAAACAAATAGTATATTTCTATTTGTTATTTCCTAAACCAATAAATAAATTAATGGAGGTGTTTTTGTGCCGCGTAGAGCACGTAAAAGAAGTGAGTTTGGCTACATGCATATTGTAGTAAGAGGAATTGGAAAGCAAATTCTTTTTGAGAATGCAGCTGATTATAATCATTATCAAAAAAAGCTGGAGCAATATTGTTTGGAGACAGAAGTCAAGGCGAGTGCATTTTGTCTTATGGATAATCATGTACATTTGCTTGTGAAGGGAGAGATGGACTCAATAGCGTTATTGATGAAGAAAATTGGAGTAAGCTATTCCGGATATTATAACAAGAAATACAACCGTACAGGACATCTCTTTCAGGACAGATATTTGAGCGAACCGGTTGAAGCAGAAACATATCTTTTGACGGTGTTTCGATATATTCTCCAAAATCCTCAGAAAGCCGGAATTTGTAGCACGGATAAGTATCGATGGAGTAGTTATGGCATTTATGAAAATGTTCCGGATTTTATGGATGTTTCTTTGTTAAAAGAGCTTATTGGAAATAGGATTCAGTATGAAAAATTTCTTTTGAAGGGAAATGATGATCAATGTCTTGAATATGAGAATAAACATGACGATGAATGGGCAAAAGAAGAAATGAAGAGGTGTCTGGGAGTATCTTCCGGATCAGAATTGCAGACCTATAGCAAGAACAAAAGAGATGAGGCTTTACAAAAACTAAAAGATAGCGGGTTGACGATAAGACAAATTGGAAGGCTAACTGGTTTTGGACGTAACATAGTGCAGCAGGCAGGAAAAACCAGCCAAAGAGAACCGTCCCCGTTGACCCGAAAACCAGTAAAAGAGAACCGTCCCCATTGACCCGTTGACCCATATGATATAATTTTTAATTAATACTAGAATTTATTGTTGGAGGAATGATGATTACATCGATATTGGACAAAATAGACAGCTTTATGTATTATCCACTGCTGCTTGTTGTTATGGCTATTGCGGGATTGTATTTTACTATACTAACGAAGGGGGTTCAGATACGTCTTTTTCCGGAATCGTTAAGGCTTTTGCTGGAACCGCCGGAGGATAAAAAGAATGTGTCATCACTTCAGGCGATGCTTGTTTCAACTGCTTCTCGTGTGGGAACAGGGAATATTGTTGGGGTATCGACTGCAATATGCATAGGAGGTCCGGGAGCGTGCTTTTGGATGTGGGTAATGTGTATTATTGGCGCGTCTTCGGCATTTATTGAGAGTACGCTTGCTCAGATTTATAAAAAGAAAAGTGATTCCGGTGAGAGTTTTGGAGGCCCTGCTTATTATATTGAGAAAGCTCTTAATGCACCGGGGCTTGCAAAGGTATTTTGCGTATTCTTGATTGCTACTTATGCGGTTGGATTTAACCTTCTTTGCTCTTACAATCTGCAATCGAGTTTTGAGACATACTCATTTTATAATCCCAGCACAACACCACTTATTGTGGGAGCAGTACTTGCTGTGCTGACAGGATACTGCCTTCTTGGCGGCGGCAAAAGAATTGTGAAGCTGACCAGCATAATAGTTCCTTTCATGGGAATTGCCTATGTTGCCATATCTTTACTGGTGATAATTGTAAATATAACAAACATTCCGGCTATGTTTATCATGATCTTTGAGGATGCATTCGACTTCAAAGCTATTTTCTCAGGTGTAGCAGGATCATGTATGATTTATGGAATTAAAAGAGGTCTGTATTCAAACGAAGCAGGTGTTGGTTCAGCACCAAACGCTTCAGCTTCTGCTAAAGTATCTCATCCTGCAAAGCAGGGACTTGTACAGACATTGTCAGTATATATAGATACGCTTTTGCTTTGCACAGCTACAGCGCTTATGTGCCTTGTAAGCGGAGTTGAAAGAAATGAAAAGGTTTCAGGAGCGCCTTATGTGCAGAATGCGCTGTCATCGGTACTTGGAGATATGGGCGCTGTGTTTATCACAGTTTCACTGGTTTTGTTTGCTTTTACGACATTGCTTGGAAATCTTTATTATGTTGATAATGCTCTGATTTTCCTGAATAAAAAGAGACAGCCATCAAAGTTTTTTATGAGAATATTTCATGTCATTTGTGCGGCAGTTGTATTGGTTGGAGCTATTATTCCTATGGGAGCAGCATGGGCTATGGCAGACATTACAATGGGCGGAATGACACTTATAAATCTGCCTTGCTGTATGATGCTTGGAAAAGTGGCTATTGATGCCTTGAAGGATTACGAAAAGCAAAGATACGAAGGAAAGAACCCTGTTTTCTATGCAGAGAACATTGGACTTGATGTAAATGAGCTTGATTTCTGGAAAAAATGATAACGCAGCTGCAAAACTTTTGGTTCCGTAAAATATGGGATTTACCACAGTTCTTTTTGATGAAGAGAAAAGAGATTATAATGTAATAGGAACAAGCATTGAATTGGAGTAGCTATGGCGTTTACTGCGTATGGAGGTATGTCATGCATAGACTTTACGAGAGTGAAGATTTAGTGGTTTTCTGGAATTCAGAAAAGTGTTTTCATGCGAAAAGATGTGTTCATGGTAGTCCCAAAACCTTTGATCCCAAGAGAAAGCCCTGGATTGACTTAAGGAACGCAGAGAGTAAAGAAATATGGCAGGCAATATCTAAGTGTCCTTCGGGTGCGCTGACTTGTATTTACAGACATGATATTAGTGTTGTCATAGATGCTGATGAATGTCGCAGCATTGCTTATGATGGCGATAAAGAAGTTGGAGAATGCAATTATAAAGCCACGGAAAATGGATGGAATATCTATCATACAGGCGTCAATCCGGATTATCAAGGAAAGGGCATTGCAAAACGTCTTGTATACAAAGTTATAGAAGAAGCCGAAAGAAATTGCGTAGAACTCCAAGCTACCTGCTCCTATGCCAAAAAGGTACTGGAAGAGTAAATAGTCATAAATAAGCAATTGTGGAGAGAATGCCATGTTTTTTAAAAAGAAAGAAAAAGTGGTAGAAACATATGATCCGGAGAGAAAAGAGCCGGTGATAAAGTGCAGCATTTGCAACGGCGAGCAGGTCGCAGGATTTAGAGATATTCATACGGGAGCTTTTGAAGAGGTTATGCTGATAAGGAATAATCAGGATCTGGATAGCTTTAGAAGCCGGTATGGAATAACAGGACAAATAGAAAAAATATATTGATATAAATAGAGGCTTAGAAGGCTTGAGAAATCAGGCTTTCTGGGTCTTTTTTATTTCTGTTGACACCCTGAATCTGTACTGTTAAAATTATAACGAACACGTTCATAAAAGGAGTAACGAAATGCCAAAGATTATTGAAAATCTGCGGGAGCAGATAGTTGCAGAGGCCAGGAAACAGCTCTTTTCTCAAGGATACGCAGGTACCACTATCAGGTCAGTGGCAAGTGCCTGTGGAATTGGTGTTGGCACAGTCTACAATTACTTTCCGTCAAAAGACCTTTTGATTTCAAGCTTCATGCTGGAGGACTGGCATGAGTGTATGAATGCAATTCAAAATCTTTCCCCGGATGAATTTGATAGTTTTTTTACCGGAATCAGCAACGCTCTTCATGAATTCAAGAGCAAATATGATTTTTTGTTCAGTGATAAAGATGCCTATGCTACATACGCATCGGCTTTTTCTGACAGGCACAGGCAACTTTGCGAAATGATTGCGAAAATCATAGGACCGGCGATAAAAAAATCATCAGATAACACAGGTTTTACGGATGATGAATTTCTTAAGAACTACATTGCTGAATCGATCCTTATATGGGTCATGTCGGACTCTGACATAAAGGATCAGCTGACAGTTCTTCATAAACTTTTGAATCAATAATTTAAAGGAGAGATATATACTATGAGCAGTTTTGAAAATCTGAGGATCGTAGACAATTTCTACCAGACCTCACTGTTCTTTCCAATGCCGACGGTAGTTATCAGTACGCTTTGCGAAGACGGAACAACCAATTTGGGACCATATTCACTGGTGCAGCCCTATTACGTTGCAGGCAGGGATTACTATGCAATGTTGCTTAATTGCCGCAATTCATCCAACACAGCGCAGAATATCCTTCGCACAGGGAAGTGCGCTATCAACTTCATCAATGGTGTGAAAGCAGGTGACTTCCCGCCGCTTCCGGTTGACTATGGATACCGTGATTCCAAGAATTTCTGGTTCCACAGGAAAAAGCATATGAGAGCAGAGCTTCTTCCTATGAGAGAGGCATCTCTTGAGTCTGTAAGATATGCTGCAGAGCGTGTTGATGACAAGATCAAATTTACAGACGATGCACTTAAGCTCATGCTCAATGTTCCCAGAGTATTCCTTCCGGCTGCACTTAAGGGCTGTGTTGATTGGGCAAGGGAGAATAATGTTGAGCTGATCACTGAGGAACATATGAAGATAATCAACGACAAGCGTTCAAAGGAAAAGAAAAAATAAAAATATAAAATTTGTTGGAGGTAGTTAATAATGAAAGTTGTTCTTGCAGGCGCTTATGGAAACCTTGGCGCAGATATTTTTAAAACACTTCTTAAAGAGGGACATGAAGTTGTTGCTCTCGATATGGCACAGAGAGACCTTGGTGTTTCAGGCAATTTCTCTTTTATCAAAGTAGATGTTACTAACCCTGAAACTCTTAAGGGAACCTGCGACGGAGCAGATGCTGTCATCACAACAGTTGGTCTTACAAAGGGCTCAGCAACAGTATCCAATTATGATATTGACTATCAGGGGAATTTAAATCTTCTTAATGAAGCTAAAAAGGCTGGCGTTAAGCACTTTACATACATTTCAGTTATCAAGGCTGACAAGGCACCTAAGGTTCCTATGCTTCATGCTAAGTACCTCTTTGAGCAGGAACTTATAAAGAGTGGCCTTACTTATGTCATCCATCGTCCAACCGGCTATTTCTATGACATTGTCAAGGTGTTCCGTCCTATGATTGAGAAGGGCGAAGTTACTCTTCTTGGAAAAGAGCCTGTTCATGCCAATGTTATTTCTACAGAGGATTTTGCTGAATTCATCGTTAAGCACATGATGGATGAGAATAAGACCTATGATGTTGGTGGAAAAGAGACATATTCCTATGAAGAGATTGCGAATATGTGCTTTGCTGCTGCGGGAAAAGAACCTGTTATTAAGCGTGCACCTGCATGGCTCTTCGATGTACTTGCTTTTGTAAATAAGTTAAAGAAAAACGGCAAAGAAGCTATTCTTCGCTTTTCAAAGTGGACACTTACAGAAGAAATGGTTGGTTCCACAACTTACGGTAATATGAGCTTCAAGCAGTATATTCAGGACAATTTCAAGAAAAATTAAGCGACAAACGCTTAGGAGGAAAAAAGATGGGGTGGAATTTTTTACTAATTATTTGCATTGTGTGCGCAGTTCTTTGCGCAGTAGGTTTTTATAAATACGTTTACTTTATGTCAGTTGGATACGGACTGGCTGTTGCCGGAGGCGGCGTTGCCATCCTTGTTCTTGCGCTGATGAACAGAGCAGATTGGGGCTCTTTTCTCATTTGGGTATCGGTTATTCAGATGATTCTTTTCCTGGTTTATGGATTCAGACTTGCGGGATTCCTTATCATCAGAGAGTTAAAGAACAAGTCATATCAGAAGACACTTAAGGAAGCTACAGGTAAGGACAGACTTTCATTCTTTGTAGCTGTTGTTATGTGGATCTGCATGGCGGTTCTTTACACAGCACAGGTTAGCCCTATGTTCTTCAGAGCTTTCAATGGATCTAATGATACTGTTGTTCCGGTTATTGGAATGATTCTTTCTCTTGTGGGGATCGTACTTGAATCCGCTGCAGACAAGCAGAAATCAGAGCAGAAGAAAGTAAAGCCTGACATGGTAGCTACACAGGGACTTTACAAGATTGTAAGATGCCCTAATTATTTTGGAGAGATTCTTTTCTGGACAGGTGTATTTGTTGGTGGTCTTTCAACATACAGAGGAATTGGACAGTGGCTCATGGCAATTATCTCATACGTATGCATTGTGTTTGTTATGTTCAACGGAGCACAGCGCCTTGAGAAGAGACAGATGGCAAGATACAGTGGAAACCCGGAGTACAACTCTTATGCGGACAGCACTCCTATTATCATCCCTTGTATTCCTGTATATCATCTGAACAAAAAGGCATGAGCCTGGAGGTACATAGATGAAAAATTACTCAGTACCTATGGCTCTTGTTGATTTTGTTCCGGTTATGCTGTTCGCAGTTACAGCGATCATTCTTCAGCGTGACCTGTATAACAAGATGAGCAAAGGCGCCTTTGCGCTCTTTGCTGTAGGCACCGTTGATATCATTTGTGCAGGTGTTGCAAAAGCGCTTTACAAGCTTTTATATGCGGCGGGAATTTGTGATTTTCAGCCTCTTAACACAATGTTCTTCCCACTTCAGTCTATCGGATTTTTGCTGGCAGGAATCGGTATTATTGCCATGATCTGTCACAGACAGACCAAAGATGCAGCGCTTTGTTTTGCGGCTCCACCGGTATTTACGGGAACATTTATTTTTGTCAGCTTCATGATTGTTGGTCTTGGACTTATCTGCGGAGCACTTGCGGTTGTAGCTGTCAAAATGAAGAAGCCTGCACTCATAATTCTTTTTGTACTGTCTTTCTTTTGCTATCTTTCAATGGGGTATCTTTCAGCAAAAGACTTTACGACAAGTTATATGAACTGGATAGCACAGGGGATAAATCTGGTTGCGACAGCAATGCTGTTCTATGGCGTTATAGTACTTCATAAGGCGGGACTTGCGGAACTAATTATAAAGAAATAAGATATTTTTATATGGGAGCTGAATACCGTAATCGCAAGTGTTTTATGCTGACGGGAATGTGAAGGTTGATGACAGGGATGAACAAGGACAGGGATTTAACGACGGGGAGTTCGGTTAAGCTGATTTTCTCATTTGCATTGTCTCAAGCTTTGGACAGCTTATAATGAGAGTGCTTTGTGCACTGGCGGTTACTGCCATGGTGGGGTATAGAGGAATCTTTTATGGCGAGATAAGTGCTTGGATGCTTGCTGATGCAATTCTGATAGTGGCATATTTGAGGGATATAAGAAAAGTACAGAGTATACAGCAATAAGCTGGATATAAGCTTATGCAAATGGAGGAGGTAAAAAGTGAATCCGCAAGATAAGAACAGTAATCTGAAATACTACAACATAAAAGATGTGCCGGAGCTTCTGGTACATGGAAGAACTTCGTTAAAGAATGATTTTGTTCCGCTTTTTTGGAACAACAGCGGCGTGGAAGTGTGCACTGACGGGACAGAGCTGTGGATAACAGTTGAATGCGACTTTGATATATTCGAGCCGTGGTATGCGGTTGAGATAAATGGTGCGCTTGTAAGCCGCAGTATGCTTCAGCCCGGAGAGCATAATATTTGTCTTTTCAGAAATATGAGTCCCGGAGTGACCAAAAGAGTCTTTTTCTACCGTGAACTTCAGGCTATGGGAGATGATGATGCATGCCATCTACTGGTAAAAGGCATGTATTGTGACGGACATTTCCTTCCTGTTCCGAGGTATGACTACAAGATAGAATTTGTCGGTGACAGCATATCTTCCGGTGAGGGCACTTATGGCGCGCATGACGATATGGACTGGATTCCCATGTTTATGTCATCAAGCCACAACTATATAAATATGATTTCCAAGAAGCTCAATGCAGATGTTCGCATAATATCACAAGGCGGATGGGGCGCATATTGCAGTTGGGATTGCAGAAAAGAAAATACTATTCCCGGAATATACGACAAAGTCTGCGGACAGGCTCACGGCAAGTTCAATGAGAGCATTGGCGCAGCAGATAACATAGACACTTCAGACTGGCAGGCAGATGCAGTAGTGATAAACCTTGGAACCAATGATGATACCGGGATTGCAACTTACAATGCCAATGTGGAGAACGGTAGCACTAATTCAGATGAAAAGCTAAGCCTTGAAGAGTGCGAGAAAGCTATTAGTTCTTTTGTGAAAAAAGTAAGAGGCTACTATCCAAAAGCGCATATCCTGTGGGTATATGGAATGCTGGGTTACGGCATAAGTCAGAATATCGGCAGAGCCATAACAAAATACATCGAAGAGACCGGAGATACAAACGTAGCATATTTAACTCTCCCCAACACCCTTCCCGATGAACTTGGCTCACGTATGCATCCCGGCCTTAAGAGCCACGAGAAAGCTGCCTCAATGATAGCTTCCTACCTGAAAGGAAGACTTTCGTAAGAATTGCATATTGTTTTTTAGCTAAAATTAGGTAAAATAAAGTTAAAGTATTTAGCTAAAAGGTTAGAGGTAGGTTGATGTCTAAGAAAATAACAATGTCGGATATTGCGGCAGAGCTTGGAATAAGTACAGTCACTGTTTCTAAAGCGCTGTCAGGACAAAAGGGCGTAAGCGAGGAAATGCGTCAGCGCATTATTGAAATCGCTGAAGAAAGGGGCTACCAGAAGTCGTCTCAGTCAAAAGAAAACGAGAGCTTTAAGATAGGCGTTCTTATAGATGCAAGATATCTTGGGAATATTGATTCCTTTTATGGACATATGTATCAGATATTTTCTGCAAAGGCAGCAAAAATGGGATGCTTTACAATGCTTGAAGTGCTTAGTAGTGATGATGAGGGCAATCTTGTGTATCCCAAGCTTATCGGTGATGGAAATGTGGATGCTGTAGTAATTATGGGGGTTCTGAGCGAAGCATATCTGGCAATGCTTGATGAGAAGCTGCCTACACCTACATTTTACATGGACTTTACAGATAGGAAGCATCAAAAGGATTCCATTATTTCTGGAAGCTATTACGGAGCGTATATCCTGACCAATTATCTTTTTGACAAGGGGCACACTGATATAGGATATGTGGGAACGCTGCTGGCTACGCCGTCAATTACTGACAGATACCTTGGATATGTCAGAGCTCTTATGGAACATGGATGTGAGGTAAAAAAAGACTGGATCCTTAATGACAGGGATCTTGGAAATCATGGTGTTGATATGGACAAATACCTAAAGCTTCCAAAGAAGCTTCCTACAGCCTTTGTTTGCAACTGCGACTTTTCAGCAATACGCTTTATTAATTACCTAAAAGAAAAAGGTTATAAAGTTCCGGATGATATCTCAGTGGTTGGATATGATGATTTTGTCTATACTGGCAGTGGCGATGATATAGGTATAACAACCTATAAGGTTGACATGGAAGAGATGGTAAGAAGAACTCTCAAAAGAATTCTGCATACTTTGAGAGGTGAAAAGTACAGAGGCGGCCTAAGCATAGTAGAGGGGCGACTTGTTGAGAGAGACAGTGTAAAACGATTAACTAAATAACAACAAACAAATATTGTAAATACGAGCATCTTGCGATGGTTAATATAACCAAAAGCAAGATGCTCTTTTTGTTTATTAGGTAGAAGTTAATTAAATTGTTAGCTAAATTATTGATTAATATAAATTAAATATTAAAATAATAATTAGCTAAAAACATTTAAGTTTTTTAAGGAGGGTGAAATGAATAAGGGAAAAGTATTGTCATTGTTGACTGCTACAGCTATGGTTGCTTCTACTTTAGGATGCGGAGCATCGGCAGATACAGCCGACACAACACAGGCGCAGCCTCAGGCAGAAACCAAGACTGAGACAGCGGACACAACTGCTGCAGAGACCAAGACAGAAGCTGCACCGACAGAGACTGAAGCAGCACCTGCAGGAGAGCTTTCATACACTACACTTAATCTTGATGATTACAAAGATCTGACTGCATCAATTAAGTTCCTTCATCACAAGACAGACCGTCAGGCTGATGGAACAATGGATGCCATGATCGCAGAGTTCAACAAAGAGTTTCCTAATATCACAGTAACTACAGAAGCTGTAACTGATTATGCGGAGGATTCTCTTCTTCGTCTTTCAACCGGAGACTGGGGCGATATCATGTTTATTCCTGCGGTTGATAAGTCTGACCTTGGAACATATTTCATGCCGCTTGATACACTTGATAACTTATCACAGCAGCTCAATTTCGTAGATAACTGGCAGTTTGACAATATCTGCTACGGTATTCCATATATGGCAAATGCGCAGGGCGTTCTTTACAACAAGAAGGTATTCTCTGATGCAGGAATAACAGCACTTCCCAAGACTCCTGACGAGTTCATTGCTGACCTTAAGCTTGTAAAAGAAAAGACAGATGCAATTCCTCTTTATACAAACTATGCAGCAGGATGGACAATGGGCGCATGGGATGCCTACATAGGAACAGTTACAAACGGAGATAACACATATATCAATCAGAAGTTTGTTCACACAGCAGATCCTTTTGCAAATCCTGGTGATGGAACAGGTGCTTATAACCTTTACAAGATTCTCTATGATTCTTGTTCAGACGGTCTTATCTAAGAT
>JAEEGF012414136.1_pt1 | contig 10662 bp, 10 predicted proteins | sample 9134171 | NCBI WGS metagenome assembly JAEEGF01 (sample SAMN16246542, study PRJNA631951) | gut metagenome | biome: gut microbiome; feature: rumen; material: AP-attached | host: Bos | place: Iran: Karaj | collected 2018-10 | reverse complement strand
CAGTTACCACCAGTTGCCGCAGAAAATAATGGTGCATTAGAGCATCCTCATGTGTTCCTTGATGAGGTAATGCGGCAAGCCGCTGAAAGTGAAATAATCCAGCTTACGATGGATATTCGTGCTGGTAATCCTATAAACTTCAAAGCTGGCAGTGAAGTGCGTGTTGTTGATCGTAATGAACTTTTGAAACCAGGTTTCCTATTTTGGGCGGATCAAATCATTTGCGGAAAAAATGATACACGTCGATATATCAATCATCATATGCGGCAATCAATGTGGAAAGATAAATATTCTGATGAACCAATCGTTGGTGATAGATTGATTTGTTTACGTAATGATTGGGAGATGTCCAATATGACAGGAGATGCTCTTGTCAATGGATTAACAGGTACCCTGGAAAATATTGAATATGCGGAAAAGGGTATCAAAGTCAATCCATGGATGGAACGTACTCCGATTATCGACTTCATGCCAGATTATGATGATGCTTCAATGTTCTATGGAATTGAGGCAGATTATAAACTGTTAAAATATGGTGAACCTACAATAACAAGAGGATATAACAGTAACTGGAAGAAAATTCCTAAACAATTTCATCCGCATGAATTTGATTATGGATATGCAATTACTTGTCATAAATCACAAGGTTCTGAATTTGATAAGGTAATTGTACTTGAAGAGTTTTTGAAGAGTGAAAGTCGAGAAGATCATGTACGCTGGCTTTATACTGCAACAACTCGAGCCGCGCAGAAATTGATCATTGTGAAAAATTTTCATATTTGAAAAACTTGTAAATATATGATATAATATACAGAGAATGAAAAAGAAAGGATTGTTAGAATGGCGTTTTTCAATGATCATAACCACACCGTTTATAGCAATCTGAGATTGATTGACTGTATAAATAAACCGACAGACCTAATTGATGAAGCAATTCGATTAGGTCTTTCTGGCATTGCGATCACAGATCATGAAGCACTTTGTAGTCATATTGAAGTAAATAAATATGCGAAGAAGATTCATGAAAAGCATCCAGATTTTAAGATCGCATTAGGAAATGAAATCTATTTGACAGAAACTCGCGGTCCTGCCGCAGGTCCATATTATCACTTCATACTTATAGCTAAAGATGAACTTGGTCATAAAGCATTGAGAATTTTGAGTTCAAAAGCATGGTATAATACATATTATGCTGGAATGGAGCGTGTTCCAACTCTCAAAAGCGAGTTAGCTGAAGTGATGAAGGAATATAAAGGTCATGTTATCGGTACGTCTGCATGTATCGGCGGACAGTTGGGTAACATTTTCCTTGACATGAAACTACAAGAGTCAACACATCTTCCAGCTTTTGATAGAAACTATACAAAAGAAGTCGATGATTTCATTAGTTATTGTGTTGATGTATTTGGTAAAGATGATTTTTATCTTGAGTGCGCGCCAAGTCTAAATCCAGATCAGATTCAATATAATAGATGGTTATATGGAACAGCAAATTTATATGATTTGAAAATTGTTCCAGGGTCTGATAGTCATTATCTTGGTAAGGGATTGCGGCAGGCACATAAAACATATTTGAACTCAAAAGATGGTGAACGTGAGGTAGATGCATTCTATCAATATGCGTATCTTATGAGTGAAGAAGAAGCACGGGAATTGTTGCGGGCAAGTTTTGATGAAGAATCTATCATTGATAATTTGTTCTACTTCAGTGAAGTAATGCGCGAAAGTATAAGTGATTATGATCTTGAGAAGCCGCAACGTATTCCAACTGTTGAAGTAAATCCACCAGAACCATCTGCATGGTGGGGTGTGAATAATCCTGTCGCTGATAACTTCAATAGTTGTTATAAAACGATTGCATCTTTGTTCACATCATCTGAGCCGCAAGAACGTCAGTGGATCAATGACGTATGGAACGCGTTGCAAGAAAAGATTGGATATTGGGGAGATCACGAAGAATATGTTCAGAGGATTGAAACAGAAGCAGATGTTATTAAGTTCATTGGCGATAGGCTTGGTACTTGCTTATTTGCTTATTTCAATACCTTTAAGCATTATATTGATTTATTCTGGGAGTGTGGCTCTATTGTTGGCCCTGGTCGTGGTAGCGCTACTGGCTTCCTTAGCAACTATCTTCTTGGAATCACGCAGCTCGATCCTATCAAATGGGGACTTCCCTGGTGGAGATTCCTAAACAAAGAAAGAGCAGAGTTACCAGATATTGATATTGACTTGGCATCAAGTATTCGTCCGGAAATCTTTAGAAGAATTAGAGAAGAGCGTGGCGAACTTGGTTTGGTGCAAGTTGTAACTTTTGGAACGGAAAAAACAAAAAGTGCGATTCAGACAGTTTGTCGTGGATATCGGTATCAAGATGAAAATGGTGTCGAATTGTATCCGAATGGTATTGATGTCGATGTCGCAATGTATTTGAGCAGTCTTGTTCCGGAAGAACGTGGATTCTCATGGTCTTTCAAAGATTGTGTAGAAGGTAATGAAGAAAAGGGTCGTCGTCCAGTGATGACTCTTGTAAATGAATTGAAAAAGTATCCTGGGTTGTATGATGCAATCAAGAGTGTAGAGGGCGTTGTGAACCATCGTGGCATCCATGCGTCTGGTGTAATCTTGTATGATCCAGCTACAATATATGAAACTGCGGCAATTATGAAGAGCAAAGAAGGAGATTTGACAACTTGTTATGATCTTCATATGGCTGAAGCCGCAGGTGACACGAAATATGACTTCCTCGTAACAGAAGTTTGTGATAAGATTATAACTTGTTTTGATCTTTTGAAAGAGCATGGTAGAGTTGAAGATGTAAGTTTGAGGGAGTTATACGATAAATATTTGCATCCAGAACATATTGATTCAACAAATCCTGTCATTTGGGAACATTTGGCAAAAGGTGATGTGTTGGATGTGTTCCAGTTCAACAGCGGCGTTGGTTTGGCGATGGCAAAAGCGATAAGAGCAAAGAATCCTCTGGAGATGACTGCGGCAAACGCTATGATTCGTCTTATGTCTGAGCCTGGTGTCGAAAGTCAGCAGGATCGATATATTCGTATCCGAGACGGCGGCATTGATTTATTTGATAAAGAAATGCATCGAGCAAAATTGACCGATGAAATGATACAAGCAATGCATGAGTATTGTGATACATATTATGGCTGTTGTGCAATTCAGGAACAGATGATGCAAATTTTGATGGATCAACGTATTGCAAAATTCACTTTGAAAGAAGCGAATGATGCACGTAAGATCGTCGCAAAGAAGCAAATGGATCGTATTCCGGAATTGAGAAAGAAAGTATATGATGCGGTCGGTGATCATGCAGATTATATTTGGGAAATTGCGGTACGTCCTCAGCTTGGTTATGCTTTTAGCTTGAACCATAGTTTGCCATATAGTTTCGTTGGTATGCAAACTTTGATCTTAGCGACACAGTTCAATCCGGTTTATTGGAACTCTGCTTGTTTGATTGTAAACAGTGGCGCTATTGATCCAGATGATAAGGGTCAGACAGATTATGGTAAGATAGCGAAAGCGGTAAATGATATTATCGGTCGTGGAATCACCGTCGCGCCGGTTGACATAAATATCTCCGAATATGGATTCACTCCAGATGAATCTACAAACTCAATTAAGTTTGGTTTGAAAGGTTTATTGAATGTCGGTGAAGATGTTGTCGCAGCAATTGTGACAAATCGTCCTTATAGCAGTTTTGAAGATTTTTGCCGCAAAGTAAGATTGACACGAAAACCAATGATCAGTTTAATCAAAGCTGGTGCATTTGATTCTTTTGGTGAACGAAAGAAGATTATGGCGCAGTATATATGGATGACGTGCGATCGTAAGTCACGGATCACATTGCAGAATATGGCAGGACTGATCCGCAGAGGAATGATTCCAGAGAGTCTGAATGAACAGAGAAGTTTCTTCGAGTTCAATCGGTATTTGAAGGATAAATGTAAGGGCGATTCAGAATATTATATTCTTGATAACCGTGCAATGAATTTCTTGAATAAGTTCAGCATCCCGTTCCAAGGCGATATGTTGGAAATAAAATTTTGGGATAAGAATTATTATCAACCTCAAATGGATATTGTGCGAAATTGGATGAAAGATCAGCAAAAAGAAGCGTTGTATAACTTGAATAAAGCAATCTTCATTGATGATTGGAATAAATATGCACAAGGAACTTATTCAGCATGGGAAATGGAAGTAATGTGTTTCTATGCACATGAACACGAACTTGCAAATATCAATAGAACGAGATATGGTATTAGTAAATGGACAGATCTTCCAGAAACACCGATTGTGGAAACATTATGGAGAGGTCGCATTCCGATTTATAGATTGAATAGGATATGCGGCACATGCATAGCAAAGAATAAAGTGAAATCTATTGTGACTCTCTTGACTGTCGAAGGCGTTGTAAATGTGAAGTTTACAAAAGAGTTCTTTGCGATGTTTGATAGACAGATTAGTCAACGAGATGCAACAGGAACGAAGCATATTGTTGAAAGATCTTGGTTCAATAGAGGAAGTATGATTGTTGTAACTGGAATGCGGCGAGGGGATGAATTTGTCTCGAAAAAATATTCCGCGACTCCAGGACATCAGTTGTATAAAATTGATAGTGTTCTTGCTAACGGCAACATAACATTGCGGGCGGAAAGAGCACAAGGAGAGAGCGAAGAAGATGCCGAATAAGATTATAGTTTGTTTGGTAGGCAAGAGCGCAGCCGGAAAGGACAGCATTGCCTACCTACTCTCTCGCCAACCTGGCTGGCATAGTGTAGTATCATGTACCACTCGTCCCAAGAGGGATTATGAGATAGACGGTAAACATTATTACTTTTTGACGAATGAGGAGTTCGCGCAAAAGGTAGTAAATGGAGATATGCTTGAAGTCACTTATTTCAATGATTGGCATTATGGTACCATGAAGTCAGACCTGATTGATGGAATCAATGTTGGTGTATGGAACCCCGAAGGTTATGATTGTTTGCGGGAAACCGTAAAATTTGATAAAGATGTAAAATTGATGGCGTATTACATCCAATGTGATGATAAAACAAGATTATTGCGTAGTCTAAACAGAGAGAAACATCCAGATGTACATGAAATAGTCCGCAGATTTCAAGCTGATGAAGAAGATTTTGAATGGTTAGATAATGATGATGAAATTGAAGTCTTGTGGAATGAGAAAGACTCAGATATGGTAAAGTGTTTCCAGCGGATACTACATGATGTGTCTGAGGTCAAACTTGAATAATATATTTAGATTGAAATTCAAATATATTGTATACCCTATAAGGGAGGTTTTAGATTGATTACAAAAAGAGACGGTCGTAAAGTAGAGTTCGATGGAAACAAAATTCGCATTGCCGTGGCTAAAGCATACTGGGACCCAGATTATGCACCAGAAAAGCCATTTCCGCCATATGTTGAAGATATTGTTACATATATTGAAGAAGAGAACGAAGCATACGATATTACAGTTGAAGAAATCCAAGACATTGTAGAAGAATTCTTGATGAAGTATGATCCTAAAACCGCACGAAAATATGTGCGTTATCGTTATAGAAAAGAAGTCATCCGTGAACAAAAAGATGATTTCTATATGCGGTTGAAGGACAAAATTGAAGCAACGAATGTTCAGAATCAAAACGCGAATGTTGATGAATATTCATTCGGTGGCCGTAAAGGTGAAACTGATTCTGCAATTATGAAAGAATATGCACTTACTTATTGTGTAAGTGATATGGCAAGAGAGAATCATGAAGGTAATATGATTTACATTCATGATCTTGATGCTTACGCAGTTGGTATGCACAACTGCTTGACAATTCCTTTTGATGATTTACTCGCAAAAGGATTCAACACTCGTCAAACTGATGTTAGACCTGCGCGCAGTATTAATACTGCATTCCAGCTTATTGCTGTAATTTTCCAGCTTCAAAGTTTACAACAGTTCGGTGGTGTAAGTGCTAGTCATTTAGACTGGACTATGGTTCCTTATGTAAGAAGAAGTTTTTTCAAGCATTACAATGATGGTTGGCATTATTTGCGGAAAAGCTGGGATGAAGATTTGATTTTCAATCCAGATGAACCGATCGATGCTAAATCATATAAAGATTGTGCAGAAGTATATCAGTATGCTCTAGATATGACAGAACGTGAATTGCGGCAAGCTGTTGAAGGAATGTACCATAACCTAAATACATTACAGTCCCGCAGCGGCAATCAGCTTCCGTTTACTTCTATCAACTATGGAACTTGTACTCTACCAGAAGGTAGAATGGTAATCAAGGCTTTACTTGAAGGATCTATCAAGGGCGTTGGTAAACTTCATCGTACACCCATTTTCCCATGCGGAATTTTCCAAATGATGAAAGGAGTTAACCGTGAACCTAACGATCCCAATTACGACCTTTACCGACTTGCTCTCAAAAGCACAGCCAAACGGCTTTACCCTAACTATGCCAATGTCGACTGGTCAGGGAACGCTGGCTATGACAGGAGCGATCCACGCACCTATTTTAGTACAATGGGATGCAGAACGGCAAATGGTATGGATATCAATGGACTCGGTCAACTTAAGGATGGACGGGGCAACATATGCCCAGTTACTATAATTCTTCCTACACTTGCAATGATGGCTAAAGATGCCGTCAAAGCTGGCCCGGGCGGAGACGTAGACGGGAAATCGGAAGACCTCTTCGAAATTTTTATGGCAATTCTTGATAAAAAGATCGAGGAAGCAAAAGATATGCTCATTGAACGTTTTGAGTATATCTGTAAGCAAGATCCACGTTCCGCGCAGTTCATGTACGAGAACAACACAATGGCTGGTTATGTGCCAGAAGAAGGTATTCGTTCCGCGCTCAAGCATGGAACAATAGTAATCGGCCAATTAGGTCTTGCTGAAACTCTTGAAATTTTGATTGGCACAAACCATTGTCATCCAAAAGGCATGGAATATGCCAAGAAGATTGAGCAGTTATTCAAAGATCGTTGCGCTCAATATAAACAACAATATAAATTGAATTTTGGTGTATATTATACTCCTGCGGAGAATCTTTGCTATACCGCAATGAAGAAGTTCCGCAGTCGTTATGGAACTATCAAACACGTATCAGATCATGAATATTTTACAAATAGTATTCATGTTCCCGTTTGGGAAAAAGTTGGGCCACTTGAAAAAATTGAAATCGAAGCTCAGTTGACTGGGTATTCGAGTGCGGGGTGTATTACATATGTAGAATTAGAAACTGGTATCGAGAATAATCTTGATGCAATGGAACAAATCGTAAACTACGCGATGGATCATGATATACCTTATTTTGCTATCAATGTGCCTAATGATACCTGTTTGGAGTGTGGATATACTGGCGAGTTCAATGATTCTTGCCCTGTTTGCGGGAGTCCTCATATCCAACAACTACGTCGAGTTACTGGATATCTTACAGGAAACTATAAAACGGCTTTCAACTGGGGTAAACAAAAGGAAACGGAAGAAAGAATAAAGCATACAGGAAGGATGGAGACATAATGCGTTACGCTGGAATCATTTATGATGATACTGCAGCCGCGCCAGGTTTGTGTCTTTCATTCTATACTCAGGGTTGTCCTATCCATTGTCCAGGATGTCACAACCCTGAGACCTGGGATCCCGATCGTGGACATGAATTCACTGCAGAAACAATGGATCATGTCATTGAAGGGATAAAGAAAAATGGTGTCAATAGAAACTTTGCGGTACTTGGCGGAGAACCATTGGCGCAATTCAATTTGTTTCTAACCGCCATGGTTGTACAAACTGTGCGGCAAGCCTATCCACAGATTCAGATCTGGGTGTGGAGCGGTTATAATATGGACGAGATTATACAGAAAGCTGCATCTTATCCACATTTGAAACTAATTTTACAAAACATTGACGCTATTGTTGCAGGTCCTTTCATTCAAGAAGAACGAGATATTACATTGCCTTATCGTGGTAGTAAAAACCAGATAGTATGGTGTCTTGACCACGAAAAAAATATTTGGTATAATGAAGAAAATAATAGGGAGTATGAAAATGTCAGAAGAAAAGATTGAACAAGAAGCTCCTGTATTTATGGAACAGGATGAATATCTCGATTATTTGAAAAATCAGATCAAAGATACGCCTGCGGCAAAGACACCAATCGCGCAGGTATCTATGTATCAAATGAATAAAGACTTAGTAAAGAGTTTAAAAAAGATGACCAATATGGAAATCAACAAGGCTCTTGAAAAAGTAAAAGATTGGTTCTGGATGCAAGAAGCTACTTGTCGTCATTATGCGCTATTGAACCATGAAAAGCATTATTATACCATCTTTGAAGTAGGCGTTGAATGGTCAAGACCTATTACAAGCATTCGTAAAAAGATGGATGAAAGCTTTATTGCGCAAATCAAAGACATTCTCACCAACTATTATGGTGACAATGATATTCGTGCTATTGATATTGATTCTAATGGTGCGATAGAAATTTGGGCTATGTGGGATGGAGAACCAACAGTGGCATACTTGTTCCCATATGAGCAAGGAGTTGTATACTATTGAAATACGGATATTTTGGATATGATCCGGTTGGCCCTTCAACTTTTTTCTATACTGATGATAATGGTCAGCCAAAAGAAACAACCTTCAATATTGAAGATACTGAACGCTTGATCGAAGCTATTAGCGGCATAATCCAGGCATCTGGAGTCGATCATGTTCTTACCAATCCTGCGGGACTTGGTCTTGGTAATGCAATCAACGGTTACCTTGGAACTAATTTTGGCTATCAGCCATGCACTTTTGAACTAAACAAATAAGGAGAAAAATATGGCTCGTTGGTTATTAGATAATACAGAAAGATATAGAGTAGATACTGTAAATGAAGCTTTAGAGATGCGTGATGAATTTAGTCATCAGCCAGAGTATGATTTGAATACTTTTAAGTATGTTACCAAATTCAATAAAAAGACAGAAGAAGAATATCAAGTTGTAACAGTAAAGAAAATTATCAATACAGAGAAAGATCCGGTTAGCGGAGTTCAGGTGAAATATGAATATTGATGCAAAGTTTGAAAAGATAACGAAGTATCAAGACGATCCCGATATTATTATTCCAAATCGGAAAACTAAATCTTCTGCGGGGTATGATTTTTATGTCGCAGAAGATACAGTAATTCCGGCATATGGTAGTGCTATTGAAGCAGATTTTGCTAATGCATTAGCAAAAGATTTGAGTTCATACTATGGCTCATTTGAAGATTTTGTCAAGAGTCTACCATATACATTGGATACCGCTGCAACGCTTACTAAGAAGTATGGCAAGAAAGTTACTTTGGTGCCAACAGGTGTCAAAGCAAAAATGCCAGACGATTGGTATTTGCAGTTGAGTGTGCGGTCCAGCCTTCCTTTAAAGCACTGGCTAATCCTTGGTAATGGTGTCGGCATCATTGATGCTGATTATTACAATAATCCGGATAACGAAGGTCATATTTATTTCCAGATTATCAATTTACTACCTTTCGACATTGTACTGAAAAAGGGCGACTGTATCGGTCAAGGCGTATTCCTTCAGTATGGAACCACTGCAGATGATAATGCGGATGGTGTGCGCGAAGGCGGTTTCGGTTCTACAGATGGTACTCATAGCACTTGATCAGGCGACTTAGACGTCTGGTTATTCAGTGTGGATTGATGGTGCATTACATGATTTTGGCAAATATACAGTAGATGACGCTGATATCTCAGTACGTATCCATAAGATATGTCTGTGGGTCGAAGGATTATTAGACCGATATGCACCAGATAAATTAGTAATTGAAAATATACAATATCAAAACAATATAGCGACGTTTCAAAAACTTGCATAGTTGCAAGGAGCAATAATTGAACTTGCACAATCTTGTCATTTATCATGTGAAATTCTTGCACCTTCTGAATGGAGGTCAGTATGCAATTTTCTTAAAGGTAATGAAAAGAATCGTGCCGCACAAAAGAAGATTGCACAAGAGTGGGTTTTCAAACAGTTTGGCGCAAAGTGTACGCAAGACGAAGCTGATGCTATTTGTATAGGCTATGCCGCGGACAAAGTGGCTGGCAATGAACTAAATTGGGAGTGAAACTATGGAGTGGACTGTAATTATTGGTGAACTCTTCAAGGTAGTTCTTATTCCTTTGCTTGGACTTTTGGTAAAGTATTTCAGCCAGTTTGTTCATATCAAGGCTGAAGAAATCAAGCAGAAGAATGATGATGCAACCTTCCAGAAGTATATCACTATGCTTGACAACACTATTGTAAATGCGGTTACTGCTACAACTCAGACTTATGTTGAAAGTCTAAAAGCGCAGGGTAAGTTTGATGCAGAAGCGCAGAAGACAGCATTTGATATGTCTTATAAGGCAATCATGGCTGTGCTTGGTGATGAAGCCAAGAGTTATTTGAGCACTGCAGTTGGCGATTTGAATAAGTATATTACTGATGCTATCGAGCGTCAAGTAAATATCAATAAGAACGCTGCTACAACTCAAAATAGTTAAAAAAATATTGGGGCGACTCGTAATTGAGTCGCCCCATTTTTTTATTTATGTGTCACTGGCGGTATTGCATTTGTTCCACGTGGAGTAGAAGTCAT
>JAEEGF010827584.1_pt1 | contig 10662 bp, 4 predicted proteins | sample 9134171 | NCBI WGS metagenome assembly JAEEGF01 (sample SAMN16246542, study PRJNA631951) | gut metagenome | biome: gut microbiome; feature: rumen; material: AP-attached | host: Bos | place: Iran: Karaj | collected 2018-10 | reverse complement strand
GGGAGCACCCTCTCTGAGCAATGGCAGGAACTGATCGACGATCTTTATAGTGGAGCTTCCACAATGGTAGAAAAGAACACCAAGTCGGTGGCTATGAAGCAGCAGGTGAACTATGCTGTGGGTAAGCTCGCCTTGAAGACGCGTATTGCCAGCAGCGACAATATGTATGATGCAAAAGGCAAGCTTGTCAACGTGACTAATGGTTTTACGCTGAAGGGCTATATCATCGGTGGCCAGCGTGAGGTGGACTATAACTTCCAGCCCGTGGCAGGCAGCAAGGAATTTGCCATCTACGACACTGGTCTGAATGGTGGTCCGCAGGAGGTGAAGCGTCATGTATTCACGAAGGAGAACTTCGTGCTCGGACTGGGCACGTCGGCAGATAAGGATATCCAGGTCGCTTTGGAGTTGGTGAACAACGGTGACGACTTCCAAGGAGCCGATGGCGTGATTGTGCATGGTGCCACTTTCTACCTCGTGGCCAACTTGATACCTAAAGAAGGTCAGAACTACACTTCGGGCAGTATCGACCAGGTGTTCAGCCGTGATAAGGCCACTACTGTGGCTCTCACTATCGAGGGCGGCTATCCTGATACCGACGGTGATGGCAAGCCTGATCCCGGTATTGATGAATATGGTAGGGTAAGGCCTCTTAAAGGTTTGGCGACAGCTACTTACGGCTTGCCGAATTTGGAAATCCCCAAGCCTACAGTCGGACTGAGCGTCAACCTCAGTTGGGAGGATGGACTATGGTATGAAGAGATCATTTTATAAATAGATAAAGGTATGAAGAGAAATCGTAATTTAGTCGTGATGAGTATCGTTGGGCTGTCGCTTTCGGCGATGTTCACAGCGTGTTCTTCGGGTCGTGATGCCGAAGACACGACCAACGTGGTTTACAATGAGGAAGGCAAAGCCGGTGTAAGGCCTGAGTTCGTCATCTCTCTGCCCCGTAATGTGGTCGGTGGTACCCGTATGGAGGGCGATATTGTGCAAAAACTTGAAACCTCAGACCAGTTCCGTGGTATCGACAATATCCGTCTGATACCTTTCAGTGGTGTTCCGGGATCAGCATCAACGAAGTTGGCTGACATCATCCGTCTGAGCAGCATCAGGGCATTGGAGAAGCCGGGATCAGTGAACTACAAGGTCTATGCCGATCAGTTCGTGCCCGTAGGAACTAAGTATTTCCTGTTTTATGGAAAGGCCGTAGATAACTATGTCGATGAGCCTCTGACCTCGATGAACGACAAGTTCAAGTACGGCGTTTTGAAGTATAACGGACTCACCGAAAGTGAGTTTTCTACTGCCAGTAGCGTGAACTTCTCGCTGGAACAGATCAACACCAGCCTGGAGGAGCAGCAGGATAATGCTGTGGGTCGTGCCATCATCCAGCTGATGTCACGACTGGCTAATGTCACCGTTTCTGGTGATGCTCCCGAGAATGCCTGGAGCACCACCACCCATCCCGTGCTGGCTGCTCTCTATAAGAACTTTATCGGCACTACGGTTTACTCTTCGAATTGTCTGGCCCTGATTCTCGACAAGATCTATTTTGGTCTGGATCACGTTGAATCTACTGATCCTGCCCGTCCTTTGGCCAACAAAATCCGCAGTATGATCCAAGATGCCTGTGTTTCCGGCTATGAGCCCGTTGCCAATACGCCCGTTCAACTGAAATCAGACTATTCAGGATATCCTGCCAATATCGGACTCCCCGACGGTGCTGCCCGTTGCCGTTGGAATGCCACCGGTCTGCAGGCAAACATGTTTGTTGACATGACCGCCAACTATACGCTTGGCTTTAAGGTGAAGCCCACCGACTACTGCTATCCCGCTGCCCTGTGGTATCATGTCAGCACACCTATCAGGACCTCCGCTAAAATTGAATCTGTCAATTATAGCGACAAGAACAGTTGGGATAACGTCATCAGCACTATCTATGATGAGACGAACAATGAGGTCCTCACCGGCACCCGCTCGGTAGCCCTTGTCGATCCTGTGCAATATGCTGTAGGTCGTCTGGATACCAAGATTCAGATGGAGTCCGGTGGTACCATCTATGATGGTGACGGTCAGGCTGTAGATTATGGTGATGGTTATACGCTGAAAGGCTTGCTCCTGGGTGGTCAGAACAGTGTGAACTACGCCTTTGAATCAACCGGTAACGAGAATTTCTGCATTTATGACCGTGTGATGGCAGCTTCCAACTTAACCTTCAAGCCTGGTGCTCCGACTACAACACCCAATCATACGCTGGCTTTGGAGACGAAGACCAACCAGAAGATCTTCGCTGCCTTGGAGCTTGTCAACAATGGTCAGGCCTTCAAGGGTGCTGACGGAACCATTCCTGCCGGAGGTATTTTCTATATGACGGTGTCTCTCGACCCGACGACTGCCGGCAACTATGACCCGAACAGCCTGAATAAGATTATCATGAAGGATCACAAGACCAAGTTGACTGTGAACATCAAGAAAGGTTCGCAGACACCTGATCGTAACGGCGACGGCGTACCCGATGTCTATATCTTTGATCCGACGACAGGCCTGCCTACCGGTGTGGATGCTGATGGTGACGGTGTCGCTGATCCCTATGATATCGATAACGACGGCACGCCCGATACGTTTATCACCGATCCAGCTCATGGCGGCCCCGGATGGGATACCGATGGTGATGGTGAGGTGGATCTCCCCGTACTGCCCAACCCGCTGACAGGTAAGTATCCCCAATCTCCGACGATTCCCGATGGTTTAGGCAATGCCACCAACGGTGTTCCCGACCTGTCGAGCCCGGGCATTGAGCTGGGTACATCCGTGAACCTTGAGTGGGAAGAGGGTCTGGAACTGACTCCAAGTATTTAATCCTATCCTATATATAATAAGGTATAAGAAAATAGTGAAACGGATGCTCATCATCGCAGGAATGGCGGCAGTGACTTTGACTGGCTGTCAGCAGCAGGACGAGGTGACGGAGACCCCGGCAACGGAGCCTTCGTACGTTCTTGCTGATCTGGCCCTGTCGCTGCCGCCATCGCCCGCAGGTACACGCCTGGATCCAGGCGTGACTAGCGGGGTAGATGATAGTGGCTTCCGTGGTATCAGCGAGTTGCGCATCATTCCTTTCACTAAGCGCGGGAAGATTACTAAGAGCGATCAACCATCGATTATAGAAATCAGTAATCCAATTTCTGACTATACCCAAATAGACGAAAGTAATAACAATGAGTTATACCGCTATTACGGGAAGGTATTCTTGAATCACGGCGTAGCTTCCTTCCTGACATACGGACAGGGAACCAAGACAGGAAAGCCTATTGAAGCTAAAGACGTCGATAACAAAGTCTTCTATGGCTCACTGATATCGAAGGTGGCTGGTGTGGAGATGACCTATATTCCTGATAGGTTGTCAGTGACAGCAGGAGACCTAAGCTTCGAACTGGAGACCATCTATAATGATAGAGACGAGGAAGAAAATCTGATAATACCGGCAGAGGCCCAGGCAATTGCGGACTATCTGACATATATAGCCAATACAAAGGTAACTGTAAATGTAAATGAAACTGAAACTGAATACAAGTGGAGTAGCAAACAAATAAATGAAACCTTGATGGGACTTTATAGTAGTTTTATCAGTTTTCAGGGATCTGGTAAATATGGAGTCATCGCTGGTTCCGCTGCGAATGTAAAAGCTTATGTGAATGAATTATACCAGAAACTCCAAAATCTCATAAACACGGATCAGAATTTTGGCGAGGGGTCAACATCGCGAACTATTGCTGAAGCAATCCAGTCGAGAATTGTTGGCACAGGTTTTATTTCTGATTATAGTGGGTTTAACCTGAACGTTAATTCAGATAACAAGGTCACCAGCCTTGGCTCTGACACCTATGACAAGTATCCCTCAAGCAGGCACCTTCCCGACGGTGCTGCAGTGCTGCAATGGGGAAAGATAACTGATACGACCTACGGCTTCATACCACAGATTCAGACTACGAATACGGCTAATGTCAGCTCGATGAACCGCTATACTTATCCGGCAGAACTCTACTATTATGGAAATAGCCTGATCAAGACCTCTAACGACGAGGTGCCAGTTTCTAAGTATAGTGGAACGAGTGAAATGAGTATTACGACATGGAAGGATGTGGTAGATAAACTCTACACGTCGGGCTCTGTTGTCTCATCTAATACGAAAGCGGTAGCCATCGTGGATCCCATGCAGTATGCCATAGCCCGTCTGCAGGGCACTGTTTTGGCCACAAGTAGTAGTCTGAATGATGCTGAAGATACCCCTGTGAGTCTGACGAATAATTCCTTCCCGATCACTGGTCTGATTGTCAGCGGACAGTACCCTGTGAATTTCGACTTTACCCCGAAGCTCGATGGCGCATCGGAAGACAATGAACACTTTGTCTATGATAGTTATTTGGGCAGCAATCCATTATATTTGACAGCTTCACAGACATCGCCCTTCTACACTTTGGTCATGCAGACCCATGACTTAGAGGATGTGACAGTGATTCTGGAGTTAGTGAATAACAGCGGAACGGACTTCAAAGGTGAGAATGGCATTGTCTATAGCGGCACGAAGTTCTATTTGGCAGGTAAGGTGGAACTCTCTAACGGTGATGCTACTGCCGTAGTTGAGAGTGAGCGGGACGATGTGAAGAGTCGCGTCTTCACACAAGACCATACGACTGTCATCAGTATGAAGGTCAGTTCTTTGGCGAAAGCCTACAATGTCATGCCAAACATTCAGAGCGGACGACTGGAAGTGGGTGTTGAGATCAATCTGCAATGGGAGCAGGCAACGCCAAAAACGATTGTATTTGAAGAGTAAGATGAGAAAAGAATATAGACATATGGCCCTTTGGCTGAGCAGCATGCTGTTGTTGCTCTGCACAGCCTGTGGCGGTAGTGACAGTGAACCTGTAGGCGGTGGTGTCAACAACAAGCCAACGACACACCAACTTCAGATCAATATCTTTACGCCGGAACATCCTGTGGTGACGCGTTCCGAACCAGTGCTCGTCAATTCCAAAGCCGATGAGAACGTGAACAGCATGGATGTCTGGGTTGTCGTCAGTCAACCAACAGCGCATTTTACAGTTGGAAAAGTGGTGGGTCATCTGTCCTTGGATATCGCTAATCCGTCATCGTTCGTAGGCGGAACTTATCAGATGTCGGTGAACGAGGATTTTGTGAACGAACGACCTAGGGTAAATGTCTATGTCACGGCTAATGTAAAACCCTCAAATACAGGAATCACTTTGACAGCAAGCTCTTCTGATAATGCTTCTGTAAATACCACGTTAAGTGATGCCACGTTAAGTGGAGGCTACTTCGGACTGACGCCATCCTTGACCACTCAAGTGCCGTCAGAAGGTTTGCCCATGTCGGGTGTGTTGAAAGATCAGTCGATTAATTATGAAAGGACGCCGTTACTGAGGATAATTGATCCAGTGAAAGTGGTACGTGCCGTCTCCAAGATACGTTTTATCTTCAGCCGATCAGACACAGGCGAAACAGATCAATTGCATATTAACAGTATATCTCTTGATGCGGGTATGATTCCTGAAGAAGAGTCTCTGTTCCTCGATGGACCGTATGATTATACAACAAAACGCTCCCATATCAAAGAAGGCACTACTTATTTGCCAGCTGAGGAAACCACCTTGGCAGATGAACTTGAGTCTATCATCATTCCCGCCAGCACTTATCCTGCCAGATTTGCCTACGACCCGGAGAACCCAGATCAGCTGAAGGGGCAGGATTACGAGGACCTGATAGACAGAGGGCTTCAAGGTGTTGATAACAACAACAATCCCGAGCTGGTGGAGTTACAGCGCTACTATCTCCGGGAGTCGGACAAGAAATTGAAAGGAAAGATATATTATACCATCGGAAATGGTGAAGAAGGTTGGCCGAAATATACTGAGTTCGAGATGACTTCTGATGGCGATTTCACCCGCAATCATACGTGGATTGTCTATGGCTATTTCACGGGTAAAGAAACGCTGACAATCAGTAGTATTGATGTGACCGAATGGGACCAGAAAAATACAGGTCATGATATATATAATTGGTAAACAGGAAAGGAAAAGATATGAATATCTATAGGAACATATATACAAGTATGCTGGCAGCACTTCAGATAGGGTGGGGCTGTCTGTTCATTGGGTGTACAGGCTCAGATACAAATGAATCTCCAGGAGAGCCTTTGCGTATAGTGGGAATGACTCGTTCTGGCGACGAAACAAATGTTTCTGATCCAATGTCTGTTAAATTGTTCCTTGATGATGGAAATACAACTCCAATTCCAAGTGATATTTTGACTTATCCAACATCCACTACGACATCACTGAGGGTGAAACCAGGAGCTGACTATCATGTATTCGGGTTCTTGCCATCGAATGCCAATGCCCTTTCTGATGGCACAAATGGTGTGTCTAATGTCACAGTCAATAGCAACACGAAGATAGCGACGTTGACCATCGATAGTCTGGCACCATTTTCAACCAGTGATGTCTGTGTGGTCATTGGCGTGAAGGGTAAACTTGCTCCAAATGAAAAAGTGGTGGCTGGCTCCTTCAAATACCATGCACCCGAAAATACGGAAGAAGGCTTTGGTGTGTCGTTGTTGGTAGATCACCTCTTTGCGGCGATGGCATTCAGTTATAAAGTCGATGCCACCTATGATGCCATCCGTACCATCAAACTGAAGAAAGTGGTGATGAAGAGCACAAGTGCCAAAAAGGTAAAAGCAGAGATCACCCTGCAGATGAATGATGGTGGGACGAATCCGATAACGAATGTTGTTTTCACACCTTCTGAAACTGCAGCCCAAAAGGAAATTGTTCTGTATCAGTCTGAAGATGAAGCAGGTACGGCACTAAATGTGACAACACCCATAGAGTTCACAGGCTTTTATGGTGCGGGTATCTCGTCATTAGGTTCAACGCTTTCGATAGAAAGTACCTATGATATTTATGACAAGGACGACAATTTGATCGACGAAAATCGTAAGGCAGTCAATAACTTGGCAACAGTGCTTTCAGAAATTACGAGGGGCAAAAAAGTAAAATTGAATATGAAGGTCATCCCCACCTATTTATATGTATTGTCGGATAGTGACGCGGAATTTGTCCAAGTTATTGAGTAAAGACTGTAAATGAAGAAAAGAAGACCATGACGTTGAAAAGGACATATCAGTTATTCCCATCGAACAGCATCCGATTGCTGTTCCTGATACTTTTTTTGCTGACAGTTAAGCAGTTGCATGCACAGATCCAGATTGGTGGTAGTATCTATGGCGGTGGTAATGCTGGAGCCACAGGTGGAAGTTCAAAGGTTACCGTGTATGAAGGCAATCTTCATGCTGTGTTTGCCGGCGCCCGTATGGCTGACGTTGGTGGTAGTGCTTTCGTCCACATTGATGGTGAACATGCCTCTGACTATATCCTTATCGATTACGTCTATGGCGGTAACGATATCGCTGGAACTATAGGTACGTCAGAGAATCTTCCTTTGAAAACAGAAACTTCTGATGGTTTGACCGAAGTAGGCACTGAAGCCGGAAAGAATGATATCGATAACAGCTGGAATGCCTTTGTGCGCATCTCACCAATCACTGTTAACTATACTCAAGCAGAGATTGATGCTGCACAAGAGGGTGATGATGCGTATGGTAAAACAACCAGCGACACTAAAAATAAGGTACCTATCTATATTGGACAGCTCTTCGGTGGCGGTAATGGCTACTATGACTATGATACTTCTGGCGAAGGGACGGTTGTTAAAAATAAAGGTACGGACGATGTGGTGGCTTCCAGCCCGAATGTGTTGTCATCACCGGAACTCCGTAGAGCCTATTTGGAAATCCTTGGCGGTTCTATCGTCTATGCCTATGGTGGTGGTAACAATGCCACTATCACGGAAAAAACTGTGATTTGTGTGGACAACCCCAGCAAGGTGGTTAACAGCATTAAGGATACCAGAATCACGTCAGTGAATGGGGGTGAACAGCTTACTGATGCCCGTTTCAAACTGATGAGAATCAATACCGGCTTTTCCTATCCCAGCAGTGATGAATTCCAGATTGGGCGCTTCTTTGGAGGAAACAACAAAGCCGAGATGGCCATCCGTCCGACTTGGAACTTAAAACGCGGCCTGATTCGTAACCTCTACAGTGGTGGTAATCAGGGAGCCATGACTTATCCGAAAGGTATCCTCCTTGTGCTTGACTCTCCGAATCTCAAAGTGGACAATGTCTATGGCGGCTGTCGTATGGCTGACGTGAATCCTGCCAAGCATGCGATTGAGGAGGAGATCATCGGTGGTGTAACATTCCCTGCGGGTTATGCAGCCCGCTTGCTGGTTAATGCTGGTGATATAAATAATGTATATGGTGGCAATGATGTCACAGGCAACGTCTATGGTGGTAATGCCGTAGGTATTCACTGTAGTATCAAGGGTAATGTCTATGGTGGCGGTAACGGTTCATATCCCTATACCGATAAGGCCGTATATAAGAACCACGACATATATAGTGACATCTATTATGATCCAGGTACCAATTCCACGATGGCGCTGAATGCCTTCCGTCCCAATGCCGAGTCGGTATCCATCCGTGTGGTAGGAACAGATGCCAACCATCCTACCGTTATTGGCGGTGCCATCTACTGTGGGGGAAATAGTGCCACCCTGCATGCCGATGACCCCACTAAAGCAGCAGAGTTGAAGATTGGCTCTTATGTGATTGCTGACAAGGTGTTCTTGGGCAACAATGGTGAAAACATGGTGACAAACGACATCCTGACCACTATGAAAACTGTCAACAGCATTGATTTGACCGATGGAGACAATTTTAAAGCTTATATGGATGCGGTGGCCATGGATGTAAAACCACGTGTCGTCTTCGACGATAATTATGAGGCATACTCTACTAAGTTTGGATCATTTTACTGTGGTGGTAATGTGGGTAGTATGAAGCTGAACGGTGCCGTGACTATTAATTTCAATGATAAGGTGATTGTCTTTGAAAAGTTGGTGGGTGGTAGTAACGATGCTAATGTCTCTGCAACAACTTATAATGCTGAATATCTGGGTGGTTTATTAGGTGATCCCGCCCCTGTTCCTGAAGGTTCTCCTGCAGGAACTATCGGCAACAAGCTGATACTTAACTTCGGTGGCCTGAAGATTCAGCCCATGCGCTGGAAGGTTCAAAGAGATGAAAATAAAGACATCGTGAAAGACGAAGATGGCAACGTTATTTACATTCGCGATAAATATGGCAACCGTATATTGGAATGGAATACCATCAGTGCCGAGACTGGAAAGGATGTAGACCCAGTTACGGATAATTCTGCATTCGATGCTACTAAAGACCTTGACCGTCGTCTGAAAGGTGGTAATATCTATGGTGGTTGTTATAACAGCGGCCATGTGAATGGTAATGTCATCATCAACCTCAATGCTTCTATTGTTGATCGCAAGGGTGAGTTTGCCATCTTCGACAAGGTGGAGGAGAATGAGGGAGAAGCTATTCTTTATGGCAATGAAAGTTATAATATTCTTGAGCGCCGTTCAGGAGTTATCCTCGACGAGCAGGGTATGGACGTGCTCGGTAAGGCACTCAACGTGTTTGGCGGTGGCTATGGTGCAGAATCAGAGATTTGGGGCTCTACGACGATTAACCTCAATGCTGGCTATACCTTCCAGATCTTTGGTGGTGGAGAAAAAGGCGCCATTGGTAAGAAAAACGATGAGGACCAATATGAATATGATCCGAAATACAGCTGCTATGTTAACATGAAAGGCTCAAGTGAGGGCGTCTATAGAGGGCATGTGGACGACAGCGACGATATGGCGGAGGCAGAGTTTATCTATGGTGGCTCCTTCGAGGCTCCCATTGCCGGTAATACCGTCATCAATCTGGGTAACGGACGTCTCTTTAACTCGTTCGCAGGAAGCTGTAATGCCGATATCTTAGGACATACAGAGACCTATATTGGACGTAATGGTGTGGATGCCAATGGTCAGGATGTACCGGGCTTCCCCTGGGTTCGCGACCACGTCTATGGCGGTAACGACCTAGGTGGAGAAATCAAGGGTAGTAAGAGCTTCATCGATCGCGTCGAAAACGATGTAAAAGGGATGGTACACAATCCTGATGGCACTGCCAATGCCTCAGCCTATATGGAATATATCCAGGGACGTGTGGACAATATCTTCGGTGGCTGCTATGGTGACTATGATTATAAAAACCGTTACTTTGAAGACTATACCGATGATGATGGTATGGATAAGGTAGGTTTCACTAAGCCACGTTTGGACAATGCTTTTGTAAATTTCCATCCCAATACCCATGCCCGCAATGCAGTAACGAGAATTTTCGGTGCAGGTCAGGGCAAGTTAAAGGGTATCGAAGTGGATCTTATGCAGAACCGAAGCTATGTGTTGGTTGAGATACCTCAGAACATTATGAAATATCAGAACGTGGAGGTGTTTGGTGCTGGTGCCAACTGCGGTCTTGGCATGGGAGTGGCTCCTAATCTTCTGGTTACCCAGCCAGATCAAGCTTCTGCTATTATTGACCTGGTGCGTGGTCAGATTAGTGCAGCCTATGGTGGCAGCTTCCAGGAAGGTATCACGCGCCGTACG